>Ga0302326_10014530_pt1 | contig 16625 bp, 12 predicted proteins | sample Palsa_T0_3_FD_202264 | JGI IMG/M metagenome (GOLD analysis project Ga0302326, IMG submission 202264) | Peat permafrost microbial communities from Stordalen Mire near Abisko, Sweden - Palsa_T0_3 | ecosystem: Environmental > Terrestrial > Soil > Palsa > Peat permafrost | place: Sweden: Abisko...
CGCCATCGGGTAGGTGGTCATGTTCCCGCCCACGATGTCCTTGCACACGACGTTCAGGCGGTACATGCCGGGCGCGAGCGGAATCGCCTTCTGATAGATCTCCGAGCCTTCGATGGCCTTGCTCAGCATATTCGCGGGCACTTCGATCACCGCCGGATCCTCGAAGGTGGTCACCACGCGGCCCGCGATCGAGGTGATGCGTCCGAAGATATTGACCGTCGATTTGGCGACGTTGTCTTTTTGCGTGAACTGTAGATCCTTGCGGTCGATCAGAATGGTGACCGTGGTTAGGACCGTGGATTCGGTAATGCGGATGTAGTTGGTCTGCACCTTGAACGGCAGGGTATTGAAACGGATGCTGGAACTGACGGCGGCTTCGAGATCCTTGAATTTAACGGCGGGCGGTTTCTGCAACTTCGCGAATTGCTCGATGCGCTCGAATTCCTGCATGCTGACGGGCAGCGGAGAGCTACCCGTGCCGAGGTGCGTGCCATCGGTACGGTTGAAGCGCTGCGTCTTATCCGACAAGCCCATCTGTTCTGCCATGGTAAGACCGGCGCCGGGAACATAGAGCAACGCGTCTTTTTCCGAGGGGTCCATGGTCATGTGGTACTCGCCGCTCATAGTGGTGTCGACGAACTCGATCACGATGTTGCTGCCGACGCCCTCGAGGTAGCGGTAACGCCATTGCTCGAAGGGGTAGGTTGAAGTGGTGCCGCCACCTTCTTCGTAGGGGCGATCGTAAGTTCCGCCGGAAGGATGCGACTCGATTTCGTCGGGTGGACCGAAGGTAATGTAGATGCGGCCGCGATCCGCCTTCCATCCTGGAATGCCGGAGGCGTAATGCTCGTTGGCGTAAGCGATGCGGCGGTAGTGCTCTTCCTTGAACTCGTTCTCTTCGGTGTCGGGCGTGGGATCGCGCCGCAGCCAGAACTGCTCGATGAACTGCTCGCGCTCGTCGTCGGTGTTCAGCCGTTTGAACGCGGTCCGCTCTTCGTCCGTGATGATGTAGGTCACGTCTTCGTTGAGCCACTTCCGATAAGGCGTTTCGAGTTCTTTGCGGAGCTTGGCTTCCTGCTTCTTGCGCTGCTTTTCGGTCATCGGTTTGGAGACCGTGTCGCGGGCGGCGGCAGGTTTCTTATCCTTGGCGTCCGTGGCGTCGGCCGCGGCGGCGGGCGGAGGGGTGCTTTGGGCAGCGGGCGTAGATGCGGCTTGCGGAGCCGCCGGCGGCACGGATTGCGGAGTTTGAGGAGCAGCGTGGAGGAAAACGCCTACCAGACACAGGGCCGTCACCGAGACGCAAATAGCGAACAGCTTTGTTCTCATACAATTCACCGCCCGAGCATACTTACAAGTCTAGCTCTCATTCTAGGCTGTTCGCGCGCGGCCGGTCAAGGGTGGCCGAGCGTACAGGGTGGCCGAGCGTACACTGTGATTCAGCCGCACACCTCCTTTTGCGCCAGTACATCTTGACCGAAAAATGTACCAGAGTACCAGAGGTCCCCCATGGGATCGTCCTATACTGGAGCAGAAGCAGCCTGCTCTTCGGAGTCTGCTGGTTGCTCGCAAGTTGATGAGACTCAACACCACCGGCGCCGGTATCCTCGGTACGACTATCGACGCGCATTTGGTTGTAGGCCTCACCCTGGCAGCCGTATTTTCGGTCCTGATTGTACTGGTCCCCGCCTTTCAAAAGGAACGGCTGCTCTCTTTACTGAGCCTGCTCGTGGCGGCCGCCTACTATGGACGGGACTTTCTTGGGTTCCTAATCGTCAGTGGAATTGCGTACGCCGCCGTGCGCTCGCTTGGCCGGGAAACGATTCCGGCGCGCCGCTGGCGTTGGGCCTGGATTGGGATCATCGTCCTAGCGGTAGTGTTCACGGCCGGGCGTGTGCTGCACTGGAACCGCCCGCTGATCCTGGGCTCAGTCCAGGTGCCCGTTTACACCTTCGGCATGTGGCCGGCGCTGAAGCTGGTAACGCTGCTCTGGGAAGTCGGATCGGGAGCCGTGGCCGTGCCCGCCCTGTCGCGCTACGTCATCTGGACCGCTTTGCCCTTTACGCTGGGGGGCCCGGTTCTTCGTTTGTCCCAAATGCCCCCGCAGCTGACAGGGAACCCCCAGGCCTGGAGGAGCCCCGGCTGGTGGATGGAAGCGTGCGCCGCAACCGCCAAACTCGGCGGCGGCATTCTGTTAGGCACATTCCAGCAACTTTTCCCGATCCACGGGCCGCATGCTCACTTCTTGAACAATGCGCTGGCGACCTTTCTTACGGGGCCGATTGGTTTCTACCTGACCACCGCCGGATACTTTCACTGGATGGAGCTACTGGCCCGTCCCGCCGGCCTCAAGCTTCCTCCCAGTTTCAACTGGCCGGTGGGCCGCGAGAATATCTCCGCTTTCTGGATGAACTGGAATATGACCGCGACCTACGTATTCCGGGACTACCTGTTCTACAATCGCTGGGGCGGCCGGAACTTCAACATTTATCTAAATACCTTGATCCTGTTCACCATGGTCGGGCTGTGGCACGAAGCCAATGCGTACTGGATTCTATGGGGTTTCCTGCACGGGCTACTGTTTACCGGCTACCTGCTGTGGCGAAAGTACGGCAGCCGGTTCGGCAGAATACCGCTGCGCGGAACTCTGGTGTCCCAAGTGGCCGCGCGGATATTCACCTACTTCTGCGTGTGCATGTGCTGGTATCTGCCCTCGAAGATTCTTCAAAAACTGGGAGCTTTTTAATGACCTCGCAACCAAAGGATAATGTTCTATGGCACCTTCCACTGATAAGCTAGTCGAGCAACGCATTCAACAAGCGATTATTCGTGCGCTCAGCATCCCCGCGCCCGGCGCAAGCGCGCCGCTCCAAATGGGGTCGACCCCCGGATGGGATTCGATGGGGCACATGATGGTGGTGATGGAACTCGAAAGGGAGTTCGATACCAGGTTCCTCCCTTATCAATTGCCGGAACTGGTGGATGTTCCCTCCATCGCCAAAATGCTCGTGCAACCAGGTGTAGGTTCAAAATGAGCGCCATTGCACACCTTGGCGCCGCCATACCGGACGAACTGGCGGAGGAGTTTCTTAAGCGCCTTCCTTACGTATCCGAGGGCATCAACAACGTCCGTCTTCTTCCCGGCTCGACCGGCGTTCAATTCGAGCTGCGGCCCGGCTTCGAAAATCAAGAAGCGCTGGTGGCCTCGCGGATCTCCGAGGTGGCGAGCAAATTGTGCTCGAACCACCGTCCGGGATTCTCGAAAACGCTCGCGAAAAGGGATGTCTTGCCATCTTCCTTTCGCGATGACCCGCATCCGCTGCTCGCCGAGCAGGGTGAACTGGTGTCGTTCGGGCGAGGTCGTTACGGTTTTGGTCCCAAGCTGATCGCATTGATGGAGGCATTCGATTCCCGCATTCTGGAATTGGCGGCAGCGTTCCACGCGCCTGCCTACACGTTCCCCTCCCTCATCGGGGCCGATGTTCTGGACCGCTGCCATTACTTCCGGAATTTTCCGGCATCCTTGAGCCTGGTCTCCCATCTTCGGGAGGATCACGGGCTGTTGCAGGAATTCACCCGTTCCGCCCATTGGGACGGAGAGCAACTGGATTTTGATCGCGCCTCGTTGAGTTCAGTGGAGTGTCTGCTGTCGCCGGCCGTCTGTTTTCACTGGTACGCTTGGCTCGGCAATAGCAAGCTTCTGGAGCCGCGCGTCATCACCGCGATAGGTAAGTGTTTCCGCTATGAATCCAGTAATCTTTCCGGGCTCGAACGCCTGTGGGACTTCACGATGCGCGAGATAATTTTCGTCGGCCCGGGTCAGTATATACTCGATCACAGAAAAACCTGCATCGACTTCAGCGTTCAGTTCCTCAACGAACTGGGCGTCGCCTATGAGATCACTAGCGCGACAGACCCTTTCTTTGCCGACGCCTATGCCGCGCAAGCCGCTTATCAGAAAGGTTTCGATCTCAAATTCGAACTGCTGCTCACCTTGCCCTACAGCGGCAAGAAGCTGGCCGCCGGTTCCAGCAACTATCACCAGGACTTCTTCGGCCGATCGTTTGATATCGAGGCCGGCGGCGCTAGCGCCCACACGGGCTGTTTGGCGTTCGGTTTGGAGCGCATGGCGCTCGCCTTCGTGGCCCAGCACGGAGTCAACGAGAAGAACTGGCCGGATGAAGTGGTGCGCCGCATGAAGACGCGCTCTGCTCAAAATGTCTGACTCAAAGGACGCCTCCGCCCTGGTTTTGCGGCATGCGTCCGTTGACGACATGGACCGGATCAAGCCCTTGTGGCATGCTCTCTACCGGCATCAGTTCGAGCATGGCATGCTGCTGCGGCTGCCGGAGGGCGCGTACGACGCCTGGCTGAAGTCCATTACGCCGTTTCTGGGACGCTTCGCCAGCGTCGTGGTCGGCGAAATGAACGGCGAGATCGTCGCTTTCGTCGCGGGACGAATTCGCACTCTGCCTCCCTACTTTGGTTCGTCGAGTGTGGGAGCTATCAGCGAGGTGTTCGTGTCCGAATCGCTTCGGAGCGGCGGCATTGGCCGGCGTGTGCTCGCGTTTGCGCTGGATTGGTTCCAGTCCCAACGCATCACCCGCGTCGAACTGCAAGTCGTGTCGGGTAACCCGGACGGCATCCGCTTCTATCGCCAGCTCGGCTGGCACGATGAGCTGCACCAGATGGTGTGGGACACCACCCGCGCCGCCAAGGCCCGACCCGCCTAAAACAGCAGTTTCAAGGCGAACTGAATCTGCCGCGACGGATACGTCGTTCGGATGGTCCCGAACGCCGAATTCGTCGTCTGGGTGTTCGGTATTCCGAAATTGGTGTGGTTCAGCAGGTTGAAGAATTCCGAACGGAACTGCAGATTGATGCCTTCGCGAATCCGGAAGTTCTTGTCAACGCCCAAATCCCACTGCTCGAAACCGGGGGCGCGGAAAGCGTTGCGGCCGAGATCGCCGAAGGGATCGCTGGCGGGAGGCGTGGTGAAGGTGTATCCGGCGAAGAAGGTGTTGATCATCTGCGAAGTGCTTTGACTGGCCGCGGCGCCGGTGACGTTGGGACGCAGGAACGCTTCGCCCCGATAGTCGTTGGATAGGCCGGTGACGTCGTTCGCAGTGGACGGACCGTAGTATACGTTTAACGGCGTGCCGGTGTGCGCGGTGTTGATGCCGGTGAGCTCCCATCCGCCCAAGGCGGCGTCCGCCACCGGGTTCCAGGTCGATCCATAGGTGCGGCCCTTGCCGAACGGAAGCTGGTAGACGACGCTGCTGACGTTGTTCAGCTTTACGTCGAAGCTGGAAGGTCCGCGCTCGGCTGCCAGGTCGCGGATGTTTTGCGGATTCGCTTCTACGTAGCCGGCATAATACTCCAGCGCCTGCTCGGAATCGCCCAGCGCTTTGCCCCAAGTAAACGAATTGAGGAAATACAGGCCTTTCGAAAAGCGGTGTTCGACGCGCGCGGAGAATCCTTCGTAATCGTTGTCGCCGGCCGGATCGACCCAGGTGATGGGACCAAAAGTCGGAATGGGGCGACGGGCCTGAACTCCGAGCGTTTGCCCGGGCAGGTTCGGGTAGGCCTGGTTGTAGTCGGCGAGGATGGGCAGCCGCAAGCTGTGGTTGCCGTTGTAGGCTAGTTCGACGACGGTTCCCGCGCCGAGTTGCTGCTGCACCGAGTAGAACCAGTTCTGAACGTACGGCCATTTGCTGTTCGGGGGAATGTAGACGACGTTGGAATTGACCGGATTGAAGCTGGAAGGAACGTCGATGCCCGTGGTAAAGCTGCTATAGGTGGTGAGAAAGCTCGCAGGTGGCGCGCCGCCGGCTGGTATCGACTGGTTGATTACTCCGAAGAGCGCTTGGGGAGCGTTGATCCCCTCGAGCGCGCTGCCCACGCGGTTGAAGAACGCGTAGCTGATCCCGTAGCCGGCGCGAATCACGGTGTTCGGCATGATGTTATAAGCCAAGCCGATGCGCGGGCCGTAATCGCGGTAATCGGGATGCACCAGGCTGCGGTTGAACAGGCTCCCGGGACTGGCCTTGACCATGCTGTCGGTGGTTGGATCGAAGTTCGAGTAGTTGTTGTCGCGCTCATAAAGAGGCGTCGCGAATTCCCAACGCAGGCCCAGGTTCACGGTCAGTTTCGGAGTGACGCGAAAGTCGTCCTGAATATAAAGGGCATTGATGTGCTGCCGGAGATTGACCACCAGATCGTTCCCCAGGTTGATGATGCTGGGCGTGCCGAAGATGAAATCGGCGAGATTGTAGCTGGTGGCGTCGCTCGTGATTTTGCATCCGGCGGGCTGACCCAGGTTCGCGCAGGTGGGCTTGCTGAATTGGCCGGTGTATTGATCCTCGCCGTATATCGGATTGATATCCAGAATCTCGGTGCGGATGGCCATGAACTCGTAACCGGCTTTCAGGGAATGCCGGCCCTTGATCCAGGAGTAATTCAGCTTGGGATCGAAAGTGGTCGGATTCTGGAACTGGGGATTGCTGGTCTGCCGTCCGAGTTGGGAGAATCCGCTGATGTTCTGCGAGTTTAATCCACCGACCAGATTGGGCGACGTCGGCAGGCCGGGAATCCCGTAAAGGTCTTCCATGCTGGGGCCGCCGATGTCGGCGGGGACTTTGCCGGCCAGGACATGGGAGAAACCGAAGCGCGCTTCAAAAAGAGAGCTGGGAGTGACGGTCCAGGTGTAGCCGGCCGACGCGTTTTGATCGACGATGTGGATGTAACCGTTGCCGTCGCCGCCGGAAGGGCCGGCGATATCGGGCTGGTAGTATTGCAGGTCCTTGCGCTGGCTCCAACGTACGAACGCCGTCATTTTATCGTTGATTTTGCCGTCGATCTTGGCGTCGTACTTATCCGAGTAATCGCGAATGAGCAGCAGCGCCTGGTAGTCGTTAGAGCGGCCGGGTCCGTTCGGAGCGGGGAGCTGGTTCAGAACCTGCGCGGCGAACGGATTGAGGCTGGCGATCGGGATTTGCGTGTTAGCGGGATAGATGGTACCGGTGAGCGGGTCCCTGACCGTGACCGGTAGGACGCCGTTGCGATCGTTGATATCCGGAATCGAATCGAGGTTGAGATAACGCTGCAACTGGCGATATCCCTCGTAGTCGGCGAAGAAGAACAATTTGTTTTTGATCAAGGGTCCGCCGATGGTGGTTCCGAACTGGTTGCGCTGCAAGGTGGGTTGTTGGAATCCCACCCGATTGAACACGAAGCCCACCGCGTTCAAATCGGTGTTGCGGATGAACTCATAGGCGGTGCCGTGAAACCGGTTCGTGCCGCTGCGCATAACGGCGTTGACGACGGCTCCGCCGACGCGTCCATATTCGGCGCTGTAGTTGCTGGTGATGACTTCAAATTCGGCGATGGCGTCGGGTGAGGGTTGCACCAGCTGGGACGAATAGCCCTGATTGCTGGTCCCGTTTTCGTTGTTGTCCAGGCCGTCCAGCAGGAAGTTGTTGTAAGTGCTGCGCATGCCGTTGACGTTGAAGGAACCCTCGCGTGGCGTGCCGGTGGGCGAGAAGGCGACAGCGATGGGGGACTTGATGACGTTGGTGGCAAGCAGCGCGAGATCGGCGTAGTTGCGGCCATTGAGCGGAAGATCGATGACGGCGGCGGCGCCGATGACCTGGCTGTGCTCGCTCGAGTCGGTACTGAGCGCCGAGGCCGCGCCGGTGACATCCACAGATTGGGAAACGGCGCCAACCTGCAAGGTCAGGTCGACGCGCTGGCGAGCGCCGACATCTACCCGGATATCGGTTGCGTTAGCTTTCGAGAACCCAGGGGCCTCGACGGTGACGGTGTAGCGACCCACTTGGACGTTAAAGAAGTCGTATTCTCCAGTGTCGCCGGTAGTGGCCTGGGCCTCGATACCGGTGTCTTGATTGGACAGGCTTACGGCGGCTTTCGGAACCGGGGAACCGGATGGATCGCGAACCGTTCCCAGAACCTCGGAGGTTTCAAACTGCGCGAAAAGCGCGGATGGAATGAGCACGCATAGAGCGTAGCGGGCAATCATTTTCTGCATGGCGGTCTCGGCGATGGTAACAAGCGCCTGTTCATTTTTCGTTACACTGCTGTGACAATTTGATGCGATGCTGGACGTGATGAATGGACTGGCTTTGATCACGGGCGCATCGAGCGGGATCGGCGCGGCATTCGCGGCTGCCCTAGCTGCGCGCGGAAAAGATCTGGCGCTGGTGGCGCGGCGCGCGGACCGTTTAGAGCAATTGGCGGAATCGCTGGGGAGGGCGCACGGCATTCGGGCCGAGGTTGTGACGGCGGACTTAACGCTGGATGACGATGTCTCTCGAGTGGAGCAGCGCATTGCGTCGGCAGCGAATTTGGAACTGCTGGTGAACAATGCCGGGTTCGGATCGCGCGGGAGGTTCTTCGAAGCGGATGCGCGCAGTCAGGATCAGATGCATCGGCTGCACGTACTCGCGACTGTGCGGCTGACGCACGCGGCGCTCCCGGGGATGGTAGAGCGGGGGAAAGGCGGCATCATTAATGTGTCGTCGGTGGCGGGGTTCTGGCAAGCGCCGGGGAACGTGAGCTATTGCGCGACCAAGTGCTGGATGAACAGCTTTACCGAAGGGCTCGCGCTGGAACTGCGCGGAAGCGGATCGGCCGTACGGGCGCAGGCGCTGTGCCCGGGGTACACGCGCTCGGAATTCCACGAATCGGCGGGGTTGGAGCGCGGAGGGATCGGGGCGAGCCTGTGGATGAGCGCCGAGGAGGTGGTGGCGGAATCGCTGCGCGGTCTCGAGCGCGGCCGGACGTTCGTAATTCCGGGTTGGAAATACAAAGCGGCGGTGTTCGCTTTGAAGCACACTCCGCATGCTTTGCTGCGCTGGAGCGCGACGCGGCAGCAGAAGAGGCTGGGAAGAATTTAGTTAGTAGGTTTCGATTTCGAGTTTTCGGCGCGGAGCTTCCACGTAAGGTGAAACCAGGCTCTCGTTACCGTCGCGGTCGACGGCCTTCACTCCAAAGATGGTGTCGTCGATGGAGACGTCTTTCAGCGTGTATTCCGTGACGTTGCCGACGAAGATCTCGCGTTCCCAATCGGGGGCCGTGGTCTTGCGCAGAACCACGACGTAGCCGAGCAAGTCGGGTTCGGGGTTATCGTTCTTCCAGCGCAGGGCGGCGTCGTAGCGGGTTTGGCCGCGGCCGATGGTGGGTGCGAGCTCGCCGGCGCGCGGGCCGGTCAAAATCGGCTCGCTGGTGACGGGAGCTTTAGGGGCGAACGCTAGACTGGCGAGCACGGCCGCGTTGGCTTGGGCTACTCGAGTGGTGTAAGGCGCGCTGGCGTTGGCGAAAGTGTCGGTGACGGTGTGCTGATTCGCGTAGGTTTCGTTGGGAGTGGTGAAACGGATGGCGGCGTAGCCTTCCAGGTTAAAGGGCGTGTGATCGCCGCCGCGGCTAAAGCGGTCGGTACGGAAGATCGATTCGATGCGCAGGGAGGGCTGGTAGCGCTCGCCGACTTGCCTGACGTAGCGGGCCAGCTCGCGGGACGGGGAGTCGGCCGGCTCTTCGGAAAATACCCAGACGCTTCCGTTGTCGATGCGGCCGTTGCCGGAGATTTCGGTGCCGATGATGTCGTTGTTGAGCACTCCGTCGATGATCTGATTTTCCCGGCGCGCCTTGGCGGCGTAGAGCGTGCTGCCGACCAGGCCTTCTTCCTCGCCCGCGAAGGCGACGAAGACGACGGTCTTCTCGAACTCGTATTGGCTCATGACGCGCGCCAGCTCGAGCACCGCTGCGACGCCGCTTCCATCGTCGCTGACGCCTGGGGCGGTTTCGGCGCGGTTGGCGAGTTCGTACTGGGCGCTGGAGTTGGCCGGAGGATTGCCGCCGGTGGGCGATCCGGGATTGACGTGCAGAAGCGCCATAGAATCGTAGTGCGCGCCGATGATAAACTGACGCTCCGGGTTCAGTTTGCCGGGCAGCACCGCGACCACGTTGTGAACGTCGACATCGCGGACGATGCGGCCTTTCTTCTTCACCTTGTATGAATCGAAGCGCACTTGGAGGCGCGGGCTGTAGCCCGAAAGCTGATCGTAAATCCAGCGGCGGGCCGCGCCGATGCCGCGCGTAGGATGGTCGTCTTCCGAAAAGAGGTCGCGGGTCTGGAAGCTTTCGAGCTTCTTCATGATGTCCGCGATGCGGTCCTGGGAAACGGACTGGACGATCTTGTCGACGGCCGGATTCACCGATTTCATTTGGGCGGCCGCGCAGGCAGCGAAAACCAGAACGAGAATCGCGCGCGCGGGTTTCATCGCGAAGCCGGTTTGTAGGCTTTCTGGAACTTGTTGCGCTGATTGAAGACGGTGAAGGAGCCGTCCGATTCTACGGTGAGCTTGAGATAGTCGCCCTGCTGGTCGTGCTCGTCGACGTTGGCGATGAAAGGGTCGGGAACGTTGTGCTCCTTGCCCCCTTCGACGGCGTAATGGAGCTGCCAAAGGTCTTCGAGACCGGGGGAATCCTTGACGATTTGCCAAGCGTCGGGATTGCCGCCCTTGCGCGCGCCGTTGTTCATAATAGCCACGCGCGGATGGATGGCGTGGACCAGGGCGGGGGAGCCGGATTGATTCAGCCCGTGATGCGAAGTCAAGTACACGTCCACGGTTCCAATGGGATTGTCGGGGCACATCAACTGGACCTCCTTATTCCAGGTGAGGTCGCCGAGGTCGAGGAAGCGGAATTTTCCGAAAGTAACCAGGACGCCGAGCGAGCGGGCGTTCTCGGTGGGGTCGGGATCGCGCGCGGGCGTGGATGCGCAGAACGGGTTGAGCTTGCCGGCGCCGGGGAGCGGCGATGTGAGCACTTCGCCGGCGGCGGTGATCGCTTCGACGTTGATGTCGCGAATCGGAAGGGTGTCGCCGGGCTTGGCGACGATGTGCTGGCGCTGCTGCAAGGTCTTGACGTAGTCGGCGTAATCGGCTTTGACGACGGTGGTGTCCTCGGTGTTGGCGCCGTGATCGATGAACGCGCCGATGTTGATCAGGTCGGCCAAGCGCGGAGCGCCGCCGACGTGATCGCGGTGGTAATGCGTGATGAGCACATAATCGAGCTTCTTGACGTGAGCCGCCTTGGCGGCTTGCAGGATGCGGGCCGGGTCGCGATCCTCGAAGCCGCGCCAGCCGGTATCGATGAGCAAGGACTGGCCCGAGGGGCTGACGATGAGGGTGGCTTGGCCGCCCTCGACATCGATGAAGAAGATTTCGAGCGGCCGGGCGTGGAGGGTAGCGGCGCAAACCGCCAGAATCGATGCGAGAAAAGCCAGGCGGAACGGCGCGGGGAGCATTTTTGTCATCTTATTACAAGTTCGCAATATTGCCGGAACGGACCTACAAAGCGTAACGTAAATAAGGATAGAAGATCCAGTATGCCTTACTGTTGCCAATGCGGCCTGAAGGTTGGGAATGCGGACGTGTATTGCGCCAGTTGCGGCGCGCGGCAGCCGGCGTTCGCGCCTGTGACCGATTACTTTGCAGGCATCAGTCCGCGCACGGCGTCGCTGCTGTGCTACGTCCCGATCCTGGGATGGATTGTGGCGATCGTGGTGCTGGCGTCGGCGCGGTTTCGCGGCGACACGCGAGTGCGCTTCAACGCGTTTCAAGGGCTGTACCTTTTCGTGGCGTGGCTGATCGTGGATTGGGTGCTTAGCCCGCTGTTCGGCTTTCCGCACATGCTGGGGCTCAATTTATACCGGATCTTTCCGGCGCTGCTGAAGGCGGCAATCTTTGGGGCGTGGATTTTCATGATGGTGAAGACCGCGCAGGACGAGACGTACAAGCTGCCGATCCTGGGGGATCTGGCGGCGAAGTCGGTATCGGAGCAGCGGTAGGCTCAGCGGCTGTTGAAGGACGTGACCTGGTGCAGAGGCTCGGGCATGTCGGCTAGGATGTAGGCCATCACCGCCATGGCCGCGATGTTGGCGCGCAGATCCTCGGGCCGGACTTTGTCGGTGGTGTCGGCGCGGGAGTGGTGCCAATCGAAATAGCGCGTTCCGCTGGTGCGGACCGCCAGGCCGGGAACGCCGTCGCGCATGAGCGGTGCGATATCGGCGCCGCCGCCGCCGGGCTGGATGTAACCGGCGTCGATCCGTTCCAGCAGTTTTCCGATCTCGCGAACTCTGGCGAGCGCGACCGGCGAATCGCCGGGGGAGCTGATGCCGAAGCCCGCGGGCTTTTCCGCGCCGCCGTCCATCTCAATGGCCGCGACGTGATTGCGGATATCGGCGCCGATCCATTCGCGGTAGGCCAGGCCGCCGGCGCCGCCGTTTTCTTCGTTGGTCCAAAAGACGACGCGCAGAGTGCGGCGGGGATGGAGCCCCAGCTGGTGGATGATGTGCGCGGCTTCGAGCGCGGTGATGATTCCGGAGCCGTCGTCCTGCGCGCCGGAGCCGACATCCCAAGAATCGATGTGACCGCCGATGACGACGATTTCGTCGGGCTTCTCGCGGCCGGGAATGTCGCCGATGACGTTGGCCGAATCGGCGTCGGGGAGCGTGCGGGCTTCCATTTCCAAGTGAACGCTGACGGGGTTGCCCGCGTCGACCAGGCGCTGGATCAGGAGCGCGTCCTCGATGGTGACGGCGGCGGCGGGAATCTTGGGAAGGCCTTCGGTGTATTCGAGCGCGCCGGTGTGGGGCGATTGCAAGCTAACCGGAGTGACGGAACGGACGAGGGTGGCGACGGCTCCGAGCCGCGCGGCGCGGGAAGGCCCGGACGTTCGATAGACGACGGTGCGGCTGTAGCCTTCGAAAGGAACGTTGAAGAGCACGATTTTGCCTTCGACGCCGGCGCGGCCTTTCTTCTCGAGCTCCTCGAAGCTGGAGACGATGACGACCTCGGCGGTGATACCTTTTTTGGGAGTGGCGACGCTGCCGCCGAGGCCGAGCATAGTGAGGGATCGGGCAACGGGTTCGACCAGAGCGGCGCTTTCGTTGCCGCGAACCCAGTGGGGAACCTTGACGCGGGGAGTGACGACGTTGACCAGACCATCGTCCTTCATTTGCGAGGCGGCCCAAGCGACGGCGCGTTCGAGAGACGGCGAGCCGCTGAGCCGATTGCCGATGCGATCGCACAAGTAGGCGAGCTTATCCATGCCGCCGCGATCGACCAGCGCGGCGTCGATGAGTCGCGTGGCGGTGTCGCGGTACTGATCGGTGAGGGAAGCCGAGTCTTGAGCGAGGAGGGGCAGGCCGGCCGCAACGAGGAAGAGGGTGCGTCGAAACATCACCCGTACAGCATACCAGCAGAATGGCGGGAGGTAATACCGGTACGTGGTGAACCGAGGGACGGTCAACCGGCGATCCAGTCCTGGAACCGGAAGCCGTGGCGATGCATTACTTCGCGGGCGGATTGGGCGGCATCGGGCAGCACGTAGAAAAAAGCGCCGACGCGTTCGCTGCGAAAGATGACGCCGCCGCTGTATTTGTCGGTTTCGACGGCATACTCGACGCCGGATTCGGTGAGGGCGGCTTCGAGGCGCAGAGCTTCCTTGAGTCTTTTGGCGATGTAGATGAGATCCATTTCCTGCTCGCCGAAATAGGACGCTTCGCGCCGCATTTCGGTTCAAGTTTATCGCGTTCGAATGTCGGTGGGAGGGCGGAGACCGGCTAACGCGAGGGGTTCGGCGAGGGTGGAATCGGCGAGGAGAAACGGATCGGAGGGCGGCGGGGCGGTTGGATGGCTGAAGGTGCGGCGTCGAGAAAACGAAGCCATTGCCGGAGCGGCGGGCGATACGTCGGCCGGAGGTCGCGGCTGTTTTTTGTGCTGGGTGAGTTGGCTGGTGGCGCGTTTTTGCTGCCATTCCTCGGCGGCGCGGCGTTCGGCTTGGATTTCGCGGAGGAGCCGGAAGGTTTGGTGGACTTGGCGCGAGAGACGCTGGCCGTGCATGCTGAGGGTGGCGAGGGTGCGGTTGTGTTGGTGCAGATTCTGGGCTATGGCGATGGCGTCGTTGGCCTCGGGATGGTGGGTGGTAATGGCGGGGTCGTGACGGATGGCGCCCAGGGCGAGGACGTTGTTTTCGAGAGCGGCGACGCGGTTCAGGCGCCAAGCGGCGTCGGCGAGAGATTGCACGAGTTGGTCTTCGATTGCGCCTTTGGGCTGGAGATCGTCGGTGAAGCGCCGGGTGTGACGCTCATAGGCGGCGAGATCCTCGGAAGGGAGCACGATGGTTTGACCGGTAAGACCATGGCGGAGCGTGTTCAGCGAAGAGCGCCGCTTGCCGTCCTCGGTGCGAGGTCCGGTGGAGTGCTGGGCATTGGCATGATTGATGGTGGCGCGATCAGCGAGGTCGAGGCCGTTGGGGGCCGAGAGGGGGAATGCGGTGTCGGACATTGGAAATCCTTTCTGATCTGGAATAGCACGGGGGTGCGGACTGGATTGGGGTGGGGGCGGGGAAGTGGTTGAGGGGGAAGGGGAGATTGGTGGGGCGGGGTTGTGAACGGCGCCGTGACGGCGAAGGATGAATTGTGGCGTGGAAGCCAACGCGCTGCTTTCATATCTACGTGTCGCCGACAACTCGTCCAAGTGGATTACTTCTGACTTGTTTTCCAAACCTTCGGATCAATCGTCCGATGGGCTTCGGCCTTATTTTTTCAACCCGTCAGCCCAGTTCGTCACCACCGTCAGCGGCGGGGCGGACGCCGCGCCCGGGCCTCCGCCCAACCCCGCGGTGGCGTTGATCAGGAGGTGCTTCCCGTCCGCCGTGACGTCGTACTCGATGACCACGTCGGCGCCTTGATGCACCATGTGCGCATCAAACAACGGCACCGGAGCGCCGGCTTCGAAGGAAGGCTTTGACCCGGGAACGGCCTTCACGGAAACGGCCATCATCTTTCCGTCCGCCGCTTCAAAGAACACCTCTTTGCCGTCGCCGCTCCAGCGCGGTGCCTGGCCGCCCGCGAGCGAAATGGTCCACTCGCCATCGCCGGATGGAAACGGTCGCACATAAACCTCACGCTTTCCCGACCGGTCCGAGGTGAAGGCCATCCAACGACTATCCGGCGAGAGTTGACCAAAAAGCTCGTCGGCCTCGGTCCTCAGGAAGGGAATCGGCTTAGGATCAGCCTTTTGTTCAGGAGTCGCGCCTTCGGTGGGGAAAACCCACAGATCGTGCTTGGTCTTCGAATCAATCTCCTGGTAGACGATGAACCGGCCGTCCCGCGACCATTGAGTAGGGGCGTTGGTAAGGCGACTCGGCAGCAGTAGCTCATCGTGCCCGCTTCCGCTGGTGGCTCTTTGATAGAGATTGTACACGCCGCTTCGATTGGAGTCGAAGACGATGCGGTCGCCCCTAGGCGACCAAAAAGGATTGAGGTTACTTGAAGCATCGCTGGTGAAGCGCGTCTCCGTCCCGCGGCTCAGATTGCGGACCCACAGATCGTATCTGCCGCTCGACCCACGGGCGAACGCAACCAATTTCTCATCGGGGGACAGGCCGGGGGCACGCACATCGCCGGGCATGCCGACCGGGCCGAGGGACTTGCCGGATCGATCAAACCAGCCGATTTGGTTTTGCCCTTCAGGGGACCCGCCTGCCGCATACAGAAGTACGCCATTGGCAGAAGCGGTGGCTGGCAAGTAGCTGCCGGACAAGGAAACGCCGTCGGCCACGGGAACCGCGTCTCCCGAAATTTGCGCGCTTTGCGGATCGAAGGGAGCAGACATCAAAGTTTTCTCACGGATAAAAAGAAGATGACCCGTACGCTCCCCGCGCATGGAGGGAGCGAACACCGCAGCAGACGCATCTGGTAAAACTCGCCGGTTCTCCCGACCGTCGAGTGAACTGACCCAGATGCCGGCTTTTTCGGCCGCCCCGCTGGACTCATAAAGGAAATGGCTGTCGCTGGGAAGGAAGACGGGGAAATTTTGAGCGCCCTTGGTCTTGGTCACGTCCGTGGGAGTGCCGCCATTCGCCGAGATCCGCTGGATGGAAATCCCGCTGAACTGTGGTGCGAACACGATGACATCGTCGCGATTCCACGATCCGCCGTAGCCGCCGGTAACGTCGCACAGCGACAGGGCGGGACCGCCGCCGGCGGCAATTTTCTTCAGCTTCCCCTGCGCAAAGAATCCGATAAAACGGCTATCCGGCGACCAGAACGGGTACACCGCGTCGTCGGTGAACGCCATCGGCTGGGCTCGGAGCGCGTCTAAGGTACGAAGCCAGAGTTGGCGCTTTCCGCTCACCAGCGCGGCAATGACGAGCGTGCGGCCATCAGGGGAAATCGCGAAACTGTGAACAGTGCCGTTCTCCGGAGCGGCGATGGTGTAGCGCAACGTCTGCTCGGTCGGCGGCGTCTCGCGGAAGTGGACGAAGGAGACGGCGACGAAAGCCAGCATGAACAGCGCAGCCGCGCCCAACGCTACCCTTCCCGCCGCTCCCATTCCGAGCCGCGACCGTGAAGGAGCGGCAGTAGCGCTTTCGGGGGCACTCTCGATCCATTCCAACTGGGCTTTCAAATCCGTCGCGCTCTGCCAGCGGTCATCGCGATCCTTAACAAGGCAGCGTTGCAAAGCCCGATCTAGCGCCGCAGGAGCCACATCCGCAATCGACGGAGCAGGGCGTTCCAAAATCGCCGCGATCACGCTCGC
>Ga0302326_10014532_pt1 | contig 16625 bp, 15 predicted proteins | sample Palsa_T0_3_FD_202264 | JGI IMG/M metagenome (GOLD analysis project Ga0302326, IMG submission 202264) | Peat permafrost microbial communities from Stordalen Mire near Abisko, Sweden - Palsa_T0_3 | ecosystem: Environmental > Terrestrial > Soil > Palsa > Peat permafrost | place: Sweden: Abisko...
CGGAACCGTGCAGCATGATGATCAGGTCAACGCAGACTGATGCTCACCGGGCCGCCACCGAAGTTCCACGAGACTCGGGACATCCTCTCCCGCAGGGAGCCCGTAGCTACTTAGAACTGGACTACGCTAACCGATTGTGTCGTCAAATGACGAGAACCTTTACCGAAGGACGACGGCAATGACCACCTCTGGCCCCCTCGCGGCGACGCACGCGATGACCGTGACGAAGCTGGGCAGCCGCATCGGGGCGCGCATCGACGGGGTGCGACTCGGCGGCGACCTCGACTCGGCGACGGTCGACGAGATCCGCAGGGCGCTTCTGTGCCACAAGGTGATCTTCTTCCGCGGCCAGCACCACCTCGATGATGACCAGCAGCTTGCCTTCGCCAGACTGCTGGGCACTCCAATCGGCCACCCAGAGGTCAAATACGACAACACACCTGCTATCACGCCGATCGACTTCGAATACAACAAGGCGACGTCCTGGCACACCGATGTCACGTTCGCGCCGAACTACCCCGCGGCCTCGGTCCTGCGCCCAGTCACCCTGCCCAGCTACGGCGGGTCTACGCTGTGGGCCTCTACTGCGGCCGCCTACGCGGCGCTGCCCGAGCCGCTCAAGTGCCTCGCCGAGCATCTCTGGGCAGTGCAAAGCAACAGATACGACTTTGCGGTCACCACCACCGGCGCCCTGACCGACGAGCAGCGCGCGCCGCGAGAGTTATTCGAAAAGCCGGACTTTCGGACCGAACATCCCGTCGTGTGGGTGCACCCGGAGACCGGTGAACGTGCGCTGCTGGCGGGAGATTTGGTGCGCGGGTTCGTCGGTCTCGACAGCCACGAGTCACACGTTCTGCTCGAGTTGCTGCAACGGCGAATCACCATGCCCGAGAACACCATCCAGTGGAACTGGGAGCTGGGTGACGTCGCCATATGGGACAACCGGGCAACCCAGCACCGGGCCGTCGATGACTACGACGACCAGCCTCGGCTGATGCACCGGGTCACCTTGATGGCGATGGGCCCATCGATGTGCACGAGCAACGAAGTCGGGTGATCAGCGGCGCGCCGCTGAAATCCGTCGCCCGCTGACAGCACCTCGGAACCAATGCGACGTGCCCGGAAGCCAGCCCGCCAGGCTTATCGGCTGGATTGCCGGCGGCCAGCACCAGGCGGCTGGCGGTGAACGTCGGCGTCTCTCTGCGTCAGCCAGCGGCCGTTGCGGAGCGCGCGGACTCCCACACGCGGCCGGGCCATAAGCTCGAATCTGGTCGCCGTCGTCGTCGGAATCACCTTTGCGCCTGCTGATTCGCCAGACCAGGAATGTACGTGGCGCCGTACCGGCAGCGCGTCGTACAGCCGCATTTGAGACACCGCTGCCTCTCCCCCCCGCCCGACTGGGCGCCTCCCGGCGCCTGGTAGCGAAGCAGGTGGTCATAGGACTACGCTCACCGATTTGTTTAGTCAGATGATGGCAACCTTCACCCAGGGAGGACAGCGATGACCACTTCTGTCCCCTTCCCGGCGACATACCCGATAACCGTGACGAAGCTGGGCAGCTGTCTCGGCGCACGAATCGACAGGGTGCGGCTCGGGGGCGACCTTCACCCGGCCACGCTCGACGCGATCCGTAGGGCGCTTCTGCGCCACGGGGTGATCTTCTTCCGCGGCCAGGATCACTTCGATGACGATCAGCAGCTGGCGTTCGCCAGGCTGTTGGGTACGCCGATCGTTCAACGGTTAGAGCTGGACGGGGACGGCCGGCGGCGCGAGAGCCACCCATCAGTCAAGTGCGACAACGCGCCAGTCATCACGCTGATCCACTCCGAACACAACAAGGTGACGCGCTGGCACACCGACGTCGTGTTCGTCGCGAACTACCCTGCGGCCTCGGTCCTGCGCCCGGTGACCCTGCCCAGCTACGGCGGTTCAACCCTGTGGGCCTCTACTGTGGCGGCCTATGCGGCGCTGCCCGAGCCGCTCAAGTGCCTCGCCGAGAACCTGCGGGCCCTGTACACCAAGCGTTACGACTACGTGGTGACCGAAACAATGACCGACGAGCAGCATGGGTTTCGAGAGGCGTTCGAGAAGAGAGATTTCCAGGTCGAACATCCCGTCGTGTGGGTGCACCCGGAGACCGGTGAACCAACCCTAGTGGTGGGGGATGTCGTGCGGGGGCTCGTCGGCCTGGACACTCACGAAGCGCATGTGGTGCTCGAGTTGCTGGAGCGGCGAATCACCATGCCCGAGAACACCATCCAGTGGAACTGGGAGCTGGGTGACGTCGCCATATGGGACAACCGGGCAACCCAGCACCGGGCCGTCGATGACTACGACGACCAGCCTCGGCTGATGCACCGGGTCACCTTGATGGGCTACCCGTCGATGTGCATGGGCAACGAAGTCGGGTGATCAGCGGCGCGCCGCTGAAATCGGTCGCCGGCTGACAGCTACCTCGAAATTAATGCGGTGTGGCAGGAAACTGAGACGGCCGAGCCTCATCGGCTCGATCGGCAACCAACGCAGCGCCGCGGGCGCGTCGGCGGGCACCACCGATGCGGTCGAACTCTTCCGGGGCGGGCCACTGCGCAGACGACAAGGGCCTCCCGGGGCCCCTGGCGGGATTTTCAAAGGAGTCTTGATGCCGTGCGGGATGGCCGGAAAAGAGCCACAGTTGAGCCCTTTGCTAGCCCGCTCTCGGTGCCGAAACCCGCCGCGCGAATCTCCGCCAAGGACAGCACTTCGAAGCGGCGAACGACTACGTTTGCATCATGCGCGAGGACATCGCCCTGCCGCGGGCCGGTGGCATCGACCAGGTGCCACGGTTATATTGCGCCCAGCAATTGCGAAGCGTCGTGGTGGCCGATCACCTCGTGATGCTCGACCTCGCCGTCGGTGAATATGTCGTGCTTGACGAAATCGCCACGGCCATGTGGCAGCAATTGTTGCTCTCGCCTGATGAGCGGGACATCCAAACCATCGCGCAGAAATTTTCGGCAGCCATATCGGTGGTGGCCACCGATATGGCTGGGTTTGCTTCAGAGCAGATGACCGCACGGCGGCTTTGCCCGGTTCGTGCTTCCGAGCCAGCGCGCGGCGCGCCCACACCCTATCGGTGGCCGTCGGTGGCCCGGGCATGGTGGGAACGTACGCGCGCCGAGCGCGATCTGCGCTCCGGATTCGCTGCGGCATACCACGACAGGACGAATCCGCCTGCGGCGCGTGTGAATGCAGATGCTTGCGATCCGGCCGACCGCGTTGTCGCGAAGTTCGCTGCGGCCGAAAATTTCTATCCCAGTCGCAAGGCGCCGTTGGATTGCCTGCCGCGCTCCCTGGCCCTGGTCCGGTTCCTGCGGACCGCGGGCTGGGCCGCCGAACATGTGATTGGCGTGGCAATGTATCCCTTCCAGGCGCATGCCTGGGTTGAATTGAGCGGTAAGCCAATCCGCGAAGGCCGGACATTTACCAACCGCTTCACCGTGATCCAGCGGGCATGACGGCGGCCGGTTACCCCGTCAACGGCTGCTTGCTCTCTGTCCAGCCCGGGGCGCCGGGGCCGGTGACGGCATCGCCGTCGACGCTGCGAGGCTGAGCGCAGTGGGTCAGTCCCCCGTCGGCAGCGGCGCGATCGTCTCCACTGTGTCGTAGTGAAAACTGGCATACGCCTGACCGTGGTAATGGCCGTCGTAGAGGGGCCCCTTAGGGCCATCGGTCATGTCGCGGACATCACCTGCGAGGACAACTCGGGGACGACGGTAGCGGTCTGACATGACGGCGGCCTCCTGGCAAAATCAACCTGGCAACATACTTTTACACGTTCCGTTACATGGTTCACAAGGGTTTGGCAACGTAGAAGCTCTGAACGAGTACATCCATCGCGAGGATATGCCATCGCAGCACCGCTCACGAGACCGCGGAGCTTGATTCTTGAGTTTCGTGACCCGGTCTACCGGGCATCTGAGCGCGGGCGAGTCCAAGCTCACTTTCAGGAAGTCAGGGACGGACCCCACCACAGGTAGCAGGATCAAATACCTGTCTGGCATGCGCTCAAAGCGCAAATTACACCTACGGTGCGACAATTGGGCGATGCAGATCGGCATAGTGGCCCACCACACGCGCGCCGACATGGCCCATGATCTCGTTACGAGACTGGAAGCCGAGGTCTGCCTGGTTGACCAGTACGGCCCAGGCAGCTTGCAGGACGGCGTCAGGCGCTGCTCGTTCAACCACCTCAAGGTACTCAGCGAGCTGCAGGCGTTGGCCGCAAACGATGAGTGGTGTGTCGTGCTGGAGGATGATTCCATCCCGGTACCAGGGTTCCGCACACACGCGGCGCGAGCCCTTGAATGCGCGCCGTCCCCCCTAGTGGGGTTCTACCTCGGCCAGGGGATTCCCTCCGGCATCGTCCAACGCAACATTCGCCAGGCGCTTGATGACGCGCAGGCATGGATAGTGGCCGACTGCTTCCTCACGAGCGTGGGATACGCCATCAAGGCCAGCCTCGTCGGTGACCTCATTTCCGATGCGGAAAGACGCAATTCAGAGATACCCATGCGCATCACCCGCTGGTCCCACGAACGCGACATCCTCATCAGTTACACCAACCCCTCACTGGTTGACCACTCCGATACCGATTCGGTGATCTGCGCCGGAGTGCCCCTGGCCGACCGCGGAACGCTCCCGCGCGTCGCCTGGTCCCACGGCACGCGCAACAACTGGAACACGCCAGCCGTACGGCTTGGCCACTGCCCCAATTGGAGCCCCGAAAAGACTGCGATGAATCTATTGGAGGATACTTCCCATGGCTTCGCGGAAGTCCTGAAGCAATCGTTTTAATACATTTGGTCGCGGCAGATGACGCAGCAGTAGTAACCATCTTGCTTTGTTACGCTGGGCAAAGGGATGGTGGACTAAGAAAGATATAATTTCCCGATCCATCGGTCCGTACTCGCCGACCTGGTCGTAATGCTCGATGAGCCGGTGTTTTAAATTTTCTAGAGTGTTCCGTTTAAACGACTTCGAGATTCGCGGGCTGAGGTCTTTGCTGCTGAAAATTAGTTTCATTGCCTCAATCTGAGGGGTAATACAGTCCTTTGTTTGTCCGCTGGTGTTTCCTGGATGTACGATTAGATCAACGCTCGAGGCCGGAATCTGTATCAAATCGAATATCGACACTACTCTTGCAAAGTACTCAACATCCTCGTTAATCCGCAAGGCCGGGTTAAACTTCATTTGCTGTCCGATGCTTTTGTGGATGCAGGCAGCTGATGGAGCGATTTGATTTTCAATGACATACTCGACCAAGTTCTTTCCACCAGGACTTGCAAAGCAGATATCCTTGGCGCGCATGGGTAAGACCCAGGTCCAGGACGTGAAATAAAGCGCGGGCTTCTGGTTGTGCGCCATAACCTCGCCGTAAATCTGCGCAAGGTGGTCGGGATGCCAGATATCATCGCTGTCAATGAAACATATAAACTCGCCGGTGACAATTTCAAGCCCCGCATTTCTCGCCGCGCTGCGCTCACCGTTGCTTTGCCAAATATAGCGAATACGATCTTCGCTTAGTTGGTCAACGACTTCCCTCGTGTTGTCGGTGCTGCCATCGTCTACGATGACTAGTTCCCAGTCTTCAAATGTTTGGCGTATAACCGATTGTATAGTTGCGTTTATCATATGAGCGCGATTATAGGTCGGCGTTACAATGGAGAAAAAGGGCATGCTAGTGCGACTTCGACGATAGACACAGACGGATTGTGCAACCACCGGTCTTTCCGCGACTCAGCGGCGATTCTGCCGATAATGCGAGCGGAGCCAGCACCCGGGCAGGACGATTCATGCGGGCCCATGTCCTTCCCTGAGACAGCGGGGGATCACACAACCAACCACGAGAACCACAACCTGCAGAACAAGTGACGATCACCGAGCCGGTTCAACCCGGACTCGACGAAGTTTCTCCCAGCCACACCGTCGGCGGTCTGGCGGCGAATCGTGGCGTGGCGTCAACACGGGGAAACTAATCGAAGGTCAACGCAGCGTCAGCGCCTGGTCGGGAGCGGTGCAGCCGTCTCGACTGTGTCGTAATAGAAACTGGCGAATTCCCTTGCCGTGTAGGCGTTGTCGTAGAGGGGCCCCCGGAGCTTTGGGTCATGTCGCGGACATCGCCGCTGACGACAACGCGGGCACGACGGTAGCGGTCCGACATGGCGGCGTCCTCCTGGATGATCAACAGCCGAGAGCCATATTCTTACCCACTCTGTTTCATGGTCACAACAGTCTGTCAACGCAGAAGCGCTGAAATACGGCGTTCGTATGAGAGTCACGACCGCACTGGGCGATGGAGCGCACCGGTCAACACCTGCGGACTGCCCACCCGGCCCAAGTGCCGCAGCCATATCTCAATTTGGACAGCGGTCCCGAAGTGGCGGATGCTGGCGACGTGCCCGACGGTGGCTTGCCTGACCGCGGCCGCCCAGCGATTGCTGTTGGCGTAGCCGCGGCTGACGATCTGGGGTTGATTTAACAGAAAGTCGACCCAGGCTGGGTTCCTCTCGAGCCCGCGCAGTATCGCTTCCTCCGGGTGATTCTTGGACCGGCGGCGCAGCGTCGTGTCAGCCACGATGCCCCGGAACGCGTAGCGTTGCACCACCCGGTCGATACGGGGATCGACCCCGACCGACCACGGCGTGGCCAGGGCCAGGTCGACCAAGGGCGGCGCCAGAAACGGATGCCGCACGTCGATCTGCCTTGACGTAAGCGCTTCATTGTTGCGCACCGTCTCGCTTGACGCGACAATGCCCTGCACCACGCCTTGGCTGTGCACTGATGCGGCGTGGACCGGACCAGCCGCGGCCTCGCGACCCTGAAGGCGCTGTTCTGCGATGTACGTCGGCTCGAGCCAAGGTGCCGATCGCAGCAATGGCTGTATCGGCGTAAGACTGAGAGCTCTTTCGCTGCGCCAAGATCGCCGAGCGTCGAAAGCTGCGCGGTGCAGCCAGAACATCGCCGCCCGCCGCGGCTCGGCATACTCGGCCCATCTCGCCGCTTCAGCCACAAGTCGCTTAAGTCGACCCGTGCGCAGCAGATCGGCGAGATACCACGGCAGAATTCCGCCCAGAAATACGGCATCTCCGCCTTCGCCGGTCAGAATCGCCGTGGCGCCGACCACACGCGCTGCGGCGGACTCCGCGGCGACCAGAGCCCAGGCGAGAGCGACCGGGGTGGGCGCGGCGAAAAATGTGTCGAATTCCGGCCCGGCGGTGAAATGACCATGCTTGCTGCCGTCGATGGGCTGCCACGGCACTGGATCGGGCTCAAGGGCGGCCTGCATCCATGCTGTCTCGTCACTCCCCACCGCGGCGGGAAACACGAAACTCAGCGCGTGCACCGCCGTGGTGCGCGGCACCGTGGCCAGCACCGTCGAGGAGTCCAGTCCGCCCGACAACGCCACCGCCACCGGTCCTTGGGGCAGCGCGCCCGATACCACCCGCGTCACGGTGGCCCGCAGCCGCTCTTGGTGGTCATCGCGTGTGCCGACTGGATCGGGCTCTCGCGGCCGCCAGCCACCCAGAACGCGGAGGCGTCCCGGCCGCCACAGGGCATACTCGCCGGCCTGCAGCCGTCGGACATTCCGGTAGGGCGTCCGCGGACCCAGGTGCTGGCCGGCGCCGAACAAATCGGCCAGATATTCCTCATCCAACGTCGCGCACGCCATGGTCTCCCGGGCCAGCACCGCCAGATCGGTCGAGACGACGACTACCTCGTGATCGGCGCACAAGTAAAGCGGCCGTAGCCCCATCCGGTCCCCGACGACGGCCACCTCTGAGCCGTCCACGACCGCCGCCGCGAACTCACCCAGCACCCGCTCGGTTACGTCGCCGCGCCACCGCCGCCAGGCTGCCCCCACGATGGCGGCGTAGCTCGCGTCCTTATCTAGCCCCAGGGTCTGGCGCAAATCGGCCGGCTCGGCGAGGTAACCGAAGAAGCACACCTGCACTCCGTTGGCGATTACCGGATCAGGCCAGCCCTGCACCGGCTGGGCTGCGCCCGGTTGCACCAACAGCAGAAAGCCCCTGACGTCTGGCGTCGAGTCGGCTGACATCATGCGCGCTCAATCACGGTGAACCGCTTCACGAACGTCAACCCCTGGCGAATCGGAATTCCGTCCACCTCCACCCAGGCGTGGGCTTCAAAGGGATACATCGCCACACCCATGCTCGGCCGGCCACCCTGACGTGCGCAGAAAACGGGTCGAAGCCACGCAGCGGGAAGGTAATCTAACGGCCCCGTGCCTGTGGGATACTGATTCTCGGTCCGCGACGAACGTCGCCACGACCGAGTCAACCGGAGAACGCGCATCAGGGTGAACCGGAACAGCGGGCGGATCGGTTCTGCTGTGATACGGAGCAGAGAACCCGTCGAGTACCAAACATGCACCGCCGGCCAGGTCCAGCAGCACCGAGTGATCGGCCACGAGGGCCGTTCGCAGCTGCGGCGCGCAGAACAACCCAGGCACCGCAACAGCCACCGTGCCCGGCGATCGAGCGTCGTGCCCGTGCATGCCGCGAACATAGCTCAACGCACCCGGCACGTCCGGAGATTTCATCTCCTGGAGAGACTGGGTCATGTCAATAGCTCAGCCCGGCTTCGCGGCCTCCCGGGCTGAGAAGGTTGGCAGTGCGCCTCATACGGGCCGGGGCCATCAGATCTACTGGATTCATTTCAACCATTCCATGCGGGAGCCGTCGGTGGTCATCCCCGTCACCGCATCGGTCGACGACGACGGCCTGGTGCAGATCGAAGGTGACGACCTGTGCCTGGTGCGGTGGAATCACCTGAGAAATGGCTGGCCGAGGCGCAGTGACGGCACCGGTTCAACAGAAGCGGCCCGGGGGTCCCCGTCTCCCGCCCCCGGGCTGGCAGCACCACTAGGCCGCTCCGTCATAGAGTGATCACCAACGGAGGCTAGAACCGTGCCCACATTTTGCCCACACTTCTGTAGGAAACAGCACGTTGGAGTGTGATCGAACGAGACCAAATGCCAGCTCAAAGGGTATGACGGTCAATTAGCATGGACCCCAAAGAGGGTTCAAATCCCTCCGCCACCGCCATAGCAGTATTAACGTTTACGCAGCTAGAACGATATTTTTAGGTTTGCTGTGGGTGCCGATCAAGTTGATCGCCACGACGTTGGGGATCTCACGGAACACGGTCCCACCACAGCGCAGCGCTTGGTTCTCGATCCGGCTTGAGCGGCGTCGATCGGCAATTGCACTGTCGTGCAAACGCTCGAGAGTGCGGGCGCCATCTTGACGGGAAAGACAACCACACTCGATTCGCTGTGGGAATCAAAGGTCGATCCGTCATGGCTGGTTGACGCACTTTCTCCGCGGCGCGGATCGGTTGGAATTCGGTAGCATCGGGGCGACCAGCGCGGACGGGGTGAGGCCGCCGGTGTGCACGGTATGGGTCCCGCGGTTGGCGCTGACATGCCGGAGGACCGGGTAGCGGTCGGCGTCGTGCCCGACGATCTCGACGATGAGTTCTGATCCTGCCTCGAAATAGGTACTGCTGGGCCAGATCTCGACGGTCAGCTCGGTGGGCTGCCCCGGTTCGACGGGCTGGGCCGCGCGATGAGTGTGAAACGGACGCTCGGGTCTGCTTCGGGAGGGATCGAGTTCGCGGTGAGAGGCCCGAAGCCAGCCCTTGGCCACACCGTCGTCGGGGTAGCCGTTGTAGCCGTAGAACGGCACCAGCTGTCCGGAGGCGTCGCGCTTTCGTAGCGCGACGAACACGTCGAGGTCGGTTCCCTGATCGGTGCTCATCCAGACCGTCAGGGCCATGCTGCCGGTGATCTCGGTGTCCTCGGCGAATCGATGGGTGAAACTGACGCGATCAGCGCGTCGTCGCCGTGGGGTGGCCGGGTAGGAAACCGCGCGATCCACCGAATTGGGCTGCGGGGTGAGCGACATCGAGGCGGCGTCCAGATACAGGGTGTGCGGGGTCGCCCCGGGTATCGGCCAGTGCGTCGAGGTGCGCACGATGTAGCGGTCGCGAGTATGTCGGAGTTCGTAGCGGACCGCTGGTTCGTCGTCCCAGATAGAAGTCGCGTCCTTGACGAAGTGGTTGAGGAAGCGGCGTTGCAGGTCGAGGGCTGGCGCCGAGTAGTAGGTTTCCCATTTGCGGCGGCCGTGGATGTAGAGCCATTTGGGTCCGGCGAGCTGTTCGTAGGCCAGCAGCGTGCCGCGGGTGTGCAGCCCCTGATCGGACCAACTCGCGCATACCAGCGCCGGTAAGTCGATGGCGCCAACATCGGGTCGTTTGGCGGCCCAATAGTCGTCGTCGAGGGGGTGGCGGCGGCTGTCGGAAAGAAAATCTTCGCCCATCGAGGCGCCGCGGTGGCTGCCCCGCAGCATCCGGTTCTTCCACCAGACCCGCAGAAAACCGGTTTCCGGAATACCGCCGTGGTAGGCGAACTCCCGCAGCAGATCCGATACGCCCTCCCAGGCGACGATGGCCGCGAGTCCCCGCGGGCGCAGTGCGGCGACCCGCCACTGCGACATGCACAGGTAGGACACCCCGCTTAATGCGACGCGGCCGGCCGACCACGGCTGGTCAGCGGCCCACCCGACGAGTTCGGCGTAGTCCTGGGCGTCGCGGTCGGTGAGAAAACCCGCCGTGCCCTCCGAGGCGTGCATTCCCCGGGCATCGGCCTGAACGACCGCGTAGCCGTGACCGACCCAGAAGAGCGGGTCCGGCGACTCGAACCCGGTCATCGGCGAGCAGTTCAAGTGGCCGAAGCGCACTCCCGACAGCCGCATCGCCAGCATGCCGATCCGGTCGGGGGTGTTGTCCTTTCCATACGGTGTCACCGACATCACCACCGGGGCCACCACGTCGCGGGGCCGAAAAACGTTCAGCCGCAAGGTGACACCGTCTGACATGATCACCGGAACGTTCTTCTCGGTGACGATGCCAGGCCCTGCGGTAATTCGCCTCATGTGGCGCCGACCTCGAACGCCGCGGTATTGGCCGCCGCCCACACCGCATACGGTGTTCGTCCCTCGCCCAGCTGTAGATCCGGGCAGTCGCGGATCGACCGTGGCGCGGCGCCCAACATGGCCACCTTTTGGGCTGCGATCGGCTCGGGCAGCAGGCGAGCCAGCAGCGCCCGATGTTCGTCAGCCGAGACTTCCCGGATGGTGATCGGCCTGTCGAGCACGCCGGCGAGTACCCCGACCCGGTCGCGCACACTGAGCCACTGGGGTCCGAATAGTCCCTGCGGCGCGTGGGGCCCGCGACCGGGCGAGGTGAGGGCGGCGACCGCCTCGGCCGCGATGTCGACGGCTGCAATCGGCACTTGCAGTGCGTCAGGGAATGCGGTGAACACTACGCAATCCGCCCGGATCGTTGCTGACCATTCGATCGCGTCGTTGTCCATGAAAACCCCCGGCCGCAGCGTCACCAGAGACTCGCCCAGGGCCGAACACAGGGCCACTTCCTCGCGCTCGTGGCTAGCGGCCATCACCGAACCCGGATACTCGTCCACCAGGTCCGACGACAACAGCACCGCGGCGGAAATGCCGGCCCGGCCAATGTCGCCAGCGATGCGGGCCAGATCCGTGCCCTGCAACGTCGCGGGCAGGCTCAAGAAGATCCCGTCAGCTCCCCGCAACACGGCGTTGAACCCATCGGGGTCACCAACGTCGACCGGGCATGCCATCACACCCGCCCGATCCGGTCCCGGTCGACGCGCCACGGCGCGGACTTGCCAGCCCGCACGGGCCAGACCGTTCACCACATGGCGCCCAACATGGCCCGTCGCGCCCACGACCACGGCCACAGCACTATCTTCGGGTGACACAAATATTATGGTAACTCAAATAATGTGCGTAGGATAGCCTTGTGGCGGCCGGACTCAGGGAACGAAAGAAACAGCAGACGCGGCGCGCGATCAGCAACGCTGCGACCCGCCTGTTCATGAAAAACGGGTTCGACAACACCACCCTGGGCGCGGTCGCCGACGCCGCCGGTGTCTCAGAACAGACGGTCCTGAACTACTTTCCGGCCAAGACCGACCTGTTTTTCGACGAACAGGACTGGTATGGCGGACCGCCGCAAGCGGTGCGCGAAGGAGGATCCGTCGAGTCGGCCAGCGAGGCTGTTCTTCATTGGTATCTCGCTGACCTGCAGCGCCGCCACGCCGAGGGACATTTGGACGATCTGGCGGCCTACCTGCAAACGATCGCCGCCAGCGAGACCCTGCGCCGCCGCCGCCTCGACGACCTCGCGCGACTCACCGCTGCGCTCCAAGCAGAGCTCGACGGCGTCTCAACGCCCGAGCACCCCTGGGAGGCGCAACTGGACGCGGCGATCATCACCAGCGCGATCATGGTCGCCGAATCAGAAACAGCGCGCCTCTCGCGCGTGGTCGCCGGCCCGGGCCTACTGCACGTCGCCGAGCGGGCCGCCACATCCATATTCGAGCGAATCTGCAACGTGGCTCAGTTCCCGGGCCGCAGGCTGTCCTGAATGCCGTGCAGGTCGCCGTTGATGCCGTCCAGATCACCCTGAATCGCTTGCAGAGCCGAAAGCGATTTCTGGAATGTCTGCTGCGTCTCGCCGGACTTCACAGTCTCGTACTGAGGGCAGTACGAGATGACGGCACCCGCAGCGACGTCGGCGCTTTGATCCGCGTCCCAGATCGACGATTGCTGCACCGAGTTTATGGCCGCGGCGAAGTCAGGTTGATGAGCGAGAAAGTCGCAGACTGCGTGCCCGTGAGCCGTGACGTATTCATTGCTGGGAATTGGCACGCCCTCGTGTTGCATCGCATCGATCAACGCTTTATCGACGATGGCAAGCTGCGGGGTGCGGTTAACCGGTGACACCGGCGGCTTCTGAGCCGCCACGGTGGGTTGCTCATCGGACTGCGGGACTACCTTCGGCTCGGCCGTCGGCTGGGGGCGGTGGACGACGAACATCGCCACGACCACGGCGGCGACGGTGATGAGCGACAACGGGATCGCAGCACGGAGACTGAAGCGGAGCAGCGCGCTCCGACGTCGGTGCGGTGCGCTGCGGTCGGCCTTACCGCGCGGCGACAGGCTGTAGGCGGCTTCAACCTTGACGGCCTCAACCCTGACGGGCTCCGGGCGGTGCCCCAGCCGCTCGTCGAGAAGTCTGTCGAGCTGATGGCTGGACAACGCGCCACCGAGCTCGCGGGCTAGATGGCGTTCCGCCGCCACCCGCCGCAACTCGGAGTCGATCGTCTCGCGATCGCGCATGTGCTGAGCTTAGGACTAGTTGGCGGCGGCGGCGCCTCAGTGCCGATCTCTTCGCAGATCGGGCCGACGATGAACAGACCTCGATGTGGAGTGCTGAACGGCTGACTGTGCGGAGGAGGCACCGACGAGCGACTCGAAGCATGGGGCAATTTCCCAAATTTGCCATTTTGGGGGCACAGTGGACCGACTACTCAACGACGGGGGTTGGCGTGAATTCTCAACGGCAGGTCGGTCGCTCACTCGTTGCGTTGGCGTTCATGTCCATGGTCGCCGTGCCGATCGCTCGGGCCGACAATCCAGATGACGCGTTGATGATGGGCGGCACCGCCATGCCAACGCCCAGCGAGTTCTGGCAGGACACCATCGTCACCGACTACATCGACCCCGCTACCGGCGGCGACTACAGCCCGGTGCTGGTTCCCACTCCCGAATCGGGCGCCGGCACATCGTTACCGGTTGGACTGGCCGATCTGCAGGACGCGATGGCCCAGCAGCCAGCGAACCAGCCCTACCTCATCGAGGGTTACTCACAAAGCGCGCAGATCGCGGTCGACGAAAAAATCGACCTCATACAGGCCGGGTCGCCACCGCCCGACGTCACTTTTTTGCTGCTCGGTTCGGGCAACCGCCCGAACGGTGGGTTCTTGGAGCGGTTCTCCGGTCTGGTCATCCCGGGAGCAACTGGCTTCGACTTCAACGGTGCCGAGCCGACGGACGCCGGCATCCCCACCATCGACATCGCGAACCAGTACGACGCCGTTGCTGACTTTCCCCAGTACCCAGTCAATGTGGTGGCCGACCTCAACTCACTGCTGGGTTTCGTCTACGCCCATGCCGGCTACGGGGACGGCCCGTTGCCCGAAGATGTCCCCGCCCTATGGCCGCCCTCGGAGCCGCTGAGCGGGCCGTACGCCAGCGAATACGTTCTCGGGTCGACCGAGACCGTCAAGCAGGTCGATGGCGACACCACGTTCTACTTCATCCCGACCACCGACCTGCCGCTGTTGGATCCGCTGCGCAGCCTGGGTGTGCCCGAGTCGGTGCTCAACATCGTTCAGCCGGCATTGCAGGTCATCGTCGAAGCCGGCTACGACCGATCCATCCCGTTCGGCGACCCGACACCGGCCGAGCTGATTCCCGCCATCGACCCGGCGACGTTCACCCTCGAATTCGCCAACGCCGTCGTCCAGGGCGCCGACAACGCCGCCGAACTTTTCGGTGCGCCGCTACCCGGGGCCACCGAGCTGGAAAGCACACTGTCGTCGGCCGAGGCATGGTCCGAACAGGAGATCGGCGCGCCCTACGACCAACTAGTGACCGAACTCGACACCGCCGCCAACCCGATCACCGCTTTCATCGACCTGGAAGCACCGCTGGGCGCCGGCATCCAAAACCTGTTGGAAGTCAGCGGGGTTCAGCAAGACCTTCTCGATCCGGTGCTGGGACTCGTCGGATCGCTCGGCGGGTTGTTCACCAGCTGAACTATTCACCGATTCGCTGATTCGGCGAAAGCAGCCGCGTGCCGAGGCTTTAATGAGGCGATGGATCTGATGTCGCCCCTCGACTCGGTTTTCTTGATGACCGAATCGCGTGAGCACCCCATGCACGTCGGCGGTCTGCAGCTGTTCGATCCGCCGGAGGGCGCCGGACCGGATTTCGTCCGCGAAATCCACGACGCCCTGGTCGCTAATCGCGATTTTCAGCCCACCTTCCGTAAGCGGCCCGCGCTGGTGTTCGGCGGACTCCCCAGCGTTGCGTGGACCTACGACGACGCCGACGACGTCGACGTCGACTATCACGTGCGGCGCTCGGCGCTGCCGACGCCGGGACGGGTCCGCGAGCTGCTCGAGCTGACCTCGCGGTGGCACGGCGGCCTGCTGGACCGGCACCGCCCGCTCTGGGAAGCGCATTTTGTCGAGGGGTTGAACGACGGCCGCTTCGCCCTCTACAGCAAGTTCCACCACTCGCTGATCGACGGCGTCTCCGCGTTGCGGCTGATGCAGCGGACGCTGTCGAGCGATCCCGATGAATCTGAGCTGCAAGCGATTTGGAGCCTGCCTCGCCGCGAACGGCACTCAGCGGGGGAGTCGAAACGGCAGTCATTGAGCCAATTCGCGGGATCTGTTGCGGCATATGGCCCTTCGACGTGGTCGCTGGCCCGTGCCGCGCTGGTGGAACAACAGCTGACGTTACCGTTCGCCGCACCGCGCACCATGCTGAACGTGCCAATCGGCGGTGCGCGCCGCATTGCCGCCCAGTCCTGGGCGCTGGATCGGTTCAAAAGCATCAAGAAGGCCGCCGGGGTGACCGTCAACGATGTCATTCTCGCGATGTGCGCCGGAGCGCTGCGCGAATACCTGCTGGACCAGCACGCGCTGCCGGACACCCCGCTGATCGCGATGGTTCCGGTCAGCATGCGCTCCGAGGCAGAGGCCGACAGCGGCGGCAATCAGGTGGGCGCCATCCTCTGCAACCTCGCGACCGACGTGGACGATCCGGCGAAGCGGCTGGAGACGATTAGCGAATCGATGCGGGGTAACAAGAAGGTCTTCGCCGAACTGCCTCGGCTGCAGGCGTTTGCGTTGTCCGCGTTTCTCATCGCGCCGCTCGGACTCTCGACCCTCCCGGGCTTCGTCTCGACCGCACCACCGCCGTTCAACCTCGTCATCTCCAACGTGCCGGGGCCAACCGAACCGATGTATTGGGGCGGCGCCCGGCTGGACGGCAACTACCCGCTGTCGATCGCGCTGGATGGGCAGGCGCTGAACATCACGATGGCCAACAACGCGGACAACATCGATTTCGGTTTGGTCGGATGCCGGCGAAGTGTGCCGCACCTACAGCGCCTGCTCAGTCACCTGGAAACCTCACTCAAGGATCTGGAACGCGCGGTCGGGGGGTAATACGTGCCCAAGCTCAGCGCGGGCCTGCTGCTCCACCGCGTGCGTGACGGCGTTGTCGAAGTGCTCATCGGACATCCGGGCGGGCCGTTCTGGGCTCGCAAAGACGACGGCGCCTGGTCGATTCCGAAGGGCGAGTACGTCGACGACGAAGACCCGTGGGAGACCGCGCAGCGTGAATTCGAAGAAGAGGTTGGCTTGGCGCCGCCGGCCGGGCCGCGGATCGATCTGGGCGCTGTCAAGCAGCCCAGCGGCAAGGTCGTCACCACGTTCGCCGTGCAGGGTGACGTCGATGTCACCGACGCGCACAGCAACACCTTCGAGCTCGAATGGCCCAGGGGCTCCGGGCAAGTCCAGGTCTTCGCCGAGGTCGATCGAGTGGACTGGTTCTCGGTGGCGTTGGCCAGGGTCAAGTTACTGAAAGGCCACCGGCCTTTCCTCG
>Ga0302326_10014533_pt1 | contig 16624 bp, 16 predicted proteins | sample Palsa_T0_3_FD_202264 | JGI IMG/M metagenome (GOLD analysis project Ga0302326, IMG submission 202264) | Peat permafrost microbial communities from Stordalen Mire near Abisko, Sweden - Palsa_T0_3 | ecosystem: Environmental > Terrestrial > Soil > Palsa > Peat permafrost | place: Sweden: Abisko...
TTCCCTCCTCCCCGCGTCAACGCCCATGAGCTTTGGCCCCAGACGCGACCAACAGCGTACGACTCCGTTCGCTCACATGTGTCCCCCGCCGCGGCGCTCTGATAACTCAATGTCGATGAAGTCGCGACACGCTGCTGCGCTCGCGCTTGTGGGCTGGTTCTTGATCAGCCCGCCGGTGCCGAAAAGTCTGGTTCAGCTTCAATGATCAGCATCTACATCAATCTGCTCATGCAGCTAATATTCGTCGGCTGGGCACTGTGGTGCTACACGCGTGCTCAATCGGGTAGTGTCCTAATTTGAAACTGGCAACTCGCCGCTGATGGCATCGATCAGATTGGACGCCATCTGATTTACGTCGGGTTTGCCAGTCCTTGAGCGCTTAGGCATGATCCTTGAGCATGACAGAACGAAGGAGATCAAACCATGATCCAAAAAGAAAAACTGATCCGTGAAATTGAAACGCTCAGGGAGTCTATCCGCACCGACTGGCTGCACTTGGCGACAAAGCCCCTCCAGCAGAATGACCGGAAGGAGATCAGACGACACATCGACTCGTGCATCGCAGACTTGAAAAATGTGCTCGAACAATTAGCCGATTCAAATTAGGACACCACCCTCAATCGCGCAGGAGTAGCGTTCTCTTTTTGACTCTTGGTACAGTGCGCGCCAGGACTTCAAACTTATTGCATTGATAGTGCAATTACAAGCGGAGATAGAGGAAAAGAGGGGTGATTTCGCGCTTTCAGGTCCCGGCCGGATCGAGCAGCTCGAGCAGGTTCAGCGTGATGCGCAAGGTCAGCCCCCAGATCGTCTGGCCGCCGTAAAGAATCGCCGGAAACTTCGACGTGCGGCTCGCCGGTCCCTCGCTCTTCCATTCGTAGTCGCCGCGAAACTTTGGATCGCGCAGCGCGCTTAAAGGCGCGTCGAAGATTTGCGCGACCTCGGACAGTTGCGGCTTGAGCGGAGTGTCGGACGGGATGACGCCGACGAACGGCGCGACGACAATTCCGCTGGTCGTGGTCTGCATCGTTGCGAGCGCGCCGACGACCTGGACGGTCGAAGGATGGATGCCGACTTCTTCGTGCGCTTCGCGCAGTGCGGCGTCGAGCAGGGTCGCATCGACGGGATCGACGCGTCCGCCCGGGAACGCGACCTGCCCGCGATGGCTCGCGACATGATCGGAGCGGCGGATATAGACGATGTGCATTTCGCCGTCGCGCTCGAACAACGGTATCAGCACTGCGGCGGCATTGGTCTTGTTGGCCAGCGCCTCGCGCGGCGGGGGAATGACGGCGGAGAGCTTGCGGCGGATGGTCTCGACCTGGGTGGCGAAGGTGGCGTCGTCGCTCATCGTTACAGATAATCGCGCGCAACGGTCCGCGCGCAAGCGCGCGAACTCGTTTTCAATGCCGGTCGCGCCACGCTAACCTCAAGCCGGCATGCGATACCTGATTGGCAGATACCATGAAGTCGCGCTCAAGGGGCGCAACCAGTGGCGCTTCGTCGATCAGGTCAAGCAAAATCTGCGCGACACTCTTCGCGACTACCGGCTGGGCAACATGCGCAGCGTCGGACCGCGCTTGCTGGTGCCGCTGCCCGACGAGCTTGATGACGAAACCGCGGCCGAGCGCGCCGCGCTGATCTTCGGGCTGCAGAATTTCTCGCTCAGCTACTCGACGCCGCGCGATATCGAGTCGATCACGCGCGAGGCGATCAAGCGCGCGACCGGGAGCAAGGCGCGGACCTTCGCGGTGCGGACCAGGCGCGAGGACAAGCGCTACCCAATGAACTCGGTGGAGATAGATAGCGCGGTTGGCGGTGAGGTGCAGGAGGCGCTCGGCTTCGAAGTTGACCTCAGCGCGCCCGAGCTGACGATATCGATCGAGATAATGAACGACGCGGCGTACGTATCGGCCGGCAAGCTGCCGGGTGCGGGCGGATTGCCGGTGGGAGTGACGGGTCGCGGGATGGCGCTGCTGTCGGGCGGGATCGACTCGCCGGTCGCGGCGCATCGGATGATGCGACGCGGGCTCAGGCTGGACTTCGTACATTTTCACGCCCATCCGCTGGTGTCGGCCGCGAGCCGCGAGAAGGCGGCCGAGCTCGCGGCTCATCTGACGCGATGGCAGACGCGGTCAGCGCTGATGCTGGTGCCGTTTGGGAATTTGCAGCGCGAGATAGTGGCGAACACACTGCGTCCGCTGCGGGTCGTGCTGTACCGGCGCTTCATGCTGCGAATCGCAAGCGCACTCGCAGAGCGTTCGCAGGCGACGGTGCTGGTGACGGGCGAGAGCCTCGGGCAGGTGGCGTCGCAGACGCTCGAGAACATGGCAGTGATCGAAAAGGCGGCGTCGTTCCCGGTGATGCGGCCGCTGGTCGGGATGGACAAGAACGAAATCATCGAGCAGGCGCGGCGGTTGCACACGTTCGAGACGTCTATAATTCCCGACGAGGATTGCTGCACCCTGTTCGTGCCGGCGCATCCGGAGACGCGCGCGCGAATCGAGGAAGTCGAGGCGGCCGAATCGCGCTTCGATATCCCGCGGATGATTGACGACGCGGTGCGAGCCACCGAAGTGCAGCGGTTCTGGTTCCCTGCGCGCGCCCCGCAAGCGGCTACGGCCAGAGTGTCAGGAACGCAGTATTGATCGCGAGCGTTATCAGGGTGATCGGCACGCCCACGCGCAAGTAGTCAACAAATGTCAACTTTAGCTTTCGGCCGGGCGGCGTCGCGGGTTTGAGGGTTGTCTTTGGCGGGTGTTGCCGACAGCGGGGCTATAGTCCCAGAGTATCGATATGGAGATTCCACTCAAGGTGGCGGAACTCGATCACGTCGTGCTGCGATGCCGCGATCAGAGTCGCGCGTATGACTTCTACACGCGCATCCTGGGGCTGACAGAAGAGCGGCGGATCGAAAAGATCGGGTTGATACAGCTGCGCGCGGGCCGCAGCCTGATCGATTTGGTTCCCGCCAGCGAACCGCGCGTCGAGACGGGACTCAACGTCGACCACGTATGCATCGGGGTCGAGGCTCGGGACTTCGACGAGGTGGTCCGCTATCTCCGCGGGCAATCGGTCGAGGTGATTGACAAGCCGGCGTCGCGCTATGGGGCGCACGGTTATGGCCTTTCGATCTACGTGAAAGATCCCGAGGGTAACGTTCTAGAGCTCAAGCAGATGCCGACCGGGTCGCCAGCTTAGGGGCAGCGGCTGGTCGCATAGCGCGTCGCCTTTCTTCGGTTCCGCTCGGAACCTCTCATCGCGTTTGAGCTTGTTAACAATAAGTGTAGCCTTGGTAGGAACCGCTGGCGGATGGCTGCGCCGCTCGCGGGTGAGCCGCCAGGGGCCTCGATCACAAGGAGACATTTGATGCTCCCATTCGCTCGCGCTGCTCTCGTTGTCGTGGCGTTGACGACAATGTCGGTCGCCCAGGCTGCGCCGACGCCACTACGCAGCTTCAAAGTCGCTGCGGTCGCATACGATCCGGCGTGGGGCGATCTGGACGGCAATATCACCCGCATGGTTGCTGGAGTCGAGCAGGTCGCAAAGCAAGGCGTGAAGCTCGCGGTGCTGCCCGAAACCGCCAACATGGGCTACATCTTCGACGACTTCGCGATGGTGCGACCGTACCTCGACACGGTGCCTGGCAAGGCTACGACGGCGATCGCGGAGATCACGCGCAAGTACCATATGTACGTGGTAGTCGGGCTCGGCGAGATCGATCTGGCCAGTGGCCTGGGGTACAACACGTCCGCGCTGATCGGCCCAAAAGGCTACATAGGCAAATATCGTAAGCACGGGCTCAACACGCAAGACCAGCGCTGGACGTCGGTCGGCAATTTGGGTTTCCCGGTGTTCGATACAGAGCTGGGGAGAATCTCGATGCTGATCTGCTACGACGACACCTACTGGCAATACGCACGTCTTGCACTGCTGCACAAAGTAGACATCATTGCGTGGTCCAGCGTATCCGACCGGGTCATGCCCGGGACACCGCCGGATCAAGCCAAGGGCGACCATTCGACGATCGCGAGCGTTCAGCACCTCTCAGCAGACACTGGCGCCTGGGTCGTCGCGTCGACGCGCAACGGCATTGAGTCGAACCCGATTACCAAGCAGCGACTCTACTACAATGGTGGGTCAAGCATATGGGATCCGGGCGGCAACAAGATCGCGCAATTGCCGGTGATCGCGCCCGAAGTACTTCCCTCCGGCGTCCACGGGGTCGCGGTTGCCACAATTTTCCCGGGGAGATCGGCGCCGGTTCGGGCGATGCTGCTTGCACGCCGACGGCCCGAGATGTACGGCCTGCTGGCGCTGCATCGCGCGCCGACCGATCCGACGAACGGAACGATCCAGCCCCAGTCGGTAAATCTGTTGATTGAAGCCGGAGACGCCTCCAAGCCTGCTGATGAGGCGGTGTGGACGGCGCCTCCGAAGGGTGGCCTCGCAGTGCTGCCCGCACTTTTTCGCTACGGCCCGGAGCGTCCGGCGGCGGAGTATCAGCGCTTGGCCGAAGCGCATGGAGGGCCGTCAGAGAGGGTGCTTACCGATCTGGCGAAGCAAGGCGACGGGTATGTAGCCGGTAGCTATCCCGAACGAGCGGGAGGAGTTGTTTACCATACCGTTGCGCTCGCCGGTCCCTCCGGCGAGATTATTGCGCGTTACCGCGCTACGCACCTAGGTTCCGGCTCCTGGGCGGCAGCTGGAGATCGGTTCGTCGTCGTCACCACGCCGATCGGACGTATAGCGCTGGCGCTCAGCGAAGAACTCGTGGTGCCGGAAGTGTACGGTGTCTATTCGGCGCTACGTGCCGACCTCGTCGCGGCGCCGGCGGGAAGTTGGCGAAACTTCACGCTGTTACAGATCGATCCCAAACTGTACGATACGCCGTATCCGGCGGGCACCCCGTACGCACCTTATTCGGCTGCGAAAATGGGGCAATTCTGGGTTGCGACCGCGGGTTGGGCGGCACCATCGAGAGCTGGAGCGTTTCTGATGGGTCCCGAGCCGGTGGTCGGCACACCGACCCGCGCCGTGAGAGCCAACGAGGTGCTCAAGGCTGACGTGACCGCTCCATGGGTCGGAACGTGGATCAACCAGGCACAACTCATCGGTGGCCAAAAGCCCTGGAGCACGATGCCGCTCGAGTTAGTGGAGCACAGCGCCTGCTTCACCGCGTGGAGTCGTGCCCCGGGCTGGATCCTGCCGTGCTAGTGCGCTGTTCCGCAAATAACCACCGAAATTTCTTAAGTTCTGTGGCGTGGGAATGGATGGATGGCGCCGCAGGCGCAGCAACAATTGGTCCTCCAGCCTAACCCTCCTCCCATTTGGGAGGAGGGAATCAGAAGGAAGCGGCGAGGTGATTCTGAGTGCGGCGGGCGTCACGGATATTTCTTTTGAGTTCTGCGCATGGGCATGGATGTATGGTGGCGCAGGCGAATCGCAGCACAATTGGTCCTCCAGCCTAACCCTCCTCCCATTTGGGAGGAGGGAATCAGAGCTAAGCAGATGCCGACAGGGTCGCAGGCTTAGGGGTGCGGCTGGTCGCATAGCGCGCCTTTTTTCTGATAAGCAGGACTGTCGCCTGGCATGACGGCGGCCAACGGGCGGCCGGTGCGCCGACTTGTTTTTGCTGTGAGCGACATTAGAATCGAACAGTTTGCGGATTGCGTGAGAGGGATTTCGACGATGACCAAGATAAGAATTCAAGCCAAGGGCGCGATGCTCGCGGCTGCGATGTTGTGTGCGTTTTTCGCGGCGGGATGCGGGGGTCATTCGCCGCAGAGTGCGGCGGACGACTATCTGAGCAATCTGAAACTCTACAATTATCCCGCGACCTACGAGGCAATGTCGCATGCGGACCAGGTCGATCGCACAATGGATCAGTTCCTGGAAGAAATCCCGATGGCGCCGGACGTGAGCAAGGACTGGTTCAAGGGTATCCTGCGCGCTTATGACTACAAGGTAGGCGACGCCAAAATCGACGGCGACAAGGCGGTCGTCACTGTCAGCGTGACGCAACCGGATCTTGCGCTGTGGGAGCGGACGGTGGACGCGTCGCTTACCGGAGACCAGACGCCGGACGCGAGCGCGCAAAAGGATTTAACCGACAGCACGTATCCGAAAGTCACCTATGACGACAACATGGTGATGGTGAACGAGGGCGGCCAATGGAAGCTGGTGGTCGATTTCCCGTTCAAGGAAAACATTGTTAAAGAGCATGCGGCGGCGGTCGATCTCTACCATCAGCACGACTACGACAAGGCGATCGCGGCCTATCAGAAAATTCTCGACGAGCTGGACAAGGAGAATGCGACGGGAACGCAGGGCCTTAAATTTCAGTATGGGCGCGAACTGGCGGATATACAGAACGCGCAGAAGCAGATCAGCGACGGGCAGGCGTACATCCCGAAGATCGTGCTCAGCGATGTTGATATGAAGATGTCGGCGTCGCGAGTGCCGGGAATTTTCGGCAAGATGACGAACACTGGCGACAAGGCGATCGATGAAGTCCAGTTCACGGTCACGTATTCGGAAGGCAAAGGAAAAAAGAAGAAGGAAGTTTTCAGCGAAGTGCATACGCCGATCGCGACGCCGCTCGAGTTCACCAACTTCGGGCGCACGGTCCTTCCGTTCATCCCCGGTGAGACGCGCAGCTTCGGCTTCCGGCTGACGGCGTCGCCCGAAATTCAGCAGCAGGCCACGCCCGACCTGAACGTTACCTCGATCGTATTCACGCAGTCGGGCGCACCGCTGCCCAAGCTGGCGACGCCATCGCCGTCCCCGGGAGCATCGCCAGCGGCGGCAGCTTCGGCGGCCGCTCCTGCTGCGTCGGCGGCGGCGCCGAAGACGAACTGACGCGGGCGCGCAGGTCGTCTACTATAGATACGCGGCGCGAGGCGGAGAGCCGCTGAGCGCGCGCGGACGACCGCATTGACAGTCAAACTCACAATTGCGATTCCGACGCACAATCGCGCGGCGTTGATGCGCGCGACGCTCGCGAGCGTCTCGTCGCTGGCGATACCGGCGGGGGTCGAGGCGGACTGCGTCGTTATCGACAACGCATCGACGGACGATACTGCGGCGGTGATTGATGACTTCGCGCGCCTTGCTGCAATCCCGATGCGGCGCGTGCTCGAGCCGCGAATGGGATCGAGCTTTGCACGAAATCGCGCGGTCGATGAAACGGCGTCGGACTACATCTTTTTTATTGACGACGATGCGGTGGCTGAGCGCGATTGGGCGGTACAGTTGATCGACGAAATGCGGCGACGGGACCTGGATGCGGCCTGCGGCATGGTACTCCCGCGATGGTCATCGGCGCCGCCGAAGTGGCTGGGGCCGAGCCTGTGGGTGAAGCTCGCGGTGCATGACCGCAGCGTGATCGAATCGGCGCCGGCGTCATCGGCCGAGCGGTTGGACAATTATTTCAGCGCCAATGTCGGCTTCAAGCGGTCTGCGTTCGCGCGCTTCGGGAAATTTCGCGAGGACCTGGGCGTGGTCGGCGGCAATCCGATTTCAGGCGAGGACACTGAACTGTTCGCGCGAATATTGGCGGGCGGTGGCACGATGGGTTTTGTGCCGCGCGCGATCGTGCATCATTTGATTCCGCCGGAGCGGATGACGCGCGCTTACCTGCGGCGCAAGAGCTTCGCGTTCGGCATGGGCACCGCGTTTGCGGGACTGCAAAATCATAATCGCCTCGACAAGCTGATCCGCAACGGCGTGAGGATGGCCGCGGCTGCGATGCGCGGCGATCCCGAGCGCGCGATCTACCATGAACTCGAGTGCGCGAACTTCCTCGGCTACTGGCGGGGTCGGCTCATCGCGAGATAGCGATCACTTCACGTCGCTTAGCATTCCGCGCTTCAGAATTGCCGCGAGATACGGAATCAGTTCGAGGTTCCTGAGATCATCGGGCGTGGTCCATCGATGTTCGACGTGTTCGTCGGGACGCAGCTTCACGTTCTGAAAGACCGTCAGGCGGCAGGCGTAGATGGCCTGCACGTAGGGCTGCGAAACCATGCTGTGCAGGCCCAGCAGGTGGTCGATTGCGACATCGAGCGCGGTCTCCTCCTTGATTTCGCGCAGCAGGCATTCCTCGGTAGTCTCGCCGAGCGCCATGTGGCCACCGGGGAGGTCCCAGCCGCCGGCCTGATAAGTCATCATGGGCGCGCGCTTGAGCACGAGCAGCCGCCCGCGGCTCGCGATCACCCCGTGGACGCCGATAAAGAATTGCTGCTCCGCCATCGTGCTCAAAGCTAGCGGGCCTGCTGACGAGGCGCCACTTGCGGGTTTGTCGAGGGCGAGTCGCGCGCAGTACGATGCGACGGTTCGAGGGAGGAACGGCGCATGGAAAAATCCGAGTTCTATCGCGACGCGCGGCGCGACCTGACCGGTCCGCTGGACGGCGTCCGGGTGATCGACGCGACCACGAGCTGGGCGGGACCGATGTGCGCGTGCATTCTCGGCGACCTCGGCGCAGACGTTATCAAGGTCGAGGCTCACGACGGCGAAGTCGCACGGCGGATACCGCCGGCGCTGCCGGGGCATGAAAAGCAGATCGGATATGCGCAGGCGACGGTCAATCGCAACAAGCGCAGCCTGACGCTTGACCTGCGCCGGGACGAGGGGCGCGAAATTTTTCTGAAACTCGCGGCGCGGTCCGACATCATCGTGCAGAATTTTCGCCCGGGGACTTTCGACAAATGGCGCGTCGGCTACGAGCACGTTCGCGCGGTGAAGCCGGACATCATCTATGTGTCGATCAGCGGCTTCGGGCAGTTCGGCCCGATTCATGACCGCGTCGCGTACGATCCGCTCGCGCAGGCAATGGGCGGATTCATTTCACTCAACGGCAGTCCGGACGGGCCGCCGACGAAGGCACCGACCTGGCTATGCGACGACCTCGGCGGGTTACATGGCGCGATCGGCGCGCTTGGTGCATTGCGGCATCGCGATCGCACCGGCGAAGGGCAGCATGTCGATGTCGCGATGCTCGACGCGATGCTGTTTCAGTCCAACGGTAACCTGACGCTCGGTGCGATGGGCGTCGAGATCAAACGATGGGGCAATGAGATTCCGTTCTCGGTTCCGACCAACACGTACCAATGCCGTGACGGACTGGTGATGGCGGGCGTGCTGCTCGATACTCACTGGAAAGTGCTGGCGCGGATGGCGGGGCGCGAGGAACTGGCGGAGCATGCGGACTTCGCGACGATTCCGGGGCGGATGAGCAATCGCAAAGAGTGCGACGCGATGTTTGCGAAGTGGTGTGAGGCGCGCACCGTCGAGGAAGCGGTCGCGGAATGCGCGAGGGAAGGAATTCCGTGCGCGAAGGTGAGAACTTACGCGGAGGCAGCGCGCGACCCGCATACGATCGAGCGCGATATGCTGCAACAAGTCGCGCAGGAAGACGGCAAGCTCGCGCCGATAACCGGTCCGGCGGCGAAATTCTCGCGCACGCCTACACGGATACGAACGGGCGCACCGGCTCTGGGAGCGCATACGGAAGAAATCCTCGCGGAACTTGGAATAGATGCTGATGCCAGCAAGCGTTTGCGTGAAAGCGGCGTCGTCTAGCGACGGCCCCATCCGCCGCCGCCGGGAGTCTCGATGCGTACGCGATCGCCGGCGTTGAGGTCGATGTTGGTTTTGCCGGGCAGCGTGGTGCGACGCGTGCCACGAACCAGAATATTTTTGCCGGTCGTGCCGGGACCTCCACCGGCGAGTCCGTAGGGCGCGATTGTCCGCCGCTCAGTCAGCAGGCTCACGTTCGAATCGACGAGGCATTCGAGCTCGCGAATCAGACCGTCACCGCCGCGCGCGCGCCCGCGGCCGCCGGAACCGCGCCGCATTCGATACTCGGTGATACGCATCGGGTAGTAAGCCTCGAGCGCTTCGATCGGCGTGTTGAGAGTGTTGGTCATATGCGTGTGGATGCCGGACGCGCCGGGGCGGTCCTTCGCGGCGCCCGCACCGCCCGCGATGGTTTCGTAGTATGAAAAGTGGCGGTTGCGAAATCGATCGAAGCCGCCGACCGTAAGATTCGACATCGAGCCGGAACTCGCGGCCGGGATGCGAGCCGGCGCGGCCTTGGCGAGGGCGCGAAACAGGACGTCAACGATCCGCTGCGAAGTCTCGACGTTGCCGCCCGCGACGGCTGCAGGAGCCAACGCATTGACGATCGAACCAGGCGGCGCGACGAGCTTGATTGGGCGCATCAGGCCTTCGTTGGCGGGCACGGCTTCGGCCGCGAGGCATTTCATTACGTAAAAGGTGGCAGAGAGAGTGATCGCGAAATTTGCGTTGACTGAGCCGCGTACCTGCGGCGCGGAGCCGGTGAAATCGACGACCGCGTTGCCACCGCCGATCTTGATCGCGACGCGAATTGGAATCGGGCCGGTGCCGAAGCCGTCGTCGTCGAGGAAATCTTCGGCTCGGTAAATTCCCGGGGGCAGCTCGCGAAGCGACGCGGTCATCAGGCGAGCCGCGTAATCCTTGAGCCCGTCCATCGCAGCTTCGACGGTTTTGCGGCCAGACGTTTTCACGATCGCGAGCAACCGATCGGAGCCGACCGACAACGCGGCAATCTGCGCGCGCAGATCGCCCTCGCGTTCCTCGCGAACGCGGGTGTTGGCAAGAAACAAGGTCATCACGTCGCGCGCGATTTGGCCGCCTGTGACAATTTTCACCGGCGGCAAGCGGAAACCTTCCTGGTAAATTTCTGTCGCGAGCGCCATCGAGCCCGGCGCGATTCCGCCGATGTCCGCGTGATGCGCGCGGTTGGCGGCGTAGGCAAACGGACGGCGCTCGTTGCCGATAAACACGGGAGCGACCAGGGTCAGGTCGGGCAAATGGGTTCCGCCGTTGAAAGGATCGTTCAGCGCAGCGACGTCGCCGCGTTCGAGTGTGAGGTTCGCGATTGCCGCGCGAACTGAGAGTGGGGTCGAGCCGAGGTGGACCGGAATATGCGCGGCCTGTGCAACCAACTCGCCGCGCTCGTCGAAAATCGCGCACGAAAAATCGTGGCGCTCCTTGATGTTGGGCGAGAACGCCGTCTGTCCAAGGACGACGCCCATCTCGTCGGCGATCGCGGCGAGACGGTTGTTCATCACGGCCAGCGTGATCGAATCGAGCTTCATCGCGATGTCTCGAGTTGCAGGTTGCCGAAGTCGTCGACGCGCAGGGTGAACTCCGGCGCGACGTACGCGGTGGAGCTCAGCTCGACGACGACGGCAGGTCCGCGAACGCGTGCGCCTGCGCCAAAGGATTCTCGATCATAGATGGGCACCGAGCGTTCTTTGCTGCCGACCAATGCCGGTCCGATCGAGACGGGCGACGGCTTGCCGGCCTGACGAGCGATTTTCCCGGGTGTAGCCGCGGTTTCGCGCGCGACGGCCCGGATGCGGATATTCACTACTTCAACCGCTGCGGTGGTGGAGGAATGCCCGAAAGTTCTGCGATGTGTCGAATGAAAGTCGGCGATGAATCGTGGCGTGAGCGCGATTTCAAGCTCGTACGACTGCCCGCGATAGCGCACGTCGGCCCACAACTCGTGACGAATCGCGCTCGCGCCCTCGTCGGCCAGCTCTTTGTGCGCGCGACGGACGAGACCCGAAGCGCGAGCGCGCAGTCCGCGATAATTCGGATTCGTCTCTCGCACCGTAAGCGAATACTCGCGGCCTAGTGGCGCAATCGACGCGCCCCAGGCACACAGCAGGCCGGGATTTCGCGGCATCACGATTCGCCGGATACCGAGATCGAGCGCCAGCTCGCAGGCGTGCATCGGGCCCGCGCCGCCGAACGCCAGCAACGCGAAGTCGCGCGGATCGTAGCCGCGCTCGACGGTGATCACGCGAATCGCGCGCTCCATGTTGGCGTTGACGACGCGGATGATCCCGCGCGCCGCCGCAAGCGAGTCTGTTTTCATCTCATGCGCGAGCCGCGACACCGCACGCTCGGCGCGTTCCGGATACAGCTTCATCTGGCCGCCGAGAAAATTTGCCGCGACCAGCCTGCCCGCAGCGAGGTCGGCGTCGGTCACGGTGCATGACTCGCCGCGTCCGTAGCATGCCGGCCCGGGATCGGCGCCGGCGCTGTCGGGTCCGACCCGGAGCGAGCCGCCAGCGTCGATTCGCGCGATCGATCCGCCGCCTGCGCCGACGGTGTGAATATCGATCACAGGTGTGCGCACCGCGTAGCCGTCGGGATGACTCAAGGTCCGGATTCGCGCGTGGCGATCGAACAGTGAGACATCAGTTGACGTCCCGCCCATGTCGAACGTTATGAAGCGGTCGGTGCCAAACGCGCGCGCCAGGCTCGCCGCACCAATCACGCCCGCTGCCGGACCCGACAAAATCGTTCGGACCGGCTCGGCTCGCGCGAGTTTTGTGCCGATTGCGCTGCCGTTGGATTGCATGACGCGCAGCCGCGAGCCTTCGAGCCGGGTCTCGAGATTTTTCAGGTGCGACGACATCCGCGGTGCGACGTACGCGTTCACGACTGCGGTCGAGAAGCGCTCATACTCGCGATACTCCGCGAGAATCCGGTGCGAGACCGACAACGGCCGTTTGAGCGGCGCAAGCGCCCGCGCGATCGATTCCTCGCTGGCAGGATTCGCGTACGCGTGGAGCAGACAGATGGCGAAGGCGTCGGCGCCGCTGCGGGCCGCGACCCGGCGAATCCGCGCGAGCTCGGCGCGGGTGAGAGATTTGATGATACTGCCGTCGAAGAGAGTCCGCTCGGCGACGCCGAAGCGCATCGCGCGCTCGACCAGCGGCTCGGGGCGCGAGGGCGCGAGCGCGTAGAGGTCGTCGCGGTTCTGGCGGCCGATTTCGATGAGGTCCTCGAAGCCCGCGTTGGTGAACAGGGCAACGCGAGCGCCCTTCTTTTCGAGCAACGCGTTGGTTGCGACGGTGGAACTGTAAGTGACGGAGTCTGGCGTCGTGTCCGCGAGCATCTCATGCAGGCCGCGAATGACGGCGTCGGCAGGATCACCCGGCGTCGAGAGCACTTTGTGCACGCGAATCTCGCCACCGATGATCGCGACAAGGTCGGTGAACGTGCCGCCGGTGTCGATTCCTGCCGCGACTGTGCCGGAGACTCGCCGTTTCACGCCGCTCTCAGCAGTATCTTGAAGTTGAGTGGATTTTTCGCCGCTTCGAAACCCGCAAGACCGTCGTCGAGCGCGAAGGTGTCGTCGATCAGCGGGCGCGGATCGATTTTTCCTGCGGCGAGTGCGTCGAGGGCGGGCTGAAAGCGACCGCATCGCGAGCCGATCACCGTGATTTCGTTCACGACAACTGGCGCGAGGTTGATTTCGGCTGCGGCGGCTGCCGTGCTTTTCAATATGATCTTGCCGCGCGGGCGAACGAGTTCGACTGCGCGTCGAAAACCGGATTCGCTGCCACTGCAATCGATCACGACCTCGAAGCTGTCGCCAAGGGCGGATTCGTCGACAATATCGAGTCCGAGAGCGGACAGCCGCGCGAGTTTTTCAGGATGGTGGCCCGCGACCAGGGGCAGATACTTTTCGGCCTTCAGCGCAAGCGCGACAAGCGCGCCGAGGCGGCCGTCACCGAGCACTACTATTGTTTGATTTCGCGCCAGCCGAGTCTGCTCGAGAATTTCGTACGCCGCCGCGAGCGGTTCGACGAACACCGCGACCTCGTCGGGCAACGCGTTGGGGATCGGAATCAGGTTGATATCCGGGAGCCGCAGGAATTCTGCGAAGGCGCCGTCGCGGCCGAGGATGCCGAGCACGGTGCGGTTGGGGCAATGACGCGCGAGGCCGCGATCGCACATCGCGCATCGGCCGCATCCCGCGTTGATCTCGCCGACCACGCGTTTTCCGCGCAGCGAGGCGTTTTGCGATTCGACCACGCGGCCGGCGAATTCATGACCCGGCACGCCGCTATAGTTCATGTAACCGCGCGCGATCTCCAGGTCAGTTCCGCAGACGCCGGCGACTGAAACGCGAACGATACTCTCGCCCGCCGGCGCGACGGGGTCGGGATAGTCCCCGCAAAATTGCAGACTGCGATCGAATACCAGCGCACGCATAGCGAACGATTCAAACAAAAAAGCCGCAGGGACTGCTACCCCACGGCTCGACGCCAGTTCGACTGTTGAGGACGATCAGTCGGCGGATTTGGCGGACACGGATTTTTCGGACGACGACGATTTGGACTTCGACGAAGGCTTCGATTCAGATGACGACGACTTGGATTCCGTTGCAGGCTTGGAATCGCTGGCGGCCTTCGATGACGAGTCGGTGCTTCCGTTGGTCGCGGGCGTTGCGGACGACGACGCCGAAGAATCCGACTCTGCGCTGCTCGGCGTGCTCTTCTTGGCGTAATCGGTCGCGTACCATCCGCTGCCCTTCAGGATGAACGAGCCGCGCGAAATCTGTCGCTCGACCTTACTTTTGCAGGTGGGGCATTTCCTGAGCGGCGCCTCCTTGATGCCCTGCATCGCCTCGAAAACGCCGCATTTATTGCACTTGTATTCGTAGATTGGCATCGCAAAACCGAGACTTCAGATCCGAAGCTCCAGCTCTCCTACACTCTAGGTAACCACCGAACGCCACACAGTCAACCGAACGAGCGATTTTTCGTCTTTAGTTCGCCTGTCCTGGACTGGCATTCGCTATTTCGGTTTGCTGATTTGTAAAAGCCGTGAGGTTATCCGCGCGGGCTCGTGGGTGACGATTCGTATTGTTTTGCGGCGCGAGGTTTCGCCGTGGACTATCAGCAGAGCGGAGCGCGGGGAGCGCAGCTCGCGCGCCAGATAGTCGATGAGTTCGTCGTTGGCTTTGCCTTTTTCCGGTCTCGAATTAACTGCGACGACGAGACGGCCCCCGCTTTCGCCGATCACGCCGCGACGCGACGCACCCGGCCGTGCGGTGATCTCGATGATCACTTCGTCAACGGCGATGCGCATCCACGGGACGCCTGATACGGGCGGAGCGCCGCCGCCATGACTCATGCGTAGCCGGGGACTAGCGCGTGCACGACACTCGGGATGACCACGCGCTGGATCAACTGGATGAGGATGATCACGATGAGCGGCGAAAAATCGATGCCGCCCATGACCACCGGCACGTGTTCCCGGAACCAGTCGAAGACCGGCTCGGTGATCGAATAGATGAAGCGGACGATCGGGTTGTAAGGATTCGGCTCGATCCACGTCATCAGCGCCGAAATGATCACGACATATAAATAGAGCGTCAGCAGGCCGTCGAGGGTTTGTGCGATGAAGAGGATCAAGCTGGTCCAGGCGTACACGCGCTTCGCTCTCGCTAGTGGATTCCGCGGCCAAGTTCGCGCGAGCGATCGCTGGCGGCGTGCAATGCGGCGGCCACGATATCAGAAAAGCCATGCTCAGCGAATCGGCGCAACGCAGCCTCGGTGGTGCCGCCGGGCGATGCGACGGCGCGGATCAAATCGGCGACCTCGCGCTTCGACTCGCGCATCAGGTGCTCGGCCCCGCGAATCGTCTTCAGCGCCATCCGGACTGCGAGCTCGCGCGGTATTCCCTCGCTCACTGCGGCGTCCGCCATCGCCTTGGCGAACAGGTAAACATAAGCGGGGCCGCTGCCCGACAGCGCCGTCACAACGTCTAGGAGTTTTTCGTCCTTGAGCGCGACCGCGTCGCCGACCGCGCGGAAAATTCGCAGCGCGAACGCTTCGTCGGCTGGCGACGCACCTCGCGCGCGCACCAGTGCGGCCATCCCGTGACCGACCATCGCGGGTGCATTCGGCATCACGCGGATCACTCGCGCGCGCTTGCCCAGTCCGCGCGTCAGCCGCTCGATCGTTACACCGGCCGCGATTGAAATGAACAGCTTGCCAGTAGCTGCCGCTTTTCGATTCGGCTTCGACAGCTCGGCCGCGAGCTCCGCCATCACCGCGTCGATCGTCTGTGGCTTGACGGCGAGCAGCACGGTCCCGGCCTCGCGGATGACTTCGAGGTTGTCGTCGGTGGTCGTGACCTTGAGACCGCGGGCAAGTTTGCGCCGCCGCTGCGGCGCGACGTCGGATATAATGATGTCGGCGGGCTTGAATACCTTGTGCTCGATCAGGCCATGCGCCAGCGCCTCGGCCATGTTCCCGCCGCCGATGAACCCAAGTTTCTTCACTTGACGCGTTCGCCGAAGACCGCGCGTCCGATACGCACAATCGTCGCGCCTTCTTCAATCGCGACTTCGAAGTCGTCCGTCATGCCCATCGAGAGTTCGCTTAGCGCATAGCCGGATTGCATCGCAAGGCGATCGCGCATTTCGCGCAGCCGCGCGAAGTACGGACGGCTGTCCTCGGCGCGGGCAGTCGGTGGCGGTATCGTCATCAGGCCGTCGATTTCGAGCTTGCCGCGAACCGCGTCGAGGATGGCGGCGACTCCGTCCGGCGCGACGCCGCTCTTGCTCGCCTCGGCGCCGAGATTCACTTCGATGAGCGCGCGAACGTGCGGCTTGGGCTGGGCGCGTGCGAGTGCTTCGGCGAGGCGGATCGAATCGAGACTGTGGATGAGCGCAAACGCGCTGGCGGCAGTCTTTGCCTTGTTGGTTTGCAGATGGCCGATCAGATGCCACCGAATCTCGGTCAGGTCGGCGAGCTCGGCG
>Ga0302326_10014535_pt1 | contig 16624 bp, 13 predicted proteins | sample Palsa_T0_3_FD_202264 | JGI IMG/M metagenome (GOLD analysis project Ga0302326, IMG submission 202264) | Peat permafrost microbial communities from Stordalen Mire near Abisko, Sweden - Palsa_T0_3 | ecosystem: Environmental > Terrestrial > Soil > Palsa > Peat permafrost | place: Sweden: Abisko...
AGAACGACGAATCGCTCAAATGGGACGAGGATGAGAAGGACGGCGAGGAGGATTCCGACGCCGAAGCCAAGAAGGGCGACGGCGATGAGGACGAAGACGAATCTGAGGAGAAAGAGAAGAAGGACGATGACGAGCAGCCGGCCGCCACAGAGGCCGACGAGAGCGACAAGCCCCGCCGCAAGACCCGCGGCAAGCGTTGACTTCACGCCATCCGCCGACGGAAGCTCGGCGCCCCGTTTCGAGCGCCCGCGCTGCGGTTGTGGCGGTCGTGGCCGCCCTGCCAGTATGGATCGCCTCCGCAGCCCTGCTGTTCACCGCAGCCTGCTTTTCGGCCAAGAAGGGGGTCGATAATCCCGTGGTTCCGGCCGCCGCCTCGGCGTCTCAACTTCGCCCAGGCGACAGCCTCACCGTCGCGATCATCGGAGTTCCCGATCCGACCACCAATGTCGTCCAAATCGACGAGCAGGGCCTGATCAGCATGCCCTTCATCGGGACTCTCAAGGCGGCCGGCCAGACGACCGCGGCCCTTACCCAGCAGATCCGACAAACCTACGTCTCCAAACACATCTACACCTCCGTCGACATATCGGTCAGCGTCACCGAGCGCTATGTTTACATTGGGGGCGAAGTGGAGCATCCCGGACGCATTATTTGGACCCCGGATCTCACGGCGGCCAAAGCCATCCAGGCGGCCGGGGGATTCACGCTCTATGCCAAGGAAGAGAACGTTGGCCTCGTCCGCGACCAGGTGATTTATCACATCAACGTCAAGCTGGCGCAGTCCAACCCGGCTCAGGATCCCCGCCTGGACCCAGGCGATTCCGTCCAGGTGCCGCGCTCGGCGTTCTAGCCGTCGAGGAGGGCGCTCATCTCCTTGGCGAAATACGTCAGGATCATATCGGCACCCGCCCGCTTGATCCCCAATAGCGACTCATGGCGGCAGCGGGCCAGATCGAGCCACCCCAATTTGGCCGCCGCATGGATTTGAGCGTATTCGCCTGATACCTGGTACGCCGCGACCGGACGTTGGGTCGCCTCCCGGACATCCCGGATGATATCCAGGTAGGGGCCCGCCGGCTTGATCATCACGATGTCCGCGCCCTCTCCGACATCCAGCCCGACCTCGATCAGGGCTTCCCGCCGATTCGCTGGATTGAGCTGATAGGTCCGTTTGTCGAGCGCCTGGGTCCCCGCCGCTTTGGCGCTGCCAACAGCGTCGCGGAACGGACCATAGTAAGCCGAAGCGTATTTCGCCGAGTAGGCCATGATCGCGGTGTGGGGGTGGCCGTCCCGGTTGAGAGCCGCTCGGATCGCTCCGATCCGGCCGTCCATCATATCGCTTGGAGCCACCAGATCGACCCCGGCCGCGGCATGGAGCACCGACATGTGGCTGAGAATCTCAACCGTGCGGTCATTGTCCACGTCGGACCCGTCGGCGTTCAGGACGCCGTCATGTCCGTGGGTCGTGTAGGGATCGAGCGCGATGTCGGTCATGACCACCATGTCCGGCACGTCCTTCTTGATCGCACGGACCGCCCTCAAGATCAACCCATTCGCATCCAGGGCCGCCGAACCCTCCTCGTCCTTTCGTTTGGACTCGATCTTCGGGAACAGCGCAACCGCCGGAACACCCAAAGTCTGGAGCGCCCGGCACTCCCGGATCAAATCCCGGATGGAGTACCGGAACACCCCCGGCATGGAAGGGATGGGTTCCGGAGTCCCCTTACCTTCGACGACGAAGAGCGGTGCGATGAAATCAGCAGGGCGGAGCACCGTTTCCTCCACCATGGCGCGGAGTCCCGCGCGCCGGCGCAGGCGGCGCGGTCTATGGATCAGATCGAGGGTGGCGGGGACAGACATGGGGATCGCGAACGCGGGTTGGAGGCGGTCAGGTGTGCGGCCACTCAAGCATGACCCAGCCCAAGGGGCCACTCGTTTTTCCACTCGCATGCGTCCCCTTGCGCACCTGGCAAAACTCCCCTTCTCTCCGGCTGGAAACCTGTTAATGTCCGCGTTCCCTTTCTCGTTTCATCGAAGCCGCCCTCCATGCCGATCCGCCTCTATGAGTCCCTCGCGCGCGAACCGCGTGACCTACGGCCCAGCCACCCGGATGGGGTGTTCCGCTTCTACAACTGCGGTCCGACCGTCTACGCGCCCGCCCACATAGGCAACTTCCGCACGTTTGTCGTCAACGACGTCATCCGCCGTCTACTCGAGCTCGAATTCGGACCGGACAAGGTGAGGCATGTGAGGAACCTCACCGACGTCGACGATCGGACCATCGGCCAAACCCGCAAGGAAGGACGTCCGCTCGCGGAAATCACCCGGAAATGGACGGAATTGTTCCACGCCGACTGCGATGCCCTGAACTGCCGCCGTCCGCACGTGGAGCCCACCGCCACCGGCCACATCCGCGAGCAAGTGGACATGATCGAAGTGCTGATGCGCAAGGGCAACGCCTACCGCGCCGCCGACGGCTCCGTCTACTTCAAGATCGCCTCCTTCCCCGACTACGGCGCCCTCTCGCGGATTAAGGAACGCGAACTCAAGGTGACCAATAGCGCGTTTGACGCCGACCATAAGGACGAGGTCGGAGACTTCGCCCTCTGGAAAGCGTATAAGCCCGAAGAAGATGGCGACATCCATTGGCCCGGGCCGCAGGGCGCGGTTGCCGGCCGGCCCGGCTGGCACATCGAGTGCAGTGCGATGATCAAGAAGCACCTCGGGGATACGATCGACCTGCACACCGGAGGCGTCGATCTGCTCTTCCCTCACCACGAAAACGAGATCGCGCAAAGCCAGTGCTGCAATGGCACGGTCTTCGCCCGCCACTGGTACCACAGCGAGCACCTCCTGGTCGAAGGAACGACCATGAGCAAGAGCAAGGGGAACTACTACGTCCTGGGCGATCTCATCGACAAAGGGTATTCCCCCCAAGCGGTTCGGTACGCATTGCTCGCCGGCCATCCGCGCAAGCAGCTCAATTTTACGCTCGATTCCCTGCACGCAGCCGAAAGCGCGGTGACACGCCTCCGCGATTTCGCCGGCAAATTCACCGAGGCGCTCGGGGCGCCCGCGCCCCTCCCCTCCACCAAGGTATCCTGGGGGCCCTTTGAAGCCGCCTGGGAAGCGCTTTCCGACGATCTCAACACACCCAAAGCCTTTGGCGTTCTCTTCGGCACGATCAACGCGTTCGACTTCGCCGAGTACTCGGCGGAGATTCTCACCGCCGCCCGCATCGGCTTTCACCAGCTGGTCGAAGCCGCCCTCGGCGTCCCGCTCGGTCGTTCGAGTCTTCTCCGCGCCCCCCTCTCAGGGTCCTCGACAGTGGCCGTTCGGCTGGAAAATGTCCCCGCTGGCGCTCCAGGCGCGCGTCCCGACGAAATCAACGAACCTGTATCGGAAACGCTCGCTCAGGGACCGCTTGTACCCCCAGCGGTCACCCTCCTCGCCGATCGCCGCTGGACCGCCAAGTCCGCCAAGGATTTCGCCGCCGCCGATGCCCTCCGCAAGGAGATCGCAGCCCTCGGCTGGTCCATGCTCGATCGCAAGGACGGTTACTCCCTCGAACCGGTTAAGAAGCGGTCCTGAGCGGCCGAAGCGAGACGATATGCGCCGGATTGATCATCACACAATAGGGACCGTTCTCCGGGTAGATCGTGACATCCTTCTTATTCGGATGCAAAAAGGTATAGTCCGGATGGGGCACCAGATACTTGTCGCCCGAGGAAAGCGTAATTTCCACGGGGAAATCGCCCTCAGCGAGATTCAACGTCGCCATCGCATTCACGATGCGAACCTGACCAGAACCCCCAGCCCTGTCAATATCTCAGGCGTATTTAAAACTCTAATTTCGTCATGTCCATGACCCAACTCGAAGAACTCCGCCACTCGTCCTCCCACGTGCTGGCCACGGCCCTCCTTCGTCTCTTTCCGGACGCCAAACTGGACATAGGCCCCCCGACCGATACCGGATTTTACTACGACGTGGACCTGGAGCACAAGCTGACCACCGATGACCTCGCCCGACTCGAGGCTGAGATGAAAAAGGTCATCGACGAGAATCAGGCGTTCGTCCGCCGCGAAGTCACCCGTCCGGAGGCCGTCGAAATCATCCGCGGCATCGGACAGGAGCGCTACAAGCTGGGCCGTTTGGCCGATATTCCAGCGGACGAGAAAATCTCGTTCTACCAGAACGGCGAATTTGTCGATCTGTGTGCCGGAACCCACGTGCGCTATTCGAGCAAGATCAAGGCCTTCAAACTGCTTTCCATAGCCGGCGCCTACCACCGCGGCGATGAGCATAACAAACAGCTCCAGCGCATCTACGGGACGGCCTTCCCGACCAAGGAAGAGCTGGCCCAGTACCTTGAGCGCCTGGAGCAGGCCAAATTGCGCGACCATCGCAAGATCGGCCGAGACCTGCGGCTCTTTGTGATCGATGACGAGGTGGGGCCCGGACTCATCCTCTGGACCCCCGCCGGCTCCATCCTCCGCCAGGAACTGCAGAATTTCATCAGCGAGGAATTGCGCAAGCAAGGCTACCAGCAGGTATTCACTCCCCACATCGGGAAGCTGGCGCTCTACAAGACCTCCGGCCACTTCCCCTACTACAAGGACGCGCAGTTCTCCGCCATCGTGGAGAACGATGCGTTGGCCAAAATTGCGACCGAAGGCTGCGGCTGCGCCGAAATGACCGCGCGCCTCGATGCCGTTTCCGAGCATTTCCGGGGTGAAATCAACCGACGTGTCGGCAAGGAGGTCATCCCCCCCGAGCGGGTGCTTGCTGAGGACAAGCTCCTCGAGGGCTTCCTCCTGAAGCCGATGAACTGCCCCCATCACATCAAAATTTTCGCCTCCCAGCCCCATTCCTACCGCGAACTGCCGATCCGCCTGGCCGAATTCGGCACCGTATACCGATGGGAGCAGTCCGGTGAATTGAACGGAATGACCCGCGTCCGCGGCTTCACGCAGGACGATGCCCATCTCTTCTGCACCGAAGAGCAGGTGGCAGCCGAGGTTGAAGGCTGTCTCTCCCTGGTTAAAATCGTCCTCACCACCCTGGGCATGAGCGATTACCGCGTACGGGTCGGTCTCCGGGACCCCGACTCCAACAAGTACACCGGGTCGAAGGAGAACTGGGACAAGGCCGAGCTCGCATGCCTTTCGGCCGCGCGCACCCTCGGCGTTCCCTTCACGGAGGAACCGGGAGAGGCCGCTTTCTATGGTCCCAAGATCGACTTCGTCGTGAAGGATGTGATCGGGCGCGAATGGCAGCTGGGCACGGTCCAGGTCGATTACAATCTGCCGGTGCGTTTCGATCTATCCTACGTCGGAGCGGACAACCAGACCCACCGGCCGGTAATGATCCACCGCGCGCCCTTTGGTTCGATGGAACGGTTCTGCGGGGTGCTGATCGAGCATTTCGCCGGCGACTTCCCCGCCTGGCTCGCTCCCGAACAGGTGCGCCTCTTGCCCATCAGCGAGAAGACCCTCGAGTACGGACGCGACCTCCTGGCACGCCTGCGCGCCGTGGGAGCCCGGGCCACGCTCGACGAGCACAATGACAAGCTGGGGGCCAAGATCCGACGGGCGGAAATGGACAAGATTCCCTATACACTCATCTTGGGCGGCAAGGAGGCCGAGTCGCAATCGGTCAGCGTCCGTTCGCGGGCGAAAGGAGACGAGGGCGTCCTCGCCTTTTCCGATTTCTCGGAGCGCCTCCAGGCGGAAGTGAAGAACCGGGCCCTCGCCGAAAAGAAAAAGCCCTCGCCCGCTCCGGAGAAGCCTTGAAGGTCAGCCGTGCGATTTCCGCTCGGCGATCCAAGCATCGACGACCGTTGCCAGGACATCCAGCGGAACCTCACCCGTGCGGAAGAGAAGGTTATGATACTCCTTGAGTGAAAATCCATCGCCGAGGGCAGCCCGGGCCTTCTCGCGCAATTCCACGATCTTCAGCTGTCCGATCATATACGAACAGGCCTGCCCCGGATTGACCACGTAGCGTTCCACCTCGCTGGGCTGGATCCCATAGTCGATGGCCTGCTGGCGCGTCCAGTGCATGGCATGGAGACCGGTGTCGACCACGAGGCGGCGCGCACGAAAGAGCTGGGCCTGGAGGTAGCCCAATCGGCCCTTGGGATCGCCCTCATACCAGCCGGACTCGTCGGCTAAGCGCTCGGCATAGAGGCCCCATCCCTCGGCGAAGGCAGCAAGACCCCCGAGGACCCGCAGCTTTCGAAATCGGGGCACCTCGGGGAGCTCCTGCTCGAGCGTGATCTGGAAGTGGTGCCCGGGCACGGCTTCGTGGTAGGCGACCGTCTTCATTCCAGCGCCCAGCCAGAGGACATCCGGCGCCAAGGTCGCGAGTGGAATCCAGAATATGCCCGGCTTCGTTCCATCCGGAGCGGGCGAGGAGTAATGGGCGGCCGCGCCGGCTTCCGTAAAAGGGGGTTCACGCATCACCTCGACCGGCGCCTTGGGTTGCAGGTCAAAGACCGCCTGGGCCCGCCGCTGGGCGTCGCGAACAATGCGGGTGTACTCCGCCACCAGGGCGGGACGCGGATCCGGGGAGGCGGGAGGAATCAGGGTCGCGTTGAGCTTCAGGTAGCGATCCTTGACCGAGCCCTCACTGTAGCCCAGTTCGCGCAGGATCTTGTCCATTTCACCTTCGATGCGGGCGACCTCGCGCAATCCGATCGCATGAATCTCATCGGGCGTGAGATGAGTCGTCGTGAAGCTGGCGAGCTGGGTGGCGTAGACCTCGGCCCCGTTGGGCACCTTCCACAAACCGGCGTCGTCCGTCGCGGTCTTGGCCTGCTCCACCAACAGGTCCCGCACACGCGAGAAGGCCGGACGTATGGCCTCGGCCGTCAGCGTCTCCGCGCGAGCCAGGGCGTCGGCGCGCTCGGCCTCGGAAAGGTCACTCACCCTCTTCGTGCGCTCGGCAAGCGAGGTGACGAATACGTTTTTTGGCGCCGGCGGAGCTAGGAAGCGATCGAGACCGGAGATCGTGGAGCTTAGGATGAAGCGCGGCGGCACAACCCCGCGGCTGGCGCGGGTCTGGGCCTCGGTCACCCCGCGGTCGAGGAGCGGCGCGACCTGCTCCAGGCGCGCGAGGTAGTTCTCCACATCGCGCCGAGTGCGGATCGGATGCACCTGGGTCAGGAAATTGACCAAATTCACCTGCAATCCGCCAAATTGCTCAAAGACATAGAGCGATCCCACCGCCTCGCTCGCGCGGATTAAATTCTGGAAGCTCCAAGTGAGCAGATCGAAGGAAACCCGCTGCACCGGCGTGAGCTCAGACCGCTTCCAGCGGTTCAAGTCCTCCAAACCACGGCGCGCACGCTTCGCCCGGGCAGTCCGCGCCGACGCCTCCAAAGGATAGAGTCCATCCGGACCCACCAGCCGGCGGTCGGCGCCATCCTGCTCGTCCGCCTGAAGATATTGGGCGCGGGTGGCGACCATCGGTTCCACGCTCACCCATTCCTGCGCAAAGCCCTCGACCCAGGCGTCGAAATCCGGCGCGGCGTGGGCGGATGGGGAAATCAGAAGAAGGAGAGCGAGCGCGAGCGGGCTGAAGCGTTTCATGGGTTGTAAGCGCGAAGGGTGGAGGCGCGACCGGCGAAGGCGTAGGGTGACAGCGAATCCATCGTGGTGTAAGTGCCCTCGGAAACCAAGCAACCTTGCAAAACGGCGCAAAAAAGTCCGGCCGCCTCATAAGACGGCCGGACGTAGAAATTCGCCTACAGGACTTCGATTAAGGCCCGGCTTGGCCTCAAACGGCCGCTTCGCCGCGCTCGTCGGTGCGGATGCGGATCACTTCCTCAAGGGGAAGGAGGAACACCTTGCCGTCGCCAATTTTGCCCGTTTTCGCGGACTTGACGATCGCATCGACCGCTTTGCCGGCCATGTCATCGGCCACGGCGATCTCGATCTTCACCTTGGGGAGAAAATCGACCGTGTATTCACTTCCGCGATAAATTTCTGTATGGCCCTTCTGGCGACCAAATCCCTTGACCTCGGTTACGGTCATTCCCTCGATACCGGCTTCCGCGAGCGCCTCTTTGACCTCTTCCAGTTTGAAAGGCTTGATGATGGCAATGATCAGTTTCATGCGATAAGAGCGTGCTCGGACGAGAGGGGTTGGGGATAGAACGCTAGAAACAGCTGACCTGTCAGGCAAGCCCGCGTTCCGGGGCGATCATCGGGATAGACGCTTGAGTCAATTCGCATCCTCCCTTGTTAGCAAGGGTTATGCCAAGGCTCATGACAACGCGGTGTCGGGAGCCAGCGTTGCGATGTGTAAATCCTTGAGCTGACGCGCCGTCACAGGCGTAGGACTGCCGGCCATCAGGTCTTGCCCGCGCTGTGTTTTCGGAAATGCAATTACGTCGCGGATACTGGTCGTTCCGCAGAGGAGCGCAACGATCCGGTCGAGCCCGAAGGCAATGCCACCGTGCGGAGGCGCGCCATAGGTGAAGGCCTTGAGCATATAACCAAATCGGCTCTCCACGGTCTCAGCCGGAATCTTGAGGACTTCCTCAAACACCCGTTTCTGCAGGCCGGGCTCGTGAATCCGGATCGAGCCGCCGCCCAGCTCCATGCCATTTAGGACCACGTCGTAATGCTGGCCGCGTACAGCACGCGGATTGGAGGTCAGCAGGCCAATGTCGTCAGGCACGGGAGCTGTGAACGGATGGTGCGTCGCCACATACCGTTTCTGTTCCTCGTCGAACGACATCAGAGGGAAGTCCACCACCCAGAGGAATTTCCAGTCATCGGCGCGGATCGACAGCTTGCCGCGCTTTTGAAGGAGCGCCGCAGACTCCAGCCGGATCCGACCCAGAATCGCGCACGCCTTCTCCCAGGGAGCAGCGGCGAAGAACACTATATCGCCGTCTTCTACCGCGAGCTGATCTTTGAGCGCGGCTCGTTCCGCGTCCGAGAAGAACTTGACGATGGGCGACTTCCACTCCCCTCCCTCGACCTTGATGAAGGCAAGACCCTTGGCGCCCAAAGACTTCGCAATATCTTCAAAGGTCTTGAGTTCGCCCTGAGTCAGGTCCGCGAGCCCTTTGGCGTTGAAGGCCTTCACCACGCCTCCCGAGGCCACGGTGGATTGGAATACCTTGAAGCCCGAGGCGCGGAAGGTGTCTGAGAAATCCTGAAGTTCGAAGGCGAAACGGATGTCGGGCTTGTCGACACCGTACCGATTCATCGCATCCACGAAAGCCATCCGCGGGAAGGGCGTCGGCAGTTCGGTTCCGAGCACATCCTTCCAGGTCCGTTTTAGCATTCCCTCGAAAAGGGCATAGATGTCGGAGCGATCGACAAACGAGGCTTCGACGTCGACCTGTGTGAATTCCATCTGGCGGTCCGCCCTCAGGTCCTCGTCCCTAAAGCAGCGGGCGATTTGGAAATAGCGCTCCACGCCGGCCACCATGAGGATCTGTTTGAACTGCTGGGGTGATTGCGAGAGGGCGTAGAACTGGCCCGGGTGGATGCGGGAGGGAACCAGGTATTCGCGGGCGCCCTCGGGGGTGCTCTTGAAGAGCGCCGGGGTCTCCACTTCGATGAAGCCTTGGGAGTCGAAATAGTCGCGGATCGCCTTGGTCGCCTTGTGCCGAACCCGGAGGTTCTTCCTCATCTTGGGGCGCCTCAGGTCCAAGTAACGGTAGGTGAGTCGGAGATCCTCGGATACTTTGTCGCCGCCCGCGTCGTCCAAAGGAAACGGCGGGGTTTCCGAAGCGCTCAGGATTTCGAGTTCCGTTGCGTCCACCTCGATTTGCCCGGTCGGTAGGGCGGCATTGATGGTCCCTTCCGGCCGCGGCACCACCTTGCCGGCGATGGAAATCACCGACTCTGGCTTCACATGCGCCGCGCGCGCGGCCAGCTCGGCGCTGCCCGTCGGATCGAATTTTACCTGTGTGATTCCCTCGCGGTCGCGAAGATCGATGAACAGGATGCCACCGTGGTCGCGAATGGAGTCGACCCATCCGGCGAGCGAAACGCTGGCTCCAATATCGGCTTTGGCCAGCTGGGCACAGTGATGGGTGCGCTTCATGACGGGTGGCAGGTGTGTAAAGGCAGACTAAAGCGCCCCCGAGGGGGCCGGAGCAAATAGATTTTCCGAGCCCCCCAGCGAGGCCCGAATGGCGCACGGTGGGAACGGTTAGACCAAGAGCAAGCTGCGGCCTGTCATTTCGGGCGGCTGGGGCAGGCCCATCAATTGGAGCACAGTCGGAGCAATATCGGCAAGGCGTCCACCCTCGCGGAGGCGGGTCTTTCCCGCGGCCAGGCCCTCTCCCACGACAAAGTATTCCACGGGATTGAGGGTGTGGGAGGTGTGGGGGCTGCCGCTGATCGGATCCCACATCTGTTCGCAATTTCCGTGATCCGCGCCGATGAGCGCCGCACCACCCACCTTGGCGAGTGCCTCCAGGAGCTCCGCGACCCCCTGGTCGGCCGCTTCCACGGCGAGGATGGCTGCGGGAAGCGATCCGGTGTGTCCGACCATATCCGGATTGGCATAATTGACGACCACCAGCCCATATTTCCCCGAGAGAATCGCCTCCTTCGCGAGCCTGGTGACCTCGGCTGCCGACATCTCGGGCTTCTGGTCGTACGTCGCCACCTTGGGGCTGGGGGGGCCGGCGCGCGCTTCGCCGGGGAAGAGATCGTTCCGGTAGTTGTTGAAGAAAAATGTCACGTGCGGGTTCTTTTCCGTTTCCGCGCAGCGGAATTGGGCAATGCCGGCCTGGCTGACAACCTCACCCAGGATGCCGCGGAGCTTGGCCGGTTTCGGCAGAATGACCTTCACGGGCAACCCAGTCTCGTATTCGGTCATGGTCGCGTAGTAGAGATCGAGGCGCGGGCCCCGGTCGAAATCCTTGAAGCCCTCGATAACGAATGCGCGTGTCAGTTCGCGCGGGCGGTCGCCCCGGTAATTGTAGAAGACCACGGTATCCCCGTTTCCGATCACAGCGATCGGCTGGCCGTCGCCTCCCACGATCGCGGTGGGCGACACGAACTCATCTCCGCTCTGACCTGGGGCGATCGGATGGGCGTAGTAGGCCTCAATGGCCGCTTCTGCGGAAGGAGCGGTCGCCTCGACCTTCCTCCCCGTGAGCAAATCATAGGCCCGGCGGACCCGGTCCCAGCGATTGTCCCGGTCCATGGCCCAGAACCGTCCGCAGACGGTGGCGATACGCCCGGCGCCGATCTCCCGGCACCGAGCCTCCACCTGGCGCACGTATCCCAGGCCACTCGCGGGCGGGGTATCCCGCCCATCCATGAAAGCATGGATGAAGATCCGGTCCGCCGGAACGCCGTCCACCAGCGCCTGGCGGATCAATCCATAGAGGTGTTCAAGCATGCCGTGAACACCCGCATCCGAAAGAATGCCCATCAGGTGCAGGCGACCCCCTGCTTTCGCGCGGGCGACCGCGCCGTTCCAAACCGGATTGGAGGCCAGGAGACCCTCCAAGAAGAGTTTATTCAGGCGCACCAGTTCCTGATCGACGACGCGACCGGCTCCGATGTTCTCGTGACCCACCTCGCTATTGCCCATGATCCCTTCCGGAAGTCCGACGTCCAGGCCGCAGGTCTTGACCAGGGTCGACGGATACAGCGCCCGCAGCCGGTCGTCACAGGGTTTCGAGGCCAGATGGACGGCGTTAAAGGCATCCTGCGAAGGATCCAGATTTTTTCCCCACCCGTCGCGGATGACGAGCAGCACGGTCTTGAAGGGCGAAGGCATGAAAGGAGGAGCCGGATACGATGGGGGCGGGTTTGGCGGCGATCAAGAACGGGAAGCAAACATTGGTGTCAAAAAAGTGAAATATCCGCCGATTTGGTAAGAAGCCTGCTTAGTAGCTGAAACTCTCCCAAAGGAACCATCAGAGATGACGCTCATCATCCGAGACCAGTTGGTGAATCCGCCGACCTGGTTTGCGTCTTTCCGAGACTTGACGCTGTACTGTCATGTTTTCCTTAAGGACGACATCGTGATCGAATCCAAGGAGCCCGACCTCTATTATAGGTGGATGCGCGGGCGGGGCGGAATGGATTTTGTGGAGGATTTCGTGCGGCCCGGGGCCGAGGACGGGGTGCATCTCGACGTGGAGCACAACTATCCCCGAACGGTGATCACCGACCGGATTGCCCCAGAGAATGTGCATAGCCTGATTCGAATGATACGATTCTGCCGCGGCCTGCTCTGATTGACTTCGCGACGGCGGGGCGGGCAGAGTTTAGGGATGCCTCGGCCCGCCGTCCTCCTCGCCAATCTAGGGTCACCTGCGTCCCCGTCGGTGCCCGACGTCCGTCGTTACCTAAAGGAGTTCCTTGGGGATGAACGGGTGTTGGATGTGTCCGCGCCGCTGCGTTGGGCTTTGCTCGAGGGAATCATCCTTCGCACCCGACCGAAGCGCTCCGCGCACGCCTATGCCTCGGTTTGGACCGACAAAGGCTCGCCGCTTTTGGTGACGTCCCAATCGGTGCGCGCGAAGCTGGCGATGCGCCTCGGGCCAGCAACCCCGGTGTATCTGGCCATGCGCTACGGAAGCCCGTCGATCGCCGATGTTCTCGGACAGATGGCGGCGGACGGGATCGACCGGGCCCTGCTCATGCCGCAGTATCCCCACTACGCCATGTCCTCATGGGAGACGGTGGTCGCGAAGGTCTATAAGGAGGCCGCTCGGGTCGCGCCGGGCATTCGGATCGATGGGATCCTGCCCTTCTTTGCCGATCCCCAGTACATCGAGGTGCTGCACACATGCCTGGCTCCGCTGCTGGCGAAATCGTACGACCACCTGCTTTTCAGCTACCACGGCCTCCCTGCCCGCCACCTGCGAAAGGCCGACAGCTCACGCGCTCATTGCCTGCAGGTGCCCGATTGCTGCGCGACGTGCTCGCCCGTCCAGGCAACCTGCTACCGGGCTCAATGCATCGCCACGATGAATGCCCTCGCCCGGCGGGCCAACCTCGAACCGGGACGGTATTCGATGTCCTTCCAATCCCGTCTCGCAGGCGAACCCTGGCTCGAACCTTTCACCGACTACGAGTTCGTACGCTTGGCTAAGTCCGGAGTTCGCAAGCTGTTAGTGATATGCCCGAGCTTCGTCGCTGACTGCCTGGAAACACTGGAGGAGATCTCCCAAACCGGGTGCAAAACCTTCCTCGAAGCCGGTGGTGAGCAGTTCGCCCAGGTACCCTGTCCTAACGACAGCCAGGAATATATTGACTTTCTTGCAAGTCATATGCAAAAGTGGCTTCTCCTGCTTCAAGGTTGAGCCAAACGATACAGTTCCCCTTCCCTTTTTCCGACCGATCCCGTTCCGTATCCGCCATGGCGGAATCTGAATTGGACGCGGCGGCGGAGGGCTCCATCGCCGACGATCCCAGCGCGGCACTTCAGTTGTTCGCGGATCAGGGAGCGGCCGGATTCTTCGATCTGCGCCTCAACGGCGGCAAGGTCCACTATTCGCCGGCGTGGAAGCGGATGCTGGGATATGACGAAGCGGAGTTGGAGGATTCCTACGAGACCTGGCACTCCCTCATTCATCCCGAGGACTCCTCCGCGGCGCCCGACCGCGTCCGCCGCAAGACGCCGGCGGGCTCAACTCCCTTCACCGTTCAGTTTCGCATGCGTCACAAGGACGGGCATTGGGTCCCGATTCTCTGCGTCGGCGTCCGAATTGTCGGCGAGGGCGGTGCGGTCGAACGGGTGACCGGTATCCATGTAGATGGCACGGATTTTCTCGATGCCAGCGGAAACTCGAGGCCGCCCGTTGCCGTCGTCGAGCAGGCACCCCCTGCCGCGGCGGCGCCCGCGGCTTCTCCTCTGAGCGGCCTCCAACAGGCGGCGCTCGCTACGCTCGCGGAGGCGGTGATCGCGACCGATTCCTCGGGACGCGTTCTCGTCGCCAACAGCGCCGCGGAGCGCCTCCTGCGACTGCCGCCGGGCGGAGCGCTCAACCGGACGCTCTCTGAAGTGTTTCGTCTCGTCGACCGGGAGAGCGGGCGCCCCGCGGCGGATCCTGTCGACCGCGCTCTGTCCGCTGACGGTCCCCTCCCCCTATGCGCCGAACATGCGCTGGAAATAGAAGGCGCGGCGCCCGCACCGGTCGTTTGGACCGCGCGCGGAGCCTACGGCGCGAATGGAAAGGCCGAGGGTGTCATCATTGTATTCAGGGATCCCGACGAGATGAATCTTTCGCCGGAGGAATTGGTCCGCGCCAACCGGTTCGAGTCGCTGGGCATGGTGGCCAGCGGAATCGCTCACGACTTTAACAACCTCCTGACGACGATCCTGGGCGGAATCTCCCTGGCCAAGGACGCCCGCGACAGCTCCGCGCTCGCCGACTCTGAAAAGGCGTGCTTGGCGGCCAAGGGATTGACCCGCCAGCTGCTCGCCTTCGCCAAGGGCGGGGCCGCGGCGCAGGTGGCCTGCGATCCGGGTGAAATCATGGCCGACGCTCTCAAGATTGCGGCGGCGGGCTCCGCGGCCGAGGTCATGGTTGCCGAGGGCGATCCCACCGCTCCTGTATCCGTCGACCGCGGACAGATCCTCCAGGTCTTCCAGAATCTGGTCATCAACGCCCTGCAGGCGATGCCTCCGCCTCCCCACAAGCCGCGGGTGCAAATCAAGGCCAAGAACATCCGACTGAAGGACGGGGCGGTCTCGGGACTGGCGGGCGGCGACTATGTTGAATTCGAGGTACGGGACAACGGCAGCGGCATCAAGCCCGAGCATCTGGCGCGTATTTGGGATCCCTTCTTCACGACCAAGAAGCACGGAACCGGCCTCGGACTGGCCACCGTCCTTTCCATTGTGCGCCGGCATGGCGGCCAGATCGCCCTCGAATCCAAATTGGGAGTCGGCACGATCTTCAGCGTCTACCTTCCGGCGTCCGAGCGGCCGATCGAGGTCCAGGCGCGCCGCGCCCCGTCGCTGCGGTTCGGGACAGGCCGGGTCCTCGTCATGGACGACGACGAGAAAATTCGGACGCTCACCGGCACGATGCTCCAAGGTCTCGATTACAAGTTTGACCTGGCCCGCAACGGAGACGAGGCGATCACGCTCTATAAGCGCTATCTGAATATCGGGCGTCCCTATGACGTGGTCCTCCTGGATCTGACAGTCATCGGCGGCCTGGGCGGCGAAGAGGCGTTCAAGCTGCTGCGGGAACTTGACCCAGACATCCGTGCGATCGTCTCGAGCGGCTACGACAACGAAGAGGTGGCCCGCCGCTTCCTGGATCAGGGATTCTGCGGCTATCTCACCAAACCGTATCGGGTAGCTGACTTGGGGAAGGTGATTAAGGCCGTGCTCGGCTAGCGAAGCGGCGCTATGGGCGGAGGCAGGTTCCGGGCGCTGCCTGAGCCGCCAAACCCAGATCGGCCGCCAGACCGGGCTCCAAAATCCGCCGGCTCCTTGCGCCGGCCAGATTGGCGCCCACGGAGGCGGCCGAGGGAGGCGGCAACGTCCGCGTCCGGAACCTGCCTCCGCCCGATCCGCCTTCGAGTTGATGACGGGCCTTAATTTCTTCCCCCTTTGGGTAGCAGGGGCGGGATCGAGGAGCGGCGTAGCAGGCCTCCGCGACGGCTCCGGGGACGGCCCGGAGAGCCGCCGGAGATTGGCCCCAGAGTTCCCGGCGGTCGATGGGCGTCCGGTATGCCGCCGCTCTGGGTCTTGGCCCGCACAAGCCGCTCCGCGAGCCCGCCCCTGCTACCCTCTCCATGTCATCGCGTGACAAAGGGCCACGCTGGCGGCGTCGGCTTCGTCGGGGGAGAGTGTCCGCCCGTGGCCCAGCAGGCCCATCACCATCCGGGCCACCTGCGTCTTGCTGGCCCGGCCTGAGCCGGTCACGGCTTGTTTCACCCGCCGTGGTGGGTATTCGAATACTTCGAGGCCTTGGAGCGCCGCTGCGGCGATCGCCGCGCCGCGGGCGGCTCCGAGGATCTGAGCGGTCCGGATGTTTTGGACGTAGATCGTCTGCTCGAGGGCCACATGGACGACGGACTCCTCCGTGAGAAACCGGGTCACAGCTCGGTGAATTTCGGCCAGGGCAGCCGCCATCGATCGGCTCGAAGGGACCGATACCGTCCTCGAATGCAGCATCAGCGGCTGGCGGCCCGGAACAAATTCGAGCAACGCGAGCCCCGTGCCCCGCAGCGAGGGATCAATCCCGAGAACCTTGCCGGCGAAAGGCCGGCCCGAGGGGGCAAGCCCGCAATCCATCGCGGCTGCGCCGGAAGGGCTGTGAGAACCAGGATCGGACACCCGCCCGGGAACGGCCACCGGAGACGGCAGCGATTTGCCCTCGAGCTTGGCTTTCCACATCTGACGGACGGACATTTTCACGCGATTGGGGATCCTGCGCCAGCGTCCTCGGTGAAGACGCCGCCTGCAACGGTGAACAGCTGCGTCCGGCCGAAGTCCGCGGAGGGAGGCTCGGTTCCCGTCGCGATGATCTGGGCCCCCGGATGTACCAAGGTCCAGAATCGTTTCCGCCGCGCGGGATCCAATTCGCCCAGAACATCGTCGGCCAGCAGCACCGGGATAATGCCCGAGCGCTCCTTGAACCAGGCGGCCTGCGCGAGCCGCAGCGCAAGA
>Ga0302326_10014537_pt1 | contig 16623 bp, 15 predicted proteins | sample Palsa_T0_3_FD_202264 | JGI IMG/M metagenome (GOLD analysis project Ga0302326, IMG submission 202264) | Peat permafrost microbial communities from Stordalen Mire near Abisko, Sweden - Palsa_T0_3 | ecosystem: Environmental > Terrestrial > Soil > Palsa > Peat permafrost | place: Sweden: Abisko...
AGAACACCGCTTATACTGGGAGCCACCTGATCCGTGCCCTGCTGGTGCGTAACAACACCGTGGTGGCTGTTAGTGAGTGGTTCGTGGTGAACATCTACTCGAAGGGCAATCGGTTCCGACTTTGACGAAAACGCGGTCGCGCCGGCCACGCTACCTCAGTACCTCGGCAGACCGTAAGGAAGAGGCTCATCTCACGGACGGGCCGGTTGCCTGGATAGACCGCAGTGGAGGATGACCACGTCGATACGCCTGCCATTTGCTTCCAGAGCTGCGGCCGCCTGGCGCAGATCTCTCTCGAGATCCTCGACGGAGCGATGAGTGCACGACGGGCAGTATCGATGCGACCCGGACGCCTTGCAGTTGAACCAGTAGACGAGGTAGATGCCGTACGCCGTACCGAAACGAGCCATGTAGCGGTCGGCGAGTTGGACCTCGATATCGGTGTCGAGCCCGGGGTTCCAGCACCCCTTTGCTTCCACGATCATCGTGCCACGCAACGCGCTCGCCGCGGTCCCGGGGACTGAGGCGGCTATGTGAAGGTCTATTCGCTCGCCCGGATCACCCTCCCGCCAGCCGTGACTTATTTCTACCTCCCTGTTGACAACGAGAACCGGCAGGTCATCCTGTAAGTGCCGCAAGGTCCAGTCCGTCAGTTCGATCTCTGGCTTTGGCGTCCGTTGTTTCGGTTGGCTCGGATGGTCCCACAGATCGTTGACCGCCGGGGTTGGGCCCGAGATACGGCGCTGAGCGCTGCGCAGAGAGACGACCACGGCTTGTTGCAGAGACGCGTCCGATGTTGCGATCAGCTTCTCGGGTTCATCAAGGAGGGTCCGGAGTTGATCTGTTTCGGGTGGGCACCACGTCGCCTCGAGAAGGCGGTGTCGGGCGCTCGCGACTCGGTAGGGCAGTGCTTCGTCGTCTGGTAATGCCTCGGCGATGCGCTCGAGTGCTGAGACGGCGTTTGCGGTCCCCAGCTCCTCGAGGTACTGGAGCACCGTCTCGGCGACGCCCGCGAGCGGAGGTACCGACCCGGTCTTCAGCGGGTAGGGGGGCGTGCGGGGGCGGAGCCAGAAATAGAGGTCGACGATCCCGTCGGAGGAGCCGCTGGCCAGACCCGGGTGTAGGCGGTTGCCGAACATCTGGAGACGACCAACGACGGCGAGACCGACGCTCTCGTCAGCTGTCATGGCGGTCCAGATCGTCGGCCAATACGGTGTCGGATCGGGCAGTCTCAACAGCGCCAGGACCGCTGCTGCCTTCCGGGCCTTTTCATTGGGGCCGCTCGTCGTTTCGTCGAGGACCTTGACAGCCAGGGTGTCGGCGTGCGTTTGTCCGTGGCGGGCCAAGAAGGGCACCGCCTCGGCGATGCCTGCCTCATCTGGCTGGGCGTCCAACCAGGCAGTAAGGGCGGCGGAAAGTTCCTCGTCCCATATGCCCTCGAGGGCATCGAAGGCGGTTACAGGGCCGAGTAGTTCGATAGAGGCCGTCGACTCGGGCGCATCAGGGCCGTCGGCTGCCGGGTCTGCCTTCGGCTGCGAGCGTGTCTGTCGGGCGAGGGCGGCCTCTGCGTCGAGCTCCGCCTGGAACGCACCTAGCACCTGCACTGGATCAGCGCGATAGGCGATGGCCAGGAGGTCGCAGCGCCGCGAGCGGTCCGCCTCGGACTCGCCGATGTGAGCAACCCCCAACAGGAATCCAGCCCACTTCGCGGCCCGATCGGCCGGGAGCTCCTCGAAGATTTGGACGTCATCGCCGGTCGCCAACCAAAGTGCCCGTAGGGCGTAGAACGTCGCTCGGGTGAACTGTCTGGGGTCGTAGGCGGGAGGGTCGTTCAGGCGAATCCGGCCGGCTGCTGCCTGAACGATCGCCTGCTGCACTTCGGTGGGCAAGTCATCCCAGGCCGAGAGCTTCTCGATCCGGAACTCAGCGATGATTCCTTGCTCTCGGTCGAGCTCGACATTGATGGTGAACCATGCGCCGTCGCCGCCAGAGGTAATCGCCTCCTCGATGACGGCGGGCCGCACCGAGTGTTCGCGTTTCCAAGCCTCCCGCTGGCGCTCGAACTCGACTTCGCTGGCATGCTGTTGCCGCAGGAAGTCTGCCTGCGATCCGTCGATGGGCACACCGTCGAAGATGTCGCTAAAGGTCGAACGTACCGAAGCCTCGTCTGCGGCTGTCCACAATAAGTCGGTTTGCTTGGGGTGGAGCAGGGGACGGAAAGCCCTGTTCGCCGCCCGGGCCCAAGACGTCTTCAACTCGTCGTCGTCGACGGCCCGACATTGGGCGATGAGCCAGTCGAAGTCCTCAGGTCGGAGGAACGGAGACAGGAAGGCTGCAAACTGGTCCGAACGAAGGCCGCTGTCGATTGCCGCCGCTGCGAGCGCATGCCGCACATCGGGGGAGTCGAGAGCCTGGCGGAGACCGGTCTGGGCGGCTGACGCCAGGATCCCAGAGTGGTGACGTCGATCGAGGAGGGGCACCGCGGCGCGAGCGACCGCGGGGTCGGTGAGGAATGGACAAGCAGCCGCGAGGGCGCCGTCCGCGGCGTCCTCCACCACCTGCGCGCCCGACTGGGCTGCCTGGGCCGCCCAATCGAGCAAGAGGGGAAGGTCGGCCGACGTGAACCCGGCGGGCAGGTCTCTGGTGAGGAACCATCTGTAGTTGCTCACCAGTTCCGGCTGCTCCGGGGTTTTCAGCAGTGCGATCACTTCGGCGGCGGAGAGGTGAGCCGGCCAGAGCCGGCGGAGCAGGATGCCGCGAAGCTCGTCGGATACGGTGGCGTCAGACTCCACGGCGTCGCGCAGGCGGGCCAGGGCGTCGGTGGACAGGTGCTCCGGTAAGAAGGAAGCGGCGTGTTCTCTGAGCATCAGGTCGACATTGCTATCCGCAGCGATGTCGACCAGGCTCGCCAGCACGGTTGGATCGTCTGAGGAGCCGGCCATGATCAGCGCGGCCCGGACGGCGTTTCGGCCATGGGAGGCGGGATCCACGTAATCCAGGAGGACCCGGTCAACGGCTGGGCCGTGAAGCGCCTGCAATGCCTGGAAGCTCACATTCGGCGGTGGCGTCAGCTCCTGGCGTTGTAGCAGAGCGTGGGCAATGCGTCCCCGCTGTTCGTCGTCGACGGAGGCGACGTTGCTATTCAAGAGCAGCTCGGGCTGCGAGCCAACCACAGTGTCGAAGATTTCTTGGCGTAACACGGACAGCCATGCGGCCACCTCGGCTACCTGTGGGTAGACCTGTCCTTCAGGGTTTGTCACCAACGTCAACAGGGTTCCGGTGCTCAGCCGGCTGGCATCGAGGGTGTCGGCGGCGAGGAACTCTGCGTAACTGCGGTGGGCAAAGCGGAACGAGTCGGTTCCGGAGGTCTGGAACAGACCGCTGTCAAGGCAGTGGCGTACTGAGGCGATGTCGATCGCGTCCTGGGTTGAGCCGGCGCGGACTGCTTCGCTGGCTGCCAGGCTCTCGGGACCAATAGGCGTTCCGGGGCCCGGGACGACGATCCGAGGACGCCCGCACATAAGGCTGAGCGCGGCGATCCGGCCGGCCACCGCATGCTTGGACGGCCCGGACGGGGGGTCCGCGAGTTGGGCGTCGAAATGGCCGCGGCTTTCGTGCTCTGCCAAACGTTGGGTCAACGAGCGGTAAATGCTCTCGGATCCGTCGGGAAGAGCTCCTGCGGCGAAGCTGTCAAGGAGTGGCATCAGCGTGACGGGTCGAGCAGCGAAGGAGAGGAGCTGCCGGTCCGTCGCTTCTCGCAGGAAAGCATCACCGTCGACACCGACCACCGAGGCGGCCCGCTTTACGTCAGCGACAGTCAGCGGCGCCATGGTGAGGACGGCGACTTCCTCGGGGGTCCACAGCGATTGAAGCGTCTCGCCCAGGGTTTCTGGCCACCTCGCCGGCCGGCAGGTCAACCGTACTCGGAGCCGCCGGCGGTGGTCCTCGGGGATGTTGCGGAAGATGGCCCCCAGCCACTTGTCGGGGTTGGTGTAGCGGACCATCGCCTCGTCGAGGCCATCGAAGAGCACCTCGACTCCCGATGCGCCCTGGTCGAGGTCGGCTAGGGCTCGCTGCACTTGGGACTCGATCAGATCGAGGCTGACCTCGTCGGGAAGTGAAATGACATGAACTGCTGGATCGAGTCGGGCTCGTTGTTCTACAGCGTCGGTCTTGCCGATGCCTGGCTCCCCGAGGAGCACCAGAACTGGGATGTCGCCGTAGCCTTCGAGCGGGAGGACCTCGGGGTCGATCGGTTCCCCTCCGAACGCCTCCCGAGCCGACAAGAAGACACCCCTGTCCAGCAGGGGCGTGGTCCCCCGCGGATACCAGTAACGTTCCCATTCGACGTACGGCACTGTCCTCGAAGCCTACCGAGGGCGGTCGCTCATCCCCGGGACAACGTCGGCGGAGCGGCGTAGGCCAGCGGTGACGGGGAGATGCAGATGCCGACCTGCGTCAGAGGCGGGCCCGATCGGGCCGACACTGGGACCAGTTGTCCCCGCCGTGGGTACGCTCAGTTGCTGGTGCGGAGCACCCCGCCAGCGAAGAGCTACACAGTGGAACCTGCCGGACCGGGACGTTCCCGCTTAAGAGCGGAGGAAGTCCCCCTCCGACGGGCACGCTTACCCGAACAGCGGTCAGGGTGAGGTGGAGGCGTCTCCACGGCTTATTCGGCGCCGGAAAGGTTCCGTAGCCCAAGTTCGGGCCTGCGGACTTCGAGAGCGAAAGTTCTCTTCATGCCGCTGGGATGCTCCTCTGGCCGGTCACCTCTAGCCGTGGGGTTAGCGTGCTTGTCCCCCCTCCGACACTCGGTTTTACCCCAACAGGGGCCAGTGGTGAGATCGAGGCGTGGACGACTTTCTCGCTCGGGTCGTACTCGATTTCGAGGCCGAGGGCCTCGTAGAGCTGTTGGCGTTGTGTGTCGGTGGCGCCGGCCAGGGCGGCGGCGAGACCGCGGGCGTGTTCGAGCCCGACTTTGAACTCTTCGGGCGACAGTCCCTCGGGCTGGTGCTTGCTGATGCGGGTCAGTTCTGCTTTGGCGGCGTCGCGGGCGATCTCGTGTTTGCGGGCGAGGCGGACGAAGGTGGCGAGGGGAAGGCCGTCTTCGAGGGCTTGTTCGAGACGGGCGATCTTGCGGTCGGCGTCGGCGACTGATCGTTTGGCGGCTTTCTCCCGTGCGGCCAGCCCGGCTGAGTGGCGGTTGGTGGCGAGTTCTTGGGCCGAGCGTTCGGCGGCTTCCTCGGAGAGGGCTTCGACGAGAGCGTCCAGGAACTCGGAAAGATAGTGACGGCTATCTTCGTCACTATCGGGTATAGTGACTAATACACCCGTCACTAGGGCCACAAGCAAGCTATGGTATCCCGCACACCTATCGCAGTCGAACGATCGCTCCGGACCCTCGGCCAGCACGTCGCGGCCTGGCGGAAACTCCAGCGAGTCACCGCCGCCCAGCTCGCAGCGCGGGCCGGGATCACTCGTGACACCCTACGGTCGATCGAACAAGGCACGGGTACGACGAGCAGCGAGAACCTCCTCCGGGTCCTCCGGGTGCTCGGGGTAATGGAGGCCGTCGTCGCCTCCGCTGACCCGTACAGCACCGACGTGGGCAAGCTCCGCGTCGACGAGCAACTCCCTCAGCGGGTGAGGAGCTGAGCGTGGCAGAAGCACGAGAGCCGGTCGAGGTCACCGTGGTGGTCGGGGCCGACGAACTCGTCGCAGGAACGCTTTGGGTCCATGATCGTCAGGGCCAGAGCGCCACCTTCCGCTATGACCAGACCTACATCGCCGACTCTCGGGCCTACGAACTGGACCCGACCCTCCCTCTCACGTCCGGGGTCATCCAGACCCGCTCGGGCAAGGAGATGTTCAACGCGTTCGCGGACAGCACCCCGGACCGGTGGGGCCAGAACCTCATGCGCCGCCAGGAACGAGACCGGGCGGCAGCCGCCGGGACGCGACCCCGCACGCTTACCAACGCCGACTTCCTTCTCGGAACCCACGACGAGCTACGCCAAGGCGCTGTCCGCTTCCGGCGGCCCGGAGTCGGCGACTACTGGTCACCGGCTCCCCACGGCGTCCCCAAGCTGGTCTCCCTCCCGAAGCTGCTCGCTGCTTCCGATCGTCTCAGCACCGACGACCCGGACGCCCAGGCCATCCGCGACCTCGTGAACGCCGGCTCCTCTCTCGGAGGCGCCCGCCCGAAGGCGTCGGTGCTGACCAACACCGGCGAGCTCGCCATAGCCAAGTTCCCGCACCGAGGCGGGGACGAGTGGGACGTGCCCGGATGGGAGCAGCTCGAAGCCGACCTCGCTGTTCGCTCCGGGATCAGCATGGCGCCGACCGAGGTGGTCCAAGTCCAGGGTCGCAACGTCCTCGTTTCCCAACGCTTCGACCGCGACAACCGCCGACGGGTTGGCTTCGCCAGTGCCCTGACGATGCTCGAAGCCTCCGATGGTGACCGCCGCAGCTACCTGGAGATCGCCGAGGTGGCAGAGGTGAGCTCCCCGCAACCGGACGCTGACCTGGCCGAGCTGTACCGGCGGATCGTGTTCTCCGCCATGACTGCGAACACCGACGACCACCTGCGCAACCACGGGTTCCTACGCACCAACAACGGATGGCGGCTCGCTCCCGCGTACGACCTCAACCCCAACCCGGACAACCCCGGTCGGCTCACCACAGCCATCGACCTCGACGACGGCACCTGCGACATCGACCTCGTGATCTCGGTCGCCGGCTACTTCCGCCTCTCCGACGCTGACGCCAAGGCAGTGGTCAGCGAGGTCGAGGCCGCCACCAGAGACTGGCATGGCCACGCCCGTGAGATGGGGTTGTCGGGCGTCGACATCGACCGCATGGAACAGGCATTCGACAACGAGTTCCGCGCACAGGCCGCCCACCTCAGTCAGACGGCCGTCCCGAAACCCAGCCCGTACCCGGTTCTCGGGAACCCAACGAGCGGCGAGCAAGCCCGCCTCCCCGACGGACGGTTCACCTACAAGCAAACGGGAGAGATCCGGGTCGACCCCGGCGACCTCGGTGAGGGCTGACCAACGATCGGATCCAGCCGCTCGCCAAAGGCCGCCCGTGCCCTTTGGGGCGTGGCCTTCGCTCAGGTCACCGAGGGCCGACACCAGGCCGACGGACACTCCGGGCTCGGTCACGCCTCTCCGACCGGCCCCCGTCACTGGCCGGCGCTGCATGAGGGGCCGCGGCTCTCGAATGCCGTCACGCAGGCCGGCCTTTAAATCCAGCTGTAGGCGGCAGGACTATCTGACGACTTGAGCGGCTGTTCTGGCGACGTTTTTTGGCGATGGCGCTGTGGTTGTTGTCGGTGTCTCCGACGACGAGGATGACGTGTCCCTGCACGCGAGGGACCCCTCCCGCCAGTTGGTCGCTGACACCGGGAGGGGTCCAAGGCTGGTGTTGCCACCGGTGTCTATCGTATGGCGTTGTTTGCTGTCGGTTGATGAGTACGTCGCGGCCGGCAAGGAGGTCGAGGTGCCCCGGCCGGACTGTCCGGGCTGCGGGGATCCGATGCGGTTCCGGTCCGGCTATGGGCGCCACGTGCGATGTGGTGGTGGGACGGGCCGGAGGATCTGGATCCGCCGAGGCGCGTGCGTGGCTTGTGGTCGCAGCCATGCGCTGTTGCCGTCGTTTCTGTTGGAGCGCCGCCTGGATGTAGTCGACGATATCGGCGCGGTGATCGAGGTTGTCTGTGACGGCCAGTCCGTGGTGGGTGGGGTGGCGAGGTCGCGGGATGTGCCGTACACGACGGCGCGTGACTGGCTGCGGCGTTTCTCGGCGCGGGCGCCGATGCTGGCGGCCGGGTTCGGCGCGCTGGCTGTGAGCGTCGGTGCCGAGGCGGGCATCGACGCGCTGGCCAGCGGTGCTTGTGGGCGTGCGGTGGGAGCGCTTCGCCTGGTGGTGGCCGGGCTGGGGGCGTTATCGCCGTCGTTGTGGGTGCTGGCTTCGCTGGCCACCGGCGGCAAGTTGTTGGCCACTGCCACGGACCCACCGTGGACGGTCCTCGGCGGCCGTCGTTTGATGCCTCCAGTCCCCTGAACGGGGGGCACAGAGAGGCAGACGACATGGACAACGACATGGCCGAGGCGATCGCTTGCACCGTTGGGCGGTGATCGCGGAGGGCGCCCACGCCAGGCTGACACCGGCCGAGCGGGGGGTGGTGGTGCGGGCCATCGCGGCGCGCCCCCACACCCATCCTGACGGGGCGGAGCGCCGCTATGGGCGCTCCACGATCCACCGTTGGATCCGCGACTGGCGGGCCGGAGGCCTCGCCGCTCTACGCCCCCAGCCGCGCTCGGACAGCGGGCTGGTGCGAGCCCGCCCGGAGCTGTTCGAAGAGGCGGTAGCGTTGCGCCTGGAGCTGCCCACCCGCTCGGCCGCCCAGATCGCCGAGATCGTCTGGGCCCGCCACCGGGTGCGGGTGTCGCCGCGCCCGCTGCGCGACCAGCTGCGCCGCCGGGGCCTGCACCGCGAGGCGCTGGCCGCGGAGCCCAAGGTGTTCGGCCGTTACGAGGCGGCCCGCCCGAACGAACGTTGGATAACCGACGTGCTGGTCGATCCGTGGGTGCCGTTCCCTCGCACACCAACGTCGATCAGGGCCCGGCTGTTCGTGATCGTCGACGACCACAGCCGCCTGCTGGTGCACGGCCGCTTTCATGCGGTGGAGAACACCCGGGCCGGCCAGGAGACCCTGCGCGCCGCGATCGTGCGCCGGGGCCTCCCCGAGGTGCTCTACGCCGACCGCGGCGCCCCGTTCGCCAACCACACTCTGGCCCGCACCTGCGCCGTGCTGGGCATCCGCCTGGTCCACTCCCAGCCGTACTCCCCTGAGGGTCGCGGCAAGCAAGAACGACTCAACCGCTACATCCGCGAGCGGTTCGTGGCCGAAGCCGAACACGCCGGCATCGCGGACCTGGCCGAGCTCAACGACCGTTTCGAGGCGTGGGACCAGCTCAACGCCTTCGCCGGGGAGGTCACGCGAGTGGCGCGCGAAGTAGGCGTCGAGGGCAAGCTCGGCGGCCAGGCACAGTCCAAGGAGGTCGGCGGGGTCTGGAAGGATCTGACCGACAACGTCAATCAGTTGGCGGCCAACCTAACCAACCAGGTGAGAGCCATCTCGGAGGTTGCCACTGCGGTCACCGAGGGGGACCTGACTCGGCAGGTCAGTGTGGAGGCCAGCGGCGAGGTCGCTGTGTTGAAGGACAAGCTCAACGAGATGATCCGCAATCTGCGCGAGACGACCAGGCAAAACATCGAGCAGGACTGGCTGAAGACGAACCGGGAGCGCTTCACCCGCATGCTGCAGGGGCAGCGCGATCTGGCCACGGTCTCGAACATGATCCTCTCCGAGCTCGCCCCGCTCGTCTTAGCCCAGCACGCGGTGTTCTATTCGACGACGCGTCCAACGGAGGGGTCCGAGCCAATGCTGCGATTGCAGGCCTCCTACGGCTATGAAGAGCGCCGGCATCTGGTCAACTTCGTTCCGGCTCGGAGAGGGACTGGTCGGTCAGTGCGCCAAGGAGCAGAAGCGGATCCTGCTCACGGATGTGCCCGCCGATTATGTGAGGATCAACTCCGGCCTAGGGGCAGCCACGCCGCTCAACATCATCGTCCTGCCAGTGCTGTTTGAGGGGGCGGTTCGGGCCGTCGTCGAACTCGCATCCTTCTCCCCTTTCAGCGCCACCCACCAGATGTTCCTGGACCAGCTTCCCGAGAGCATCGGCCTGGTCCTCAATACCATCGAAGGTGACACGCTCACCGAGAATCTTCTGAAGCAGTCGCAATCCCAGGCCGAGGAGCTGCGTACCCAGCAGGAGGAACTCAGAGAGTCCAACGAAGATCTGGGACGCCAGACGAAGCTTCTCGCCGAGCAGAACATCCAGGCCGAGAGCAAGAACGAGGAGATCGAGACGTCGAAGCGCGAGGCCGACCAGCTCGCCGTGTCATCGAAGTACAAGTCCGAGTTCATCGCCAACATGTCCCATGAAATTCGGACGCCGCTCAACAGCCTCCTGATCCTCGCTGAGCAACTCGCGGACAATCCCGACCAGAACATGACGGCCACGCAGGTCGAATATGCGAGCGTCATCCTGGCGTCCGGCCGGGACCTGCTCGATCTCCTCAACAGTATTCTCGACCTCGCCAAGGTGGAGTCCGGTACGGCCCTGATAGAAACGGTCGAGACGCCCGTGGAGCAGATTCGAAGTGGTCTTCTCCGCGAGTTCGGACCGGTCGCACGGGCAAAGGGTCTCGAATTCTCCATAGATCTAGCCCCCGGTGCCCCTGCTGACATCGTCACCGATCCGCAGCGGCTGAGCCAGATCCTCAAGAACCTCCTCGCCAATGCCTTCAAGTTCACCGATAGCGGCCAGGTCGAGCTAACGATCGACTCAGCGCGAACCGGATGGAGTCCGGAGACGACTTCCCTCGCTGTGGCGCGGTCGGTTGTGGCCTTTACGGTCCGCGACACTGGTATCGGGATCGAGAAAGAGCAGCAACAGCTGATGTTCGAGGCCTTCGCTCAAGCAGATGGCAGTCCTCGCGCCGCCATGGCGGGACAGGGCTCGGCCTGTCCATCAGCCGCGGTCTGGTCGGACTGCTGGACGGCGAGATCACCGTGGCGAGCAGGCCCGGAAACGGAAGCACCTTCACGGTCTACCTTCCCATGGGCCGCGTGGCAACCGCCCCGACTCGACGATCGACACAACCGGGGGCCGACACCTCGGACCGCTCGACGTCCACGGGAGCGACGTCGGAGGACACCGGCCCGGCCGATGACGCAGGCCCGGTCGGGGCCCTCCGAGGAGCCAGCCGCCTGGACGAGCATCATTTCGCCGGGTGCCGGGTTCTCGTGGTAGACGACGACTTTCGCAACATTTTCGCCATGACCGCACTCCTCGAACGCGGCCACGCTGATGTCAACACGGCTGAGAGTGGCGCTGAGGCCATCGCCTGCCTAGAGAGCACACCCGGCATCGCCATAGTCCTGATGGACATCATGATGCCGGGCATGGATGGGTACGCCACCATCCGAGCCATCAGGGCAATCGACAGGTTCAAGGAACTACCCATCATCGCCGTCACCGGCAAAGTGACAGTGGGCGAGCGTCAACGCTGCATCGAGGCCGGCGCCAACGACTACGTCCCGAAGCCCGTCAACACGAGGGACCTCGTCGCAGCCATCGGTCCCTGGCTGACTGTGCCAATCCTGGCGACATGACTCCCACCGTCGGCTTCGACGGCACGCACGTCCTGATCGGCGGCGAAGGCGACGAACATCCGGTTGCCGTCCTGATAGTCGACGACGACCCGACGAAGCGACTGGCGTTGAAGGCCGTGCTCGCCCCGCTCGGTTACAGCCTCGTGGAGGCGGACTCTGGGCGCGCTGCACTGCGTTGTCTCCTCGCCCAGGACTTTGCCGTCATTCTCCTCGACGTCCTCATGCCGGGTATGAACGGCTTCGAGACCGCAGCGCTGATCCGTCAGCGCCGGCAGTCCGAGATGACCCCGATCATCTTCGTCACGGCCCACGCCGAAGACGAGATGCTTGACATCGACCTCTACGCGGCCGGTGCAGTTGATTTCATCTTCGCCCCAGTTCCACCCAAGGAGCTGAGAGCCAAGGTCATGGTCTTTGCCAACCTGTTCACGAGGGCGCAGGAACTCGCGACGCACGCACACCAAGTGCAGGAGTCTGCCGATGAACTGCGGATGCTCACCGACGCCGCCCCCATCGGCATCTTCCAGACGGACTCCGACGGCAGATACGTATACACGAACCCGGGTTGGTCCGAGATCACCGGCACCAGCGTCAACGATGCAGCTGGTCGGAAATGGGAGAGCATCCTCGATCCGGAGCAGCGCGCCGAGCTCATCGCGGACATGGCTGACGGCCCGGCCGGTCGGATCCAGGTCTCCCGGAGATTCGAGCTCCGTCGTCCGGATTCGGAATCACGTGTTGTCGTTGTGACCTCGAAGCCAGTCTTCCCCAGAGATGGGAGGGTAGCGGGATGGGTCGGCACCGTCGCCGATGTGACTGCCGAGGCCCGGGCAGAGGCAGCCACCGCAGAGGCCCGCGACCGGGCCACTGAGGCATCCCAACTCAAGTCAGACTTTCTTGCCAACATGAGCCACGAAATTCGCACGCCGATGAATGGCGTGATCGGAATGATCGAACTCCTGCTCGAGACCCAACTCGGCGTGCGGCAGGTCGACTACGCGCAGACCGCTCGGAACTCGGGAGAGGCCCTGCTGATCATCATCGAGGATATCCTCGACTTCTCGAGGCTCGAGGCCGGTCAGCTCAAGATCGAGCACATCGACTTCAACGTGGGCACCGTCGTTCGCGATGTCGTGGACCTCCTGGCCAGTTCGGCTCAAAGCAAGCGCATCGAGTTGATCGCGGACATCGACTGTGCGATTCCAGCCGAGGTCGGCGGCGATCCCGGGCGGTTGCGCCAGATCCTCAACAACCTCGTCGGGAATGCCATCAAGTTCACCGAGGTAGGCGAGATCGTGATCCGCGTCACCAGGTCCGAGGACAGCGAAGCGAACTACGTGGTGCGTTTCGAGATCTCCGACACCGGGATCGGCATCTCAGATGACCGCCTCGACGCCATCTTTCAGTCCTTTGTCCAGGCCGACACATCGACGTCACGCAAGTATGGCGGAACTGGTCTTGGTCTGACGATCTCCGCACAGCTCGCGGCCCTGATGGGCGGAGTCTGTGGCGTGACCAGCCGGCTAGGGGCTGGCAGCACTTTCTGGTTCTCGATCTGCGTCACCCCCGCCTCCGGGACGTCGCTCCGAAATGGTCCCGTCGGCTACGCCGAACTTGCCGGCACGACTGCGCTAGTCGCAGACGGCAATGCGACCTCTCGCCACGTCCTATCGAGCATGCTGCGCAACCTCGGTATCGACCCCAGCTCCGCGAGTTCAGGCCCCGCGGCCATCGCCGCTCTCCGGAACGCCCGAGAGAGTGGTCAACCCTATGCCGTGGCCCTCATTTCGCAGTCGATGGACGGTATGGACCTTCCTGCGGTACAAGCCGCCATCGGGGCGGTAGCTCGTGGTCATACCCACCTGATCGCGCTGACCCCCCCCGGCCACGCAAACCAGCATGTCCGAAGGTGCCTCGGAGATCACCGGGATTGTATTGTCCAAGCCAGTCCATCCGGATAACCTCCGGGCCTGCCTGCACGCTGCGCTGGGCGTGGATACGCCAGGATTGCCGTCAGCCGACTCGTCACCCCCTACCGACCGGATGGAAGCAGAACAAGAGGTCGGCCTGCTGCTGCTCGCGGAAGACAACTTGGTGAATCAGAAGGTAGCAGTCGCCATGCTGACCAGCGTCGGATTCCGCGTCGACACGGTGCTCGACGGCGCGGCAGCCGTTCGGGCAGCCCGAGACCTGCGTTACGATGCCATTTTGATGGATTGCCAGATGCCGGAGATGAGCGGCTTTGAGGCCACGGCGGCTATCCGAGCCCAAGAAGGGTCCGACTGGTACACCCCCATCATCGCACTGACCGCCGGAGCTCGTCATGAAGACCGGGATCGGTGCCTCGCGGAAGGCATGGATGCCTATCTGTCAAAGCCCTTCAACAAGTACGCTCTAGTCGACCTGGTGAGAAAGTCCATCACCCACCGGAGGCAGGCTCCGTCGGCGGCCGGCGACCTGTGACGTCGGGGACCTGTCTCACGCTGCTGCTCCGAAAACCCACAGGCGTTCTCCGAGACATACGCTCAGGTCAGGGGCTTGGAGGGTGCGGGGTGTCTTGTACCGAGTCCCCCCTACGACGCTGGTTCGCTCTGTTAGCCCAAGCCGACTTGGCGCAACGCGGCCCGCAGGAGGTGGTTCTCGTTGCCTGCCGCCATGATGACTTCAGCTTCCAGGATGGTCGCTACGGCAAGCGCCTCGCGTGAGAGAAGGTTCAGTCCGTTGCCGGGACCGTCGAGCTGGCTGGCCATGACCGGCGCGACTTGCCGCCAGCTGAGCAGCTCGATCTGGTCGGGGAGTTCCAGCACCGCCCGAATCGCAGCTTCTCGTCGGCGCGGTGGGAGGGAGAGGAAGGGCCCTGACAGCGCGCCGCCGGCACCGCGGACTACTGCTTCACAGAGCCGCAGATACCAGTGACCGGAGGTGAAGACTCGATCATCGGGCCAGACGAGCTGCTGGCGAATCAGCCCGGACAGTGTTTGGTCGTCGACTAGGACGGCCACGTTGGCGAGTGTCGCCTATTGGTTGGCCAGGCCGGGGTCGCCGAACCCCGAACCCGCAGATGTAGCGGTGCCGATGTTGCCGTCCTCGATTGCACCATTCAGGAGTTTCATACCGCTTGGGAGCGGGCTCGACGGTCAATCGACCGTGAGGACCTGCATTTCCACGACCCTGCGCCCGGCGGGGTTCACCCTCGCCGCCCTCGCGGGGGCGACTATCGCCGAGATCATGCACCGCGCCGGTCACTCAACCCCAACTACCACCCACGATGTTGTTCTTGACGGTGATCACCTTGGTCTGGCGGATCGTGAGTGTTCCCGCTCCGGACATCGATGTCGCGTCGCCGCAAGCCGAGGATCTCAGCGCGACGCAACGAAGTCCAACAAGCCAGCAATACCGCCAGCTGCAGATTCGCCGGCATCGCCTCTGCCAAGGCCGCCACCTCCAACACCAAGACGCTCGGCCGGTCCGCCTCCGGCTCCCGGCCCCCTCCCTCGATCCGACACGGGTCGCTCTATGCGCATGCGGTCCTCAACCGCCGTATTCATGATCTGCCGCAACAACCGGTACGCCTTGGCCGCGGTACACGCAGCACCGGCTCTCGGCGTCGATCTTGCGATCGAAGTGTCTGGTCACCTGCCGACCGTTGATACGGGTCCGCGCCGCGTAGACCGTCGTGGTGTTGCTCAGGGTTTTGGCGAAAGCCCGGGCCTCCCTGTGAGCGGCACCCCCGAACTGCAACGTGTCTGAGATCAGGTTGCCAGTTCCGCGCAGCGCCGCTGCGTCGACCGGAGAACGCGTTCGTCCCCGTTTAGGTTTCGGGCGGCCTCAATAACCCTCGCTATGGTCCCGTCGACGACTCGTTCGGCGATCTGCTTCCGAAGTCTCCAATGGGTCCCTTCATCGACCAGGTCCTGCCGTGTGACCTCGCGAACGTCAAGGGTGCCTGCGACCCGCTGACCCATTGTCGGGTCATTCGGGATCGGCCGCCCATCGTCGGTGGCTGGCTTCAACTCCATCGTGGCGATCAGGTCGTACACCGGCGCCAGCCGAACGATCGGGTCGCTTGGGTCGTGCATGGCGCTACCATCGGGCCACGGCCGATCGAGACCGGGCCCTCGCCGCCGCCCTGGCAGAACTTGCCCACTCGAGCGATCGTTCGCTCTCGCCGCCCATATAGCATTTGCTACTGCTCCTCTACCGGTTGATGAACTCGGTGGACGTGGCGCAGAGCTGCGAGTCAGCGTCAGGGTTCACCCGGTCGACAACCTGATGATCGATTAGGGGGCCGCCTCTGCCGGCCGCAGACCATAACGCTTGACGTTATTAACGAGGTGCGTTACTATGGGGGAGTGCTGGGGTCGTTCGCTGACAAGGACACCGAGGTGATCTGGAATCGCCGACGCGTCCGCAAGTTCGACCCCGTCACGGCCCGCATCGCCCTTCGAAAACTCCTCATCCTCGACGCCGCAGTAACACTCAACGATCTCCGAGTTCCGCCGGGCAACCGCTTGGAAAAGTTGAAAGGCGACAGGGCCGGCCAACACAGCATCCGCATCAACGATCAGTGGCGGATCTGTTTCAAATGGACCGGGTCGGGCCCAACCGAGGTTGAAATAGTCGACTACCACTGAGGCAACCACCATGACTGATACTATTGCACCGATCCATCCCGGCGAAATCCTGCTCGAGGAGTACCTGATCCCCTTGGGAATCAGTCAGTACCGGCTTGCCAAGGAGACCGAGGTTCCGCCCCGACGTATCAATGAGATCGTCCACGGGAAGCGGGCCATCACCGCTGACACGTCTCTGCGATTGGCCAAATTTTTCGGTACCAGCGAGCAGTTCTGGCTCAACCTCCAAGCCCGCCACGATCTCGAACTCGAGCGCGACCGACTGGCCGGCACACTCGGACGGATCCACCTTTTCGAAGCACCCGCCGGCAAATCGCCCGTCGTGAGCGCGACCACGACCCGACGCAGATCGAGATCCGCCAAGTCCCTCACCGAGGCAAGCTGATCCGGCGACTACGCCAACCCGAAGATCACTCATCATCGATTCAATGGAAGAGAACACGGACGGTGGAACCCGGTCACCGCTAGAACGCACGGCCAAGAGGACGTGTTCCGGACGGAGTTGGTGGGGCCACCCGAGGTGCTCGCAATCATCGCCGGGCCTGGTTCGATAACCGTACGACGGATCCAGAACGAACCATCCGGCGCCGGTCTGCCCGCCCACCGGCCCGCCCGATGGACAGCACGCCCTCGGGCTGGTCGAACTCGGCCAGGAACTCATGCGCCACATCGTCCTTGCGTTGCCCCTTGGCGAAATCGATCACCGCAACGTTATGGTCAGCCGCGAAGCGGTAGAGGCCG
>Ga0302326_10014539_pt1 | contig 16623 bp, 15 predicted proteins | sample Palsa_T0_3_FD_202264 | JGI IMG/M metagenome (GOLD analysis project Ga0302326, IMG submission 202264) | Peat permafrost microbial communities from Stordalen Mire near Abisko, Sweden - Palsa_T0_3 | ecosystem: Environmental > Terrestrial > Soil > Palsa > Peat permafrost | place: Sweden: Abisko...
GGCGGCACAGTGGAAGATGGTCATTTTTTTGCTTACCACAGAGGGCGCCAGCAGCTCGGAGCCGGTAGAATCTGCGGCGCTGCTGGCATCCAAGGCCGCCAGGTGGGCTTGCTGGCGGAGTTGCAAATGTCGGTCGCGGAAGTGGGCCTTGGCGCGCTCACCCCAGGCGCGTACGAACCAATAGTTCAGGCCGGCGCCGATGGCGGAGCTGACAACAGGAATCATGCGTCCCGCCCACTTCTCGACCACCTCAGCGCTGGCGCGGGCGGCGATCCGCTGGATCACGCGCGGGACGAACCTGTTGACGACTTCTTTCTCCAGAAGTTCGCGACTGATGTCGACTCCGGCCGCGCTGGCGGCGGCCATCCAGAGTTCGGCAATTTCATGGTCGGTGTTGAACTGAAAGCCATATACCAGACTCAGTTTCTGGATGGTCCGCAGAGTGATGGCTGACAGGATTCCGAGATCGGGGAAGATGGTGATCAGGCCGCCGAGGCCGAAACCCGCGCCCTCGAGGGCAGCGAGTTTCGTTCCGCTGCGGATGAGGTCGTCGGCCACCACATCGAGCTCGTGCATCTCGAGCGAATACAGTCCGTGATAACCGCTGATGGGTAGCCGGTAGGCGGTGCGGAGTTGCAGCAGGAACTTCCCGGGATCGACCCGCACCGTAGAGTAGGCGCGCGTCAGCCCCTTGACCAGCGTCTTCTCAACGCGGCGGCGAAGCCAGGACTTGGATTCAGCATCGGGCATTATCTCAACCTTAATTCAGTGCGCCAGAGAATGCCACAGGGCCTGCACTCAATAAGGAGCGGAATGCAGTCTGTGCTAGCATCATCAGTATCTAATGCCAACTGGAAAATTGCAGATTATCCCCTTGGGGGGCCTCGGCGAGTTCGGTATGAACTGCATGGCGGTCCGCTGGGGCGACGACATTATTGTGATCGACGCGGGCCTCATGTTTCCCGAGGCTGAATTGCTCGGCGTCGATATTGTGGTCCCGGATATTTCCTATCTCATCGAGAACCGGCAGCGGGTTCGCGGCATCGTCCTCACCCACGGCCACGAGGACCACATCGGCGCGCTGCCGTGGATTCTTTCCGAGCTCAACGTCCCGGTGTGGGGGACGGAGTTCACGCTGGCTTATGTGGAAGACAAGCTCGACGAGCATGGATTGCTGGACGACGCCGACCTGCGCGAGATTCGCGCCGGCGAGCGCTTCAAGGCGGGCGCGTTTACCATCCATCCCATTCGCGTGACCCACAGCCTGGTGGACTGTGTTGCGCTGGCGATTCATACTCCGCTGGGGGTGGTGATTCATACTGGCGACTTCAAAGTCGATCCCACCCCCACCGATAATCATCTTTTTGACCTGCACGCTTTCGCCGAATATGGCAAACAGGGCGTGCTGGCGCTGTTTCAGGACTCAACCAACGTTGAACGCAAGGGTTACACGCCCAGCGAGCGCGCCGTGCGGCGCAAGTTTGACGAAGTGTTCGCGCGCACCGAGCGGCGGCTTTTCATTTCTTGCTTTTCCTCTTCCATTCACCGCATCAAGCTGACGGTGGAACTGGCGCACCAGCACGGCCGCAAAGTGGCCTTCATTGGCCGATCCATGAACAACTCCGCCGAAATCGCAGAAGATCTGGGCTATCTGGAAATTCCCGAAGGACTGGTGATTAATCCCGGCGAGATGAAGAATTTCCCGCCGGAAAAAGTCTGCGTGATGATCAGCGGGACCCAGGGCGAGCCGATGTCCGCTCTGTCGCGCGCGGCGGTGGACAACCACAAGCACGCCAAGATCGAGAAAGGCGACACGGTCGTGCTCTCGTCGCGCATTATCCCTGGCAATGAGAAGACGATTTACCGCATGATCGATCACTTGTTTCGCCGCGAGGCGTATGTGATTTACGAAGACGGCACCTCGCCTCCCATACATGTCAGCGGACACGGCAGCCAAGAGGAATTGAAGCTGATCATCAACCTGGCGAGGCCGAAGTACTTCATTCCAATCCACGGCGAGTACCGTCAGTTGAAGCTGCACGCCGAGATGGCGGGAGCGATGCACGGCTCGGTGGGCAAGGTTATCCTGCTCGAGAGCGGCGACGTTCTTGTGTTCGACGAACACAACGCCCGCAAGGCCGGACGCGTCAACGTGGGCCGCGTCTGCATCGATTCCGGATCGCGTACGGATGTGGTCGAGGACTTAATTATTAAAGACCGGCGGCATTTGAGCGAAGATGGCATCGTGCTGCCAATCATCGCCATCAACAAGCTTTCAGGCCGCGTGGAGACTACGCCGGAGATCGTGACGCGTGGCTTCAATCCCGGGGAAGACGGCTTGCTGGACGGAGCCCGGCGCATCGTCGAAGACACCTTGGCGCACTCCAGCGAAGAGGAAAAAGCCGATTACGGCGTGATCAAGGAAAAGATCCGCGCCGACCTGAAGCGCTACATTTCCAAACAGACGCAGAAGCGGCCGCTGATCATGCCGGTGATTTTGGAAATCTGAGATTTGCCGCGTAAACCCTTGTGGGTCGTCGCGGTCACGCATGGACGTCGCAATCCCCGCATCATGGCCGCGATCCTGAGAGGCAGGAAGTAAGCGTGGTCACCATCGCCGAAATCCGCTCCGCCCAAGCCCGCCTGCGTGGCATCGCCCTGCGCACGCGCCTGATCGAATTCAATCATCCAGAAGCCGGAGTTCGCCGCCTCTTCCTGAAGCCGGAGAACCAGCAGCCCATTGGCGCCTTCAAACTTCGCGGGGCTTACAACAAGATTGCCTTGCTGTCGAAAGAAGACCGCAAGCGCGGAGTCATCACCTATTCCAGCGGCAACCACGCACAAGGCGTGGCCTATGCGGCGCGGGCGCTGGGCGTGAGGTCCGTCATCGTGATGCCGGGGAACGCTCCGGCGATCAAGCGCCAGGCAACGGAGGCGCTGGGCGCGGAGATCGTCATCGTGGGCCCAGCCAGCGCTGAGCGTCAGCTCAAGGCCGAAGAACTGGCAGCGGCGCATGGATACGTGATCGTGCCTCCCTATAACGACGAGCAGATCATCGCCGGCCAGGGCACGATGGGACTGGAAATTCTCGAAGACCTGCCGGAGGTGGAAACGGTGCTCGCGCCGGTCGGCGGTGGAGGCATGATCAGCGGGGTGGCTGCGGCGATTAAATTGAGCAAGCCCTCGACCAGGGTAATCGGCGTGGAGCCGCAACTGGCGGGCGATGCGCAGGCCAGCTTGCGCGCCGGAAAGATCGTCCAGTTCCCTGCCAGTGAGGTTTCGCGCACCATCGCCGACGGCCTGCGCACGCAAAGCATCGGCTCCATCAACTTCGAGCACATCCGCCTCTACGTGGACGATATTGTAACCATAACCGAAGATGAAATTCGCCAAGCGGTCCGCCTGCTGGCTTCAAACCCCGCGACCGTGGCCGAGCCCAGCGGAGCCGTGGCGGTGGGCGGCTTCCTGTTCCGCAGCGACCAGCTTCCGAAGACGAATCTGAATGTCGCCATCATCAGTGGCGGCAACATCGATCCTGAGATGTTGGAACAATTGCGTCGCGGTTGAATGTGGGAGATGACGGAGAGTACAAGATCCAGCATACGTCGCCGCTTTCTGGCTGGAACGTTAAATCAAGCGCGGGGCTCTAACCAATATAACCGCGGCGAAAATAGCGGTGTCGCACGGCCAATCAGGGATTACTTGGAACGGACGGCCAGCGCCCAGCGCCGTATCGCGACCACAGACCAGACGGCCTCGACTAATCCGAACGGCCACGCTCCCTGCAGAAAGCCGTAGACGGAACCGAGCGCGCAAGCTCCGGCAAAGGCGAGGATGAACCATCGGCTCCGCTCTTCCAAGGCGTAGCAAACCAGCATCGCGGTTACGGCAAACAAGCCGAATATCGATAAGGATGTCATCGGAACGCAAACCACGGACCTGGTTAGCAATCCTACCAGTTGCTAACGCATTCGAACCGGCGGCAGGCCCACTGGCCGCGGAGGCCGATTCTGCTTGACCACTGTGAAACACGAGCACTAACCTGTACCCGTTGAACATCCGGCGGCGGGGACGCAAAAATAAAAGCGAACGGTTTTGCAACCGCGTCCTACCCAAGCCCATTCTTACGCAGTGGTCAGATTCACCGCACTCCAAGCACCCGAAATGTCATGAGACTACAATCCGCACCGCTTTCAACGTTAAGGATTGCTGCGGTTACGATCGCCACAGCCATCCTCCTTTCCACCCCACTCGCCATGGCGCAGGCCCAGCGCGGAACGCTGGTGCATGAAGAAACCATCCGCGTCGCACCCAGCGCGGACGCCGCCAAGCTGGGCGAGGCGGGACGTGGGCGCGAGCTGATCCTTCTCGAGACTACCCGCGACTGGGTTCATGTGGAAGCGATCCTGCTCCCGCCGCGCCACGACGAAGGCGCCACCGAAGAAGAAGAGGAAGGCAAGGCTGTCACAGGCTGGGTTTCCAGCAAAGCGTTCGTAAGCGCCACAACTCAGGACGGCGACCGGATTATGTTCGGTGAAGCCGCGGACTCCGAAGACCAGGCCAGCAGTCGCCGCGGGCGGCGTGATGCGGCGCAGGATGCGATGCGGCTTTACTATCGTGTCTACGATCTGATGCCCACCTCGCCGCTGGCTGCGGAGGCGCTCTATCGCGCGGCCGATATACGCTGGCAAATCGAGAGGGCCGACGTGATGACGCGGCCTTCCGCGCGCGAACGCCAAGCCTACATGCGCGGACAAATGCAAGAAGAGTGGATGAAGCTGGCGATCAAGAAATACCCCGGCACGAAGTGGGCCGACCGAGCTGCTTTTCGACTGATCGACAACAAGCTCTGTGGCGAATGGGAGGGGCTGTCGAAATGCCCAGACAAAGAAGCCGACCTCTACGAGAACTACGCCAAGGAGCATCCGCAATCTCCGGACGCACCGGAAGCTTTGTATAACGCGGCTTGGCGCCGCTCGGCGCTGATCGAAATCTACAGGACAGAGCCCAATCAGAAGAAGTCCGCTGAATCCAAGGATCGCGCCCTGGCACTGGCGCAGAAAGTCGTCACCCAGTACGGCCAAAGCGATTGGGCCTTGCGCGCGCAGCGACTTGTCTTTTACATTCAACAAGGCATTCCGACTTACGGAAACGCGGCGGACTAACTTTGCCAATCTATCAAGCTGTGGTTCTTGCCATTATTCAGGGGCTGGCGGAATTCATCCCGGTGTCCAGTTCGGGACACCTCATTATCGTGCGGCGGCTGCTCGGCTGGAACGAGCTTTCCCCGGCCCATGAGCTCACCTTCGACGTCGCACTGCATTTCGGCACCTTGCTTTCAGTACTCTTCTACTTCCGCCGCACGTGGTTTCAGATTATCCGCGCAGCACTGGGTGGGAAGATCGTCCGCTTCTCCGAAGCTGGCGGTTCGGACGCGAACCTGACCCTGCAGGAGCGTAAGGATGAACGCCTGCTTCTGTGGTTTCTGGCCTTGGCGACGATTCCCGGAGCCATTGCGGGTAAGCTTCTCGAGAGCTCTGCCGAGGATTATTTTCGTGAACACATCGTCCTGATTGCGGCAGCGTTGATCTTGGTTGCGCTTCTCATGTGGCTGGGAGAAAGGGTCGGCAAACTGGAGAAGCCCCTGAGCCGCATTTCTTTCGTCGATGCCCTGGTCGTTGGTTTGGCGCAGGCGTTTGCCCTGATGCCAGGCGTTTCACGATCCGGCTCAACCATCACCGCAGGACTGTTCTGCAACATGACCCGCGATGCTGCGGTTCGCTTCAGCTTTCTGCTTTCGACTCCGATCATCGCTGGCGCGGCGCTGTTGAAAGCACACGAACTTCAAAAGGAAGGCCTGCCGCCGGGGATGCACACGCCGTTCCTGGTTGGCATCGTCATTTCCGCGATTGTCGGTTACGCGACGATCGCCTGGCTCATTCGCTATCTGCAATCCTACAGTCTGCGGGTGTTCATCGTGTACCGCATCGTGTTTGGCATCATCGTGATCGCGCTGGCGTATCTGTGGCATCTCGCGTAGGCACATGGACTTAGTCGCCGTGCCGTCAGTCGGCCTCGGGTCGAGCGACTTCGACAGGAAGCCAACTGTACACTCCTTTCCAATTCCGGCATTGCCGCGGTCGCGGCTTCTTGGCATAATAGTAAGGCTCTGGCCGATTTGCGGCACGGGACTGTTTCTTGCCCGGTGTGAAAAACGGCCCTCATGCGTTTTCTGGCAAGTATCTTTCTTCCTACGGGCAACCGGCGGCTGAATGAGCTGATCGGATTCCTGTTGTGCGTCTCTGCGCTCCTCCTCTTCCTCGCGCTGGCTTCGTATTCGCCGCTCGATCCTTCTCTGAATAGCGCCTCCGTGCTGACCGGAACCCACGCTGCCCGCAACTGGATCGGCATGGTCGGAGCGCTCGTCTCCGACCTGACACTGCAGTTCTTCGGCATCGGAGCTTTTCTGTTGCCGATTTTTCCCGCCATGCTCGGAATCCGCTGGTTTGCTTCGCGGAAGATTCAATCTCCCCTGGCGAAGAGTCTGGGAGGAATCTGGCTGGTGGTTTTCATCCCCGCTCTGCTGGCCCTGCTGCCCGAACAGTTGCGGTGGTTGAATGCCATGCCGATCGAGGGTTTGCTGGGACGGGTTGTCGGCGATTTGCTGATCCATTACTTAAACGTGGCGGGCGCCTACATCGTGTGTGCCAGCGTGCTGGCGGTCGCGCTCTATCTCTCGACCGCATTCTCGTTCTCATCGATCCGACTGTGGGCGCCGACGCGGTTTGCATTCGTGACTGCGCTGTGGAACCGCTATCAGGATTGGCAAGAGGAACGCGCCAAGCGGCGACAACAGAAGGAACTCGACAAACGGCGGATTTCGAAGCCGACGGTGAAGACGCAACTGATCCCATCGCGGCAGGCGGTCGAACCGATCGAACCGGCAAGGGCTTCGGCAGAACCTCGCCGTACCGGTATCGAGCGCATGCTGGCAGCTGAGGCCACGGAAGATGCTCCGGCGACGACGGGCGGAATTCTGGCGGCGTCTTTATCATCCACGGTCGGAGCCCAAGCCGGGGTTGATCCGGAAGTGATGCAGCGCGCCGACAGCGATCACGTGCCGAAGACGACGATGCCTCGGATCGCGGGCGGCTACAAGCTGCCTTCGAGCAGCCTGTTGCAGCGTCCTGATGAGCAGCAGGTTGTGGATGCCGACGAACTGAAAATGCTGGCGCAGGTGCTCACGGAGAAGTATGCCGAGTTCGACGTACATGGGCAGATCACGCAAATCAATCCTGGTCCCGTGGTCACCACGTTCGAGTTCAAGCCGGATGCCGGAATCAAGTACAGCCGCATCACCAACCTCACCGATGACCTTTGTTTGGCGCTGAAGGCCGAGAGCATACTGATCGAGCGCATGGCCGGGAAATCGACCGTGGGCATTCAGGTTCCGAACCGCGAGCGCGAAATCATCTGGCTGCGGGAGAACATCGAGTCGCACGAATTTATGGGCTCGAAGTCGAAGCTGACGCTGGCGATGGGCAAGGACATCAACGGGCGCATTGTCACGGCAGACCTCAACGGCATGCCGCACCTGCTGATTGCCGGGTCCACGGGATCGGGTAAAAGCGTGGCGATCAATGCCTTCATCATGTCGATCCTGTACAAGGCGACGCCGGAGCAGGTGCGCCTGATTCTAGTGGATCCGAAGCGGCTGGAGTTGGGCAACTACGAAGGCGTGCCGCATCTGCATACACCGATCATCACCGAACCGAAGCTGGCGGCGAATGCGCTGCGCAATGCGGTGCGCGAGATGGAACGGCGATTAAAGCTGTTGGCGGCCAAGGGCGTGCGCAATATCGACCAGTACAACCGGTTGTTTGACAACGGGGGCACGCCCAGCTTGTTTGAAGAAGACTCCGACGACGCGCCGATTCCCTACATCGTAATCATCATCGACGAATTGGCCGACCTGATGATGCTCGATTCGAGTAACGTGGAGGAGTCGATCACGCGGCTGGCGCAGATGGCGCGCGCGGTCGGCATTCACTTGGTGTTGGCCACGCAGCGTCCTTCAGTGGACGTGATTACGGGGCTGATCAAGGCGAACTTTCCGGCGCGGATTTCTTTCCGGGTGGCGACCAAGGTGGATTCGCGAACCATTCTTGATGCCAACGGAGCCGAGGCGCTACTGGGCAAGGGCGACATGCTCTACCTGCCATCGGGATCGGCCCGAGTGCATCGGCTGCACGCACCGTTGGTCACGGAGAAAGAGATTGCTGCAGTCGTGGAGTTCTGGAAGGCGCAAGGCTCGGCCGAATACCAGCAGCAATTCCTCGAGGCTCCGCGAGACGAAGGCGAGGCCGGGAGCAGCGGCAGCGACGGGATTGAGGGATCACACGGCGGCGGCGAGGACGATCCGTTGTATCAGGATGCGGTGAAGCTGGTGGTGGAGTTTGGGAAAGCCTCCACTTCCCTGCTGCAGCGGCGCCTGCGCATTGGTTACGGGCGCGCCGCGCATCTGATCGATCTGATGGAGCAGGACGGGATTGTGGGAGCGGCCGATGGTCCCAAGCCGCGGGAAGTGTTGAAGCGTCCGGATTGGATCTCTGAGATTGAAGAAACGATGCGGTAGGGTCCCGTATCCTGCCTGGTCTTCCGGTTGGGAACCTTGTGCTGAGTGTTCCGACTGAAAGATTTTCAAAATCACAAATTTCTGTGGGCTAAGGTGTTAACTTATCGAGTGTGCCCTAAGGCGTATCCATGCAATCAAGGGGTTAGGCAGTGGAGGAAAGGCGCCTAGTGTGGAAGAAAGCGGCGTCTAGTCTCGAGGGGATCGAATATCCACTACCGCCATTGATTTTGCGGCTCGTACGGCGCGGCTGGAAGCCGCGCCCTTTCAAGACTTGGCTGCCGATTCAAAGCCGAGCCGCTCATTGCACCCTTTCAAAGCGAATCCGTCGATCGAGTTTATTCGCAAGCTCTGAAGCCGCGTCTTTCTCAAGAGGCCGAATCGGCAGTGTCGGGTTGATGACAAGATCCTCCCACCGTTCAGGCCCGGCTCGGGTAGAATCTCCGTACCCGGAATCGATGGATGAGAGTTCATACCGAATATCTGAAGTTTCATACTAAGACACGTCGGGCCTATGTGCACCTCACGCCCCAGGTGGAGGAGATCGTGCGTAAGAGCGGAGTCCAAGAGGGGATGGTTCTGGTCTCGGCCATGCACATCACGGCGGGCGTATACGTGAATGACAATGAGAGCGGCTTGATTGAAGACATCGATGAGTGGCTGGAACACCTGGCTCCATTTCGCAAGAACTACAAGCATCACGAAACCGGCGAAGACAATGGTGACTCCCACCTGAAGGCGTTGCTGATTCATCATGAGGTGATCGTGCCGATCACTGCCGGCAAGCTTGACTTGGGGACATGGCAGCGAATCTTCTATGCCGAATTCGATGGGCAGCGCGACAAGCGGGTGATTGTGAAAGTGATGGGGGAATAAACCGTTGCCAGTTTCCAGTGTGCTGCCGGGATTTGGTTTCTTATCGGAGATCGAGTTGCTGCTTGCTCCGCTGAGCTTGAATTCGTACCATCGAGACCTAACACACGGCATCTTGCGGAGTGGCGCGTGGTGACTCAACTCTGGTTGAGATACTCGAATGCCGACATCTTAAGCGCTGGCCACTGCTTCGATTGGAGGATCAATGAGTGCTGACGAGCTTGAAGAACTGAAGGAGCACGCGGAAAAAGCCAGAGAGGACCGTTCGCTGGCGGCCGTGTCGCTGACCATGGCAGTGCTGGCAGTATGCGTGGCGGTGGTGTCGCTGCTGGGGCATCGGGCGCACACGGAGGAAGTCGTGCTACAGGCGAAGGCTTCCGATCAATGGGCCTATTACCAGGCAAAGAGTATTCGGGAGCACGAGGACGTGCTGTTCACCGAGTTGGCTACTGTGGTGACCAGCAATGACGCTACGGCGGCGGCCAAGGTCTGCCAGAAATTTGAGCAAGAAGCGGAACGTTACAAACACGACAAGGACGAAATCAAAGGCGAGGCGGACAAATTGGAGGGAGAAGTTATCCTGGAACAACATCGCGCCGACCGCTATGACCTGGCGGAGGTCTTTCTGGAAATTGGGTTGGTGGTTACCTCAATTACTCTGCTTTCCGGACGGCGAATCTTCTGGCACTTGGGGATTGTGCTGGGCGTGGTAGGGGTGGTGGTGGCGGTTATGGGGGCGATCGTGCACTGAGCTTCTCCGCAGTTTTCCCGAGGCTGTTAGGGCAGGAAGGCCTTCATGCAGAACAGGCTGCCGCCGGCCTTTTCGAACTCCGAAGTGCCGACGATGACGGGGGCGACGGCTTCCTGACTGAGGATAGCTTCAAGGTGGGGCGTGAGGTAGGGAGTCAGGTAGCTTCCGTTGGCCACGATCCCGTTGCCCATGAACTTGTGGGCTTCGGCGGGGGTGAGTTCGTGAACGCGCTGCCAGAACTGGCGCAACGTCGCGAGAGATTCGGGAGCATAGGCACCGGGAAAGACGAGCGCAGCTTCGTTGTTTAGCGGGCAAAAGCAGGTATCGAGGTGATAGCAGCAGGGGTCGACTAGACGAAGCGGGACGACCGGGATTTCCAATTTCGACATGGCTTCGCGAAATTTCTCGACGCCGGCCCGGGTCGAACGAAAGCCGTAGCCAGCATAGATGCGGGAACCATCCGGGTGCCAGAGGAGGTCGCCATGGCCTTCCAAGTGGTCAGCGCCGAGATCGAGTTCGATGATCTTGAAACCGTGTTGGCGGTACCACTCAACATAAAAAGGCACCTCGCGCTGGCGTGAGGGGTGCACCATGCGGCTGGGCACAATGAACTTGCCGATGCTTTCGTGAAAACCCACAAAAACCTGGTTGGCGGCGAAGACCATGTCCTCGAGTCCGGCGACGGGAGCGATGGTTTCAACCTGGCATCCGGTTTGCTCAAGGGCGGAGCAAAGCGCCTGCCATTGCCGCTGGGCGTTCTCGTGATCAACTGAGGAGTTCGGCAACATGTAGGGGTTTTTCCGATCAACCACGTCAAAATAGGCCGGTGGGCACAGCAGAACGCGCTTCGCCATTTCAGAAATGGTAGCGAGGTACGAGGCTTGGGGCAAGGCACGGAAGACGACCTTTCGGGCTTATATGAGGCATCACCCCCGGGGTTGGAAGTTTGGACGCCGGTGCGCGACCGGAACCAAAACCAAAGCGGCACAGATTTCTACTAGAATCAACCTGGCCTCCTGGTGCTGTTTCACATCCGTGCAGAAGCAGTGGAACCGGCAGACCCACCATCTGCAACCTATAATTTATATATTCGGGATAACCTATTGATAGCGTGGCAAATACATTACATCTCATTCAGTTGCGCATTTGGCCTGATGTGCTCACGGCGTCTTCTTCGCGATCATCACATGCATGGAGACTGGAGTAGTGACCTGTTGATTCACCTGATATCGGAGGGCGGGCAGATCCAAACCTTCAAGTAGGCATTCCCCCGCACCAAGGAGTACGGGCGCGTAGGCTAAGTGCATCTCATCGACGAGTCCTGCGCGAAGATATTCGCGAATTGTGGCGACCCCGCCGCCCAGCCGGATGTCTTTTCCGTCAGCAGCTTCGCAAGCGAGGGCGAACGCATGGGCGATTCCATGCGTGACGAAGTGAAACGTGGTCCCTCCACTCATCGTCAGGGAGGCGCGCGCGTGATGGGTCAGGACGAAGACAGGAGTGTGATATGGAGGATCGTCACCCCACCACCCCTTCCAAGTGTCGTCCGGCCACGGGCCTCGCACCGGCCCAAACATGTTGCGCCCGATGATCCACGCTCCAATGTTGTCGAACCCGCGTGCCACGAAGTCATCGTCAACCCCGGTTTCGCCGCCATCCTTACCGTGAATGGCGTGAAAGGTGCGCGTTTTGAAGGCCCATTCGTGCAGTGCAAGTCCACCGACCCCGAGTGGATTCTCAAGGCTCTGGTTCGGGCCAGCGCCGTATCCATCCAAGGACATCCCAAAACTGTGAACGCGCAGCTTAGACATTTGCTCCCCGATCGTTCTCTCTCATTTCCACCGCTTCACCGGCCTACCGTCTTGTGCCCTTCATTCGATCACCGGTATCCAGACCTCGACATCGCCGATTCCGAGCTTCGGATCAAAGCCCTCGCCGTAGCGTTCGAAGAAATCCACAGCACCAGCGGTCCCGCGAGCGGTTTTGTAGCCCGATTCCGGAAACCACTGAGACCAGATCGCATTTACCGTGTGGCGAAGTCTCGAGACGTGTTCTCGGTGAGGAAATACAACGTATCTCGGCGCAGGAATATGCACGCGGCTGAACTGTTCCGGAAGCGCCGACGATTCGGAGACCTCCACACCAGATAAGTAATGGAAGCTACCCGTCCCGCTGAACATGTCGGAGCACACCCCGTAGGCGACACGACCTACTTGTCCGGGGATTCTACCGATGTGGACCGCGAACCGCTCCCGGAGCGCTGGTAGATCATCGAGGGTGCTAGCGGTGTATTGGCCAGCCAATCCGGCGATGATGAGGTGCCCGCGATCTTCGAATCGTGGGGGGTTGAGATTGACGATTGCTTGCCCCTTGGCGTTTGTCAACATTCTGTCCTCCAATCGTTATTTTTTTGCCTCAGGAGTCAGCTTGGATTCTGCCAGCAACGGACAAAGCCCGCAGGTTGCCCCGCAGGCGGTTCGGGTCTCCATCCGGAAGGAGTCCCTCGATCTCCTGATGCGTACGCTCCCAGATCGGAACGGCTCTAGCTAACAATGTCATCCCCTTCGGCGTCAAAGCCACTAAACGGCTGCGCCGGTCTCCGGGGTCTGCTGCCACTGTCGCCAGTCCACGCCGTTCCAACGGTTTCAGTGCGGCAGTCAACGTGGTGCGATCCATAGCAAGCAAGGATGCCACTGCCGCCATCGGCGGCGGTTCCGGCCGGTTGAGCGACATTAGCAACGAGAACTGGCCATTCGTGAGGTCGAGCGGTCGCAGTGCTTCGTCAAAGCGCCGGGCCAGCGCCCGTGCCGCGCGTTGCACATGAAGACAGAGGCAACAGTCGCGAACCAGGAGCGTTGTGTGATGAGGAACCTTGGGGCGATTTGACATACATTAGTAATGTTGATATCAACGTATTGTACATCCTCAGAGGACAATATGCAGACTCATCCAGTTGTTTCCCAGGAACAATGGCTGGCGGCCCGTAAAACGCTGCTGCTGAGAGAAAAAGAATTTACCCGCCTGCGGGACAAGATCAATGCAGAACGCTTGGCCTTGCCCTGGGTCAAAGTTGAGAAGAATTATGTCTTTGATACTCCCAAGGGCAAGACGACTCTATCTGACTTGTTCGATGGCCGAAGCCAGCTCATCGTGTACCACTTCATGCTGGGCCCAGGCTGGGAAGCAGGCTGCCCCGGTTGTTCTTTTCTCTCCGATCACATCGATGGCGCCCTTCCCCATCTCGAACATCACGATGTCACCTGGACTGCCGTATCCCGCGCGCCCTTGGCAGAGATCGAGGCCTACAAACAACGCATGGGGTGGAGATTTCCATGGGTGTCCGCTTCTGGAAGCGATTTCAACTACGACTGCCACGTTTCGTTCCCCAAAGAGGATCTGGCGACGGGCAAGATCTTTTACAACTTCACTGAAACGACTGTGCAGGGCGAATCCGCGGGCACGGAACTGCCAGGCCTAAGCGCGTTCTACAAAGACGACTCGGGTGATATCTTCCACACCTATTCGAGCTATGCCCGTGGTGGAGAAGAGTTGATCGGCACGCTTATGATTCTTGATCGCGCGCCGAAAGGACGGAACGAGAAGTCGACGATGGATTTTGTGCGCCGTCACAACGAATACGAAGAGAAGCCCAAATTGCATGATTGTTGCGCGTAACCGACGGAAACGATGAGAAGGCGCGACCGGGCTTCCTCATTCCGGAGTTCAACCGAACCTGAACAGGAGTGGACGATGAAACTGCACACCTACCTCAATTACGGCGGCAATAGCGCGCAAGCTTTCCGTTTCTATGAAAAGCATCTCGGCGGAAAGATCAGCATGATGATGACCCAGGGCGAGCAGCCGAATGCGAAGGATGTACCCCCCGATCAGAAAGACGCCATCTTGTATGCCCGGATGACCATCGGTGAAACCGACCTGATGGGAAGCGACGTGCCCTCGGAACGTTTTCAGCCAATGCGCAGCGTTTATCTCTCTCTCTCTGTGAACACCACCGATGAAGCCGAGCGTTTTTTGCTCTCCTATCCGATGGCGGCGAAACCTTTATGCCGATGCAGGAGACGTTCTTCGCTCACCGCTTTGCCATGCTGCGCGACAAGTTTGGGACGTCTTGGATGATCATTCACGAGCGGACACCGCAGCAGAGCTAGCACGGGAGTCACTCTGCTGCTCGCTGGCGGTCATCAGATCCTCAACCTTGAGGAAGAAAAAGGAGTTGACATCCCCATGCAGACAATCACGCCGCACCTGTGGTTCGACAAAGAAGCCAAAGAAGCAGCCGAGTTTTATGCATCCATTTTCAAGGATTCCAGGATCAAGAACACCGCAACGCTTCGTAACACTCCTTCGGGCACGGTGGACCTTCTCACCCTCGAACTTCTTGGTCAGGACTTCACGCTCATCAGTGCAGGACCGCTCTTCAAGTTCACTCCGGCGGTATCGTTCCTCGTTGCCTGCGAGACAAAAAAGGAAGTCGATGCGCTATGGAATGAGCTCTCCAAAGGAGGCTCGGCTCTCATGGAGCTCGGCGATTATCCGTTCAGCGAGAGATACGGGTGGACAGAAGACCGATACGGGCTTTCGTGGCAGGTGATGTTTATGGGCGATCGCAAAGTCAAACAGAGGATCACCCCGACGCTTATGTTTGTTGGCGAGCAGTGCGGACGGGCGGAAGAGGCCATCAATTTCTACTCATCCGTATTTCACGATGCCAAGGTTGACCACATTCTTCGCTATGGCAAAGACGACAAACCCGACAAAGAAGGAACCATAAAACATGCCGGCGTTTCGCTGGAAGGTGAGAACTTTGCCGTTATGGACAGCGCTCGCGCACACGACTTCACTTTCAACGAGGCAATTTCGTTCATGGTCCACTGCGATACCCAGGAACGAATCGACTACTTCTGGTCGAAGCTGTCTGCAGAGCCGAAGGCAGAACAGTGCGGGTGGCTGAAAGACAAGTTCGGCCTCTCTTGGCAGATTGTTCCTACGGCTATGGACGAGATGCTCCGTGACAAAGACGAGTCAAAATTGGCACGAGTGACGGAAGCATTCCTCAAGATGAAGAAATTTGATATCGCCAAATTGAGGGAGGCGTACGGCCCGGCGAAGTCAGCCGCCTAGGCCCAGCGCGTGTTGACGGACCAGCTGATACTTCATACCAACTTAGCGCTCGGCGGAGCGCAGACCCTCGGAAGGAACCTATGAATCGGAAAAATCTCATGACGATCGCCTTAGGAGGCTTCGCGCTGGTTGCCGCGCTGGCGGCGGCGGCGCAGGCGCCAGTACAGGATGCCAAAGCACCGTATCCCAACATGGCCTCGCTTGATCAATACCTTATGGAGCGAAACACCGAGATCGCACTGGCGCTGAGCGCTGCCCCGCAGTCCATCTCACAGGACGCGGAAATCATGGTGCTCGGACAGCACGGTTACGAGACCGCCGTCCAAGGCAAGAATGGTTTCGTTTGCCTGGTGTGGCGATCATGGGCCGCTGGAACCGACGATCCCGATTTTTGGAATCCCAAACTGCGGGCCCCCGTCTGTTTCAACCCGCTGGCTGCGCGGTCCCAAATTCCACTCACCCTCAAGAAAACCGAGGTGATATTGGCTTCGCGATCCAAGGACCAGATGGCCGACGCCGTCAAAGCCGCTTTCGACAGGAATGGATTGTCGACGCCGGAAACCGGCGCGATGTGCTACATGATGTCAAGACAAGGATACTTGAATGATCGTGACGGTCACTGGCATCCCCACCTGATGTTTTTCCTTCCACTGACAGACCCTGCGGTTTGGGGCGCCGGCCCACCAGGCTCCCCGGTTCTGGGATTTAAGTCCACTCTGGACCGGCTGACCCTGTTTCTGATTCCAATCGGCCAATGGTCGGACGGCGCGGCTGATGAACACTGACCAGCCGGTTGATCGACGATCACGATTTGAATTGATCTCCTGGATGGAGCCTCGATCATTTGGGAGCGATCAACGAAGAACCGACTCTTCGGCACGGTCAGTTTCCTCATTGCCTTTGGATCAAGCGGTGATCTCAAAGCTGGTCGGGCCCTAAAAGCAAGGTGCAAGAGCCCCCCTCACCCCGTGCTCGCTCCTCCAAACGGTGGCAGTTTAGCCGGTTCTGGCTTAAAGTAGTGTCTGGCGCGGCTGAAGTCGCCGCTACGAAAACCACCTGCGACAACATATCTCAGCTTGCCCAGAAACGGCAGAAGAGTCATCAAGCTTCTCGTCCGACGGTTGGTACCAAGACTCGAGCAGCCGAATCTAACAGGCCCGGGGCCAATTCTATGGAGAGAGCAATCGAGTCTCCCGCAAAAGTCCTATCGCGGGGCGGACGGCCG
>Ga0302326_10014540_pt1 | contig 16623 bp, 11 predicted proteins | sample Palsa_T0_3_FD_202264 | JGI IMG/M metagenome (GOLD analysis project Ga0302326, IMG submission 202264) | Peat permafrost microbial communities from Stordalen Mire near Abisko, Sweden - Palsa_T0_3 | ecosystem: Environmental > Terrestrial > Soil > Palsa > Peat permafrost | place: Sweden: Abisko...
CGTCCTCTTTCTTGCGGGAATCGGCGTCTAACTGCAAAGAGCCGGCATCGGCGGTCGCCCACGGACCGGTCTTCGGTGGGGTATAGAAGCGAGGGTGGGAATTATCGGGACAGCGGAAGAACTGGCCGGACGGGGGAGCCTGTTGCGCGGATTCCTGCGCTGGGCACGGCTGTGCCTGTTTGGGGCATTCGTGGCACTTGCCGCAGCGGCGAGCGCGCAAAAGGGGACAGAAGCGGCGGGTGCGGGAAGCGTCCACGGAGTGGTGGTGAACCGCGATGGAGCGGTTTATGAAGGAGCGCACATTACGCTGACCCCGGCCGGGGCCTCTGCCGGCAGCGGGGCGAGCAACAACCCGGCAACGCCGAGAGAGGCGACGACGGACAGCAATGGCCGTTTCAATTTTGAAGGCGTTCCTCCGGGCGCATTCAAGCTGACAGTGAGCTCGAATGGATTTGCGACCCAGGTGGTGAACGGGAGTCTGGGAGCAGGGGAGAGTTACGAGGCCAATCAGATTGTCCTGGCGCTGAGCATCGCCAGCACCGAAGTAGATGTCACGGCCACGCACGAGGAAATTGCGATGGAAGAATTGAAGCAGGAGGAGACGCAGCGTGTGCTGGGCGTGATTCCCAACTTCTATGTGACCTATGTGCCCAATGCACCGCCTCTCACCAGCAAACAGAAATACAGCCTGGCGTGGAAGTCCTCCATCGACCCGGTCACAGTTCTGGCTGTGGGCTTCTTCGCGGGAGTGGAACAGGCTACGAACAGTTTTCCCGGATACGGGCAAGGCGCCCAAGGATATGCAAAGAGATTCGGCGCCGGCTACGCAGACAGTTTCATCGGCGGAATGATCGGCGGCGCCATTCTTCCCGCATGGTGGAAGCAGGACCCGCGTTACTTCTACAAAGGCACGGGAACCGCGCGCTCGCGTGTCGAGTATGCGATTGCCAACGCGGTCGTCTGCAAGGGCGACAACGGCCACTGGCAGGCGAATTACTCTGGCATCCTCGGCGGCCTGGCGGCGGGCGGGATTTCAAACTTGTACTACCCGCCCAGCGACCGAGGCGCGACACTGACGTTTGAGAATTCGCTGTTCAACACCGGAATGAGCGCAGTGCAGAATCTGCTTCAGGAGTTCGTGGTGCGCAAGCTGACGCCGCACGTTCCGAATTATGGAGCGGGGAAGCCGTAGAACTCGCTGCGCTGCCGCTTCCCGGCGAGCGGCTCAGCGCATTCTTGCTTTGGATTGCACGCCGAGCCTGGGATCGCGCTTGCGCGCCATCACCGCGAGATCGATCGCGACCGATTCGAACTCCGGATGAGCCTGGGAGATATAGAGCCACTTGCCCAACACTTCATGCGAAACGAGTTGGGGAAATTGCGCCAGGATCGACGCGTGGTGCTCGCGCGAAGTGCAGACCAGCAGGCCGTTCCAGGGCTCTTCACCGCCGGATACGGCCAGGTAGAGCCGGTTGTCCAGGTGGGCCGCGTCAAAACTGAATAGCTTTCGCTGAAAGAACTTCGGATCGTCTTCGAGCGGCTCGAAGATCCACAGCAGCGGGTTCTTTGGCTTGATTTTCTGCTTCATGGCGTTCAACCCTTACCGCACCCGAAGGACGATAATCGTTTCGTCGTCGAAGCGGTCATGGCCACCCTGGAACCGCGCCACATCGGCGAGAATGGCGTCGGCAATGTCGACGGCGGGCAGGCCGCGGTGGGCGCAGAGCAGCGCAGCAAGCCGCTCATCGCCATACATCTCCAACTGGTCGTTTTCGGCGTCGAGAATTCCATCCGACACAAAAATGATGGCGTCGCCGGGGTGCGTGGCGAGGTGGAATTCGTCATAGGTGACGTTGGGGAAGAGGCCAAGAGGGAAGCCTTCCGCCTTGATCGTCGTGGATTGCCCTTCATGACAGACGATGGGCTGGATGGCGCCGGAATTCGCCACCTGGAGCGTCTGGTTTTCGTCGTTCCACAGGGCAAACAGCAGGGTAACGTACTGCGAGTCGAGCTTGCGTTCCTGCAGCGAGTCGTTGAGGCTGCCGAGCATCTGGGCCGGGTCAAGCCGGTGCGCTGCGGCGGAGCGCATGATGCCGCTCACGAGTGCGGCGAAAAGCGCTGCCGGCGCTGCTTTGCCGCTTACGTCGCCGAGCACGATGGCGGTGCGGTTGGGCCCGTAGTCGATGAAGTCGTAGAGGTCGCCGCCGATGGTGCGCGCAGGCAAAAACCGCACCGCCATGTCAGCGTGGACGTGTTCTGGCGCTGTTGGCGGCAGCAGGCGAAGTTGCACCTCGCGAGCCATGGCGATGTCGCGCTCAAGCTGCGCCTCCTGGCGGCGGACAGCCTGGTAAAGGCGCGCGTTTTCGATAGAGATTGCCACCTGCGCGGCCAGCGTCGTTAACACACGCTCGTGGTCCTCGTTGAAGTATCCCGTGCGCGTGTGTTCCAGGTCGAGAACGCCGATGACGCGGCCCTTGTAAAAAAGCGGAATAATCAACTCCGAGCGAGTCTCCTGATTCATCTCCAGGTAACGTGGATCTTTACGTACATCGGGCACATTGATCAGCCGCCACTCGCGGACAGCCGCGCCGACCAGGCCGCTTGAGACCGAGATGCGGCGCTTGGGCGCGTGCGCATAGCCGAAGCGCCAAGAGTAGCGGGTGATGAGGAATTCGCCACTCTCGTCAAGCAGCATCACGGTAAACATCTGGTAATCGATCAGACGGCGCAGAAGCTGTCCCACGCGCTCCAGCAACGGGTCGAGATCGAGGATGGACGTGAGTTCGGCGGCGATCTCATTCAGCACGGCGAGCGTCTGCGCCTGTCGCGAGACACGGGTGTAAAGGCGCGCATTCTCAATGGCTGAGGCAATGCGCGAGGCGGTCAGCGTGAGCAGATGCAAGTGTTCATCGCGGAAGTAGTTGGCTTGCTCGCTTTCAATGTCCATGACACCGATAAGCCGGTTTTTGGCGATGAGCGGCACGGCGAGCTCTGAACGCACCGCAGGGTTAGCGGCGACGTAAATGTCGGACGTGGAAACATCGTTGAGCAGGATGGATTGGCGCGTGAGAGCCACCTGGCCCACCACACCGCGGCCAACCGGAACGCGGATGCGCTCCGTCTGCGGCGTATGGCCGATCTGGAAACGCATGCGCAGTTCATGGGTGCGATCATTCAGCAACAGGATGGCAAAGATGCGGTAGTCAATGACGGCGCGAACGAGTTCTGCGGTGCGGTTCAGCAGGGTTTCGAGATCGAGTGTGGTATTCAGCGCGTCGGCAAGACGTACGAGATAGTTGAGGTCGGCGGTTTCCACGCGGACATTGACGGGGTCCAGATGCGCGGAGGGATTGGCTGAGTTGGCGGGACGATAGTCCCCTTCGAACTCTGGTTCTACCGGCGGAGATGGAGGAAGAGAGGACATGCAAGGCGCATGAAGATGATAGCGGATGGAAGGACAGAGGGGCTAAGGGACCAGGGACTAAGGGACTGCCGAGGAGGCCAGTGAAGACTGCGGCTGCAACGGCGGAGGGTCAAGTTGGCCCGCTGTGGATTACCTCAAATAGGTGCTTTGCGATTCACTCCGCACCCAACTCGCGCACAATGGCCACCGATGCCGATGCGCCGATGCGGTTGGCGCCTGCTTCGAGCATGGTTCGCACATCGGCCAGTGTGCGAATGCCGCCTGATGCCTTGACGCCGCAGCGTGCGCCGGCCACGCCGCGCAGCAGGGCAACGTCGGCAGCCGTAGCGCCGCCGGTGGAAAAGCCGGTAGAGGTCTTGAGGAAGTCCGCGCCGGCCTGGATGGCAATCTCCGCGGCTCGAAGTTTCTCTTCCACTGTGAGCAGGCAGGTTTCCAGAATCACCTTAAGCAGCGCACCGTGATGATGAGCAACGGTGGCCGCGGCCTGAACGGCGTGGTGCACGGCGTGGTGGTTGCCGCTCTTGAGCTGGCCGATAGGGATGACCATGTCCAATTCGTGAACCCCGAAGCGAGTGAGCGTGGCTGCCTCCTGGCGCAGCGTGGAAACGAGCGAAGCGCCGAGCGGAAAGCCGATCACGACGCCCACCGGAACTCCCGTGCCGGAGAGAATCCTGACCGCAGTCGAAGCCCAGATCGGGTTGACCATGGCGCAGGCAAAGCGGTAGCGCATGGCCTCGTTGCAAACGCTCTCGACTTGCGATCGTGTAGCGTCAGGCTTGAGGAGCGTGTGGTCAATGACGCCGGCGAGCGACTGCCAGCTGGAAAGAGTCTGTTCGGTGAAACCTGCGGCGTCGAAAGTTCCGTAATCGAATTCCAGGTCGGAAACATTGATGGGAGTGATGGAGGCCATGGGTCGTGCTCCTAGCTGAAGAACGCCGCTCTGTGGGCCCGGCTCGGCGAACAGGTTCCGGTAGATGAGTATAGTCCGTGCTGCACTCCGGGCCAAATGAATGGATGTGAGGTTGGCAGGTCTGGTTGCATGAATCGAGCCAGGAACCGGGATGAGTTCGGGGCCTGGCCCGCCGATGCTAGACTGGCCTTCATTCGAGGTCAAGGAGAGATTAATGAGAATTATAGTCGCGCTGAGGGCCGTTTTACTGGTGGTTCCAACGGGTTTGTCCTTCGGGCAGCGCATCGAGGTCACCATCCCCGCGTCGAAGCCGCTCAACGGCCACCTGGTGCTGGCGATCTCCAGGAACAACAAGGAAGAGCCGCGCTTTCAGCTCAGCGAAGACTATTTATCCGCGCAGGGTTTTGGGGTGGATGTGGAAAACCTGGCGCCGGGCGAGCCGATTGTTGTAGATGCAAAAACCTTTGGTGCTCCACGGCGATCTTTGCGAGATCTGGAAGCCGGCGACTACTTTGTGCAGGCGGTCTTCAATGTCTATGAGCAGTTCCACCTGGCTTCCGGCAAGACCGTCTGGCTGCCGCCCGACAAGGGCGAAGGACAGCACTGGAACCTGAAGCCAGGCAACCCGTACAACAAGCCGGTGAAGATTCACATCGATCCCACGGCGCAGGCGACCATCAAGCTCACGCTTGACCAGGTGATTCCGCCCATCGACGGAACGGACAAAGACCCGGTGGTGATGGCCGCCAAAGACCCTGGAGCGAAATGGCTGAAGTATATGCGATTCAGGAGCGAGAAGCTGAGCGCCTTCTGGGGACGGGACGTGTGGCTGGGAGCGTGGATTCTGCTCCCCGATGGGTTCGACGAGCATCCCGACGCGAAGTATCCGCTGGTCGTCTACCAGGACCACTATCATGCGGGCTTTGGACCCATCCCCTTTGTAACCACCCAGCCCGACCCCAAGGCGGCCGGTGCGCGCAGGCTTGCCAACGGTTACAAGTTCTTTCAGGATTGGACCAGTGGCCGATTGCCGCGCGTAATTATGATCTATGTGCAGAACGCCAATCCCTACTATGACGATTCCTACGACGTGGATTCGGCCAATGTCGGGCCATATGGCTCGGCCATCAACGAGGAGCTGATTCCGGCCATCGAGGCCAAGTATCGCGGCATCGGCCAGGGGTGGGCGCGGGCCACATTTGGCGGTTCGACGGGCGGCTGGGAGGCGCTGGCCACGCAGGTTTTTTATCCCGACATGTACAACGGAACGTGGGCAGCTTGCCCAGACCCAGTGGACTTTCACGCGTACCAGAACATCGACCTATACAGCGACACCAACGCCTTTGTCCGCAAGGGCGACTTTGCGGAGATTGCCACAGCTGCCGACCGCAAGCCGGACGGAACCGTCATTGCTACTGCCGGACTGGAATTTGCGTTCGAAAATGTGCTTGGAACGCATGGCCGATCGACGGAGCAGTGGGATATTTGGCAGGCGGTGTTTTCTCCTGCGGGCCCTGACGGCTATCCGGCGCAGGTGATCGATCCAATCACCGGGGATATCGACAAGAAAGTGGTCGAATACTGGCACGAGCACTACGATCTGACCGCCATTCTGAAGCGGGACTGGCCTACGCTTGGGCCAAAGCTCGAAGGCAAGCTTCATCTTGCAGTCGGCGACGGAGACACCTACTTCCTGAACAACGCCGTGCAACTGTTGCAGAAGGAACTGGATGCGACGCGGAATCCCCACTCCGACGCGACCTTCCAATATGGCCCTGGCATGCCTCACTGCTACACCGGCGGCCCGCCGGAATACACCATGCAGCAGAACAATGCCGACTGGGCGCAGCGTGTGCTGCCGTTGATGGTCGACCACATGCTGGCCACAGCGCCGGCCGGCGCGGACACGAAATCGTGGCGCTACTGAGCGCCTGAGCGATTCTCGCGAGCTTCAGAGGTAACCGAAATCGGAATTACCTTCAGTTACCAGATTGGTACAAATTCCCCCGTCATGGGGGATGCCCTACACCCATCGAGCTATTGCGTAAGCCTTCTGAATCCACTGACATAAAGAAACAACAGTCAGGACTTTTTGCGGAGCGGGGCCCCGATTCAAAACGCCGCATTGACTGTCAGGGGGATTTGAATGTTTTCCGGCTTGCCAGTTTCACCCGTCCGCGTTCTCATTTTATCGCTATTCATCGCTTCGGTACCTCCTGTACAGACGCCCGCGCAGCCAGCGTCCCGGTCTGCGCAAGATTCAAGTACGCAGAAAGCTCAACTTGCGGCAAATTATGGAATGTTGCCGCTCAGCTTTGAAGCCAATGCGGGACAGACCGACGGACGGGTGAAGTTCTTCTCGCGGGGCAGCGGATATGGGCTCTATCTGACCAACGATGAAGCGGTGCTGGCGCTGAACGGTCATCCGTGCAAGGCTGGGGCAATGTCGCATTCTTCGCAGGCAGGTTGTGGGAGCGATGCCGCTGTTGTGACCATGCGCCTGGCTGGGCGTGCAAACCTGTCGGCGAGTCTGGCGGGTGAAGAGCCTTTGCCTGGGACGGCCAACTATTTTGTCGGCAGCGATCCCGCCGCATGGCGGACCGGAGTCCCGACTTACGCGAAGGTTCGCTACACCGATGTGTATCCCGGCGTGGATTTGGTTTACTACGGCAATCAGCGGCAACTGGAATACGACTTCGCGGTCGCGCCGCATGCCGACCCGAAGGCGATCCGGCTGCAGTTTTCGGGAGTCACGAAGCTGAAGCTCGATCTTGATGGCGACCTCATCGTTTCCGCGAAAGACGGCGATATCGCCTTCCGCAAGCCTTTTATCTACCAGGAGCGGGATGGACGCCGCGATCTGATTGCCGGCCGCTTCACCCTGGGCCGCCGCCACACCGTCAGCTTCGCGCTGAATGACTACGACCACTCGCGGCCGCTGATCATTGACCCGGTACTGGCTTATTCCACCTATCTAGGCGGCAGCGGCGACAACGGCGATGCGGCCTTCGCCATTGCCGTGGATTCTTCCGGCGACGCCTATGTCACCGGCATGACCGACTCCCTCAACTTCCCGCTGACTTCCGGCAGCTATCAGCAGAACAACAACGGCGCAGCGAACTCGACTTTCAACGCGTTTGTCACCGAGATGAACGCAACGGGAACGGCGCTGGTCTATTCCACTTACTTGGGCGGCAGCGCCACCACGCAGGCCCTTGCGCTGGCGGTGGACGGCTCGGGGAGCGCATACGTTACCGGCATGACGTTTGCAACAGACTTTCCCGTGACGAGCGGCGCGTACCAGACCGCGAGCGTTGCAAACTCTACCGGCTACACGGCCTTCGTTACCAAGCTGAATCCGGCCGGAACCGCGCTTGACTATTCCACTTACCTGGGCGGCAGCGGCAACGGCGGCGGAACCGGCGACGCCGGGAACGCGATCGCCGTAGACAGTTCAAGCAATGTCTATGTAGCAGGCGCAACCTATTCCGCCAACTTCCCGGTAACTACGGGAGCTTATCAGACCACGAACCGCGACGAGGCCAAAAACCAGCAGAGCGCATTCATCACCAAGCTCAATGCGACCGGCAGCGCGCTCGTCTACTCCACGTTTCTGGGCGGATCGGCAAGCAATGGCCAGAGCGATATTGCCAATGCATTGGCGGTCGACGGGTCCGGCGACGTTTACCTAACCGGGCAAGCCGGTTCAAGCGACTTTCCCATTACGGCCGGGGCGTATCAAACGACCAATCCTGCAAGCGCCAACTCGACAACCGCGGCTTTCGTGAGCGAGTTGAATCCTTCAGGCAGCTCGTTACTCTACTCCACCTTTCTTGGTGGCAGCCGGGGCTCGGCGGGCAGCGCGCTGGCTATCGATGCATCCGGCGATGCATACGTCACCGGATACGCCAAATACACTGACTTTCCGGTGACCGCGGGCGCTTTTCAGCCGACCAACAACGGATCTGCGCTCAATGTCAGCAACGCATTCGTGGCCAAGCTGAATCCGACCGGTGCGGCGCTGCTCTACTCCACCTATCTGGGCGGAAGCGGCCTGGAGATCAGTGCCTTCAACAAGGATGGCGACTCGGCAAGCGGACTAGTCGTCGATGCAGCAGGCGACGCGTATGTGACCGGAGTCGCGTACTCCGCGAACTTCCCTGTAACCAGCGGGGCGTACCAGACCACCAACAACGGCTCGGCAAACCACACTTACAACGCGTTTGTGACGGAGCTTAATTCCACCGGCGCAGCGCTGCTCTATTCCACCTTCATCGGCGGCTCAGGCTTCCCCTTCGGAACCACAAACTATTTCCGCGGAGACGATGCGATGGGTTTGGCCATCGACGCATCGGACAATATTTACGTTACGGGCATTGCATTCTCTGCCGATTACCCGGTGACCAAGGGACCTTTTCAATCCACCAACAGGGCAGTCGGAAATTCTGGCTCGAACGTATTCATCAGCAAGCTCTCACTCGCGGGACAGGTTCCCGCAGCGATTGCAACCACAACCACGCTGGATTCAGGCGCATCGCCCGTACCGGTCGGAACTTCTGTTACATTCACAGCTGCGGTTGCGGCAAGTTCCGGCACAACGGTTCCCACCGGAAATGTGGTCTTCTTGGTGGATGGATCCGCTGTCGCGACCGTTGCCCTTGCTTCCGGAACGGCAAGCTACTCGGAATCCAGTCTGGCCGCGGGATCGCATACGGTAACCGCCAATTACGAAGGCAGCTCCGCATTCAGTCCCAGCAGCGCAAGTGCGACCGAAACCGTGAATGGACCGGAACAGCCGGCCTCAGCGCCGGCATTCTCTCCGGCAGTGGGAACTTACAATTCAGCGCAATCCGTGACGCTGTCGGATGCAACGACAGGCGCGGCGATCTACTACACCACCAACGGCACAACACCCACGACCTCATCGGCCCTGTACACCGGCGCAATCGCGGTCAGTGCATCGGAGACAATCGAAGCCATTGCCGTGGCCAGCGGATACACCAACAGCGTCGTGGCCTCCGGCGCCTACACCATCACTCCGACAGCAGCCGCACCCAGTTTACCGGTCGCAATCGGAACCTACACCTCGGTCCAATCGATCACGATTGCTGAAGCAACTACTGGCGCAACGATTTACTACACCACGGACGCGACCACGCCGACAACGTCATCCGCCAAATACACGGCCGCTCTCCAGTTGAGCACGACCACGACGGTGAAGGCGATCGCCGTGGCCTCGGGATACAACAACAGCCCGGTCGCATCGGCCGCATATAACATCAACCTGCCGGCCGCTCCCGCGCCAACTTTCTCCGTCGCTGCCGGGTCCTATACGTCAACGCAGTCGGTGACCCTTTCGGATGCGGTTGCAGGCGCGACGATCTACTACACGACCAATGGGACGACGCCGACAACTTCATCCGCCGTGTACACAAGCGGAATTGCGGTGAATGCCACTGAAACCATTGAAGCCATGGCCGTGGCCACGGGGTACAACAGCAGTGCCGTTGCTTCGGCCGCGTACACCCTGACACTCCCCACAGCCACCCCCACATTCTTAGTGCCTGACGGAACCTACCCTTCCGCTCAATCGGTAGGCCTTTCTGTCGCAACGCCGGGCGCCGTCATTTACTACACCACCAACAGCACAGCGCCAACAACTGCATCCACCGTGTATTCCGGGCCCATCGCGGTGAACTCGACGACGACGATCGAGGCAATTGCAGTAGCTCCGGGATACCTCACCTCAAAGCTCGCAGGGTCGAGATACACTATTCTGCTGCCTGCGGCTACGCCTGTATTTTCCGTTGCGGGGGGAGCGTATACGTCCATCCAGTCAGTGACGCTGTCAAGCACAACGACGGGCGCAAAGATCTACTACACCACCAACGGCACAACGCCTTCGACGTCATCGACTTTGTACAGCGGAACAATCACGGTGAGCGCGACTCAGACGATCGAAGCGATCGCGGTGGCCACGGGATACAGCAACAGCGCGACAGCAACGGCCAGGTACACTGTTACGCTCACGGCGGCAAAGCCCGCGTTCTCCTTGGTAGGCGGAACCTATTTGACGTCGGAGCCGGTGACTTTGTCCGACGCTACGCCGGGTGCGACGATCTACTATACGACGAACGGAACCGCGCCAACGACTTCATCCAGCGTGTACACCGCACCGATCACGGTAACTTCGACCGAGACCATCGAAGCCATCGCGGCGGAATCTGGCTACGTCACGAGCGGGGTTGTCGGCGCCAAGTACACAATCATCCCAACCGCTGTCAGGCCCACACTCTCGCTGGCCGGCGGCACCTACACGACAGTACAGTCGCTGACGTTGACAGACGCGACGGCGGGCACAACCATTTACTACACCACCAACGGCACCACGCCGACCACATCGTCGGCGGTGTACACCGGCCCCATTACGGTGAGCGCGACGGAGGAGATTGAAGCCATTGCGGCGGGAGGGGGCTACGCCGCCAGTACAGCAGCGGGGGCCAAGTTCACCATCAATCTGACTGCCGCGAAGCCCAGCTTCTCCGCGTCCGCGGCGACAACCGCATCCTCGCAGAACGTGCTCATCACGGACTCCATGCCCGGCGTCATCATCTACTACACCACCAACGGCACCACGCCGACGGCATCCTCGGCTGTCTACTCCGGATCTGTCACTTTGACCGCCTCAGGATGGCTCGAAGCAATCGCTGTATTGCCGGGTTATGCCCCGAGTCCGGTCATGAGCGCCCATTTCACGGTTCCATAGGACTTACCCTTCCTGATGATTGCGATGAACCGTCCTGGAGCCTAGCAGGCATCCATCGGCAGTGAGAAGCTTGCTGCGGATTGAGCCGCACTGCTCTCTCAACAATTCAGTCCGGATGGCCGGTTCCCATCAGGCAAATATCCGGAAGGTTGCGGTAGCGCTCCGCGTAGTCCATGCCGTAGCCAATCACAAACAAGTTGGGAATGGAAAAGCCCACATAGTCCGCTTCGATTTTTTCGATGCGGCGCGAAGGCTTGTCGAGCAGCGTAGCGATGCGCAGCGACTTGGGATGCTGCTGCAGAAACAGCTTGCGCAGGTAAGCAAGCGTGAGCCCAGTATCGAGGATATCTTCGACGACCAGAACGTTCTTGCCCTCGATGGGCTCGTCAAGGTCCTTGATGAGCTTGACGGCGCCCGAAGAGCGCTGCCCCTTGCCATAACTGGAGACAGCCACAAAATCAAACGTGGCGTCGGCCTGAATCGCGCGCGCCAGGTCAGACAGAAACGGCGCCGCGCCCTTGAGCACGCCGACCATGACCAGTTTCTCGCCATTCAGATCTTCAGTGATCTGCGCGCCCATCTCCGCAACGCGATCGGCAATCTGGCGGCGGGTGAAGAGAATTTCGTGTCCCTGGTAGGTGAGGGTTGACATGCAGACAGTATCCTCGACGGAGAGGCGGCCCGACTAGGGCGTCTGTGCAAATCGCGGGCGGAAATGGAGTTAAACGCCGCTCACATCATGGGCTGGCCGTATGCTCGCGGCACAGCCTGCGGTTGCGTAACGGTTAGCGCCTGCCACGCGTCTATACTGAGGACGGGACTTGACGCGGACATGCTGCCTTATTTGAACATTTTTGGATTTCACCTGCCGACCTTCGGCCTGATGCTGTGGCTTGCTGCCGTGACGGCGGCTTTTGTCATGGACCGCAACTTCAAGCGCGCCGGCCTCGATGCGGACGCTGTGGGGATGGTGGCTATTACCGCGCTCCTGGGCATTGTGGGCGCCAAGCTGTGGCATGTGATCGACACCCCAGCCGAGTTTCGCGCTTACGGATGGCGAGTCCTGTGGGATTCAGCCGGCTTTGCCTGGTATGGCGGCCTGCTTTTCGGGATTTCCACGCTGATGTTTCAAGGGTGGTGGGCCAAGATTGGGATGCTGCGCACCCTGGACCTGGCCGCTCCCGCTGCGGCCATCGGTTACGGCGTCGGACGCATCGGCTGTTTCCTTTCCGGGGATGGCTGTTATGGCATTCCCACCACGCTGCCCTGGGGTATGAGCTTTCCCAATGGCATTGAACCCACTCTTCAGAGAGTCCATCCCACGCCGCTCTATGAATTGGCTGCTGGCCTGCTGATTGGACTTTGGCTTTGGCGTCGCGGAGGCAAGCCGCATGGCACGGGCTCAATTGTCGGCCAGTACCTGATGCTCACCGGAATAGCTCGTTTCTTGGTCGAATTTGTGCGGCGCAATCCAAAGATTCTTTGGGGGTTATCGAATGCGCAATTAGCCAGCGCCGGCTCCGTCGTTGCCGGGGTTGCGTTGGTTTGGTGGGCGGCGACGCGCCCGGCAATCGATCCAGATGAGGCGGCGATGGCGGTTGAAAAGGCGGCTTGAGATCGTTTCTGGAATTTCTCCGCTCCGGCCTTTAGGAGAATTTTGACCCAGCTTGGTCTCGGCAAGATGCGGGAACGCTCCATCCCAGTCTCCTTACTGCTGATCCTCGTCACTGTCGCGCTGGGGCTTGCGATTCGGTTTGCGCCGATTGGTCTTCCGGCCGGCTTAGTCAAATACGGTGGGTCCATGCTTTGGGCGACGATGATTTATTGGATCGTCTCCTCGCTTCTCGGCTCCAGCCGCTTGGTCTGCCTGGCATTTCTGACGGGCGCTTTGGCTACGATCGTCGAATTCTTCAAGCTCTATCACTCACCGGGGCTGGATGCGTTCCGACTGACCCTCCCGGGGATTCTGCTCTTGGGGCGCTACTTTTCCCTTTGGGACATTCTGGCCTACTGGACCGGCATTGCCTTGGCCGCCGTTCTGGATTCGCGACTTCGCACAACTTAGCGGCGTCACATGGCCGGTTTAGGGCGTGAATCCCACGCTTTCCCATAGCGGCGCGGGCGAGTAGACTGCGCCCGCCGCCACCGTGCGCCAGACCTTGCGCGTGTTGTGAATGTCGGCCAATGGGTCAGCGTCGAGCAGGAGAACGTCGCCGCGCTTGCCCGGAGCGATGGATCCGGACTGGGACTCGACGCCAAGCGCGCGGGCGGCCTCGATCGTCGCAGCCTGCAACGCCTCCAGTGGCGTGAATCCAGCCTCCACATAAATCTCCATCTCGCGATGAAGGGAATAGCCGGGGATGGACTGATCGGTCCCGGCGACCATGGGGATTCCGGCTGCATGAAGCGTCCGCAGGGTAGCCATCAGCGCCTGCCAGTGTGCAGCGGTCAGAGCAATCTTGTCGGCCGGCGGGGGAGGGTTGTCGAGCGCCTCGTGCAGCTGCGGCGGCACATGGTCAAGGCCGGGCTCGAGCTGGTCCAGCGGGACGGTGTTCATGAAGCCCTCAAAGACGACCATGGTGGGGTCGAGGATGGTGTGATGCGCCAGCAGTGCCGCGATCAGCTCCTTGGCCTTTGGTCCGTCGAGGTCGAGCACCGGCGGCTTGGTGCGATCGGGCTTGCCATCCGCGCCCAGGACGGGGTGTGCGAAGTAAGGCACCTCGTACTGGATGTGGTTGATCTGGTCCATTCCGTCGTTTACGCCGTCGATGGCGGTCATGCCGTTGGGAATGTGGCCGGTGACGGTCATTCCGCGGGCGTGCGCGGCAGTGCAGATGGCTTTGACCACTTCCGGTTTTACCGAGCTGTAGATCTTGATCTGGCGTGCACCAGCGTCTTTGTACTTCTGGACGAGATCCGTGGCCTCGTCCGGTGTGTCGGCGGTGACCGCGCCGAGCGAGATGGGCCCGACGCCGTCGATGATGCCTGCGAACTCAAGATGCGGGCCGATGGCGGGATTCTGTTTGCGGTCGAGCTGCTCGTGCAGTGCGCGGATGAAATCGAACTCGTTCCCCACGTCGCGCACACTGGTGACGCCCGCAGCCAGGTAGATGGGCCCCCACTCCACCTGTTCGTAGTGTGCATGCATGTCCCACAGGCCGGGGATGGCGAATTTTCCACCGGCGTCGAGGATGGAAGCGCCCTTGGGGATGCGCACCTTCGACCGCGGACCGACGGCCTTGATGATGCCGTCTTCGATGAGGATCACGGAGTCCGGGATGGCGGTAGCGCCGGTTGAATCTTCGAGCGTTGCGCCGGTAATGGCAAGCTTGTGAGCAGGTGCGATGCGTGCTGAGGAACTGAGGTGCGCAAGCGCGGCCAGGTTCGACTCGACGGCGGCGGCGATGAACGCACCGAGCGACGACTCATAAGGCTCGCGCACTGCTTCAAAATGATCGAATTCCGCATCGGTGCTGACCAGGGCGACCAGGTTTTCGGCATCGTCGATCCACAGCGACTCCTGGCCCCAGATCAGGCCGGCGACTGTATACCCGTGCGCGGCTATGTTGCCGGCAGTAACGGTTCCGGCCGGGTCAATATGCACCGTCGCGCCGGAGGGATAGACGGTGAACTGCGCCGGGCGCGAGTGCCCGATCCACCAGCGCATCATCTGCTCCTGCATGGCGACCGGAGAGTAGCCGTCGGTGATGAACCATGGGCCGGAGTTAGTTTGCGTCTGCGCTTTGCCGCTGCGCGTGATGGAAAGGGAATTGCCGTTCACGGACACAGAGTCGTCCATCTCGGAGAGGCGAGAAGACTTGCCTTTGGCGGTGTAGGAGACAGGCGCGCCGTCGGCAGCGCGGGATACGTAGACAGTTTCCAGGGGTACGGGGGAGCCGCGATCCTTGAACAGGAAGTGAGAAGTCAACGTGGTGGTTTCGCCGCTGGTTTGGATCGTGTATGTTTCCTGCCCGATGGCTTTGGCGAATTTGTGCAGCACGAATTTTCCGGTTGTGTCGGGCTGTTGCGCGTTCAGGCAGGCTGCCAGAAGCAGCGAGGCAAGAGTCAAGCGGCGAACGGCGATGTGCAAGACGGATTCTCCATTTGGCGAAGCGAAATCGCCCAATCCGGCGCCCGGATTTGAGCTCGCTACGTGGTCAGATTGTAGATCAGGCCGTAGGGGTCTTTGACATAAGTCCTGGGAAACTCGGGCTCGTCTTTGACCACTTCGCAGCCGTTCTTGACCAGGCGGGTCCTGGCTTCCTCCACATCGGCCACGGTCACTTCCAATACTGGGCCAAGGGCCGGGCCAGGCTCGATGAAGAGGTTGATGTTGTTGCCCTCGAGCGCCATCATGTTGGGGTTGGGGTCGGTGATCGCGAAACCCAGTTGCTCAACGTAGAACGCCGCCGCCTTTGTCGGGTCCGTCGCCTGGATCAGAATGTCTTTGCCGAAGCTGTTGGCCATGCTGTTCTCCGGGTTTCAATTCACCTTCCGATTTTGCGCCGCGACGACTGGTCAAGGCAACGAGGGTATGGGCGCACCCATATCTTTTGCACTCTGAAGAGGAATGGAGGAATTTTCTGGATATTGTTGAATCGATGAGGATTGCGGGTGAGAGCTTGCACAGTTTCACGGATTCAATTACGGGGTGATTCTGTGGGATTCGATCTGGCAAATCATTGATTCTGCTCTGTTTGAACCTGTCTCCACAGTTTCACAGCCGGAAATCCGCGTTTGTTTTCACGGGGCTGAGAATCGGGCTCGGCACACGGAGCGGTGCTGGTGTTTTTCTGCACAGTTCTACAAGCGAAGGAGGTGTCTTCTGTTTTGGCGATCGTCAATGCAACCTCCTGATCTTGTTTGGGTTGTTTGAGGATATTCCGTTTTGCGCGATTCAAATGCTTGAGTTTTTTATTTCGCGGCACCGATTTGAGAAAGTTGAAGGGGACCCAAGTTCTCCAGGATGGGACGGGGGCGTTCGCGCTGGGCGGCCCAGGTGCGGATTCTGCGGTGCTGGAGATCGGTGATGGATGAGGCAATGTATTCCATGGACGTTGGGCGACACAAACGTTTTTGACGGGGCTGGGGCGGCCAAGTTCTGTTTTCGCGTTCTATCGATAAGTATGCGCCAAACGGAATTAATTCTGCGCAAACGCGGGGAAGGATTCGCGGTGTGGCAGGTGGTTGATTCTTTGGGGTTACTGGTCGGTTCGGGGGGTGGGATTTGGTCTTAGGGTATTGACAACCCGTTCGGGGGGTAGCACCATGGACGGCTTGGCGAGTTCGTGGCCTCCCACCCTTTGATAGAAAGAATCGAAGCACGGGGCAGCCTCATTTTATGGGCGGGTTGAAGGTAGGCACCCAGCGTCATAGCCCTTTGTGGCCGTTACGCCGCTGGCGTTTTGGGAGGAGAAATGGCGGAAGAGGAGGGATTCGAACCCCCGATACCCTTGCAGGTACGCCAGTTTTCAAGACTGGAGCCATCAACCACTCGGCCACTCTTCCTGAGAAGAAGTTTAG
>Ga0302326_10014542_pt1 | contig 16621 bp, 17 predicted proteins | sample Palsa_T0_3_FD_202264 | JGI IMG/M metagenome (GOLD analysis project Ga0302326, IMG submission 202264) | Peat permafrost microbial communities from Stordalen Mire near Abisko, Sweden - Palsa_T0_3 | ecosystem: Environmental > Terrestrial > Soil > Palsa > Peat permafrost | place: Sweden: Abisko...
AGGTGCTCAAGGGAAAACTCCAAATGGGCAGATCGGCTTCCATGCCGCGGCAAATCCTGGTCGTCCTCCAATTCACGGTGTCGCTCATCCTGATCATCGGGACTACCATCGTGTTCCGTCAAATACTCTTCACCAAGGATCGCCCCACCGGCTACCACCGCGAAGGCCTCTTGACGGTGGACATGAACACCCCCGATATCAATACCCATTACGAAGCCCTGCGCACCGAACTCATTCAGCAAGGTCTTGCCGCCAACGTCGCCGCCTCGGACATGACACCTACCTCCTTTCAGGATTTACACTTTCTCGACTGGTCCGGCAAACGCCCCGATCAGAACACCATCGGCTTCAACAACGTCAATATCACATCCGACTACGGTAAAACCATCGGCTGGACCATCACCCGTGGCCGTGACCTGTCCCGCGATTTCCCGACCGACAGTAACGCCGCGATCCTCAATGAAAAAGCCGTCCGATCCATCGGCTTCAAAGATCCCATCGGCCAGGTCGTCAAGCTCTTCGGGAAACCCTACACCGTCGTGGGCGTCTGCGCTGACATGGTCAACAATGACCCTTACGACACCGCCGAAAACGCCATCTTCGTCGGCGGCGGTTACACTGGTGAGATGATCGTAAAGATCAAACCCGGCAACGATCCGCACAAGGCCCTCGTCGCCATGGGACCCGTCTTCAAAAAATACAATCCTTCGAGTCCCTTTATCTATACATTCGTGGACGAAGCCTATGCTGCCAAATTCGAAGGTGAAGAGCGTATAGGCAACCTCGCCGCAGTCTTCACCGGCTTGGCCATCTTTGTCTCCTGTCTCGGGCTTTTCGGTCTCGCCGCCTTCGTAGCCGAACAGCGCACCAAAGAGATCGGCGTGCGCAAAGTCCTTGGCGCCAGCCTCGCCAATCTCTGGAGCCTGCTCTCCAAAGAATTCCTGAAGCTCACCGGCATCTCGATCCTGATCGCCATACCCCTGGCGTACTATGGCATGAGCCAATGGCTGAAGGGGTATCTGTATCATGCTCCTCTGTCCTGGTGGATCTTTGCGTCCGCCGGCGCGGGGATCATTGTCATCACCCTGCTGACGGTGAGCTATCAGTCGCTGAAGGCGGCGCTGATGAACCCCGTAAAAAGTTTGCGACTGGACTGATGCTGAATTTAGGATCCCAGGACTCACAAATCTTTGTAGTTCATGTGGCACAGTCTGGGTGGTTTTTTCTATCGCGGGCTGGATCTTCCGGGTGTCGGGTCAGCCCGGACATAGACTCCTCCACCGAGGGAGTCTTCCCGAATGATGAAATACATCACTGGACGAGGGATGTTTACGGGCCGCTCTGGATCCCCAAAAAGGGCGTGTCGATGCAACTGACGCCACTCAACTATCCGATCTATGAACGCATCATCCGCACCTATGAGGGCAATAAACTGGAAATTCGCAGCGGCAAGATCTATATCAATGATAAGGAAGAAAACAGCTATACCTTCAAAATGAATTACTATTGGGTGATCGGCGACAATCTCCATGGGTCCCAGGATTCCAGGTACTGGGGCTTTGTGCCGGAAGATCATCTGATTGGGAAAGCGTGGGCGATCTTCTAACGGTAACCGCCATTTCGGTGCACGGGGCCTGGCTTCTTTCGGCTTGGGATGGGCGCGGTGGGCAGCCCTACCGGCGGTTTCCCGCTTCCCAAGGGGCTGGATCGGAACGCCACTTATTTCAGGGACCTAAAATAAAAGGCAGCGAAAACCAGGACGATGCCAATGTTCACCATAAGCCGCGCCCAGAATCTATCCTTAAAGAATAATAGATCAATGCCGACAATGACAATGATCATGAGGAGGACGTAAAGTAAAAGCCATGTTGGTTTTGTCATAAAATGACAATCTTAGATGTGTTTATTTTAACCCGTTGTCGGGGTAGGGCCGCATTAAAGGTAACAAAAATGACTAAATGAGATGCTGTGGGGGGGAGCGCCCTTCGGCAGGGGTGGATGGCATAGGAAGCTGTTCACTGGGCGGCGGACGGGAAACGGGTAGACAAGCGTATAGCCGTTTTACCGATGCGTGAACAGAAATGCCACACCTCACCCTCCCCACCTGTCCCGTCCTTCCAGTAGGGGGAGTGCACCGCGTGCGTTTAGCCAGGTTCGACCTTATCCCCCTGGACTTCCGGGACGGACGGCGGGAACACCCGGAGAGGTCAAGCCCGAAGAATTGGTGATGGTTGCGATCTTGACAACTAGTCTCTGGCAGCCCACCCTTCGCAATGTGCGTTGATAAGAGTTCCCTAATATGTCGCCCAATTCGCCCCTCTAGGAGGGGAAGCGGTGCGCCAAAGGGGAGATGGGGTCGGGCGAAACGGAAATCCACAGAAGATGGGGGTGGGTAAATAAAACCATAGGGAGATGGGGGGATGGAACCCGCCTTGTAAGCGGGGCGACTGGCTCAACACCAGGTTCATTGAGAATTGCGCATCATTTGCCCTTTTCTTTTTCTTTTTCCCGCCGTTTGCGTTCAGGATCGCTACGCTCGGGCGTGGGACCCGTGCGAACGTCGAAAAGAAAAGGGCAACAAAAGAAAATATAGGATTGCCGGCTGCTTCACCGGCGCCTGCCCGGCCGTCGCGAGAGACCGCGGGTCTGGCTGTAGCGTATCCGTCCTGGCCAAAGGCCTGCCGGGCCGCTCACTCACCAAACCGACAAAAAATCTGAGAACGGAATGACCTCCTAACCTGGAAAATCCATGGCCCATCCTATCATAGCGTCCAATACCGGTTTCAGGGCCAGGCCGGAAGGGGTGAGACGATAAGTTACATAGGGGGGTACTACAGGCTTGGCTTCCCGCTGTAGCAAGCCGTCGCTTTCCAGGTGTTTCAGGTGCTGGATCAACACTTTTTCGGTGATGGCCGGAATAGCTTTCCTGATCTCGCTGTAGCGCTTGCTGCCAGCCAAAAGATGATACAAAATGATGGGTTTCCAATAGCCGCCTATCTTCTCCATCACATACGTAACGGGGCACTCCTTAAAAGCGAATTGCTTGTTTTCCTGTATGGCGGAGGTTGGCTTGATCTTTGTCATGGTACATACTTAAGGGTAAGTACTTGTATAAAAGTTAGTACAAATATACCTTTGTTCCCGACAAATACAAAAGTCAACATCATGAAAATAACAGTAACAGGATCGTTAGGAAACATAAGCAGGCCGCTGGCGCAAATCTTAGTCAAAGCCGGTCATCAGGTAACGGTAGTGAGTAGTAAAAAAGAAAAGACAGCCGAAATCCAGGCAATGGGCGCATACGCTGCCATCGGCTCGGTAGAGGACGTAGCCTTTCTTACCAGCGCATTTACCGGTGCCGACGCAGTATATACGATGGTGCCACCCAATTTCGCGGCAAATAACTGGCGTGGGTACATCAGCGGTGTCGGTAATAACTACGCAAAGGCGATCAGGGCGACAGGCGTCAAAAAGATCGTAAACCTTAGCAGCATCGGCGCGCATTTACCCGAAGGTACCGGGCCGATCAAAGGGTTATTTGATGTGGAACACACCCTGGACGCATTGGATGGCGTAGCGGTAAAGCACCTGCGTGCAGGCTTCTTCTACAATAATTTTTATGCCAACGTGAATATGATCAAACACATGGGTATCTTGGGGAGCAACTATGCAGGTAGCAACCATCTCCCCTTGGTAAGTCCGGCGGATATCGCCGACGCCGCTGCTGAAGAGATCCAACAGCCTTTTACCGGCAAAGGCATTCGTTATGTCGTAAGCGACGAGCGGACCGCCGGCGAAGCCGCTTCTATCCTCGGCGCGGCAATTGGCAAACCTGAACTGAAATGGGTGGAATTCAGTGATGCCGATGCGTTGGGCGGAATGAAGCAGGCCGGATTGCCGGAAGAAATAGCCAAGAATTACACGGAGATGGGCATGGCAGTGCGCGAGAATAAGCTTTGGGATGATTATATAAAGCATAAACCCGCTGTCCTGGGAAAAAGAAAATTCGCCGAATTCGCCGGGGAATTTGCTGCAGCATACAATGGCTGATCAAATGTTATCCGGAGATCGCGCTGCTCTAACAAACGGATTGGCGGCATTAGATAAATTAAGTCGGTTTTGGAAAAGATTTTTGTCCCCTCCATCGTTCTCCGTGGTCGGACTGCATAGGGCGGCTGGTCGCTAAGCGGGACATGGGAAAGGGGTGTGGATGAGAAAGGATGGCGTCTTTTCTCGGGTCTTGCTTCCGGCTCGGGGCCGCTGCGGCTGGCCAGGGGATCGAAGGGTAAACCGATACCCCGAAAACTCTTAAATTGTAGATCGATAAACGCCCGATTTATGAATAAGCTTCTACCAATCTTGCTTTTTCTTCTGGTCACGTTCGCCCTCCATGCGCAACAAAAAGTTATCCCCTTATACCCCGGCGCAGCGCCGGGTTCCGAAAACTGGACCTGGAGCGAAACCGAAAGCGACAAGAACATCTACCATTCCAACGCGATCTTTAATATCAGCAAGCCCACCCTGACAGTCTATCTCCCCGACAGCTCCCACACCCCGACGGGCATGGCCGTTATCGTCTGCCCGGGCGGCGGCTTTCATTCCCTTTCGATCATGCAGGAAGGATATGGGGTCGTCAAATGGCTGCAGAGCAAAGGCATTGCCGCCTTTTTACTCAAGTACCGCCTGATGCATATCCAGGGCAGCGATCCGTACCAACAGGAAAACGCGGACCGCACGCGGAAGGCCGCCGACACGGAGCAGGCTCAAGTGGCGGATATGGCGATCGCCGATGGCCGGCAGGCGCTTGCTTATGTACGCACCCATGCGGCGGACTACGGCATCGACCCCAAACGGATCGGCATCATCGGCTTTTCCGCCGGCGGAGTGATCTCGGTGGCTACCGCGTATAACGCCACTCCCGAAAATCGCCCCGATTTTATCGGATTCGTGTACGGAGGGATGACGCCGGCCACGTTTCAGGCCCCTGTGCCCGCCGATGCGCCGCCACTTTTTATCGCCGCAGCGAGCGATGATCAGTATGATCTGCAGTTAGTCGCCGTTAAGGTCTATACCAAATGGGTGGCCGCCAAACGCGTGGCCGAAATGCATATTTACGCGAAAGGTGGCCATGGGTTTGGACTAAGGAAACAGCAGTTGCCTTCCGATTCCTGGACGGATCGCTTTTTGGAATTCCTGACCCAGCAAGGATTGTTGAAGAATTGACCGCGAACAAACCAGTCCCATGCAACTATTTTCATTTCCCCGGGTCTCCCATCCTTCGGCGCAGGTGCGGATTCTCGGAACGATGCCCGGAGCGAAATCCCTACAGTTGAATTAGGCAAAAAAAGATTGGATCCGGAGGTGTTTTCGCACCTAGAAAAGGTCTCGATTTTTACAACCGAAGAGCTGGCGAAACTGCAGAGCCTTCAACAGAGCTTCCAGGAACGGATACACGCTTCCAAAAGACATCATTCGAAAAGAACTCATTCGGCTTTCGATCGAGCTTCAATTTATTTCCCTTTGACTAGGCCGCCCAGGGACTGGATCATCGAACTTTCCGGAAGATCACTTATGTCAAAGCTATCCGGCGACATCGTAGTCATCATGTCTTTCAGATTTTCATCCTTTATCAGGCGGCTGATCTCCAACCCGTCCGCACGGCCGTTGTAGAATGCTGCAACCCGCAGTAAATATTTGAAGGCCCTGAACAGAATGCCGACCAAAAATATCAATAGGGTCACAAGGCCCAATTTTATCAGCAGATCATTAGTGAAAAAGCTCTGGTTGACGGCTCCCGGATGGGTTACCGATAAAAGATAGAACCCAACGATGATAACACCGATCGAACAAACGAAAATCAGGATCTAGAGATTATTGAACAAGACCGCTCGAAAACGGATCTTGGCAATTAGATCCTCCAACTTAACATTGGATTTGTAATCTTCGTTATCGAAAAAAAAGATGGGTATCCACTCGAACGGCAGCAGTAGGATCGACCCGACAAGCGTGAGCAGCGAAATGGCAAATGTACACCATGGGTTGTCGTGCATTGTACCGGCGAGGAGAAGCGTCTTTTTCACCAGGAAGATTAGGAGGCTCAGGCTCAACAGGATTACTCCGATCTTCAGCCGTGCCTTATAATGAGAATTAGTTGGCATATACGTATTGGTTTAAGAGTAAATGTATTATAGTTCAGCCGGTTAAAAAACCGTGAGAACACCCTTTTTTCCGGGGGAAGGAAATTCTTCCATGGCATGATTTTTCCTTAACTGATCCCATGAAAGAGGAAATGGATATCGGCGGTAACAAGGCGTGGATCCTGATTGAACCGCATTCGCTTGGCGATCAGGAAGACGGCCAGCACGGCGAGTACTTTACCGCCAGCTACAGCTTCGAAGAGCCAGCGGAGGGACCGGCGGTTGTCTTGTTCCTGCAAGACGATCTCACACCCAAACTGTTTGAATCACCTGTTCAAGCGCTGGAATACGCGAGCGAAAAGCTACTGGGACGGGTCCGGCCGTGACAGGCACCACAGCGGAAACGTATCGGCCGGCATGGGACGATCTTTTCTCTCACCGGCGGCAAATTCTTCTCACCAAGCGGCCCGACGACGCTACGCTATAGAGGCGAGAGAGGGGTAGTTCAGGTGAGAAACCATTAGCTATTATTCTTGCCCGGATGTGATTTTCCAATCTTTTGCCATGTTTCGCAGCCTGTTGCAAAGTTATCCACCTGATGTGAAAAACTAGCATTTCCATGGTTTTCCATCTTTAGCGATATTGGTCCTAAATCGTATCGGCTCAGATACGAAAAAAGAGAGCGATTCGGGGGATGAAGCGGGACATCGGTTTGGACCCTGGCCTTTATAGCGAAATCCCTAAAGTTACTCCCTTTTTTTCAGCAGGCCACCGACTACTAGGGTAGCGGTGGCTTCACTATTTGTGCACCGTGCCAAATAATGCTCAAAGATTTCGCGGATTCTTCCAGTTGAGCTTTAATCGTTCCAGGGTTTCTTTCACCCGTTTAACACGCGTTTCTTCCTTTTTTGCCGTAATGATCCATTCTACGTACTCCTTTTTATTAGTGAAAGAAAGCCCATTAAAAAAATTGCCCGCTGCCTTGTCGGTCTTCAAAGCCAGTTCGAGATCCGCAGGCAAACGCACCACTTTGTTGTTTCCATCGATGTAATCTTGTATGGGGCGTGTCTTTGCCTGCGAGCGGTCCCTTTTCAAAACATGTCCCATGGATTTCCGCAGCCCAAAAGCCGACCAAGTCTCATCAAAAGAGATCAAACTCAACCACTGCAGATTGCCGTGTTTGATCAAGCTATCCCAACCTTTGTCGCGAGTAAGATCGGTTTGTAAGCCGGAATTCCCCTTCGGATAATATATCCAGCAAAGGGTATCTTCTTTTAGCAGTCCAATGACCTTGTCCACCTCTTTTTCGACCTCGGCCTTCTTGTGAACAAACCAATGGACTTGGTCATAGTTGACTGGTTTGTTGGTAATCTTTACCCTGGCTGGCAAGGGAGCAGCTTTCGCGGGAAAGTTGTCTGGCGCATGGATGGTCAGCAATTGCATCCCCGCTTTGATGCGCAGTTTCTGAGCAAGAAGTTGAGGCATAGAAAAGGAATTGGAACCGAAAATAGGGATTTCCACTTGCATTGGAACCGTTGACGCGTGTTTGAAAGCGGTTTTTCCCGGCTATTGCGTGATTTAGTCTAAATTTAGCGTAAATGGCCGATGACAGTAAGCAGGTTCCCCGAGGTGCAATAAAAGGTATCGCCTTCGGTATTTTGCTCATGGGGTTTTTCACCTCGATATGGCTGGGAATAGCCAGCTCGGCTTTGTCGGGGATTTATTACTTGCTCTGCCTCGGTGTTTTGTTGACCGTCCTGGTCAGCTTTGTTGTTTATGCCATAGGCTTATTGATAAGTTCAAAGGAATTTCCGCCAACCAAACAGGAAGACAAGGCCGAGGGTAGCCGGATGCAGATATGGTACGGTGTCATTTTCGGATTGGAAGGCCTCCTTATCGGCGCTACCTGCGGAATACTCAGCGCTAAAGGCCTCGACAACTATATCGTTCCCTCGATAGCCTTGATTGTAGGGATTCACTTCTATCCCATGGTTGCTGTATTCCACCGGAAATTCGATTACCTCACCGGTACCTGGACGACCGCCATCGCGATAACAACCATTTTCCTGCAAGCGAGGAAGATTACTGCCCTGCCGCAGGCCTTTTTCATGGTAGGATTGGGCACGGCCATCGCCACCATTTCTTATGGCATCTTCATGATGACAGAAGCAGAAAAATATAAAGCGAGAGGCAAAGGTCGATAATTTCCCTATCATCATCTACGTCGTCTACTGGAAAATATACTAGACACTGACCACCATAGAATTATTTGAAGTGACCACCATTGATATTGATTTTCAACCGCAATTATGGTCTGTTATAAACATAATTGAGTGATCTCACGTTGAATAATTTCAACCTCATCCCCTCCTTTCCCTCCCTTCACCACTCGGTTCCAGATCATCTAGTCGGCATGGGATGAGTTTCAATGTCTGGCCACCATATAAACCATCAACCCGATAAACAGCAGCACACATAGTTTTATCAATCGCATCGTCCACCGGTCTTTCCTCCGCGCCCTTACTGCTGCAGACTGGGCGGCAAGCCGGGCCGGTCTTCGCTGCTCGTAACAAAAAAGCATCTCCGAGACAAGGTCTCGCCGCCCTGCGCGCAACGCGGTTTCGACCACCAGGTCGGGGTAGTCCCATTTGCATTGCTGTGGAATAGGGATATCATTTTGAATGAAGCCTTCGATCGTTTTTATCAGGCTTCTTCTCCTGTTTTCGTTGGCTTCTCGCTCGGCATCCGCCCTGGATTCCGCTTCCCGGCGATTTCTTTCTTCTACCTGTTTAACAGCCTCGTGCAAAACGTGGTGGGTTGTTTCCTGAAGTACGTGTGTTAGCAAGCTCATAACGGATATTGATTAGGTTAATTAGGCTTTAGGTTTGTACCCGTTAAAATAACATCGGGGCGTTTCCGGTTGTTTGGGGCCACTGGCTACGCCCCTTACTTAAATATCGCTGTATAGACGGCGAACCCGGTGCCAGTGATGTTGGCGATCCAATAAGCGATCTGAAGCCAGGGCGTCTTCTTTTTAGGTTTGATTTCCGGCACCGGATTTAGCGGGGCCGGCACCGGGGAGGGGGTGTGCATAGGCGTAGATTGCGGCGAGGTAACGACAACGATCTGGACTTAAACGGTCGGCTGCGAACTGGTGGGGGCGGATGACTGGGTAATGGGCGTATACATAAAGAGGCATTTGAATGAATTAAGGCGAGAGAAAAAACCTACTGTACTAACGACAGCAGGTTCGCTACATCAATATAGGCAAACCCGGTATAACAGCTGAACAGGAACATGTCCCTTACCAAGGCAAGGCGCTTGATGGTTATCTCTTTTTCCTCGATCAGCTTTAGTTCTTGTGCCGTCAGGTGTGGGACCTTTGGGTCAATATGCCGCACCTTGAACCTGAGGAAGGGGTTCTTGTCCAGCCAATCTTTGTCCACACAATCACAAATGATCTTTTTCAAGTTCGCGATCATCCGGCCGGAGGAATTGATGGAAAGGTTTTTCTCCGTCTGCAGGTAAAATTCAAAATGTTTGGCGAAGTCCATCCGGAGATCCTGGAGCAGGATATCCTTGCCCTGATCCCGCCATGCCATGAAACTGGTGAGATGTTTTTCAGTGGTCCTGTATTTGGTCAGGGTTGATCTTTTGTACCTGCCTTTTGCTACCAGTTTCTCCAATTCAAGGATGCTTGACCAGAACACACCGAGCAAGGTCCTCGAATCACGGTCCTCACCCAACCATTTTTCACGTAGAGCAGTAACTGTAAAATCCCTTGCCTCAGAAATGATCCGCTCCTTGTAATCGTAAACCTGTTTTTTGATCAGGTCAAGAGCCATGTTCGTTTCCATGGCGGAACCGGATCTGCCTTTTACCTTGTCGGCCGAAGGCTCCCACTCTGAGGGTTTAACGTGGTGATGGGCTGCCGCTTCAAAGCGCTTTCCCTTGATCGTTGTCCGGAGATAAATGGGCAGCAGGTCTTGTTTTGTAGTCCTTGATTTTTTCCCAATAAATAGGATTGTCATTTTAGGTTCCATAATTTGCCTCCTATTTTGCTTTAAATGATTAAAGAATTAGTGAGAAATATTGCTTCACTAATTTACTGTAATCCGTGTCCAGAAAGAGTTATGGAGGAATTAGGATACCAAGATCAAAATTATTTCATGCCCCCTCAAACGCACCCTTTACAGCCAACAAGAGAGGTGCGATATAATGAAAATAAAAATGTTGAAATGATTGACCTGCTTTGAGTTGACTGAGCAAGAGCGAAGAATTTGAAAAAAGCTGCGGACCCGTGAAATGAACCTAAAATAGCAAAACCAACGCCCAGCGTGGGTTTTGGGAATTCTTATCTGCGGACTGGACGGTGTCGATTTCGGTGCGACCGAATTGCGACCTGGGGAAAGAACTGGGGTAAAGATATCAATTTCTTCTTGCGCGAGGGGGCTTATTTGTTTTTACGCTACTTCGAAGATTGTTCTGTAAGCGTCTTGCATTTGTTGGATCTCGTCGTCTGTTAATTTTTCAAATTCCTTACGACGACGTTTAGGGAAATATCCCTGGTTTTGATGCAGGAAGAGGAGCATTCGATTAATTTCTTTGTCGGGCATATCCACGATATTTTGTAAGGCGTGTTTAGCTTCGTCGTATCGCAGAAGGAAAAGAAGTTCTTCCGGCATGTCTTGTTGCAAGGTGGCGTGTATGGTTTCGATCAGGTAGACAGATTGGGCAGTTAGATCGGGGTAACGAAAATATCCTTCTATTTTCCCGGCTTGTGTAACGGTGATTTCGCCTCGCTCATTGAGCTGATACTTTATTTTTTGCATTAGCGGCTTTGAATAGGATTCCAGGATGTGGTCGTAATCTCTTATATGGTTAAGCATATGAGCGGATACTGGAATGATCAGCCCCTGGGGCACAATGCCGTCGTGAACGAGTATATCGTGGATCAGAAAACGGTGCAGGCGACCATTGCCGTCTTCAAAGGGATGGATGAATACAAATCCAAAGGCTATTACGGCGGCCCTGACTCCGGCATCTACGCCATTCGTTTTGGCTGCAGTATGTCGGAGTCCTTCCATCATGGCTTTAAGATTGGTTGGAGGGGGACAGATATAGTGTACCAGGGTTTGGCCGTTGGGGAGGGATTCGCCGACATAGTTTTGGAAGTCTCTGAAGTCATTCGCGATAAAACGTGGGTCGACGATGATATTTTGCAGTCGTACCAGGCTTTCTGCTTGTAGCACTTCGTCGATAGGCTGGGCGCCAGCTTTGGCAAGCAATGCGACAAATCGCTCCATCCTGCCTTCGGTTGGTTCTTCCTTTTCGATTTCAAACGATGATTTTGTCTCCTTTTTATACAGGTATTGGATAGCGCGCGAAAAGATGGCTTCGGGATATTCTTTTTTTAGCGCTTCGATGCTTTCCTTTATATTCTTTTTTAGCAATGCTTCCAGGTTCCTGGTCTTCCGGACTATTGGGCAATATGCTGCCGTTCCTAATAAGTTGTCGTTAATCCGCCATTTTGTGTTTTTGGCGATTGCCCCTGTTATGTACTTTTCGGGATCCAGCAAGTCGACGTAGTTTCCGCTGATAGGATTTTGAAGGGATAATTCCTGGCCCGTGAGGAATTCGTATAGGAATCCTATTTTTCTGGCATATCGGCCGCTAGGAGTTTTGTTGATATAGTTGCTTATTTGTTTCTGATCAATCTTTGAAGACACAGCCTGAAGGAAATCGAGGTTAAGATCATCATATTTGAGAGCGAATTCAAGGTGTGCAAGCGGCGTGTCTTCCTTAACGGCATAGCCGGAGCCGTATATTTGTTCGATATTGCCTTTTGTGGTTATTTCGAGCGATGGATTATTGCCGATATACGAGCTATGCGTAAAGGAGCAATCAGATAGCTTAAAATAGGTTTTCAGCCATTCATTGCCTGCCGGGGCTGGTGTCATGGTGGTTAAGTTTTACTATAAAACGGTTATGGGTTACTTTAAAATAGTTATTTTTCGTTTACTTTACTGTAAAATGATTATGGTACAAGTTACTATAAAATAATTATAGCCTACTCTAAAATCGATAAACTACTTGAAATTTACAATAAAATTGATATGGAAATGAAGATATACCTTTTTAAGGCAGTGATTTGGGAGAAAATTCCGAGCCAAAAAAAGCCTCATAAAATGTGGATTAGCAATACTCTATGAGGTCAAACGGATTGAACTACCGAGTTTTTCTCGGTAGTTCGAAATGATTGGTAATCAATTTATTAGGCACGGCATCTGAGGGCTAACGTAGCACATATGGAAATACTTAAAAAAGTAAATTGTTTTCTGCAGGGTTGGATTTGTATAAAATTAGCTTCCTGAACAAGACCTCCGTGTCCTCGAACAGACCGCTGTTTCTGCTTCAAATACAATGAGTCGGCAAGGTGTCGACTTTGTCGCGACCGAATTGAGACCTGGGGAAAGAACTGACGCAAAGTTACAGATTTCCTTTTTGATAGGGAAGCTTATATACAGTTTTTGGGAGAGCTTTCAGTCCCATCCGCTCATATGCCTCCGGCAGAGCACAGGTCCAAATGAATTGAAAAGTCATCTATGTTTGCAGATACTAAAAGAAATTATAGATGCAACCACAATCTGCGCCGCGGGGCACCCGCACTAAAGAGGAGATGTTTGAACTGACAGCCAAGCACGACAAAGGCGCTACGCCGGGAGCTGAAACCAAAATACCGTCCCAGCGCCGGGCGTGCTGGTAATATGGATCGTCGTTTGGTGGAGGTCAAGGATCTTTTTGACAATGGCGAGGCCCAGTCCCATTCCTTCCTTGTTTTGGATTTCATGAGAGGGGAACTTCTTATACCGATCGAATATATAAGGTTGATCGTTTATCGGGATCCCAACGCCGGTATCCGAGACCGCGATCTCCACCCTGCTGGGGAGGTGTCGCAGCGAAATGGTTATGTTCCCACCCGGCGGAGTGAACTTCAACGCGTTATCCAGAAGGTTCTGGATGGCCCGTTCCACCAGTGCAATGTCCGCGAATACCGCAGGGAGGCTTTCCTTAGACGTCATGCCGATAGTAATTCCGCGGTCTTTGGCGAGAATGTCGTAAGATACCAGAATATCCGATACCAGCTCGCCCGGCAGGAACTTCTCCTTATTTGGCTGCACCTGGTTGGCCTCGAGCTTTGAGTACTCGAAAAGCTGTTCGACAAGATGAGAAAGCTTCTTCAGGCTGTTCAGGATGATGGAAAGATATCTCGCTGCTTCATGATCCGGAATACTTTCTCTTTTTATGATCAATGTCTCGGCATATCCCTGCGTAATGGCAAGGGGGCTTCTCAGATCATGCGAGACATTGGCGATCAATTCCTGTCTCAATTTATCCATCGAAGTCATCTTGTTCATGTTATCGACGATCGTATCTGCCATCTCATTGAATGCAGAGGCCAGCAACCCCATATTCCCTTTGACCTGCCCTTCGATCCTGGCGTGGTGGTCGCCGTCCTTGAATCGTTTGACCACAGAGCATATCCTGGAAATATTTCCGGTGAGCAGGAAGAAGGTGATCGTGCCGACCAGGAAGGCAACCAGCAGCGTGGTAAAGAAGAGGGTGGTACCTAGGCCGGTGAAGAATTCCCGGTCGAGCGCCGCCACGACTGCAGCTTGTTTCTCGCTGGCCAGGATAGCATAGACATAGCCGATGAGTCTGCCTTTTTCGTAGATCGGGGCGGCAGAGAAGATGCTGTTTTTGCTCGGATCCTTTGGATTGTCCCCGGTGATGTATTTTTTCCCTCTGTCGTCCAGGTATCTGCGAACCGGTTGAAGGTCTACCCGCAGCGTTTTTACCGATCGGTCCGGCACGACGAAATCGATGATTCTGCCGCTGGTATCGAGGAGGTATACCTCGACGCTGGGGTTGATCAGCATGATCGCGTGGATCATATCATGCGTGACGGTTGTATCCGGCCTTCCGTTCTTTAATGGAGCTGTCGACAGCGCCAGGTGCGACGCGATGTCGCCGTACAATTGTTCGTTGATCGCGTTGAAATTGCGTTTGGACATGCGTGCTACGACGCCGATATACGTTGCTCCCAGCACCATGAGCAAAACGGTGAAAACTCCGGCGATTTTCCAGAATAATAGATTGTTGCGAATGGTATTTAGTGACATAATTGCATTTTATAGTTCCTCATTGAATCGGTAACCTACTCCCCAGGTGGTCAGGATATATTGAGGGCGGGAAATATCAGTCTCTATCTTGCCGCGCAATCTGTTGATATGCGAATTGACCGTATGTTCATAGCCCTCGAAGTCATAGCCCCAGATAAGGTTAAGCAGCTGGTTACGGCTATAGCTTTTACCCGGGCTGGAGGCGAGCAGGGATAAAAGCTCGAACTCTTTAGGGGATAACTCCACGCGGGTGTGATCGAGCGCTACCCTCCTCATATCTAAATCGATCTCCAGGGGGCCGAATTTAAGATGCGATTTGCCTGATCTATATGCTTTCGCGCCAAGATTTTCCTTCCGGCGGAAGATCACGTTGACGCGCGCGATGAATTCCCTGATGCTGAAAGGTTTGCTGAGGTAATCGTCCGCCCCGGTCTCTAACCCCAATACCTTGTCGATCTCTTCCGATTTGGCGGAAAGGATCATAATAGGTACGGGGTTGTTGGAATGGCGGATGCGCCGGCAAATATCCATTCCATTGATTCCAGGCAGCATCAGGTCAAGGATCACCAGGTCGAATGTTTCGTTCAGCGCAAGGTCCAGACCAAGCGTGCCGCTGCGGGCCTTCGTCGTACGGCACGACAGGTCGGTCAGATGGATCTCCAGCAACTCGACGATCTGCGGATCGTCTTCGATAATAAGTACTTTTTTCATGTGGCAGATTTTCCGGGATATCAAATTTGATTAAAATATGCGATCCCCCGGCAGTTGTGATACAATTGTTACAATTCGGCAATTCTCATGAGATAAGCTGGTCCTAATTTTGGCATTTAAAAAACAATACAATGATCATGAACAAATCCGTTTCTTCACTTTCCGTCGTCCTCGGGCTGATCGTCAGCCTGGAATCCTGCAAAAAGAGCAATAATAACCCGGCCATATCGGCGAAAGATCCCAATACCGCGCCGGCCGCCTGGATCGACCGCTTCAGCAGCGCCGCCGGCCATCTCCAGGTGAGGACTGCCAGCAATGGCCTGCCCAGCCCGAATCAGCCGGTCAATTTCGACCAGGCGCCTTTTATAACGCAGGGGCTGTCGCCGACAGGTGGGGTTATCTGGTATTATAATTTCGATATCCAATCCATCAACCCCGCGCCCATCTATGTTTTTGTCAAGGGCGCACAAAACACCGCTGTCCAGGGCCAGAACAATGTCGTCAACGTGATCCCCGGGGATGCCGGATACAATGATTTCTGGCAGATCAACATGGTAACCGTTCCGGATTCCTATGTGGCCAATACCGTTACGAGCTACCAGGAGATCATGGCGAACGGGTATACCATCACACCCACCAATCGGCTGGTGAACTGCCCGGTGGTACCCCAAGGATCGACGGCTTCGATGAGGCTTCCAGCCGGCAGCGATACCGGCCTTGAGCTTGGTTGGTTTCAGGACTCCGTGATCCATTATTTCAATTTTGCCGAGAGATCGGTTACGTCCAACAGCATGGGCCAGATTCCGGTGATCCCAATCTTCGTCTCATTCAATATCAATCCGAATCAGCCGAACGGCGGCCCGGCCTCGGGGTTCAAAACTGAGCCGGGTACGACCCAGACGCATAATGTCATCACTGCGCTGCCTTCCGATTCCTATTACACACCGCTATGGGCTGTCGCCGTTTATGACAACAACAGCTTCGATTCCGTGACGAACGAGAGCAGCGCCGCGGCCGCGCCGTTATTAGTGCCGAATGCGGGGAATGTCAACTGTCCCGTTGTAGGCGTACAATAGTTTGTTATATCGAAAGGTTGTTTTATGTGTTAGTTCTCTGTAGTTGTTTTTCCGATTTGCATAGGTCTCCTTACCGATAACAAATGGTCCAAAGGAATGTAACGGTTCAGAGCCCGGCATTCCGGGTAAGCGCTGCAGACGGAAGGGGTGTCTTTCAAGGACGACCGTATCCCAGATCCATCATTCAGGCAGGTGGCAGGTGATTTCAGCAACGCTTGGGCGGATCCGGAAATCAGGTTCGAAGAAGCGATATACGATGATCCCTTTCCGATCAATGATATATATGGCGGGAACGGGAAGGTTATTGCCATTCGAGCCATTATTCCTGGCGACGTTGACGCCGAATTTCAGATACCGGGCCGTCCATGTCGAATCCACCGCATAGGCGACATCATAACTCTTCATGATCTTCAATCCCTCATCATAAAGGATAGGATAGGTTGCGCCTGTCTTCGCAATTGTCTTGCTTACATTTTCCTGCAGCTCCGGGGTGACGGCCACCAGTGTCGCTCCT
>Ga0302326_10014545_pt1 | contig 16621 bp, 14 predicted proteins | sample Palsa_T0_3_FD_202264 | JGI IMG/M metagenome (GOLD analysis project Ga0302326, IMG submission 202264) | Peat permafrost microbial communities from Stordalen Mire near Abisko, Sweden - Palsa_T0_3 | ecosystem: Environmental > Terrestrial > Soil > Palsa > Peat permafrost | place: Sweden: Abisko...
CGACTGATTGAATCACAGCAGCAATCTCATCATGGCTCGTCAGTCCTGGCGCATACAGAACATCGGCGCCTGCTTCCTGATAAGCCTGCAACCTGCGAATAGTAGCTGCAAGATCGGCGTGCCCGTACAGATAATTCTCAGCCCGGGCGGTCAACGTAAATGGAAAGGGAAGTCTTCTAGCCGCCTCAGCCGCCGCGCGAATCCGCTCCGTAGCGAAACCCTCCGCATAGATCGGGTCGTCCGCGCGCCCGCTCGCGTCTCCCCTCGCATCTTCGATGGAACCACCCACAGCTCCCGCAGCCGCAACCATTCGTATCGTTTCCGCGACATCCTCAGGCGCGTCCCCAAACCCATTCTCAAGATCGGCACTGACGGGTAGATCCGTAGCTCCGGAAATCGCAGCCACATGCGCAATCATCGCCTCCCGGCCAACTGCGCCATCCCGCTTCCCGGCAGAAAAAGCAAAGCCCGCGCTGGTAGTCGCGAGAGCCTCAAAGCCCGATCCAGCCAACACCCGGGCCGTGCCAACATCCCACGGGTTGGGAATGACAAATGCGCCTCTGCGCTCATGCAGCGCGCGAAAGACTCGCCCCTTTTCTTCCTGTGTCGGCATACCGGATCACCCTTTCCCCGGAAGAGTGGAAGCAACTCCAAACGTCCCGTCAACTACTTCCACAAAGTTTCTCTCTTCGCGAAGAATCAGCCGATTGGCCTGCGCCATGGCAAAATTCGCGCGTGCTTCAGGATCGGCCCTGAGCCGCGCCCGGTAGGCCTCATAAGCCGACAAGCTATCGAACGCGATCAATCCCCATGCCACATCATTTGTTCCTTCGAAGGGAAGAAAATATCCCACAAGTTCACCGCCGCAACGAGGAATAATGCGCCCCCAATTCTCAGCATATTTCTGAAACTGATCGCGCTGAAATGGATCGATCTGGTAGCGAATAACGCAGGTAATCTTCATAACTCTCCTCTGCTGCGACAGATTCCGAGCCGGGTCTGGATTGATTCCCGCAAGTGCGGCGACAACCGGTGTATGCAACACACCGGCAGCAACCGCTCCCGCAACAACATCGCGGCGAGTGAACGAACTCGCAACCAGCCTCGGAGATCGCATGACGAGAGTATGCCTCTTTCCCAACATCAACACTTCGTTTATCGTCACATCATGGATGTGATATTGAACGCGAGGCTCGATCCGAAGCTCAGAAGCGCCAACATCAGCCACGGAAACGACGTCGCACTCTCCCGTCTCGCAGCGGCCATCGGCGAGCCGTCCAGGGCGCGCATACTCTGCTGCCTGTTGGATGGTCATGCGCGCACCAGCACCGAACTCGCAATGGTGGCTGAGGTCAGCCCTTCCACCGCAAGCGTACACCTCAACCGACTGAAGGCCGAGCGCCTCGTCAAAATGCTCATGCAAGGCAAGCATCGCTACTACAGCCTCGCAGGAGCCGATGTGGCCAGCGCGCTGGAAGCACTCATGGTGGTAGCCGGAGGTTCACGACCCCAATTCACGCCCACCACGCCCGCACCCCTGCGCCATGCCCGCACCTGCTACGACCATATGGCAGGCGCAGTTGCGGTATCTCTCCACTCACGCTTCGTAAAGCTGGGCTGGATTCTTCCAGCCTCCCAGCGGCCAGCTTCAAATCCCAAAGACGCGCTTGAACTTACTTCCGAGGGAACCAAAGCGTGCGAAGCTCTGGGAATCGATATCGCAGCAACCCTAAGCCTGCGTCGCCGCTTCGCCTACGCCTGCCTGGATTGGAGCGAAAGAAAACCTCACATCGGCGGTGCGCTCGGCGCTTCCATTTTGCAAACGGCATTACAGCGAAAGTGGGTCCAGCGCGACCTCGACAGCCGCGTCTTGAACATCACGCGGGTCGGCCGACGCGAGCTGTCGGATCGCTTCGGCATAGACTTCGAGCAGGCTGCCGCTACTTCCATTCTTTCCACGCAAACGCCCGCTCAGAATCCGGTTTAGCCATAGAAGTTCACTTGTATACTCGCCTTTGAGCCCCACACTCGATACATTTTGAATAGAACGCTGCAGGAGACACCGCATCTGATGCCCCCGAAACGCCTTGCGTACACGCTTTGGATCATCCTGATTGCGCTCTTCGCCGCCGCGCACGCATGGCATCTCCGCGCCGATTTCCCCAACTTCTCCCCATGGCAGGACTGGTCCAAGTACACTGACGAGGGCTGGTACGGCAACGCCGCCATCCGCGCCCACCTCTTTCACAACTGGTACGTCCCCGGCGACTTCAATCCCGCGCCCGCCGTCCCAGTCTTGCCCTTTCTGGAGTGGCTGCTCTTTTTCCTCACCGGCGTCACCCCGCAGGCCGCGCGCGCGCTGGCCGTCGCCTTCTTCTTGCTCAATCTCTTCCTGAGCTACAAGCTCTTCCGCGAACGAGGCCCGAGCTGGGTCGGCCTGCTCGCCGTCACGCTCCTGGTCACCAGCCCGTTTCTCTATTGCTTCAGCCGCCTCGCCATCCTGGAGCCGCTCCTGATGGCGCTCACTCTCGCCGCCATGAACCTGGCAATTCGCCTGCCTCGATACCAGTACAAAGAGGGCGTCGCCGCGCTCATCGGCCTCATCTTCACCGGAATGCTGCTCACCAAGACCACAGCAGTTTTCCTGCTCCCGGCGCTTGCGTGGATCATCATCCTGCCCTTCTGGGACCGCAAGAGCAAGCTCCTGCGTCTGCTTGTCGCCGCCGGAGGATCCGCAGTCCTCTCATTCAGCCTGTGGATGCTCCTCGTCGTCAGCTACGACCTCTTCGACGACTACAGATACCTCTTCTTCGTCAACGCCTACCAGAAACCCCACGACTTCTACGGCCACATCATGAGCCTATGGTGGTCCTTTCACGGCGGTCTCTGGGTCGATCTCGTTCTCGTTCCTCTCGCCGGCCTCCTAATCCTGGCTGCCCTGTACACCCGCATCCGCATCAGGGCCAGCAACTGGCGGCCGAACTGGACCGCCGGCCTTTGGCGTGACCCGCTCTTTTCAGGCTCCGTCCTCGCTGTCGCCGGCTACATCGCCTTCATGACCTATCAGAACCATCCCCAGCCGCGCTATTTCGTGATCGTTGGTTTTTTCAGCTTCTTCGTCGTCGTCCGCGTCACTGCGCAACTCCTGTATCAGGAAACCCAAATCGGCCTCGGCAATACGCGCAGGATAGACGCCCGCAAGATCGGGCTTGCCGTCCTCGCGGTCGTCCTCGTCACCGTCACCGTCAACGGCATCTGGACCCTACGCTACGTCTTCCATCCCCAGTACACCTGGGTGAACGCCGCCGAGAACCTCACCCGCTACATCGACGAACATCCCAACGGCAAGCGCCTGCTTGTATCGATCAGCGGCGACGAAATCACACTGATCTCCCACTTGCCAACCCTATGCGATGACTTCGGAACCATGGACCTGCCCGCCAAGCTGGCCGTTTATCAGCCCGGCTGGTACGCTGCCTGGAACGACCTGGACCCCGGCACCCTGCAGGATCTCCACGTCCACTATTCGCTCGAACAGGTCGCCGGCTTTCCCGCCTTCGACGACCCGGATCGCAATGTACTGTATCTATTCAAACTCCACCCGCTGCCCAACGGCCAGTCCCGGCCCGAAGGCGACTGGAGCCTCCGAGACGCATTGCCCGGAGACAAAATCGACATCCCGATCGAATAATTATTGAAAAAGAGGTATTGGGTCAATTTGAAGGGTACGGGCTTCAGCTTGAAGGGTACGGGCTTCAGCCCGTACATAAGCCAAGCAAACTCAATGGGGCTTTAGCCCCTGAGGGCAAGCCTCGAACCAAGCGGACCCACTGCCTGAAAAGGATATAGAGCAAGGACTCCAACGCGTTCCGGGGAGTCGATCTCTCTACCGGCCCAGATAGACCTTGTACTGCTGTTCAAGCACGCCGGTACTGCGCGCCAGCACCAGCTTCGACACGTTGAACTGATACAGGCTCTGCACCAGGTTGCTCTGTGCGCTCTGCAGGGTCGACTGCGCCTGCACCAGCGGCAGCGTGTCGTCGATGCCCGCATTGAACCGGTCCGTCTCATCGGAAAGCGCCTGGGTCGCCAGATCCACATTCGACCGCGCCACCTTCACCAGTTGCTCTGCCGCCTGCACATCCAGCAGCGCCGAACGCACCTGCTGATCGATCCGGCCGCGCAGATCGCCCAGTTGCTCGTTCACGCCTTCCAGTTGCGCCTTGGCCACTTCGGTATCGCCCCGCAGCGTGCCCTCGCGAAAGATCGGCACCTTCAGCGTTCCAATCGCCGACAGCGTGCCATGATACCCAACTCCACTGACGCCCGTAACCCCGTAGTTTCCTTTGAAGGTCAGCGTCGGCAACCGCTCCTGCCTGCGCGCGCCCAGCACCATCTTCGCCTCTTGCTCCTGGGCCTGCAGATTCTGGTAATCCTGCCGGTTCGCGTAAGCCTCGGTCTTCAGATCCTCCGGCGTCCGCGCAGCCAGCTCGCTATACGGATTCGGATCGGTCAGCTCAATCTTCTGGCCCGGCGCCAAACCAATCTCCCGCTTCAGCAGAATCTCCGCCTTCTCGCGCCTGTTCTCATCCGCCACCACGGTCTGCTGTTGCTGCTGGTACTGCACACGCGCCCGCAGCTCATCCAGATTCGCGAAGGTTCCGGCCTCATGCTTGGCATGAGCCTGATCAAACAGAACCTTATCCGCATCCATCAGCGCCTTGGCATTATCCACTTCACTCTGGTCCGCAATCGCCGCCAGGTACGCCGTCGCAACCTGCTGCACCACCTCGCCCCGCGCTGACATCTTGCCGAAGTAAGCTGACTTCTGCGCCGCCCGCACAGCCTTGTAGCCGTCAATCACCTGACCGGAAAACAGCGTCTGCTCGTAATTGATCTGCCCGTTGGTCACATCCGCCTTGGTGATAAGAGGGAAATCGGAGAAATTGAACCCCGGAAACAGCGGTGCGAACTTCTTCAGAAGTCCCGGCCCAAAGCCCAACGCCGCCAGATTGTACTCATGCAGGCCAGTCCCACCGCTCACCGTAATCGAGGGCAGAAAGTACTGCACCGCCTCTTTCAACTCTCCTTGCAGCGTCGTCTCATTGATCTCAGTCTCTTTGAGCCCGAGATTTGCGGCAAAACCCCGCTGCACCGCGTCGTCCAGCGACAGTTTCAGCACTCCGTCCGTTGCCGGATAGAGCGTAACGCTGCCGTAATACGCGTTGCTCAGCGAGCTCGGGTTCGGCGAAGGATTCGACGGCAGCTCTGCCGACTGCGCCCGCACGACCGACGAAACACCGCCCGCAGCCAGCACCGCAGCCAGCACCGGCACGCCAACCCGCCAAAAACCAGAGATTTGCAGTCTTTGCACGAACATTATTCTCTCAGATGAAGCAACCCGCCCCAGGATTCATTTGATTCAGGATTATCAACCAGGAAACGATCCTCCGCAAAGACCACTCCCAGCCTGAATTCTGCCCCGAACACCCCTAAATCCGAATCCGCCTCCACCGGCCACGCCGGAACAGCACCACACTCGCCCCGGCAATGGCAAACTGCGCAATCACAAAGGCCAGAAACGCACCCTCAGCCCCAAAATGCAGCGGCACCGCCAGACACCAGGCCAACGGAATCTCCAGCACCCAGAAGCCGAAGAGATTCACAATCGTCGGAGTAACCGTGTCTCCCGCGCCATTGAAAGCCTGCAAAATCACCATCACATACGCATATCCCATATTCCCGCAGCTAAACGTCCGCAAAGCCATAGCCGCAATCGGCACCACGGCGGGATCATGCACAAACAGCCGCACAATCGGCGTGGCAAAGACAATGAAAAAGATACCCAGCGTTCCGAGAAAGATCAGGTTATAAAGTCCCGTCCGCCACACCGCCTGCTCCGCGCGATCCGGCCGCCGCGCTCCCAGATTCTGCCCCACCAGCGTCGCCGCCGCATTGCTCAGGCCCCACGCCGGCAGAATGAAAAAGATCACAATGCGAATCGCCACCGTATAACCCGCAACCGCAGCACCGCCAAAGAGCGAAACAATGCGCACGAGGCCAATCCAGCTCGCATTCGAGATAGCAAACTGCAAAATACCAGAGAGCGAAACTCGCAAGAGCCTCGAAAGCACAGCAAAATTCAGCCTCAGATGACGGCCAAGAATATGTATGCGCTCTGTCCCGCGCAGCAGCAGCCAAAACTGCACCAGGACACCGATACTCCGCCCAATAAACGTCGCAGTCGCCGCGCCCGTCACCCCCATATGCGGAAACGGCCCAAGCCCAAAAATCAGGCACGGATCGAGCACCAGATTGAGGATGTTCGAAACCCACAGCAGCCGCATGGCAATCGCCGCATCCCCCGCCCCGCGAAAGATCGCGTTGTTAAGAAACAGCATGATGATCGCGCCGCACCCACCCAACGCAACACGCGCATAGCCCGATCCCACCGCGACAATCGCAGGCGACGCACCCATCAACTGCAGCAGCCGTGGCGCAAAAAAGCCCGCCGGAATTCCCAGCGCAACCGAGATCAGCAATCCCAGCACAATCGCCTGCACCGCGGAGATCGCTGCATCCTCCGGATCTTTCTCTCCAATTCGCCGCGCCACCATCGCCGTTGTGGACAATGCGACGCCGAGTCCGATAGCAAACACCAGCGCCAGCAGCGTCTCCGTAATCCCCACCGTAGCCACGGCATTTGCGCCAAGCCGCCCGACCCAAAACACATCCACAACCGCGAACAGCGACTCCAGAACCATCTCCAAAACCATCGGAATCGCCAGCAACAAAATCGAGCGGTTCAGATTTCCCGTAGTGAAGTCCTGGTGCGAGCCGCGCAAGGCCTCGCCGACCGAAGACCAGAAACCATGCGCTTTGCCGTCAGGCAGTTGCGGCGCAGAAATTTCAGTAGCAGACATAAGAATCTCCACGGCTCCATCCAGACGAAGGAGCCAGCAGTGGGGTCACGCTGCGACGCAAATAAAATGTGCAGTGCAATAACCCGAAGTGGAGGTTTCCTCGGGGACCGCAATCAAGGCGCGGAACGAAGAATCAACCCAAGGGAGTCCTTAGCGGATGGGTCGTACTGGGACGGTCATCTTCATCGGCGCTCTCCAAAGCAGGGATCCGGGTAGCGCTCTAATACTAGCCCAGAACGACACCAATCGGCCACCTGATCCATTCCCATGTTGGGAGTCGGTTTGAGGGGAACGAGACTTAGTTTGTAGGCACGTGCGTCAGTTCGAAGAATGCGTGGGTCAGTTCGAAGGATACGTGGCTCAGTTTGAAGGGTACGTGGCTCAGCTTGAAGGGTACGGGCTTCAGCCCGTACATTAAGCCCTGCAATATCAGGGGCTTTAGCCCCCGAGGGACGGCACTTTTTCAGACTCTCCCACTACCAATTCACAGACCTCCCTTCACCAAAACGGAAAAGCCCTGCCAAAAGGCAACGGCGAACCCGAATCCCGCTTCTATACCTAGGAACGCATCGGCCCGCAGCGGCCACTCGTTCGGTACGGAGCAGGGGCGCTTGGTTTTCGCGATTTCCCCGGCTTACCGGTGACGAAGGAGAATCGCAATGACAATCACCGGACCCTGCCCGTACATCCCCCAAAACGCTCGACAACTGCTGAACCGAAAGGAACCACATGCCTACCCCATCGAACACTCTGAAGGAAGTCGAAGAATCCTTGCGCTTGACCATTCAAAGCCTCATAGACGGTCAGGAAGGATTCCAGAAAATTGGCGATGCGTTAAAGGATGAAACCCTCAAGCGATACTTCCTGGCCGAATCCCTGAAACGCGCCCAGTTTCGCGGAGAGCTTGAGACCATACTTCATCAGGAAGGCGTTCACGACATCAAGGAAAGCGGCACAGTCACCGCTGCACTCAATCGCGCATGGGGCAAACTGAAGACCGCTCTCGGCGGCGGCGATCACGCACTCCTGGAAACCGCGGAACAAGGAGAAGACGAAGCCAAGAAAGCCTACGAAGACGCACTGAACAGAGAACTCCCACTGCCCGTCCGTCAGGTTCTAGTCTCCCAGGCCGCCCACATTCAGGCCTCTCATGACTACGTGAAAAGCGCACGCGACAGAACCAAATAACTCTAATCACGAGCCCAGCCGGTCAAATATTCTCTTGACTGTCTGGGCTCAAAAACAATCGGCTATTCCTCCTCCGCATCCACCGGCTTCTTCGCTGAAGCCAGAATCTTCTCCGCCACCAGCTGCGGCACCACGTCGTAGTGCTTCAGCTCCATGTGGAAGCTGCCACGCCCCTGCGTAATCGAAGTCAGCGTAGTTCCATAACTCAGCATCTCCGCCATCGGAACCTCAGCCGCAATCACCGTCGACCGTCCGCGCGCCTGCATCCCCTGCACCCGGCCGCGGCGTCCATTGAGATCCCCCATCAGCGCCCCGGCAAACTCCTCCGGAGCCTCCACTTCCACCTTCATCACCGGCTCCAGCAGACAGGGCTTCGCCTGTTCCATCGCCTTCTTGAAAGCCAGCCTCCCAGCAACCTTGAACGACAGCTCGTTTGAATCCACCTCGTGGTAGCTGCCGTCATACACCGTCGCCTTGAAGTCCACAACGGGATACCCGGCAAGAAATCCCCTCAGCGCCGTCTCGACAATTCCCTTCTCGACCGCCGGCACATACTGTCTGGGAATCGACCCGCCAAAAATCTCGTTGCCAAACTCGAACCCAGCCCCGCGCGGCAACGGCTCCAGTCGGATCTTGCAATCCCCAAACTGCCCATGCCCGCCAGACTGCTTCTTGTGCCGTCCCTGCGCCTCGGCCTTGCCGCGAATCGTCTCCCGATACGGCACCTTGGGCGCCTTCAGCGTCACCTCCGTGTGATACCGCCGCTTGAGCCGCGAAACAATCGCCTCAATATGCTGCTGTCCCGACCCCGCCACCAGAAACTCATGCGTCTCCGCATCGCGGAAGAAGCGCACGAGCTGATCCTCCTCCATGATCTTGTGCAGCGCACCGGCCAACTTGTCCTCATCCGCCCGGGTCTTCGGCTCAATGGCGTAAGTCATGCTCGGCTCAGGCCGCTCCGGCAACTCCACGCGAATCTCCGCTCCCTTCTGCCCCAGCGTGTCGCCAGTAAACGTATCGCGCAGCTTGGCCACAGCACCCAGATCCCCGGCATGCAGCTCCGCCACTTCAATCGCCTTGCGCCCCTGCATCGCGCTCAGATGCGAAAGCTTCTCCTGGCCTTTGCGCGTGTAGTTCTCGACCACAGAATCCGTCTTGACCACCCCGCTCACCACCTTGAAGAAGCTGATCCGGCCGGTAAACGGGTCGCTCATCGTCTTGAAAACAAACAACGCCACCGGCTCGCTGTCCGCCACAGGACGCAGAACCATCCCGCCACTGTCCATACCAGACGCATTTCCCGGACCGGCGCCATATCCGGAGCCCACGTCACTGCCAGTCTCCACCGCACCCGTCGCCGCGCCCGCCGCAGCATTCACGCCAACCGTCTCCATCACGCCGGCCTGTTCCGCAGCCGTGCTCACCGACATCGCCACGCGCTCCGAAGCCGCAGGCGCATACACCTTCAGAAAATCCAGCAGATGATCCGTAGCCATGTTGGCCTCGCCGCTCGAAAACAACACCGGAAAGATCCGATCCTCGCGAATCGCCTCATGCAGCGCCGAAATCAGGTGCTGTTCCGGAATCGTTCCCTCAGCGAAATACTCCTCCATCAGCTCATCTTTGCCCTCGGCCACTAGCTCCACCAACGCCTCATGCGCAGTCCGCGCCGCCGCCAGCATCTGTCCCGGAACCTCGCCAATCCGCCCCGCGCCATTCCCATTCGTCTCGTAATAGAACGCCTGCATTGTGACCAGATCCACAACCCCGTGAAATCCCTCCGGCCCGGTAATCGGCAACTGCACCGGCACACACGTCCGCCCCCAGCGCTCATGCAGATCCTCCATCAGCGCCGACAATCCCTGTCCACCCCCCGCGCGCGGAGAATCCATCTGATTCAGCACCACAATCCGCGGCACATTCGCCTCCTCGGCATACTTCCAAACCCGCTCCGTAACCGCCTCCACGCCGCACTGCGCATTCACCAGCACCAGCGCCGCCTCCACCGGCAGCATCGCAGCCTTCGCCTCATGCGAAAACATATGAAACCCCGGCGTATCCACGAGATTGATCTTCACCCCCTGCCACTCGGCAAAGGCCACAGCATTCTGCATCGTCGTGCCGCGCGCCACTTCCTCCTCGTCGTAAGCAGTCACAGCGGAACCATCCAAAACTCTGCCCTGCGCAGTGGTCATTTTTGCGGCATGCAACAGCGCGGCAATCAAAGTCGTCTTGCCACTCCGCGCATGCCCCACTACAGCTACATTGCGGATCTCACTTCCCAGATAAGTTTTCATGACTTTTCTCCTCAAAGATTGCAAGATTGAAAAAACTAGAGTTGTCATCCCAAGCGCAGTAACCGTTGTCATCCTGAGCGCAGCGAAGGACCTGCTTTTCAGCCTCATTCGTGCGCAGCACGAACCCAAAAGCCGCGCCCAACCAGAGAATGGGGTGCCCCATCCTAAGCGCAGCCTCATCGCGCTTAGGGTGGGATTCCACAAAATTCCGCCCGCTTCCCAGACGCAGGGAAGTCACAACGGCGTCCAACTGGGCGTCTTGATTGCCCCACACCAGAAAAAGGCTGGGACTCAGGCCGCAGAGCGCGACCATTCCGGTAGTTCTGCCGTCCTCCGTCATGCGGACAACCCCGGCAGGCGCTTACGCGATAGAGAGCAGCGCGCCAGCGTCTTCACTAAAGAAGACGAAGCCTATCACACTGAGGGAAGCAACCTCAATGCGCACATCCCATAAACGCATCACTCTCTGAAATGCGACCAGCCATGCGATCCTGATGAAAGCCATGAAAATCGCGATCGGCATCGTCGTGCTCGTCCTCATAGTCTCTTCCCTGATCGCCGACTACAAATGGAAGCAATGGATTGCTGCCCGCAAGCAGGAGCGCGACCACCAGAAGTAACCTCAAAGCCGTTCATTTCGACACTCGCCCGTTACAATCGACTTGAGGGAAACGTCCAAACGCTATGAATTCTTCCCGCTCTACTATCCTGGCAATTCTCCTTTCAGGCCTTATCGCCGCTACTCCCGCGCTTCCGCAGTTTGGCGGATCGCCCAGCGGAACCCAGGTCCACGACACCTCCGCATTGCATCCGCCAGCTGGCGCGCGCGTAGCGATCGTCGAGTTTGAAGATCAGGAATGCCCCATGTGCGGCCACGACAATCCGATCCTGAAAGCGGCAGCCGCCAAGTACAACATTCCCTGGGTTCGCCATGACTTCCCGCTAAAAATGCACGCCTGGAGCTTTGAGGTTGCCGTGGATGCACGCTGGTTTGACATGAAATCGAAGAAGCTCGGCGACGAATACCGCGATGCCATCTTTGCGAATCAGCCGACCTTCTACAACGACCCTGATTTGGTGCGGAAATTCACGGCGAGTTTCGCCCAGAACCATGCGATCCAGTTGCCGTTTGCCATCGACCCGCAGGGCAAACTCGCAGCCGAGGTGACGGCAGACTACAACCTCGGTGTGCGAATCGGTATCGACCACACCCCTACCATCTGGATCGTCACCGACCACAGTCGCGGGGCGCCGTTTATCGAAGTGACCAACATCCAAAACCTCTACCAGATCATCGATCAGGCGTTGGCGGACACCAAAGGCGCCAAATAGGCAGAAAATCGACCGAATCCCGAGATGTTTGGCGATGAATGCGAACAGCGAACCTCTTTCCTCTCGCCGCTCGCCCGTTACAATAATGTCGAGGACGCCGTCCAAAGCCTATGTTCCGCACTGATCGAATCCGCACCGCCGCCCTGGCTCTCGCGACCCTTGGCGTACTTTCCGCCCCGGCACTAGCCCAGTTCGGCGGAGGACCGCCCACCACCCAGGTCCACGACCCGGCCGCGCTCAAGCCGCCCGCAGGCGCCCGCGTCGCCATCATCGAATTCGAAGACATGGAGTGCCCCGACTGCGCCCGCGCCAACCCGCTCCTCAAAGAGGCCAGCGATCAGTACCACATCCCGTGGGTGCGCCACGACTTCCCGCTTTCCTTCCACCCATGGAGCTTCCAGGCCGCCGTCAACGCCCGCTGGTTTGACCTGAAAGACAAGAAAATCGGCGACGACTACCGCGACGCCGTCTTCGCGAACCAGCCCTCGATCACCTCGCTCGAAGTTCTGCGCACCTTCTCCGAGAAATTCGCCGCCGACCACAAACTCGCGCTGCCCTTCGCAATCGACCCCGAGGGCAAGCTCACTGCCGCAGTCAAAGCCGACTACGCCCTCGGCCAGAGAGTCGGCATCGAACACACCCCGACCATCTGGGTAGCCACCAGCCAGTCCAAAGGTGCCCCTTTCGTCGAAGTAGTCGACCGCACCAAACTCTTCCAACTAATCGACCAGGCTTTAGCCGACACCCGCGCGTCGAAATAGCTAAGTCTTAATAAAAGAAGCCGCCCCGAATCTGCTGCAATCGGGGCGGCTTCTTTTATGCATTGAAGAGTATCTAGTGTTCCGAGTCGGAAGTTCATAATATAAGTTTGTCATCCTGAACACATAAGTTTGTCATCCTGAACGAAGTGAAGGATCTGCTTTTCAACCACTTACATCCCCGGCATATCGCCCGAAATCTTCGACGCACTTCTAATTCAGGACACTAGTTCGCGCCCTGAATCGTAACCAACTCCGGCGCGTCCCCAGCATGTCCCCCCGGCGAAATAGACCGAGTCTGCGGCGTCCGCCAGTGATCGATATAGCTGATCTGGTGCACGCAGCCGATCGTGCAGTTCGGCGAACAGGACTTCGCCGTAACAAACTCCCGCTTCACATCCTCGATTGTGTATTCCGCCAGCGGAACACCAGGAAACCCGCGCTGCTGCGAGCAGTAATGCACCAGCCCGTCCTCGCAGATATACAGGTACCGCGACCCCGCCCGGCAGCGCCAGTCATTCGGCTTGCCCTGCGCAATCGCCTCCTGAAAGTGATTGAACCGCGAATAGTTACGCCGCTTCAGATTCCTGACCTCGAAGTAGATCTTCGCCTCTTCCGGCTGCAACGGCTTCAACTGCCCGCTGCCGTCATGAATGATCCCGATCGTGTTACTGAATCCCAGCGCCAGCGCCCGATTGCTGATCACCAGCGCGTCATTCGGATCCTTGATCCCGCCGCCCACCACCGAATTGATATTCACGTGGAACTCGGCGTGCTCAGCCAGCATCTCCAGCTTCTTGTCGAGCACCTTGAGGCTCTTCATCGACACATCGTCAGGATTGATATTGTCGATCGAGATCTGCATATGGTCCAGGCCAGCCCGGTTCAACCGCTCGATCCGCTCCACATTCAGCAGATAGCCGTTCGTAATCATCCCGGCCATCGCGCCCACCTTGCGCATCCGCCGGATCACATCATCCAGCTCCGGATGCGTCAGCGGCTCGCCGCCGGAAATCGTAATAATGCTCGTTCCCAGCCGCCCCAGATGGTCGATGCGCCGCTCCATCTCGTCAATCGGCACCGGCTTCGAAACCTTGTCATACTCGTTGCAATACGCGCACGACAGGTTGCAAAAGCGCATCGGCACAATCTGCGCCATCACCGGATGCCCGGTCGAGGCCAGCGCCCTGCCCACCAGCGCCAGCTCACGCACCTTGCGCGTTGCCGCCAGCATCCGCCCGCGCGCCGTCATCTTACGAGGAGTAGCCATCCTTCTTATTCAATCACACTCCGCGACTCCGCAGCCACGCAGCAAGGCTAACGTCCACCAAACAAGTCGGTTACCTCGTAGCGCGGCCCAGGTGCAGCATCGGCAACCCATGCCGGATCTTCTGGAAATAACAAATCTCCACCAGCGTAGGCCATAACTCGATCGAAGCCTTGATCACCCCAATCGCATCATCCACGATCCGCAAAAGATTGTGCTGGAAAAAATCCGGCTCAAACCCGTAGAACGCCTTCTGCAGATTCGCCGCGAAAATCTTCAGCGCGTCCACCCGCTCCTTACTCTTGGCCGTTTCCGCCACCTTCAGAGCCCGTGTGTGCAGACTGGTGATCTTTTCCAGAATCTCCTCCGCATCCTGCGCCGTAACTTCACCCGAGTAATCGAAGCTGATTCCCAGATCATCCACGCTCGTCAGCGAAGACTTGATCTTGCGCTTCAGCAGATTGGCAATCTCCTCGTTCAATATCTCCGAGGCCGGCGGATTCCGCATATAGTTACTCTTGCTGTGATGCTGCGCCGCATCTACATGTGCCGCCACGATACTGTTCTGCTGAATCCACAGCCGGTAAATGTAATCCTCAAAACGCAATCTGGTCGGAAAGAAAGGCGGCAACCCAAAGGTATTGTCATAACCAGCCACGCCGCAATCCATCCGCCAGTTCTTGTTCGTAACAACCGGCCGAAAGTTCACCAGAACATATAAATCATTCAAGACATCGAGACTCACCTGCTGCTCGTCATTCAGGAACATGTCGACAAAATCAATAGCGTCAATATCATTGGTTCCGGAACGAAAAGTCTGCGCGATCTTCACCACCGCATTCTCCGGAACACTTCCCCGCTGCAGCAGCATCGCATTCTCTTCGGCCAGCCCCTTCGTCGCATTCGTCTCCAGATCCATCGCCGTATCGATCAACAACTCGCCGCGCTCGTAGTTCTCCGGCACCTCCGAAGCCGGCTTGCCCAGCACATCGAAGAAAGCCGACATCATATCGAAAGACTTGCGCACATAGCCGTTCTTGCCCACCTTGTGCAGCCGTCCGCGGCTGATCTCATCATCCTCCAGCGACTCAGGGCTGTCCTCCATCAGCGAATAAGGACGCATATCGTCATCCGAGCTAACCATCAGCCCGCCAAGCGAGTACATCAAGGTGTAGTTTCGATTTCCCCCATAACTCGGGCGGAAGAGGTTCTTGACCAGCGGCTCTAATCTATTATTTCTTAGTCTTGAATTGACGTAAGAGATGAATTCCTCTTTTTGCTTTGGACCCACATACCATAGGTCGCATCGGGTCTTCATCTGATCCAGGTAACTGAAATACTTATCAACATTGGTTGGAGTGGAATCATCAAAGACAATCATCTGCGGCGAGTGGCCATTGCGCCAGAAATGCTCGTCATATTCGTGGATTGTTTCGCTGACATCGCGCAATCGATGCGTCGGAACGACAAAGTAAGTCTTCGGTTCATTCATAAAGGGAAGGGACTCTCACGTATTACATAGTCGAGTGACCCGCACCAACTCCGTCGCCGAAGAGAGATAACCGGATTCAGAAATAGCAGGTGCGAACGACTACTCATAACCCACTGATTCTAGGCCCGGATTTAAAAGCATTCCGTAAGGATAAGATAGGGATTCTACTAGCTTGATAAGAACAACAATCGATCCATTAAGAGGCCATAAAGATATGCAGCAAAAACGCGGACCATAAGCCCGCGTCTCCCCACCCGTCCATTGCATCATCAATCCCTGGAAGCAACCGAGCCAGGCTAGGACTTGTGCCGCTTCCCATCCACCTGCAGCAGCACCAGCTGCTTCATCCGGTCGCGCAGAATCTCCACCTGCACCGGCTTCCCCTCGCTCGACCGCAACAGGCGCTCCCAATCGCTGGAGGTCACGACCGCCTCGCCACCAACTTCGAGAATCACATCATGCGACCGCAGCCCGGCCACATCGGCTTCACTCTTGCGGGCCACGCTCTTGATCATCACTCCGCCGCTAACCCCAAGGAAATCCGCCATCTGCGCCGTCAACGGCTCGACCATCGCACCCACATGCAGCGAGCTCCCAAAAAACGGCGAATGGAAGGTTCCCGTCGAGGGAAGATCCGCGCCATCCGATACAAAGCTGTTTCCCGAAGCCGACGCTACGCCAACCGTGTCCAGACGCTCCCGCGCCTCCTCCTGCACCTTGCGCCGGTCCGCCAATTGCACCGGCACCGTCTGCAGCGAGCCATCCCGGCTAATCAGCAATTGCAGTTTGCGCCCCGGAGGAGTCTCATGCAGAAGCTGCTTCATCTGCTCCGCATCGTCAATTTCCCGCCCGTTAACCTGCAGGATTACGTCATGCAGCATCAATCCGGCTTTGCCCGCCGGAGCATCATGATCCAGAATCGTGATCTCCGCCCCACGCGCATCCTTCAGATGCAACGCCTGCGCCCTGTCCGTGTCCACATCGCCAACATCGACGCCCAGAAATCCCTGCGATTTCGAATGCAACAGCAAAAGCGTGGGTTCATCCAGAAGATCGGCCAGCTGCAAGCTCTGCGCCTGCGCCACCAACCCGATCGACAGCCCACCCACCATGAGAACCCCGGTAAAGAAACGCATCCTTCCCGGAATTCCGACTCTACCCACCGTGCACGGCCTCAAAAAGTGTTCCATTTTTCTCTATCTCTCCCGCGGCTGACTTGTTATCCCCACCCGCACTCTGTCTGACGGTGCGGTATCGGGAATGTGAGTCTAATTGTGCTGAGAAGAAATCCCCGAATGAGTCGAAGTTACTACGGAATCACTAAATCGGAATCATTGAATTTCGGACACCCGGCGCAGCACGAC
>Ga0302326_10014547_pt1 | contig 16620 bp, 9 predicted proteins | sample Palsa_T0_3_FD_202264 | JGI IMG/M metagenome (GOLD analysis project Ga0302326, IMG submission 202264) | Peat permafrost microbial communities from Stordalen Mire near Abisko, Sweden - Palsa_T0_3 | ecosystem: Environmental > Terrestrial > Soil > Palsa > Peat permafrost | place: Sweden: Abisko...
GGCGGCTTTGGGCGCCCGGTTCGGCGGTCGCTCCGGGCCTTGGCAGCTTCGACGCGTCCGGGCCTGCTTCCGCCAAAGGCGGCCTTTCGAAGCCCCCCCCGCTCAGAGCTTCCCGCCGTAAATCGCAGTCTTCCCCAACTCCTCTTCAATCCTAAGCAACTGGTTATATTTGGCCACCCGGTCCGTGCGGCACAGCGAGCCCGTCTTGATCTGCCCCGCGTTGGTCGCAACCGCGATGTCGGCGATCGTCACGTCCTCGGTCTCGCCCGAACGGTGCGAGATGACGGCCGTGTAGCTGGCCTCCTTGGCCATCTCCACCGCGTCGAGCGTCTCCGTCAGCGAACCGATCTGGTTCACCTTGACGAGAATCGAATTGGCCACGCCCAGATCAATGCCGCGCTTCAGGAACTCGGTGTTGGTCACGAAGAGATCGTCGCCGACCAACTGCACCTTGTCGCCCAAGGCGACCGTCAGTTTCTTCCAGGTGTCCCAATCGTTTTCCGCGCACCCGTCCTCGATCGAGACGATCGGGTATTTGCGCGTCAATTCCGAGTAGAAGGCGACGATCTGGTCCCCGCTCAGGGAGCGGCCATCGGACTTCTTGAACACGTAATTCTTCTTCTCCTTCACGTAGAATTCCGACGCGGCCACGTCGAGGGCCAGCGACACGTCCTTGCCCAACTTGTAGCCGGCCTGCTTCACCGCGAGGGCGATGGCATCCAGTGCCGCTTCGGCGGACTCGAGCTTGGGGGCAAAGCCACCTTCATCGCCCACCGCTGTGGAGAGACCCTTGTCCTTGAGCACCTTCTTTAGAGCGTGAAAGATCTCGCATCCCATTCGGAGTCCTTCGGCGAACGAACGCGCGCCCAGCGGCATGATCATGAACTCCTGAAAATCGATTGGCGCATCCGAATGCGCGCCGCCGTTCATGATATTCATCATCGGAACCGGAAGCACCTTGGCATTCGGCCCACCGAGGTACTTGTACAGCGGCTGGCTGAGAGCTGCGGCCGCGGCTTTTGCGGTCGCCAGCGAGACGCCAAGAATCGCATTGGCTCCCAGCTTCGACTTGGTCTTCGTGCCATCCAGAGCAATCATCGTCCGATCGATCCCGGCCTGATCGAGGGCGTCAAAACCGATGAGAGCGGGAGCAATCACGGCCTTCACATTGGCCACCGCCAGCAGGACTCCCTTGCCTCCGTAGCGTTTCTTATCCCCGTCGCGCAGTTCAAGCGCCTCATGCTCGCCGGTCGAAGCGCCGGACGGAACCGCCGCGCGGCCCAAGGCGCCGGAAGCCAGGCGGATATCGACCTCGATGGTCGGATTGCCGCGCGAATCGATGATCTGGCGGCCAGTGACGGAAGTGATGGTGGTGTTCATTCGAATGAAATACGGTGGAAAAAAAGACGGAGAGGCCTCAAGCAAAGGAGAGTCAAGCCCCGAGGGAAAGGCAAAACGCCCTCCCATTTCCGAAGTCGTTCGCGCCGCGCTGTAAGCTCCCGGCCTCGGCGGCCAAAAGCGCCCCTCTTATCGGATTTTTTCGAGCGCCGTCAGCTCCCGGATCTCGGCTAGAGCATGCTTCAATTCGTCCTCTTCAAAGAGAGCCATGGCGCGCTTCTGCGGCGAACCCCCGCGATCGCTCGCCGTGCTGTAACCGCTGAACAGGGGGATCTGGTACCGGTTGAGTGCGTAGTCGAATTCCGTGATATACCGCTTCATCGCCAGCTCTTGGAGGCCCTTGGCCGTGTGGAGCTCGCGCTCACTAAATTCCGGGGTCTTCCGCTCCCGCACGACATAGTTTGGCATGCGGAGGACATCGTTGGGCAGGCGCACGATTTGGTTCTTGGGCGCATCGCCAACCGCAGCCGCCGGCGCCACCAGGTCAGGTGACACGGCCTGAGTCGCAATCGGATCGTATTTCGGCATATCCGCCGTCAGCGCCGCGGCCATCTCTGGCGAAAGGGACCTAGGACGCCAGGCTATCGCCGCCGAGGCCGGAGGCGACGAATCAGAGGGCGCCCTCAACACAACCGTTGCCGGCGCGACCCGAGCGAGCGCGGGCGGAACGTCCGGCTCAGCGACCTCCAACGGAGAAGCCGGTTGCCCAGAGGCCGACCATGCGCCAAGTCCAAGACCTGCGGCTATACAGAGACACTGGGAACAGCGCACCATGCTACGACTGGGTCCCGATGGGAGCCAGAAGTGTTCCGCTAAAAGCATGGGCTTAGCCCTTTGGAGCGCATTCACAGGAAACGCGGCTGTATGCGTCCCAACGCCCAGAAATAGATCCCTTGCAGCCGAGGGCGATTTTAGGCGCGCGGTCCGCCGCGCGCCGCCGCCCGATGCGCAAGGGATCTATTTCCGACAGCACCAACGCTTGATTGCCGGTCGGGCGGGACGGCCGCTATTGATCGATCGGTCGCCGCTCAATCCGCTCCATCGGCCGCGCCGCCGGCTTTTCCGGAGGTTCCTCGACAAATGCGTGGTTGGGCTGCAGAGCCTGACCCGCGGCCGTTTGGAGCTTCCCGTCCCGGTAAGCGATATCTTCCACGTGGTAGAGGCGGCCGTTGCGGCGAAGGAACGCGTCAAACTCGGTCGCATTGAACGGACGGCTGCCCCGGCGCCCAAAGACCACCGTTTGATTTCCGGTTTCGTCCACCACCCGGTCGCGATCGAGGCCGCGGCTCACCGCTACGGCCGAGCCGCTCGTCGGATAGGTGGCGATAAGCTTGGGGGTAGGCGGCGGGCTGAAGCCCATGTATCCAGGGACATTCTCCGGTGAAATCATCTGGAGGATCCGCAGGCCGTTGTGCCCATCGGCCACCAGGGCGAACATAGACGCACTGACCGAGCCCACCTGAACCGCCCGCGTGTCATTGAGGGCGCCTCCGGCAGTGTAGTGCTCCTTCAGATGGGCGGCCGTCGGATTCTTGATATCGATGATGGCCAGGCCTTCGGCGCCATCGGCCACGTATAGGTAGGTGCGCGCGGCATAGAGGCCCTGGGCATCGCGCAGAGGGACCGCACCCGCCGGTGCCGGATGATCCGGGTCGCTGAGATCGAGCACCTTGACCCCTTCTTCGTCGGTCACGAAGGCATAAAGGAATTGGACGGCGAGCTTTCGCGGGTGCTTCAGAAACCCGTCCGGCGCGCGGCCCACGATCTTGGGATGGGTCGGATCTGAGACATCCACCACGATCAAACCCGCATCGCAGGCCACATACAGCCGCGTCCCGGCCAGGTACGAATGGGTGGCCCCATCGAGAATGCCGCCCGGGTTGAACCGCGTGACGTCCTTCGGCTGGAAGAAATTATTCGTCGGATTGCCGTCAACCAGCGTGCCCACCATGACCGTCACCAGGCCCTCGTACTTGTCCGTCACATAGACAAACCCGTACACCAGATTGATCGGCTGCTCCTCGTTTTCCGGCCGGTGGCTGCGCAACGGGTCGATTCCCAGGGTACTCGGCAGCGTGACACTGGTCGCGTACTTGGTGCGGACCCAGAGACGCTGCCCAAGAGGCGAAACCGGCGCCGAGACCATCCGCTCGGAGAATCCTTTGTTGTCGATGTTCGCGACATCGAAAACCTCAAAGCCCCCCGAGCCGTTGGCGGTGTAGAGGTATTCCCCGCGCAGCGTCAGATCGAGAATCTCCTCACCCTCGTGGTGATAGCCTTCCTTGAGAATTCCGTGATCGGCCTCGAAATGCTTCGCGTAGTTGTCCGGATAAGCCAGGTGCTGCAGATGGCTGCCGATCGCGGCCTGCGGCTCCTCCTGCTCCGTCCAGACGACCGCATCGAAGCCCTTCTTCCCGCTGCCGACATAGGCGTACCGTCCAAAGAAATTCACCGTGCCCGTCCCAAAGCCCAGCAGTTGAGTCATCCATGCGTTGTTGTCGTTTCCGGACGACAGATGGCAATCGGTGCAATTCTTGGTGGTGCCCACCGATCCAGTCGTATGCGGGAAATGGGGATTGAAGGCCTGCCCGGAGTACCCCTCGGCGGAGACCGTCTGTTGCTGCGAATAGACCCACTCGCGGTTGGAATTCTGGGAGCCGACCACGACCGCGCTCGACGAGCGCAGGACGGCGAGCCGGTTGCCCTTGTACGTCGCGTCCTTGCCCAGCATGAAGACGTCGTCGCGGACGACCTGCGGATTGTAGCTCGTGTAGTTGCGGGTGGTGACACCCTCAAATTTATTGGCGGCGACCTTCTTGTTGGCGCGCATCGGCAAATGGCACCCGAAGCAGCTGGTCGCCCAGGAGGTGTGGCAGATCTGGCAGGAGATGTTCGTATTGGCGTGGGCCAGTTGCGCCGAAAGGTTCGCCGAGCCTCCCACCGGAACATCGCCCCAGCTCTGTCCATCCCGTCTCAGCGTCTTCGCGTACGCCGACTTGGGATTATAATGCGTCGAGGCCGGGTCGATCGTGTCCTTGGTCTGGGGCACTTCCCAGACGATGTCCGGACTCATCATGGAGCGCTGGTACAGCCTGCGGCCGACCCAATAGAAGCGGGGCCCCCAAGGAGTGGTCCCCTTGGAAAGATCTTCGGGCGCCACCTTCCCATCCACGAAGGTTCCGGAATTGCCGCTGGTCACCAGCGTCGGCCGGCGGTCGATCGTGCCGTGGCAATCGATGCACTCGATGCTCGTCGCCGCGCGCGGTTCGCCGTAGATGAGGCCGTTGCCATGGACGTCGGTATTGAAATGGCAGTCGACGCACTGCATCCCCCGGGCGAGGTGGACGTCCTTCAGATGGACCGCCTTCGCGAACTTATCCGGGTCATCATGGTCGATCGGCTTATCGTCGAGCGTGAGCAAAGTCCCCTCGCGGTCCTTCTTGAAGACCGCCCGGAAGATCCAGCCATGCCCGTGATAGTCGGCGAATTGGGTGTTCTTTAGCTTCGGATTGAGTTCGGCGACCTTCTCCAGGAAATCCGGATCGCCCCACAGCCCGCGGGCCGCCGCCGCCTCTGGATTACGCTCCAATGAAGCGGCCATCTCGGCCTCGGTGGGGTTCTTTTGCTTCGCCGGATAAAGGAATTCGCCGTCGCTCTCCTGGTCCCACCAAATATATCCCAAGTATGGATTAACGAAGAGGTTACCCTGGTGCATATGGCAGCTCATGCACTGGCTGGAAGGAATGCTCCGGGTGAACTGATGGACGATCGCATGTCCCTTCTCCCGCTTGGAAATCATGGGGTCATCCGAGAAGCTCAGGCCCTGATTGCCATATTTTGCCCACCAGCCCGAGTTGGTGGGGGATCGGTCGTTGGCGTAGACCACATGGCACGCCGAGCAGCCCGACGAACGGTAGTCGCCCGCATGGTCATTGGTGCCCATAAATCCCAGCAACGGGTCGTGGAGGCGCGTCTTCTGAAGATTCAGAAAGACCGGATCGATCCGATTGAGGGTGCCCAGGCCCCGCTCGGAAAGCCGCCGTTCCGGATGGCCGGGCTCCTCAAATGCGTCGGGATTGCCGATCTCCAGCTGCGGCGATCCGCCCTTTTCGAAAATGCGCAATATGTTGGAAGGCTGCGCAACCTCAAATTGCGGGAGAGGTTCCAGGAACGGAAGGACTCCTGTCAGGCGGGTCATCTCCGGAGTCACCGGAATCGGACTGGTGATTCTCAGCCCCACGCCATCCGCGTCGTACACCTGGCCGTAGCGGGCATCCTTGAAGGGAACCGCTCCGTTGTTGTACAGAGCGGCGCTCCAAAGCATCGAGCCATGGGTCATCATGCTCTTTTGGACGTGATCGATCACGGCACCGTGGCAGAGGCCGCACGATTGCTCCGCCACCCGGAGGTCGGCGGGATTGAAAAAGCGGATGAATTCGGGCGACTCGTGATTGAGCAGAACCGAGGAATCGGAAGGATTCGCCGCACTCTGCCAAAGCGCGGGATTGCGGGGCACCACGTGTGCCTTCCTCATGGTGAGGCCCGGGGTGGGATTGCCGCCGTGGCAGTCCGTGCAGCCGAGAATCACATACGGGGAGGAGTGCATTTCCTCGATGCCACTGTGGCATTCGATGCAGCCGGCGCTCTTGCGGTGCGCTTCCTCGCGGGTCTGATTTATGCGGTTGGTCGGCGGAAGGGCGGCCGCGGCGACGGGCGCCGCGGTCGCATCGCGCGGCACCGCAATCGAAGGTCCAAAAATAGGATCCACCGCCGATTTTGCAGCCGGCCGGCCTTCCTGTCCGAACAGGACAATCCCGGTCACAGCGGCGCCCCACGCGCCGAGCAGGCCCACGGCCCACAGCGGAAAGCCGGTGCGTCGGGTCGAAAAGCTCATCGCTGCAGACTCATGGCTGACGGGTGATCACGGGCGGCTCAATACGTAAGCGTGACTGCCGCCACGAAGCTATAAAGAAAGCTGTCTTGGCTCGCGCTCGTAGACGAGGTGAAGCCGGGTACGTTCGGCTCCGTGTTCGCATAGATGTCGCGGTAGCCCCGTCCGGGAAGGAGCACACCGCAACCCGCCGACAGGATCACGTTGTTGATCAGGAATGGCCGCCATTGAACCCCACCGCTCAGGTCGAATCCGATCTCAGGTGGGGCGCGGTTCGACACCAGAACCGTCTCAATGGTGTCCGTAGAGGCAAAGCGGAGGTAGTTGGCGTTGGCAAAAGCCTTTAATTTGGGCGTGACGTCCGCTTCGGCGCCGATGCCGCCCAACACTAGGCCCGGATTGACGAAATTGGCCTGCCCCTCGGTCTTGCTCGTTCGCAAATCGGGAAGGAGGCTGAACCGCTGCTTCAGCGCCACCGAAGTGCCCCCCAGATTGAAGCCCTGCCGGACCCAATAGCTGAACGGCCCGCCCGTGAAATTGGTGTTGTCGTCGATCGAATCAAAGCCGGTGGCCTTCCCGTTTCCCGTGTTCCGGTCACCGGTCGCGTAGAAGAACGAGGCCTTGTAGCGCATCCAATCGTGGTCGTAGCTCACCTCGATCGCCGCCATCCCGGCGAGAATGTCGGTGGGCCGGCCGGCGAGCCCATTGAATTCGTCGTGTCCGGTGACCAGATAGAAAGCGTCCGTGAGGTTCCACGAACCCAGATGACCGTCCCCAAGGTAACCGACGTAATAGGCGTCGACCCGGTGCGCGACGACCGTTCCGATCGGAGCCGGCCTCACGATATTGCCATTGGTATCGTAGTGGGTGCTGGGCTGATCGAAGCTCGCCAGCACATTGACCTCCGTCGTATAGCCGTGCGCAAACGTGTCCTGGCGGTATAGATTGGCCACGGCAACGATCTCTCCGCGGCGGTCGAAGGTGTTGAGGCCGGAATTGGTGTCCTTCTCCCGAAGATCAAACACAGCCAGATTGTACTGGTAGCGGTTGCTCTCGTAATTGCCGAAGAAGCGGGCGCCCAGATTGGTGTCGTTGAAGATGAATCCACGAAAATCGCTGTTGAAGGTCTGGTTCCCGATCTTGATCGCGCAGAAATCGTAGTTGGGCGAAAGGTCCTCGAGGTGCTTTTCGACGAACGCCTCCTGAAGGGAGACAAACCCCTTGTTGCGGTAGGTGTAGCTCGTTCCGCTGTAGCTGGAGCCAGCCAGGCTGCCCGAGGCCGGAGCCAGGCCGCTGCCCAGAAGGCTGCCGACATCCCCCGGATTCACGACCCCGCTGTTGTTGGTGGTGGATCCGATTCCCGCCGTCAGCGAGCCCCGCGGATCCGGAGACACCTGGCCTGTATTTCTGAAGTCGACATGGTTGAAGTCGAATACAGGGCGGATATGGATCACCCACTCGTTCGGCTTGAACACGGTCGCTCCCTTGAACAGGTCGGCCGACAGTCCCAAATCCGTGACAAACAGCCGCGAATTACTGCTACCGAAGTTGTCGAAGCTCCCGGCGCTCGCGGCGCTCGCGCCACTGGGTGTGGGCAGCTTTCGGTCCTCGGCAACGGTATCGCTGGTGACGGTGAGACGCAGAAAGACATCCTGGCCATGGATCGGAAGGTCTCCCTTGAGCGTGCTCTGCCGGTAGTAATCCCACATTTCCGGGTCAGCGTGCCCGTAGGGCATCTCATTGGTGTCACCGGCTGTGTACCGCATCCATGGGACAAATCCGATGTGCCAGCGGTCGGGAACCGGCACCGCTCCAGCCGGAGCTCCCTCAGGGGCGGCCCCTCCCGAGGCGGCCGTACCGGGTGGCGAGGAAGGCGCCTCCGAAGCTTCCCAATCCTTCGGAACAAACCTATTCTCGCGCACACCGTACCTGGGCAGCTGCAAAGCGCTTGGAACTGGATCCGTTCCATATTTGGCCAGAGGCGCCGGCGGCGGCGGGACGAATTCCGGACGCTCGAGCGGCCCCCGCGGCGCCGCCTTCAGCGGCGAGAGCGGCGCGTCCTGAGCGCTCATCGGCGCCTCGATTTGATCGGAGGAAAAGAAGGGAACCCCAGGCGCCAGCGGCGGCTGCGCCCATGCGCCCGGATCAGGGTTGAACTGCGAGGCCGGAAGCTCCGGTTGGGAAGACGCCGGCACACGCCTGAAAATCAATGGAGCTCGCGCGCGCGGCGGGAGCGGAGGCAGAGCGGCCCCAGGATCAAATTTCATGGCTCCCGGCGCAACCGGGGGCGGACCCTGGCTCTCCCGCTGCCCGGGCTTCGCGACATCGGGTGGCGGAGGTTCCGCCGGATCCGCCCGCAGTCCGGCGCTCGCCGTAAGCACAACCGCGAGGAGCGATGCGATCCGGCGCTCACGCGTCATGGGAGCGAAACGATTCCGGGAGGCGATCTCAGGCCGGATGGCGTATGATGATAATCGTGACAGGTGCCGCAGGAATGCGCGACGCCTCCCTTTGCACTGTGGCAGCGCGCGCAGGACTCAACGTGCGGCACAAGAATGTCCGAGGTCTTCTCGCTTGAAAGAGCAGACAGATGGCACTCGACGCAGGCAACGCCCACGTGGCTCGAATGGGAGAACTTGGTTCCTAGCAGCCAGCGGTCCGGACTCACCGGGGGCGTCACCACCGGAGTGACATTCTCCGTCGCCAACACCTCATGGCAGAGCGCGCATCCGGCGAAGCGCGCCCGCGAAATGCCGCCATGGCCCGCAACCACCGTAGTCGGTCCCGATTGGCCATTGCTGAGGAAAACGCTGCGCTCAAGGTCCTCACCGGTGCGCGTGCTCTCACGCAGGGAGTTGATCTGGCGCTCCACGTAGTCGGCGATAGCCCGGCGGCCCTGAATGCCCAGCTTACGGGTCGCGTAGTCGGCGTACTGCACCGGCAGACTGCGCAGGAAGGCGCGAACGAAGGCGGGATCGCCGTGGGGCAGGGTCATTCCCGGGTTATGCTCGTCGAAGTTCAGCGAATGGCAGATGCGGCAGTTCCGCTCAAAGGAGATCCGTTCCATGTAGGCACCCGACGAATCCGCCTGGTGGCAGTAGGCGCATTCGAGCGCGCGGCCATTCACCGGGGGAATATTGGCTCCAGACATATGGAGCCGGTGATTGAACTTGAGCGTGTTCGGATCGACGTTCTTCTCCCGGAAAACACGGAACTCCGGATGGTCGACGCCAAAATCGGTGATCCTCGCCGTCACCGCTCCCTGAGTCCGGAGGACCGCGGGAACGATCAGGCCAGGCTGAATCTTGCGGGCAAACCGGGCTTCCGGAATGGTGTCCCTGAGTTTGTGGGAGGCCAGCATCTGCGCCGCATTGCCGTGGCAGGCGACGCAATTGATCTCCGCCAGCATCACCATTTGGCCGGGACCCTGATGCTCCAGATGACAGACCAAGCACGAAGGATTCTGCACCACGTCCACTTCATGGAACCCTCGGGTCCGGTGGCAGGCGAGGCAGGACCGGTCCATGCGGGAAAAGTCCTTCGGATGGCTGCTGGCGAACGACGCGAAACTGAGCGGACCTCTCCCGGCGCTCAGCGCGTCGGTAACCAGAGTGTCAAGCCCGTCGGACATTTCGGCGTGGCATAGGACGCAGCCGTTGCCCCCGCCCACCTTGGCGGCCAGATGCGCGAACTCGGCGCTCGAATGCCGCCGCGAAAGCGGAGCCGGGTTGATGAACGACTCACGCACCGATTTGGAGAGTCCGATCAGAAGGAATCCGATGCACAGGGCGGCAAAAGCACGGGTGACCAAGCCTCGGCGGGCCCGCAGGCTGCGCACAGGTTTGCAGCGCACGATCGAGCGGCAGCAGGTGCCATCCGGACGTGGACCTTCGGCGCACGGCCCGCCTGAGTTCTTAGGCCGCGTGCAGGCCCAGGTGCCCTTGGTCTCATCCGGCTTCAGAATCAACTGGGGCGTACACTCGGTCGTCGCACGGCATTCGCCCGATGGGCTGGGTCCAATGCGGCAGGGACATCCGTCACAGGTGTGACCGCACACCCACTTGTGCTGCGGGCGCTCGTACTTCGAATGATCGAAGGGCGGAATGGGGACGCGGCCTTCGCTCATCGGGCGCCTCCTGAAAACGCGTACACCAGGACAATGTGCGCCAGGGTGAATACAATCAGTCCGTACGTGAGCGGAATGTGCACGAACAGCCAGCCCTTCAGCACCATCTGGAGGGAGCGGTGGAAGTCCAGGGCGTCCTTTTGGCGGACCAATTCGCCCAGTTCATGCGAGATCCGCTTCTCGTCGGCGCTCAGGAATCGGGAAATCTTTCCAAGATCGTTGAGCAGGGCGTTCGCAATCCGGCTCGAACCGAACCAATGCGACGGCATGTTTGCGGGCCCGGCGAAAAACCCGCTGAGACGGGCGGTGTAGAAGTCCGCAAGGGTCGTGGCGCCGGCCGTCGGAACGACGGTGACGACCAGTTTCTCGGCCTGTTCTCGAAGATCGCGACGAATGATCGGAATTCTCTCGAAGGGCACCTCGCCTCCCACCCCGGTGAGCCTTCGCGGGAGGATGCGCGAAAGCCACCAGCCCAGGATCCCGCTCACGGTCACTCCGACGAAAAGAAGGCCAAGGATGGTCTCAAAGGTTCCTATCGGCACCCGCCACCGCAGATGGATCATGAAGACCACCGCCGTGAACAGGCCGAGATAGATATGGACCAGAAACCAGAGCCGCGAACTGAGCATCGGAATGAAGGCAATCTTCTTCCGCGCATTGAAGAAGGTGAGCGCCAGGATCAGGGCGAAGAGCAGCCATCCCGAAATGTAGACGAAATGAGGGTGCTCGGCCTGGGCACGGTCGACGCGGATCAGGAGCACCACGGTGGCGACGGCCAGAAAAATTCCAGCCAGGGCGCGCTTGACGATCCTGCGGCGAATCATCGCTTGAGCCAGGTAACCAGTTCGTCGACCGTATTCAGGTGCATGCGCTTCAGGGCATCGTGCGGGCAGGCGCGTTCACAGGCGGGCCCTCCGTACTGGTCGATGCATAGGTCGCACTTCGTCGCCTTCATGATCGGATTGGCGTCGCTAGCGACCAGGATGCGGCCCTCTTCATCGCGCACCTCGACCATTCGAATCGCCACGTACGGGCAGTTGTTGGCGCATGCGCCGCAGCCAATGCAGCTAGCCGGGTTGATGACGACATCACCCTCGAAGGCGTCGCGGTGGATGGCCCCCGTCGGGCATCCGATCATGCACACCGGATCGGCGCAGTGCATGCACGCCTGGGCCACCATGAGGCTGTTGTGGATCGGACCGTTGCGGAGGAAGCGGGGATTATTGTCGTGGGTCGAAGCGCAGGCCCGGACGCAGTCGTCGCAACGCGTGCACCGATCCATGTCGATCAGCATGGTCTCCGTGCCGTTGAAGAATCGGTTCTGCGTCAGGAACTCCATGAGGTCCGGCGGCAGGCGGGAATTCGCCAAGCCGGTCGCGGCGTCGGGCGCAAAGGGAGCCTTGGTCCTGCGGGTCGTGTCCACAGGAGGCGGCATCTGGTCCTTGGGCAACGAGGGCAGGACGATCTCCTCGATGATCTGCGCGGGAATGACCAGGACGTGCGTGTAGCCGATCACCCGCAGCGTGTACTGGAGGGCGACCTGATCGTCCGGGCGCAGCCAGTTGTGAGCGATCTCCTCGAATCCGTAGAGGCGCCCCGAGCCCAGGTAGTTGAGGGTCCTATGTCCGTCCCCGTAGCGCTGGGTGACGCGCGCGAAGCCCGCGCGGATCATCACCACGCTGTTGGGATAATCGCCCTCGACGGCGATCGTCGGCTCCCTCGAAGCAGACGCCCCCGACTGGGCCAGCTTCTTATACTCACCGGACCAGTCGTACTCCCCGTACGTCTCGAAATGCGTCGCGTCCATCACCCGCTTTTTCTGTTCCGCGTTCAGGTATCGCATGAACGGGATTTCGGCGAGGTAGGTGGAAAGGGCCCGCTCGCGGTAAATCCGGTCGATGTGCTGCCGCACGCGCGGATCGTAACGCATCAGGTCACGCAGCCCCTGCCAGCGGATCTCCAGCAGTTCGGTATAATCCTCCTTGGCAAAGATGGTCGCGGTCCGCGGCATCCGTGAGAGTGCGGCGATCTCTCCAAAAAAGTCGCCTTGGTCGATGGTTGCCGTCTTGTGCTCGTTGAGGATGCCCGGAATGTCCTGAAGGATGATGTGCGTCTCCGCTCCACTGGAACCTAGCCACTGGGGCAAGAACCGGCGGCGTTCGGCGCTTCGGGCCGTCTCATCCTCGTTCGAATTGCTCCACAGCTGCGCTAAAGCTCGGAAGATTCCGCGGCGCGCCGGCTCCCGCCGCCCAACCTGCGAAGGCGGGAGGCTCGGGCTAAGAACGACCTGGGCGGCCCCCGAAAGCACCATGAAGGCCGAGTTTCCGTAGTCGCCCTCGCGCACGATGATCTCGCCCTTCCGGTAGGTGTGCACGCGGGCGTCGTTGCGGAGGATATCCGGCAGCGAGGCCGACCGGGGAAAGCTGACCGGATTCATGTCCTTGAAGGGAGCCTTCGTCAGAAGGCGCTGCACATGCTCATCCGTCATGTCCTCGCTGAAAGCCTTGTCCCAGCGCCGCGGCCGATCCAAACCGGAGGTCGTGGTGCTCATCAGGCGTCGATCACAAGGGCGGTCTTGGGCCGGCAGATGCACGCGAGGCACGAGCCCCGCTCGACGTCGGCTCCATGGCCTGAGAGGTATTCGACCTGGCCCGACTTCACCGCCACCAGACACGAGCCGCAATTGCCGGCGCGGCATCCCGCGTCAATCTTGACGCCCGCCTCTTCGGCGAGATCCAGGACAGAGGTGCTTCCGCCCTGCCAGGCCGCCTTGCGCCCGGATTTGGCAAAACTGACCTCGATACCCGCGGCCGAAAACGGAGCCGCCGTCTTGACCTCCGGCTTCGCGGCCCGCTTCACCGAGGCCGGGCCAAAGGCTTCGTAGTGGACCCAATCATCCGGCACACCCCAGCTGCGGAGGTCCTCGGTGATGCTCTGCATGAAGGGGCCGGGCCCGCACAGGAAATACTCGTAATTGTTCGAGGGGAGCAGCTCCTTGAACAAATCGACCGTCACGCGGCCCTCGTGATGGTAATCCCGCCCCTTCACGTCGGTCGCCTTGGGCTTCGAATAGCAGACGTGCATACGGACGTTCGAATGGCGCTCCGACAGCTGCTCCATGTACGCCTGGAACATATGATCTGAACTGTTCCGCGATCCGAAGAAAAACCAAATTTCGCGAGCCGAGCCTGACTCCACCAGAGCGTTGGCCATCGCCACCATCGGCGTGACCCCAATGCCGCCGGAAATAAGGACGACGGGCCGCTCCTTCTCGACATCCAGGTAGAAGTGCCCGCTGGGCGCCTTCACATCCAGGATGTCCCCGGGCTTGATGGCGTCACAAAAGAGCGAGGAGCCTAGGCCCGGCGGATGGGGCGTATCCGGCGGCGGCAGGCATCGCTTGATGGTGACCCGGTAATAGGAGGTCCGGGCACTGTCGGAGAGGGAGTAGCAGCGAATGACCGGCTTGCTCTGACTCGGAACGTTCAGCTGGAATGTGAGGTATTGGCCCGGTTTGAACGGCGGGAGGGGCCTGCGGTCATGCGGCCTCAAATAGAAAGAATAGGTGTCACCGCACTCTTCGACCTTCTTTTCCACTTCAAACTTCCGGATTCCGTTCCACGCCGTTTTGGACTGCTCGACCGTCTGGATTTTGAGCTCGGCCGCCCGGATCTCCATCGCCAGGCGCTGACTGGTCAGCAGCGTGCGCTTACGCTCCGCAAATAGCCTCTGCGCCCCGCCGCCGACGAGGAGACCCACTTGGATCACCAATCCGCCGATGATGAACCACCCGGCGGCTAGCGCCGGATTATCAAGAATCGTTTGCAGAAGCTGCGCGGGCATTGTTGGAAGTGGACGTGGGCGGCGCGGCTCACCTTCATCGAGGCCTCCGGGGCGCGCAGCCGGCTACCGGAAATATTTGAAGCTGGAACCGAGGCGAAAAACAGGACTTATAACATTCATCAATTCTGGCCGCTTGCCAGTCGAAAAAAACGTCCTCCGGCGATCCGAGTCGAATCACTAGATATGGTCCCTACGAAACTTTTCTCCGCAGCCGCCGCGTTGGGGCTCTCGGCTTGTTCACTTCTCGGACAAACCACGGAGAATTCCGCACCTCCAGCGCCAGGCGCGGCGCCTGAGGCGGTTCCCGGCGCGGGCTCCGTGACCGGCGCCAGGACTTGCGCCACAAGCGGCTGCCATGGCGGTGCGGATGAACAGAGCAACCAATATGCCCTGTGGTTGACGCAGGACGTCCATTCAGGGACCACGGTCACGTTGTCGAGCGCGCGCGCCGCCCGGATGGCGGACGCCCTGGGCATCGCCAATCCTGCGGCCAGCGCACGTTGCACCGTTTGTCACGCTCCCTTGGCCGCCATGCCGGCTGCCCTCCTGGGGTCCGATGCGGAGGTCTCAGAGGGGGTTTCTTGCGTCAGCTGTCATGGACTGCCCGAAGGCTGGCTCCGCGGCCACACTCGGCCCGATTGGACACACGCCCAGCGTGTCGCCGCCGGGATGCGTGATCTGAACGACCTTTACACCCGCGCAAACACCTGCATCGCCTGCCACCAAAACTTGGATCCCGAGCTGGTGCGGACTGGACGCCACCCGGTGCTCATTTTTGAGCTCGATGGCCAGACCCAGAGCGAGCCCAAACATTGGCATGAGGCCAGGGCCGATATGGGTGCCCAGGCGTGGTACGTCGGACAGGCCGTCGCCCTGCGCGAAATCAGTTGGGCCCTTCTGAATGGCCAGGCGCCCGAAGGCTCACGCGAACGCTGGACCGCCCTGGTCTGGCTCTTGCGGCGAACCGGGCTCGGCTTCGAGGGTGCCGCTCTGGCCTCCAGCCCCGCGTCCGGCGAGCCTCGCGCCGCCGATTACGCGGCGGCTGTGGAACAGGCCGATCTTCTGGCGCGGCGCGCCTCCCTCTCCTGGAAGCCCGATTATGCGCGCGAAGCGCTCCGCCGTCTTGCAGCGGTTCGCGCGGATTTCCTCGACAGCGCCGTCGCCCACCAGGTCCAGGCCTGCCGGGCCGACCGCCTCGTTCTCGCGCTCGACAGGCTCGTGGCAGACCTTCCGCCCGAGCAGCGTCCCGCCGCCTCCAGCCGCCTCGATCCTCTCTTCAGGCTGGTGCAGTCGCAGCCCGACTTTGCCCCTGCCGACTTCGCCCGCGCCCTCGACGCCTTCTCTGCCGCGCTCTGAGCGCGCGTCAAGGATTCACATTCGGCTCACGCGGGAACTTCGCGTACGGCAGTCGGACGCCAAGGTAGGTAAAATTGTCCGCGCGAATCGATGGATCGGGCTGGAATCCGACGGTTCCCGACGCAGAAATGAGGTCGTCCTCCTCGATCCCGTCGCCCGAGACGCCGATCGCACCAATCATGACCCCGTTGCGATACAGGGGGAAGCCGCCGGCAAAAATCGTGATTCCGTTGGGTAGGTTAGGGTCCGTGCCCGCCCCCCCGGTGATGATTGGCCCCGAGAAGCGCTCCTGCATCCCGTTAAACGGACCCGCCGGCTCGTTCTCAATGCCAGGCGGGAACATGGTTTCAGCCAGAAAGCCGACCGTGCGCGTCGAAAACGCTCGGGCGTTGTTGGAAAAGAATAGGGCCGTCCTCCCTTTCTGGATCGCCACGTCCCACGAGAAAACCGTCGCATCCGGAGTATTGAAGGTGCCGAGAACAACCGGGGGAAGGCCCGCCTGGTTGGGATTGCTCACCACCGTGATAAAAACCGCCGCGCTCGATCCCGCGGGCTGACGAATGCCCGCGCGTGTGATGACCGCCCGCGCCGCGGCGTATCCGAGGATCTGCTGCACCTCGGCCGCGCTCAGGCGCGCCTGTCCAGAAATGGTGCCCGTAGCGGGATCGCCCTGGATGGGCGTCCGCAACTGCCCCTGAACCCCGTTGAGGGTCACAATCGGATAGACCACCGGCGAAGGGGGAACCACCCCACCCGTGCCCGGGCTGCCGCCCGGCGGTGCCGGCGCCGGCGTCGCGTCACTCGCCACATAAGGCAGACGAATCCCCCCGATGAAGATGTTGGTCGCCAGAATCAAAGGCGGCGGCTCAAAGCCGATCTGCCCCGACAGCGCGATCTGCTCGTTCACGTCCGGGCCATAGATGCTTCCATCCTCCACCTCAGCCTCTGGCCCCGTGACCCCGATCCCTCCCACGAGCTGGCCATTCTTATAGAGCGGGACGCCGCC
>Ga0302326_10014549_pt1 | contig 16619 bp, 12 predicted proteins | sample Palsa_T0_3_FD_202264 | JGI IMG/M metagenome (GOLD analysis project Ga0302326, IMG submission 202264) | Peat permafrost microbial communities from Stordalen Mire near Abisko, Sweden - Palsa_T0_3 | ecosystem: Environmental > Terrestrial > Soil > Palsa > Peat permafrost | place: Sweden: Abisko...
GCGCCGCCTCGCGATCACCTGCGGCGGTGGCATCGGCGAGAGCGCGAACGACGGCGAGCATGACCCTGACGGTACCGCCGCGCGGGGCGGATCCTGGCGCCTGGCCAGGATCGGCGATTTCGTCACTCAGGGCGTGACGCGAACGCCAACCTTCGGTGGCAGCGGTTGCGTCGACTGCGGGCCGAAGTGTGGCGATTACTCCCCGGATATGTGGGTCAAATCTCCAACCTTCGGCCCAGTCCGCGGGCCAGCCCATCGCGAGCCGCGGCCCCAGCGGGCGACTACTAGCCTCACCGCCATGAACGTCGCTGTGCTGGCCTCGGGAACCGGCACCAACCTCCAGGCTCTGATCGACCGCGCCCACGGCCGCGATGGCGTCACGATCGTCGCGGTCGGGTCCGACCAGCCTGACGCCCAGGCGCTCGAGCGCGCCCGCGCCGCCGGTATTCCGGAGCGCGCGTTCGCGCTCTCGGATTTTCCTGACCGGCGTGACCGCGATCTGGCGATGGCGGGCTGGTTGAAGTCGCTCGGAGTGGAGCTGGTCGTCGCCGCCGGCTACATGCGTCTGCTCGATCCGGCGTTCCTGGACGCATTCCCACAGCGGGTGATCAACGTCCATCCGGCGCTGCTGCCCGCGTTCCCGGGCCTGCACGTCGTCCAGCAGGCACTCGACTACGGCGTCAAGGTGTTCGGCGTCACCGTTCACTTCCTCGATTCCGGCGTCGACACCGGTCCGATCATTCTCCAGCGGGCGCTGCATCTGCCGGACGTGAGCGACGCCGATCAGGTGCTGGCGCAGTTGCATCCGGTCGAGCACGAGCTGTTGGTGGAGGCCGTGATGCTGATCTCGCAAGGTGCGGTCGGCTTCGATCCGGCCAACCCGCGTCGGGTACTGATCCTCGCCCAGCCTCCTCCAACCTGATCCCCCGGTAGAGTCGGCCGCATGGCAACCACGGAAGACGTGGATCCCGTCGAGCTGGCCGCCGAAGCCGCACCCGGGCCGAAGGTCCTGCGAGCGCTGCTGTCGGTTTCTGACAAGACCGGCATCATCGAGTTCGCGCGCGGCCTGGCCGACCTCGGGGTCGAGATCATCTCCACTGGTGGCACCGCCGGGCAGCTGTCGAGCGCCGGCGTGCCGGTCCGCTCGATCACCGATCTGACGGGCTTTCCGGAGATCATGGATGGGCGCGTCAAGACGCTGCACCCGAAGCTGTATGCGGGTCTGCTCGCGGTCCGCGACAACCCCGAGCATGTCCAGGCGGCGCAGGAGCACTCGGTCCAGTTCGTCGATCTCGTCTGCGTGAACCTGTATCCGTTCGAGCGCACCGCCGCCCAGCCAGGCGTCGCCGACGGTGACGTGATCGAGAACATCGACATCGGCGGCCCGACGATGATCCGCGCTGCCGCCAAGAACTTCGTGTACGCGGCGCCGGTCGTCTCGCCGGAGAGCTACGACGCCGTGCTCAACGAGCTGCGTGAGACGGGCGGCCACCTGTCACGCTCCACGCGGGAGTCGCTGGCGGCCGCCGCGTTTGCCTACACCGCGCGCTACGACACCGCGATCGCCCGCTGGTTCCAGGAGAAGCACGAGGACTTCCCGTCACTGTTCGTGCGCGCCTTCGAGCAGGTGCTGGAGCTGTCCTACGGCGAGAACCCGCACCAGCGGGCCGCCTACTACGAGCAGGTCGGCGCGCCCTCGCACGTGCTTTCCCAGGTCTCCCAGCTCGGCGGCAAGCCGATCTCGTTCAACAACCTGCTTGATCTCGACGCCGGCCAGCAGCTGCTGGCCGAGTTCGACGAGCCCGCATGCGTGATCATCAAGCACAACAACCCCTGCGGCGTGGCGATCGGCTCAGATGCCCTGGACGCCTACCGCAAGGCGTTCGCGTGCGATCCGATGTCGGCGTTCGGCGGCATCGTGTGCCTGAACCGCGGCGTCGACGCCGAGTTGGCGGCGGCGCTCAAGGAGCAGTTCATCGAGGTCCTGTTCGCCCGTGGCTACTCCGAGGACGCGCTGGCGGCGCTCGCCGAGAAGCAGAACATGCGGATCCTCGACGATCAGGACGAGCACCGCGAGATCGCTCCCGGCGACCCGCACATGCGTCAGGTGGCGGGCGGGCTGCTCGTCCAGGACCGCGACTCCTTGACCGAGCGCCGGGCCGACATGCACGTCGCCTCCGCTCGCGAGCCGACCGAGTCGGAGTGGCGTGATCTCGAGTTCGCCTGGGTGGTCTGCAAGCACGTGAAGTCCAATGCGATCGTGATCTGCCGTGACGGCGCCACGATCGGGATCGGCGCCGGTCAGATGAGCCGCGTCGACTCGGTGCGCGTCGCGATCGAGAAGGCCCAGGATGGCGTCGCCGGCGGCGCGCTCGCCTCAGACGCGTACTTCCCGTTCTCCGACGGGCCCGAGTTGGCACTGGCGGCGGGCGTCACCTCGATCGTCCAGCCCGGCGGGTCGGTGCGTGACAACCTGACCATCGAGGCCGTCGACAAGGCCGGCGCCGCGATGGTCTTCACTGGCCACCGCCATTTCCGGCACTGATCCCGGTGCGGAGGGCAGGCTGAGCGAGATGAGCGACGACCGCGCCCAGCGTCTGCCGGGGGATCCGCCGTCGCCTTACGAGGTGGCGTATGGCTTTTCCCGGGTGGTCACCGCGGGCGGCCTCGTGCTCGTTGGCGGCACCACCTCGATCACCGGGGACGGCTTCGTGATCGGCGAGAGCCCCTACGACCAGACCGTTGAGATCCTCCGCAAGGTCCTGCATGAGCTCTCCCGCGCCGGCGTCGTCGCCGACGAGGTCGGCCGCGCCCACGGCGAGGTGTTCGGCTCGATCCGCCCGCTGATGACGATGATCGAGATCTCGGGCCTGATCGACCCCCGCATGCTCGTCGAGATCGAGGCGGTCGCCCTCGCGCCGCCGCCCCGCTGACCCCGCTCGCCCCGAACAGCAGCGCTGTGGCCGCGCCGCCCCCCCGCCAAAAACGGTCACCGCGGCCGCTGACACGCCTATATGGCTGGTTTCTCGACCCGGTCTGAGTTCAACCGCTCCAGTACGCGATCATGTGGTGCCCGCCGCTGTAGCTCAGCTGGTAGAGCAGCGGACTTTTAATCCGAAGGTCGTGGGTTCGAACCCCACCGGCGGCATCATGAAGTAGCTGGAAATGGTCGTATTCGGCGGCCCGGCACCCGACTTGGTCGCGAACCGCGAGGGTAGAAGCGCCACGCTCGAGACACGCCATCCAGTCGGATGGTCGAGGGATGGTAGGATCGGTGGCCGAATGAGCGAAGCCGAGCGGAGCGAGAAGATCACGATCAACCTCGGGTTGATCGATCTGGGTCAGATCGACCTGCTCGTGAGCGAGGGGTTCTTCACGAACCGCACCGATTTCATTCGTACCGCCATCCGGCGCCAGCTTGAAAGTCGGTCAGGGGCGGTCGAGACAACGGTGGCGCGTCGTGAGTTGGTGCTCGGGATCGAGCACTACAGCCGCGATTCGCTCGAGCGGCTCCGGGATTCGGGTCAGATGGTGCAGCTGCGTGTCCTTGGGTTGGCGACGATCGCCGATGACGTTTCGCCGGAGCTCGCTCTCGCGACGATCGCGAAGGTCGAAGTCTTAGGCGCGTTTCGAGCGACCCGGGCGGTGAAGGCGGCGCTCGCATCGCGCACCGCATGATCACCAGTCGACTCGGCGCGCTTATCAGTGTGCCGCTAGCGCTGTTCGCCCAGCCGCCCCACATCCCGAGAGGACGTTGATGGACACCAAGATGAATGAAGCGCTGCGGCTCACGATGGCCGGGCGCGTATCTGAGGCCACCGCGCTTCTCCAGCGGGGTCTCGCGGGCGCCGGTAGCGCTGCGTCGGGTGGCGCGACCGACGCGCGGTCGCGTCGCGAGCTCGATCTTCATCTCAAGCCTGACCTTGAGCGCGAGCTTTCTGCGCTTCCAGATGCGGGCCGCCACACCAGGACGCGTGCAGGAGCAGGAGCGTCCGGTCGTAGTGCGACGCCTCGCACTGCCGAAGTCGACGGTCGGTTTCGTCAGCTGAGCCACTCCGAGCGCGCGGGAACTCGTGACTACTACCTCTACACGCCCGGCGGATACGCCAGCCGTCCGGTTCCGCTGGTGGTCATGCTTCACGGCGGCAAGCAGGACGCGCCGGATTTCGCGGCCGGGACTCAGATGAACGAGCTCGCCGAGCAGCATTCGTTCTTCGTCGTGTACCCGGAGCAATCGCGGAAGGCCAATCAGGGGCGCTATTGGAACTGGTTCTCTACCACCGACCAGCGAGCTGGTGCAGGTGAGCCCGCGATCATCGCCGGCATCACCCGCGCGGTGATGCGCAACTTTGCGGTCGACCGAGCTCGCGTCTACGTCGCCGGGCTGTCAGCGGGAGGCGCGATGGCTGCGGTCATGGCCGCGACCTACCCGAGTTTGTACGCGGCGGTCGGCGTGCACTCCGGGATCGCCTACGGCGCCGCCCGCGATGTCGGCTCAGCCTTCACCGCGATGCGAACTGGCGGCGCAGCTGCGTCGGCCAGCGCGGTGCCGCTGATCGTGATCCACGGTGACCGTGACACGATCGTGGCTCCGGTCAACGCCGAGAAGTTGATCGCCGCTCGGCTGGCGGTCGGCGACGTCACAGGCCGCGAGGGGCCGATCACGGTCCGCGGCGACGGCGGGCACCCCTATACGCGCACCGTCCACCACAACGCGGGCGGCCTCGCCGTCGCGCGGTCGTTGATCGTCCACGGGGGACGACACGCGTGGTATGGCGGAAGTCCGGTCGGCTCCTACACGGACTCACAAGCGCCAGACTCGTCCGCTGAGATGATCCGGTTCTTCCTCGAGCACCCAACGACGTGAACCAGACGTCCCTGACCACGCGGCCGCGTTGCGCCCCAATGAGCTGCCATCAAAGACTCCTGAGCGTCGTCGAGGAGGCCACGTCTGCCGCTACCGGTTCCGATCACGCCGTGCCCAGAGCAGTAGCCGGAACGCCGGCGCATTCGGGACGCGCTGCTTGGGCCGTCGTCTCGTTTGCGGCCGTCGAGGAACCGCGTGACTATCGTGTCCGATGCGGGGTAGGAAGGACGGACTTGCCTGAGACCGACACGAGAGGACCGGACGCGCATGCCGCCGGACGAGCCGCCAACTGATCCGTCGGAGTTCAGCCTCCGAGAGCTCCCTGAATGGGTCAAGAGCTTCGGTCTGCCCCCTGCCGCCGACGCGGCGATCGACCGCTACTGGAAGCCCGCATGGGAGGCGATCAAGGACAAGTTGCCGCTGCTGCCGGTCCAGGTCAACCGGCCGGCGCCAGCCGTGGTCGATCCGAACGGCATCGCCCACGAGCAGATCCGCTTTGAGGCGGTGAGCGAGGAACAACCGAGCGAGGCGTGGCGAAATCGGTTTGAGGCAATGTGGCCCGCCTACCGGGCGTGGTATCTCCGTGAGGGCGATACGGCTCGGCCGGACCTGGCCACGTGTCGCACGCGACTGCGCCAGCACATGCCCGAGCTGATGCCTACGTATGAGCGCCTTATCGAGCTCGCTGGCGGTGATGAGCTCGCGGCACGGTTCCTTTCGTTGTATCGGCCGCCGGGGTTCATCGTCGGTTGCTCGCAGGGAGTCTGGACACGCGGCGCGCCGGTGCTGGTGCGCAACTACGACTACCCGGCCTCACGGTTGGAGGGCGTCATCAGCAAATCGGCGTGGACGGGACGCGAAATCATCGGGATGAGCGACTGCCTGTGGGGGCTGCTGGACGGCATCAACGACGCCGGCTTGGCGGTGTCGCTGACGTTCGGGGGGCGGCAAGCCGTCGGCGACGGATTCGCGGTTCCGCTGGTCGTGCGCTACCTGCTCGAAACATGCTCAACCGTGGGCGAAGCCAGAGCGACGCTCAAGCGCCTTCCCGTACACGCGGCACAGAACCTGACCTTGCTCGACCGCACGGGCGAATCGATCACTGCCTTCGTCGCCCCCGACCGCACGACTCGATTTACCGCCGTCGCCGTCACCACCAACCACCAAGATCTCAACGACTGGCCCGAGTACACCCGTGCGGTTCGCAGCGTCGAACGACAGCGATGCCTGTTGACGCTGCTCGACGATCCGCAGCTTTCGTCCGTGCAGTTCATCGAGTCCTTCCTTGCGCCGCCGGTGCACAGCACCGGCTACAGCACCGGGATGGGCACGTTGTACACCGCGGCATATTTCCCCTCCGAAGGTCGCGTCGAGTATCGCTGGCCTGACCACACCTGGCCGCAGTCATTCGAGCGGTTCGTGGAGACCGCGCACGTCGAGACCTACGCCGAGCCAGCCCTAGCCGCCTGATCAACGCGCAATGGCAATGACACGCCGGAGTGGAACCCAGGTCAAGTGGCCTGGTTTCAACCAGTTGATAAGAGATACGAACCGGGATGTGCCGCCGAGCTGAACCCTGGACCAGACGAACCGAGCCAAGGACCGCACATCGTGCGATTGAGCCGGTCTGAAGACGTACCCGAAGCGTTCAGGTATGCGGCCCTGGCCTAGTTTTCAATCGGCGCAGGTGGCCCAGTATTCAACCGGCGCCGACAGTATTAGCCCTGGGACGTACTGACTCGGAGCGGCGCTCGCTAAGTCTTCCAAAGCTGCGGAGGCGATCCGTGGGGTGGCGTGCGGTGTTACGCGATGCTTTGTCGGTGTACATGGCGTTGTCGGCGTCTCGCAGCAGGTCGTTGGCGGAGGCGGCGGCCGTGCTGTCGGCGGTCGCGACTCCGACGCTCACTCCGATCGTGATGGGTGGGCCGGCGGCGATGTCGATGGGTTTGGTAAGCGAGGTGCGGATGTGCTCAACGGTCTGGCGCGCTTCGGCGGCGGTGGTGTCTTCGCAGAGGATCACGAACTCGTCGCCGCCGAGCCGGGCGACGACGTCGTTTCGTTGGCTGGCGACGGTCTCGAGCCGGCGGGCGACCTCGACGAGGACGCGGTCGCCGACGGCGTGTCCGTACTGATCGTTGATGGGTTTGAACCGGTCGAGGTCGAGGAAGATCACAGCGCTGGTTTCGTTGTGGCGGTGATGGCGAGAAACGGCGATCTCGATCCGGGAGAGAATTTGGACTCGGTTCGCGAGGCCCGTGAGGCCGTCGTGGAGGGCTTGGTGGACGAGGACGGCTTGTTGTTGTTTTCGTTCGATGGCGTAGGAGATCGCGCGGACGATGTGGTTGTGGTCGACGCGACCCTTGACCAGGTAGTCCTGGGCGCCTTCGCGGACCGCGAGCAGAGCGAGGGTCTCGTCCTCTTGGCCGCTGAGCACGACGATGGCGACTCCGGGGGCGGTCGTGCGTACTCGCTTGACGGCCTCCAGCCCGTCGGCGTCGGGAAGTCCGAGATCGAGCAGGACGCAGTTGAAGGTGTCGCGTTCGAGCGCGGCGATGGCTGTGGCGAGGCTGCTGGCGATCTCGGTGCTGTCGGGCGAGGCCCACCCCTCCTCGAGTTGCGCGGCGACGACGCGGGCTTGGACTGGGCTGTCCTCGACGAGCAGGACTCGGGGTACGCCGAAGCGGGGGTCGGCATTTGCCATGGTCTTGTATCGGCAACCGCGCGACGGATAGTGAACGCCGCGCTCTCGCGCCGGACGCATCGATAGGCCTGGGGCGGTCAAGCGACGGCGCCTCTGGGCCGATACGAGGTGTGTGCCTACGACACCGTCGTCAGACAGTTCATTGCGAGGGGTGCTCGCCGGGTTGATCGTCGAGCACAGCGCTGACGGGATCGTCGCCGTCGGTCAGGATGGGGCGATCCTTGCGTTCAACGCCGCCGCCGAAGCGATGTTCGGGTACGAAGAGTCGGAAATCGTCGGACGCGACCTGTCGACGCTCATCTCGCCCGGCGCGGAGCGCCAACTCGATGGCACGACCGACCGACCGACCAGCGGGCTGCAGATCAGAGACCTCGACCAGGGGATGATCGGACGGCGGCGCAACGGGGACGCGTTCCCACTCGCGCTGATCGTCAGCCAAGCGGTGGCGGACGGCCGTCCGTTCTCGGCGTGCGTGACCCGCGATATCACCGAGCAAGTCGCGCTGGCCGAAAGCGAATCGTTGCATCGGGTGGTCACCGAGGCTTCGGGTGACATCATCGCGCGGATCGGTGGGGACGGTATCTACCGCTACATCTCGCCGGCATCCGAGCGGGTCTTGGGGTTCGCTCCGGTGGACGTGGTCGGTACCCCGTGGGCCGACTATCTGCATCCGGACGATCGCGCGGGAGAGAAAGAGGCGATCGGTCGTCTGCTGGCGGGAGAGCGATCGATCACGTTCACCGCTCGCTTTCGTCACCAGCAGGGCCACTATGTGTGGCTGGAGACGCTGATCACCGTGGTGGTTGACGAGCGCACCGGGTGGAACGTGTTCACCGTGTCGCGCGATATCACCGATCGGATGCGGGTCGAGGCCGAGCTCGAGCAGAGCCGCCAGTTCTTGGCCTCGATGATCAGCAACGTGGGGGGCGCGATCTACCGCTGCACCGCCGATGATGCCTGGACGATGCAGTTCATCAGCGACGAGATCGAGACGATCTCCGGATATCCGGCGTCGGACTTCATCGACAATGCCGTACGGACATTCGCTTCGATGGTCCTCCGCCCCGACCGAGTAGAGGCGGAGGCCACCGTCGACGCGGCCGTGGCCGCCGGCGAGCCGTTCCGACTCGAGTACCGGATCGTCAACGCGGCCGGCGCAACCGTCTGGATGCAGGAGCGTGGCCGGGGGTTCTACGACGACGGGGGCGAGCTGCTCTACCTTGACGGCTTCGTCTTCGACAACACCGAGCAGAAGCTCACCGAGGAAGCGCTCGAGCAAGCACGCGAGGAGGCCGAGGCGGCAACCTTGGCCAAATCGGAGTTCCTGGCGAATATGAGCCACGAGATCCGCACACCGATGAACGCCATCATCGGGATGACCGATCTGGTCCTGGACACCGAGCTCTCTCCCGAGCAGCGAGAGTTCATCGAGACCGTCCACGCGTCCGGAGATGCTCTGCTGAGCATCATCAACGACATTCTCGACTTCTCCAAGATCGAGGCCGGAAAGCTCGAGATCGATGCGACGCGGTTCGACGTCCGAGAATGTTTCGAAGCGTCGCTGGATCTCGTCGTCGCGGCCGCGGCCGAGAAGAACCTCGAACTCGTGGCCAGCATCGCTGACGCGGTCCCGAAAATCGTGTTCGGAGATGTCGCCCGCGTCCGGCAGATTCTCGTCAACCTGCTCTCCAACGCCGTGAAGTTCACCTCCGACGGCGAAGTCGTGATCCACGCCGAGAGCCGACCTCTGGGATCCGAGCGCCATGAGCTCCACGTCACGGTGCAGGACACCGGGATCGGGATTCCCGGCGATGGCATGGACCGGTTGTTTCAGTCCTTCAGCCAGATCGACGCCTCCACCACCCGCGAGTACGGCGGCACCGGCCTGGGTCTCGCGATCAGCCGCCGCCTGACCGAGCTGATGGGCGGGCGCATGTGGGCCGAGTCCGAACTCGGGGTCGGCTCTCGCTTCCAATTCACGCTGGAAGTCCAGGCCGCTCAAGAGCAGCCCGGCGACGCTGAGATCGGCGTGCGACTCGAGGGACGTCGGATGCTGATCGTCGATGACAACGCCACCAACCGCCGCGTTCTCTCCCTTCAGGCCAAGTCCTGGGGCATGGTCTGCGACGCCGCCGAGACCGCCCACCAGGCGCTTGAGTGGCTGCGCGCCGGCCGCCGGTTCGATGTCGCGGTCCTCGACATGCAGATGCCCGTGATGGACGGGATCCAGCTCGGACGTGAAATCCGCCACCTGAGCGCTCATGACGATATGCCGCTCGTGATGCTCACCTCACTGGGGCGCCGCGAGGAAGCAGCAGCCGCCGTCGGGTTCGCCGCGTTCCTGCACAAACCGAGCAAGGCCTCCTCGCTCTACAACACCCTCGTCGGCGTCCTCGACCGAGGCGCCCCGCCCTTGCCCGTCACTCCCGACCCGAGCCTCGACACGACAATGGCGGCGCGACACCCCCTCCGGATCCTCCTTGCCGAGGACAACGCCGTCAACCAGAAGGTCGCGATCCACATCCTGGCGCGAATGGGGTACACGTGCGACCTCGCCAACAACGGCCGCGAAGCCGTCGCTGCTGTCGCAACCACCACCTACGACGTCGTGCTCATGGACGTGTTGATGCCCGAGATGGACGGCCTCCACGCATCTCAAGCGATCCGCGCTCTCAGCAGCATCAAATCCCAACCGCGGATCATCGCGATGACCGCCAACGCAATGGCAGGAGACCGCGAAATGTGTCTCGCGGCCGGGATGAATGATTACGTCAGCAAGCCGGTCCGCATCGACGAACTCGTGACCGCACTCCTCCAAGTCCCCGCGTCACTCGCACCGAGCCTCAACCCATCCCCCGCCACCGGCGCCCCTGACCACGACACCGGCCAAGAACAGATCACCGGCGCGTCGCCAAGCCCCTGCGAGACCACTCCCCGACCACGGCAACAGGACGCAGACGAACTCCTCACCGCGCTGCGCGAAGCTATCGGCAACCAAGCCGACCATGTCCTCCCCGAACTGAGCGAACTCTTCCAAGAAGAAGGACCTCGATTGCTTCAGTCCGTGCACCAAGCAATTAGCGAGGCCGATCACCAACAGCTCGCAGCAGCCGCGCATACGCTCAAGAGCAGCTCCGCCAGTCTTGGAAGCCGAGACCTCCCAACCCTCTGCCAGCACCTCGAAACCCTCGGACGCAGCGGCACTACCAGCGGCGCCGAGAAATACACCATCAGCCTCGACCAGGGGTACGCTCGCTTCACCGCGATCCTCAACCTCGCCTGTGCCACCCTTCCCACCCACACGTCACGACCCACAACTGTTCAACATCTCCCGGCTACATTGTCTCGCGGCGAGGCGGTTGCCGTGGTCCCCAGTCGCTGTGGCCCACCGGTCCGCGGATGATCGAGTAGGCGTCTCTCAAGCACCGCAATCCGCCGCCTTTGTTTGTCGCGAACTTTGTCGCGAACTGCGCAGATATGAGGGCATGTCAGCCGAATCCAGCGCACCGAAGCGCCGTCTGCAGAGCTGAAAGCGCCTGGATTCGCCTTCGATCATCTTCGCGGCAGCAGCACCGAGCTGGCCGCTGGGCCGGCCTTGATCACGCGGCGCTCATGGGTGCCGAGGCCGATCGTCTGACCGGCGTCGCTGACGACCTCGACGTCGAAACGAAGCTTGCGTCCGTCGACGACCTCGGTCAGGCGGGCGCGCGCCCGGCATCGCGAGCCCTCCGCCGCGCTGGCGACGTGCCGAACGCAGACCTCGAAGCCGACGGTTGCCTGGCCGTCGGTCAGCAGCGGGTGCACCAGTGCCGCCGCGCTGCGCTCCATGAGTCCGATCATGCCCGGTGTCGATAGCACCGAAAAGCCCAACGTCCCCCCGACGTCGGTCAGCAGCCGTCCCTCGACAACGAACTCTTCGACATGCTCAAGACCCACGGCGAGAGTCATCGGAGCGATTCTCTCACCGTCGCCAGGCGCGCGGCACGCGGGGGAGGTTACGGGTTGGTTGCATAATCGTGGTTGATGGGTCGACGGCTGCTGGAGGATTTCGTCGTGGACTCTGTAGCAGCGCATCCGATCTCACGTGCGGATCCGGAGGATCTGTGCGTGATCAATCATCGATCCCGGCGTGTCATGGAGAAGGCTGGCTTTATCTATGAGCGTGAGTTCGAGCATGGGGGAGCGCCACACGTTCTCTATCGGCGTTATCTCACCGGCGCCGGCAGGCGTCCGGCCTACCGTTAGATCGGCCTGGTTCGGTAACCCCTCGCCGTCGCCGGTCCGCCGATGATCACGTGGGCGTCTCTAGTGGGCGCATGATGTACCGGGAAGAGCTGGCGTCGTGTCGCGGAGCTCGTCGTCAGCGAGCTCCAGACCGTGATCTAGTGCGTCGACGATTCGCGCCAAGTCATCATCTGAGCTAATCAATGGCGGCGCGAGGAAGAGAGACGTCGCTTCACCGCTGGTGGCGATCAGCGACCCTGCCTCAAGGGCTCGCGCGGCGACACGGCTGGCGAGCGGTTCGGGCTCCTCCCCGCGCCAGTCGTGCCAATCCGGACCGTGCAGCTCGACCGTCCAATGCAGTCCGCGACCGTCCACGCGAGATACGCTGGGATGGGCCTCGGCCAGGGCGCTGAGACGACGCTCCATCACGGCGTCGAGTTGGCGAGCACGCTCGGGCAGGCCATCGCGAGCGGAGATCTTCAGGTGGGCGAGAATCGCCGGCATCATCAGCGGGTGTGAGCGGAACGTGCTGTAGCTCTGCCACGACGCGCCGCGCAGACGATCGACCAGGTCCTTGGAGAGCACGACCGCGGCCGCAGGCATCGCGCCTGCGGCCAGCGGCTTGCCGAGCACGACAGCGTCGGGTCGTGCACTCCCATGCTGGAAGGCGAACCAGCCACCGGTGCGCCCCATGCCTGTGACGACCTCGTCGGCGACCCATAACGCGCCCTGATCGCGAGCTACCCGCGCGACCAGATCCTGGTAGGCAGGGTCGTGGTAGGCGCCGCCCTGCGAGTAGTCGAGTAGCACCGCCGCTGCTCGCCCGAGCGGCTCGGCGAGCGTGTCGGCGTCGGGCAGCGGGCGGCTCTCGCCGCGGACCCGGGCACCGACGGGCATCGGAAGCTGTAACACCTCGGCCAGGCGCGGCACCGGGCGCACGCCGCCGGTCGCGAACGTCAACCCTCCGTGCCAATGGGGTTGGACGGTCATCTCGCGGGCCAGCCCGCTGCCGCCGTGGTAGGCGCGCTCGCGCGTGGCCAACGGCGCGCGGCCGGTGAGCGCTTGCGCGAGCGAGAGGATCGCGTCGTTAGCCTCGCTGCCGCTGAGAAAGAAGCGGACCGCACCAACCCACGACTCCTCGCCCGCGAACGCCGTGCCGAGCAGCTGCTCGGCGGCATCGACGCGGGGCGTCCAGCCCCAGCCCTCGTTGAGTGCCGGCACATCCAGTTGGCCGCGCAACGCCTCCACGACCTCGGGGTGAGCGTGGCCGAGCGGCGCCGCGGTGTTGCTGGCATCGATCACGTGGCGGCCATCCGCGAGCTCAAGGTAGATCCCGCGACCGCCCACGACGCCCGGCACCGCCGACCGCCCGGCGGTGAGGCTTGTCGACAGCAGGCGGCTGGAGCTCACTGAGACACCTCGCCGCCGAACCCCCAGCGCTTCGGGGAGACACCCTCGACGACGACCCACGTCGCCTCGCGCACTTCCTCGCCCAGCGCCGAGCACAGTCCGTCGGTGAGCTCTTTGACGACACGCGCCGCTGATGCGTCGTCGATTCGGCGGTCAAACGCCTTGACCTCGATGTACGGCATGGCTAGCTCCTCTGTTCGTTGTCGGTCCAGCGCGTGAAGCCGACGTCGGTGGCGACGCAGCGCCGGTACATCTCGTCGAACGCCGGGCGCAGCCGCGCTGCCCAATCGCTCGCCGGCTCAAGCGCCTCAAGCCATGCCGGCATCAACTCGCGCACCTCGTCGATCAACGCGTCCTCGTCGACGGTCAGCACTCGCCCGTCGGAGACGATCACTTCGCCGTCGACGATCACTCGTCGAACCGCGCTGCCGTCCTCCCCGTAGATGAGGTGGTTGGCGACGTCGGTCAGGGGCAGGTAGGCCGGGTGGGCGAGGTCCACGAGCACGATGTCGCCGCGGGCGCCGCGGCGCAGCATGCCGACCTTGTCTTGGAGGCCCATCGCTCGCGCGCCGCCGGCGGTCAGTGCGTGGAGGATTTCGGGGGCTGTCGGCCAGTCGGCGTAGTTGGGTCCCGAAATCTTGTGGATCTGGGCGGCGAGCCTGCCAACATGCCAGAGATTGTTGGTGTCCTCGACGGTCGCCTCGTCGGTGCATAACGCGATTTCGACTCCGGCTTTGCGCAGGCGCCGATACGGCATCAGCCCGCTGCCGCAGCGGAGGTTGCCCGATGGCGAGTGCACGACGGTTGCGCCGGCCGCGGCGAGCCGCGCGATGTCGTCGTCGTCGATCCACACGCCGTGGACGATGCATGCTCGCTCGTCGAGCACACCCAGCTCGTCGAGCCGCTGCACGAGCGATGGTCGGCCGGCGACCTGCTCGGCGACCCGCTGCACCTTGGACTCGTAGACGTGCAGGACGTATGGCATGTCGTGTTCGGCAGCGAGCGCATGCATCGCGGTCAGGTAAGAGTCGGTCGCGCGTTGCGGAGCCGATGGAGAGATTCCGCAGCGCAGCCGATCCCCGGCCGCGCCGTGCCATCTTGCGATGAAGTCCCGGTATCCGGCGATGATCGCGTCAGCCGGAGGTGGACGATCGGCGACGAAACGGGCGAGCACCTCAGGCTCGAGCAGGTCGGCGAGGTACGGGAACCACTCGTGCTCGGGCAGCTCGGGCTGGTAGATCGTCACCGTCGCGCGAATGCCGAGTTCGCGATAGGCGCCCATCACCGCGTCCACCGTCTCCGGCGTTGGGGCCGGGGCGTAGATCGGATCATCGAGCACGGCGGTGACGCCACGGCGGACCATCTCAAGCGTTCCGAAGAGAACGCGAGCGCGATACAGCTGCGGGGGGAACGGGCCGAAGTCAAACGGCGGTAGCTCGTAGAGCATGAATAGCTCGAGCGGGAGGTCGTCGACGAGGCCGCGGTTGAACGCGCCAGAGGAATGGACGTGGGCGTTGACGAGCCCAGGTAGCGCGAGCCACCCGTGGGCGTCGATCACCGCGATGGGCTCTTCCAGCGCGGCCCGCCCGGCGTCGACGACCTCCGTGATCACGCCGTCACGGACCACGATGTCGACCGGCGGACCGAGGCGGCGTGGGGCGGCGTCATCAAGCAGCATCGCCGAACGAATCAGGCACGATCCGCTCACCACGTACTCCCATAGGCGACCCGCACGGCCTCGCCGGTGATCGCAGCGGCACTATCGGAGACGAGAAAGGCGATCGTGGCCGCGACCTCCACCGGCGACACGACGCGGCCGCCCGGTGTCGCGACCTCGATCCGTCGCCACGCCTCTTCGACGGTGATCCCGTCACGCGCGGAGCTCAGCTCGATCGTCCGGTCAGACATCCCAGTGCCACGAACCCAGCCGGGCAGCACGGCGTTGACGGTCACGCCGAACGGGGCTGTGTCGATCGCCGCTGCGCGCATGATTCCGATCACGGCGTGCTTGGAGGCGACGTACGCCGAGCACGCAGGACCACCGGTGAGCCCGGCTGTCGAGGAAACGAACACGATCCGGCCCCAGCCGCGTTCGGTCATCGGTCCGGCGAGCAGTCGCGTGAGTTCGAACGCGGCGTCGGCGTTGACCGCCATCGTCTCCGACCAGACGGTCTCGTCCTGGAGCCAGATCGGCTGCTCGCGGTGGGTGTCGACGCCGGCCGCGTGGATGAGCACATCGATCCCGCCAAGTCGCGCAACGGCTTCGGCGGCGACCGCGCGGCACCCCGCGGCGTCGGCGACCGAGGCCGCGAGCACCTCGACACCGGCGTCGCGGGCGAGGGTGTTGAGTTCCTCCGCCGTGCGCGAGACCCCGAGCACCCGGGCGCCGTCGGCGGCCAAGCGGATCGCCGTCTCGCGGCCGATCCCTCGTCCCGCACCGGTTATCAGCACGCGGCGCGCCCGGACACCCGCCTGAGCGCTCACTGCACAAACGGGAGTTCTTGAGCGACGCCGGTGATGGCGCCTTCGGGAGCGCGCACGGTGACGGCATCACCCGGGCGCACCCCGCGAGAGAGCACCGCGATCGCGATCTGACGCTCGAGCGCGTAGGAGTAGGCCGCCCAGCGCACCTCGCCGACCGGTTCGCTGTCGTCGGTGACAGCCCAGAACTGCTCGAGACGACCGGGCGCCCGATCGAGCACGAGCCCCAGCGTGTGGCGCCGATTCGGGTCGTCGGCTGCTTCAGCGAGCGCGTCGGAGCCGATGAATGGTGCCGACTCCAGGTCAACGAGCCGGCCCGCGCCAGCTTCGTACGGCGTCATGCCGGAATTGACGAAATAGTGAGTGTCCGTGATCCCCTGCTCAATCGCGCGATTCAGGTTGGGGCCGCAGACGAGCGCACCGAGCGGCTCACCGGCGGCCTCGAGCACATCCCACAACTCCATCCCGCGCTCGCTGCCAAGCGGATAAACCTCAAACCCGAGCCCGCGGCTCCACCCTGTGCGCGAAACAACGCACCCGTGTCCGGCGACGGTCGTTTCCACACAGCGATACCGCTTCAGGTCGGCGACGCCAGGAGCGAGCGGTGCGAGCAGATCGAGCGCACGCGGTCCCTGGACCTGGATCGGAGCGACGTCGGGCTCGCCGACGCGAACGTCGAGGGCGTGCGCGCGTGCGATGCCGCGCGCCCAGAGGGTCAGGTCGACATCGCCGTGGGAGATCCACACGCGGTCGTCCCTCGGCCGCAGCACGATCGGCTCGGTCATGATCCTGCCGTCGTCGTCGCACACCATCGTAAAACGGCATTGGCCGACCTTAAGGTCGTGCATGTCCCTGGTGCACAGGAGATTGGCGAGGACAACGGCTTCGGGGCCGACGATTTCGGTCTGACGTTCGGCGCCGACGTCCCAGAGAGTG
>Ga0302326_10014551_pt1 | contig 16618 bp, 15 predicted proteins | sample Palsa_T0_3_FD_202264 | JGI IMG/M metagenome (GOLD analysis project Ga0302326, IMG submission 202264) | Peat permafrost microbial communities from Stordalen Mire near Abisko, Sweden - Palsa_T0_3 | ecosystem: Environmental > Terrestrial > Soil > Palsa > Peat permafrost | place: Sweden: Abisko...
TGTGAAGATCGATGTGTCGTCATCGAAAGCGAACACGAGGTGCTCGCGTGCGTGCCCGGGCGCTTCGATCACACGCAGTGAAGCATCGCCTGCGACGATGAGATCGCCTTCCACGGACGTGACGTCGTGCGGAAAGCGCGCGAGTTCGTGTGCGTACACGGGCGCGCCGGTGAGCGCCTGCAACGGGGCCGCACCCGGTGCATGATCGGGATGCCCGTGCGTCACCGCGATCGCCGTGATTTTCGCGCCGTGGGCCGCAGCGGCCGCAACGATAGCATCGAGATGTCCGGGATCGGTCGGCCCAGGGTCGATCGCGATCGCAGCGCTTCCGCCGAGGATCACGTACGAGTTCGTACCCTCGAACGTCATCGGCGAGGGGTTCGGCGCGAGCACGCGCACGACGTGGTTCACCACGAATCGGGGCCGCTCGGCAATCCGAACGATTCGGTGCCGTCGTCGTATGGGTTGACCGCCGCCACGGTTCGCAGCAGAGCGTGCTGCATGAACGCCTCGACATCGGGGTAGCGCGCGAGCCGTTCGAGATGCTTCTGCGTGGGGAAGCGGATCGTCAACTCGTTGCGTGCGGCGCGCGCGAGCGCCTCGCTCGGGACGACCCACATGCCGTCGTGCACTTCGATCGCGTCCGCGGCGCCCGCCTGTCCTTCGGGTGCGCGCACCGCGAAAAAATGCGCATCGAAGCGGATCGGCTCGCTCTCCGGCGTGATCCAGTTCGAGTAATAGATGAGCCCCCGCGTATCGAGCGCCAGGTTGCGCGCACGCAACAGGCCGACCAACCGCTCACCGGCGGCGCAGCGAGCGCGCAACTCCGCTTGTTCTTCGGCGCTGAAGGCCGCCCGCGCGCCGCGTGCGTCGCACACAATCAAAATGCCCGCTTCTTCGAACAGCTCGCGCAAGGCCGCGATCGCGAACGAATGGGGAGGCTCGCCATCTCCGGGGTCGACCGCGCCGCCCGGAAAGACGTAGGCATCCGGCATGAAGCGGCTGCGCGAACTGCGCCGCGTCATGTACACGGCGATGCCGGCCGGATCCGGCCGCAAGACCATCACCGTCGCCGCGGGCCGAGGAACCGTGGAGTCTTGAGCTGCGTTCTGCAAGTATGATTTCGCGTTTCGTCACCCTCGCCGCCGTCGCCCTGTGCATCGGCGGTGCGAGCGTCGCGACAACCGCGGACCCCCAGACGCCGGCCCCGACCCCGACGCCGATCGATCTGCCGACCCTGCCGCCGAGCACGCAGATTAACCCCTATGTGAAGCTCGGCATCGATATCGTGACCGGCATCGTGAAGCAGCGGCTCGCGATCAATCCCAACGCGAGTAGCGGGCAAGTCACGTATTTCAAGCGGTTCGAGATGCAGGTGCGAACCGGGGCCAATTCCTATCGCTCCGTGCACCTGCACCAGGGAACCGTCATCAATCCGCGCGGAGCATCGATCCAGACGGGCCAGCGGGTCGAGATCGCCGGGCTTGCCCAGAATGACGGGTCGTTGAACGCCGACACCATCACCATTTCCCAGTAAACGCGCCTGGGAACGCCATCTAGCGCGTCCCGTCACGCGTTCTACGTACGTGTGTCACAAGAGCACACAACCTGAAAGGACCCTGTAATTTATATGATTCGTATTGGTACGATCGCAGCTTTTGCTGCGGCGGCCGCGTTGCTGACCGCACCGGCGCTCGCGAACCCGACCGTCGTTGCCGACAGCATGTCCCATGGCGGCATGATGATGAAGTCGTCATGCCCCCCGCCCCCGCGTTTCGGTGGCGAGAACTACTGCAACAACCCCAAGCTCACGAACACGCTCTCGCTGATCGAAGCGGGCGGTGGCGGCGGCTCTGCCCCGTTTAGCACCGTCAAGGCGTTCGGCGTCCTGGCCGGCCCCGTTGCCGCCCCGGAAGAAGCCAAGCTCATCAAACAGTTCGGTAAACCGGCCTTCGGACAATACATCAAGACGTTCGATTTCGTGATCGCCGACTCGCTCAAGATCGTGACCGCCGCGAAGGTTCCGCTCCCGAAGGCCCCGAGCCCGAGCCCGACCGATGGTAAGGCCCTCTCGGCCGCCCTCTACACCGACGGCATCTCCAAAGACGGCGCGTTCAGCGTCGAGTACATGCTCGATCATCTCGTGACGCACCCGGTCCACGTCCAAGTCATGAAGGACATCGATGCCAAATACGGCGTGCCCGCCGATGCGGCGTACCACGTCGTGACCCTGCAGATCTTCAAGGATCTCAAGGCCGCCTACAAGCTCTAAGCCTGAGCCCGATTGTAACGGGGGAATCGGGGGGCAGGCCGCCCCCCGATTTTTTTCCAGGGCGCGAGTGCGCCTTTGGGGGCCATCGGGGGGCACGCCGCCCCGATCTTAACAAAGGCACGCCGCCCCGACCTTAACAAAGGCACGCCGCCCCGATCTTAACGCTCGCGGCTCCCGTTTTTCATTCCGGGCGAGCGAGCACCGCCAGGAGCACGAGGCTCCAGTTGACCACGTGTCCCGTCCAGCAGTACACGCACGGCATCCGTGTCACGAAGAGCAAGCTATATGCGAGGTACGCCGAGAACGCCGCCGCGCCGGCGGCCGCTGCGAGCACGAGGACCCACACAAGAGGCACCTGCAGGAACGGCAGGGCGAGCGCGACCGCCGCATAGTACGCGAGGCCGATGGCGGCGTTCGGGATGCCCCCGACGGCACGGGCCCTGGGGGTCGCAACGACGCTCGGCTCCATGAGCTCGCCGCGAGCCGCCCGGCCGGCTTTGCGCGCCATGAAGGCGGAGGCATACAGTCCGATGCCGCAAAGCAAGAGCATCGTGACCCGAATGATCATCGCTCGTTGAGCCTTGCTTTACGGCGAGCCGAAGCCGCATTGGTATTTCTCACGTCGTTCCTCATGGCGTGGTTCGTCATTAGATACAAGGGACACGTCGAGCTATTTCTCTCGACGATCGGGCCATGGGTTGCCTATCCGCTCGCGATCCTGATCTTCACCATCGTGGCATCGGCTCCGTTCTCGGTAACCGACGCCCTCGCGATCATGAACGGCGTGATCTTCGGCCCGCTGTGGGGCTCGGTCGTGAACGCGGTCGGCCTCGTGTTCGCGGCGATGACCGGCTACACGATCGCGCGTCGCACCTCGCACCTGCTCGAGCTCGATAAGAACATCCAGAAACTGCCGGGCTGGGTGCGCCGTTTCAAAGTTGGATCGCCGGCGTTCCTCGTGACGCTGCGCATCATTCCGGGGCTCGGCGGAACGCTCGCCACGCAGATCGCGGCGGCGTTTCGCGTGCCGATGTTCGTCCACGTCTGGACCATGTGCGCGATCGCCATTCCGATTTGTACGGTTCTCGCCATCTTTGGCGACCGCGTCTCGAACGCGGTTCGCTCCTACTACGAAGCCAACCGCACGCACATGTCGCAACGCTTCAACGAATTCATGCATCACCACCACCACGAAGAACCTTTCAATGGGCCCGGGAGTGCGGGCCCAGGGGCCATCGGGGGGCACGCCGCCCCGATCTCAACGGAGACACGCTTCTGAAAAGCAACGAAGAGGGGCAAGACGTGCCTATTCGGCCCGCGGGCCCGGGGGCGGTCGGGGGCCACGCCGCCCCGACGTTGGGGCCCGCGAGCGCGGGCCCGGGGGCGGTCGGGGGGCACGCCGTGCCGACGTTAATCGAAGACGCCGAAGCGTTGGCGGCGCTTTGCGAACGTATTGGGCGCGTCGACCGCGTGGCCATCGATACCGAATTTCATAACGAGAAATCCTATGCGGCGCGTTTGATGGTCGTACAGCTCGTGCTGGGCGATGAGGTGGCGCTCGTCGATCCGTTGCGCGTGCGCGATCTCGCCCCGCTCGCCGACGCCCTCGCGTCGAAGACCGTCGTCGGGCACGCTCTGCAGAGCGACTTGAAGATTTTTGCCGATCGTTTCGATCGCTTGCCGCGGGCCGCGTTCGATACGCAGCTCGCCGCGGCATTTTGCGGCTACGGGATGTCGATTTCCCTCGCGGATCTCGTGCACGATATCGTCGGCATACGCTTGCGCAAATCGCAAACGGTGAGCGATTGGAGCACGCGTCCGCTCTCGCCGCAGCAGATCGACTACCTCGTCGACGACGTGCGCCACCTCTTCCCGCTGCAAGACGAATTGACGCGCCGCCTCGAGAAGAGCGGTCGCTATCAGTGGTTCGAGGACGAGGCGCGCTCGCTCGCCGATCCGGCGCGCTACCGCACGGATCCGGAACGCCTCTACCTGCGCGTCCCAGGCGCGATGCGCATGAACCGGCGCGAGCTCGGCATCCTGCGCGAGGTCGCGCTGCTGCGCGACACACTCGCGCGCGAACGCGACGTTCCGCTCAAATACATCATCCCGGACGACGTTATGGCGGGCATCGTCTCGCTGCGGCCCGCCACGCGCGATGACCTCGCCCAGCTGCGCCGTCTGGACGCCGGGGCGCGCAAAGCGTTCGGCGATCGCATCGTCGATGCGGTGGCCGCCGGGCTCGCGCTCTCCGAAGCGGATTTGCCGAAAAAGCCGGCCCGCCCGGCCGGTGCCGATCGCGAAGCGATCGTCTCGTGCCTCGCCGTGCTCGCGAGCGGCATCGCGGCCGAACACGAACTGCCGCCGGCACTGCTCGTCAACCGCTCGGCCCTCGAGCGCGTCGCGCGCGAATTGCCGGCCACCGTTGAAGATGTGGCTCGCGCGTTGGAAGCTACCGATTGGCGTGCGAGTTTAGTCGCTGCGCCGCTCCACGCACTGCTCAACGGTGAGATCGCGTTGACGGTCGCCGGCGCGGCGCGCGGGAACCCGCGCGTCGCGCACGTGAAAACCGGAAGGAGCCCCGTCGAGTAGCAGTCGCGCGAAAGCTACGGTGACACGATCATCCATTCGATGCCGAAACGGTCATCGAGCATCCCGAATTTTCCGCCCCAAAACGCGTCGGCGAACGGCATTTTGACCGTACCGCCCTCGGCCAGCGCGTTGAAGAGCTTTTCGCCCGCGGTGCTATCTTCCGCGCCGAGCGAGAGCGAGATGTTGCCGGCTTCGGGATCGATGGCTTTGACGTCGCGCCCGTCCGAGGCCATGAAGGTGAAGCCCGCGCCCGTGAACGTCGCATGCATCACCCTATTGGCGGCTTCGGGCCCGGCTTCGGCGGCCATGTGCGTATCTCCAACGCGCATAAGCTCGTAGGTTCCGCCGAGGACGCCCTTGTAAAATTCGAGCGCCTCCTCGCAGCGGCCGTAATAAAAAATGTATGGGGACAATTCCATCGTCGAGTTCTCCTTTAAGATCGGGGCGGCGTGCCCCCCGATGGCCCCCAAGCGCGCACTCGCGCGCTGTGAAGGATCGGGGCGGAGTGCCCCCCGATGGCTCCCGAGCGCGCACTCGCGCGCTGTGAAGGATCGGGGCGGCGTGCCCCCCGATGGCTCCCAGGCGCGCACTCGCGTGCTGTGAAGGATCGGGGCGGCGTGCCCCCCGATAGCCCCCAAGCGCGCACTCGCGCGCTGTGAACGATCGGGTGGCGTATCTCCGATTCCGCCGCTCCGATTCGGGAATCCGGCCGTGCGAGCGTGCCTCTGGGAACCGGGGGCGAACGGTCCGCGTAGCGAACGCCGGTTGCGTTATGCAGAACGCCCATCCCGACAGCTTTAACGCCAAGGATACCCTCTCGATCGGCGACCGCTCCTATGCAATCTTCCGGCTCGCCGCGCTCGAGAAAGCGGGCTACGCCGGCGTCTCCCGCCTGCCGTTTAGTCTCAAGATTTTGCTCGAGAATCTGGTCCGCTTCGAAGACGGCCGCAGCGTCACGAGAGACGACGTCGTGGCCCTTGCAAACTGGAAGCCGGGTTCCGGAAAAGACACCGAAATCGCGTACCGTCCCGGCCGCGTGCTGCTGCAGGATTTCACGGGCGTCCCGTGCGTCGTCGATCTCGCCGCGATGCGCGACGCTATGGCCGAGATGGGCGGCGATCCCAAGAAGATTAACCCGCTGCAGCCAGTGGAACTCGTGATCGATCACTCCGTGCAGGTCGATCGGTTCGGCACGGCCTCCGCGTTCAGCGAGAATGCGCAACTCGAGTTCGATCGCAATCGCGAACGCTACGCGTTCCTGAAGTGGGGCCAGCACGCGCTCGACGGATTCCGCGCCGTTCCGCCCGATACGGGCATCGTCCATCAAGTCAACATCGAGTATCTCGCACGCGTCGTCTTCGGCGCGGGCGAAGCTGCGGACACGGTGCCCGTCGCGTTTCCTGATACCGTCGTCGGAACCGATTCGCACACCACGATGGCCAACGGCCTCGGCGTGCTCGCTTGGGGCGTCGGCGGCATCGAGGCCGAAGCCGCGATGCTCGGGCAGCCGGTCACGATGCTCATTCCCGAGGTGATCGGCGTCAAGCTGACCGGCAAGTTAAACGAAGGCGTCACCTCGACCGACCTCGTGCTCGCCGTTACGGAGATGCTGCGCAAGAAGGGCGTCGTCGGAAAGTTCGTCGAGTTCTATGGCGCCGGACTTTCGAATCTCGGTGTGGCCGATCGCGTGACGATCGGCAACATGTCGCCCGAGTATGGGTCGACGGTCGCGATCTTCCCGATCGACGATCACACGCTTTCGTACCTCCGATTGACGGGCCGATCGGCCGAGCAGATCGCGCTCGTGGAAGCGTACGCGAAGGCGCAGGGTATGTTCCGCACGGACAAATCACCCGAGCCCGTCTTCTCCGATCGCTTGGAACTCGATCTCGGCACCGTCGTGCCCAACCTCGCGGGGCCGCGGCGCCCGCAAGATCGCGTCGCGCTATCCGACGTGAAACGCGAATTCGCGGTCGCGCTCGAAGCGTGGCAAACCACGCGCGACGGCGCGGTCGCCCGCTACGAAGGCGAAGGCGGCGGCGGTACCGCGGTGGCCGCGCGTCCCACGACCGATCTCTCCGACGGCGCCGTCGTGATCGCCGCGATCACATCGTGCACGAACACGTCGAATCCGGCCGTGATGCTCGGCGCGGGCCTCGTCGCGAAGAAGGCCGTGGAGCGCGGGCTCACGCGCAAGCCGTGGGTGAAGACCTCGCTCGCGCCGGGCTCGAAAGTCGTCACGGACTATCTGCAAAAGTCGGGTCTCGCACCGTATCTCGACAAGATCGGTTTCAACCTCGTCGGCTACGGCTGCACCACGTGCATCGGCAACAGCGGCCCGCTGCAAGAAGACGTTGCGATCGGCGTCGCCGAGCACGATCTCATCGTGGCCGCCGTGCTTTCGGGAAATCGCAATTTCGAAGGCCGTATCCATCCGCAGGTGCGCGCGAACTATCTCGCATCGCCGCCGCTCGTGGTAGCGTATGCGCTCGCCGGTCGCATGGATATCGACCTCACGACCGAACCCCTCGGCATCGGCGACGACGGCATGCCGGTCTACCTGCGCGACGTGTGGCCGAGCAACGCCGAGGTCGAGGCCGCGATCGGTGAATCCGTTTCCGAGGCCGCCTTCCGTTCGCGTTACGCCGACGTGTTCGCGGGCGACGAGAATTGGCGCGCGCTTGCGGTGCCGACTGCGGAACGCTACGCCTGGGATCCGAAGAGCGAATACGTCAAGCGCCCGCCCTATTTCGACGGAATGCCCGCGGAGCCGAAGCCGCAGGGAGATATTCTCGGCGCGCGCGCGCTCGCCGTGCTCGGCGATAGCGTCACGACCGATCACATCTCGCCGGCCGGTTCGATTGCAAAATCGAGCCCGGCTGCGAAGTATCTGATCGCGAACGGCGTCGATCCGGCCGACTTCAACTCCTACGGCGCGCGCCGCGGCAACCACGAAGTGATGGTGCGCGGTACGTTCGCAAACGTGCGGCTGCGCAACATGCTCGTGCCCGGCGTCGAAGGCGGCGTGACGCGCTACCTGCCCGAGGGCCGCGAGATGTCGATTTTCGATGCGTCGCTGCGTTACAAGGCGGACGGCACGCCGCTGCTCGTGCTGGCGGGCAAGGAGTACGGTTCGGGATCGTCGCGCGATTGGGCGGCGAAGGGACCGATGCTGCTCGGCATTCGCGTCGCGATCGCGGAATCGTTCGAACGCATCCACCGCAGCAACTTGATCGGCATGGGCATCTTGCCGCTCGAGTTCGCGCCGGGCGAGTCGCGCGCGACGCTCGGCCTCTCGGGCGAGGAAGTTTTCGATTTCAAAGGCCTCGGCGATCGCATCTTGCCGCGCAGCCGCCTGACCGTGACGGCTGCCGATTCGGCCGGGAACGTGAAGACGTTCGAAACGGTCGTGCGCATCGATACGCCCGACGAGTCGGACTATTATCGCCACGGCGGCATCTTGCAGTACGTGCTGCGCCAGCTCGCGCGGAGTTAGGCGCGTTCGCATCCCCTCCGGGCGGCGGCGGTCGTTGTGATCGTCACGTTTCGGACGGAGATGCCGATCGCGGAAACGATGTGTTTCGAAGGCGTCTACGAAAAGAATCTGCAGCTCGACGAAGACTACAAGGCCACGATCGTTCGCGACGGCATCGCCCTTTGGATGTTCGTCGACGGGAAACTCGCGGGCGAAACGTACGGCATTTCTGCCGCCGCGATCGACGAGGAGATCGAGGATATTCCGCTCCGCGATCCGCGCGTGATGTACTGCTACTCGACGACGCTCTTACCGGCGTTCCAGAAAAAACACCTCAGCAAGGTGCTCTGCGCGTACTGGCTCGGACTCGTGAAGCGGGCGGGTTATCGCGTCGTCACCGGGCACGCGACGAGCCCCGCCATGATCGCCGTGAAGGCGTACTTCGGAGCTTCGTTTTCCACGGTGCACGAGCGCTGGTACGGGACCATGCGGACCGCCAAGTTCTACGAACTCGTTTTGTAACGCCTTTGTAAAGATTTCTCTACACGTTCCGGCGACTTGCTTGCTCCGCTCGTTGGTGCTCGCCGTCACACCTGCCGAATACTCCAGAGAAACGATCGGGAAGGTTCGATGACAATTGCGCGCCGGCTCTATCTTGTGCTCGGCATCATGGTGTTACTCATCAGTGCCGAGTTGTCCGCGCTCTGGTTTACGATCCACACGCTGTCGGCCGTGCGCGCTTCCGTCGCCGCTGAGGGCATTTGGTCGAAAGCCGAAAAGGACGCGGCCTACCATTTGGAAGCCTACGGGCGCACGCGCGATCCAAGGGAGTATCGCGCCTATCAAGGACAGCTCAACGTCTACCTTGGCGACCTGCAAGCGAACGTGGAGCTAGCGAAGGAAAACCCCGATCAGAACCTCATGTATCAAGGCTTCGCTAGGGGCGGAATCGACCGCGAAGATATTCCCGGAGTCATCGCGCTCTTTCTGCATTTCGGCAAGGTCGGCTATGTCGCGCGGGCGCTCTCCGCGTGGACCGCGGCGAGCGAAGAAATGGCACAATTCGTACGGCTTGGTACGCAGTTGCACGCGCAAGTGCAGTCGGGTTCGTCTTCCATCGTGGTTGGCCGCACGCTAACGCAGATTGCCGCGGTTAACGCGGAATTGACCCTTCTCGAAGGACGCTTTTCTGAGACCCTCGGCCAGGGCTCGCGCTGGCTCACCGGTCTCGTGCTCAAGGTACTGCTCGGCGCGGCGCTTGTCGTGGAGTTGAGCGGTCTGTTCTTCACCGCCGCGATCACGCGCGGGATTTCGCTGCGGCTGCGCGCCATGCTGCACGCCGCCGAACGCGTATCGAATGGGGACTTCAGCGTCACGCTCGACGAGCACCGCAAAGACGAAATCGGGCTGCTCGCCGCGGCTTTCAACGCGATGACGCGCGATCTCGAGCGCGAGCGGCGCCGAGCCGAAGCAGCCGTTTTGGCAAGCGAGGAGAGTCTGCGGGAAGCACAGCGGGTCGCGCACATCGGCAGCTGGGAGTGGACCTTCGCATCCGATCTGATGGCGTGCTCAAAAGAGGTTTGCCGCCTGCATGGCTTGGCAGCGGACGTCGCGGGCCTCTCATTCGCGAGGTTCCTTCGTCACGTGTATCCGGAGGACGTGCAAAAGGTCGATCAGATCTTCCGCGGAGCGCGGCACAGCGGCGAACCGTTCGTGCTCGATTATCGCGTCGCGCTCAAGGTCGAAGATCGCTGGCTCTGCGCCGAGGCCAGAGTGGAACGCGAACCGGATGGAAGGCTCGTTCGCATGCTGGGCACCACCCGCGACATCACCGAGCGTAAACGACTCGAAGTCCTCGCGCAGACGGACCCGCTAACCAAACTTCCGAATCGCCCCGTGCTCGTGGAGCGCCTGGGGCGGGCCATCGACGACGCCGCCGCGGACGGCGGCGTGGCGGCCGTGCTGTTCCTCGACCTCGACAAATTCAAGGGCGTGAACGATGCGAGCGGGCACTCCGCCGGCGATTACCTGCTGGTTGCGGTGGCCGAGCGTCTCACCTCGCTCTTGCGTTCCGGTGACACGGTCGCGCGCTGCGGCGGGGACGAGTTTCTCATCGCGCTGCGTGAGCCCGCGGGTATCGAAGCCGTGGAGCGCTTCGCAAAATCGGTCCGGGAAGCCATGGCCCGGCCCTTCGTCGTCTATAACGAGGTGCTGTCCATTACCGCAAGCATCGGTGTGAGCGCCTTCCCCCAAGACGGTGACGATGCCGAAACGCTCATCCGCGCAGCCGACTGGGCTGTCTACCAGGCGAAGGAGGACGGCCGGAACACCGTCAGGTTCCACTCGCCGGTTGTGGCTGAGTTCGACGTGCATTCTTCCGCTTAGCGTGCGCGTTGCGGCCGTCGCCGTCTCGCGCGGAGGATGGCAGCGCAGGCGACGGTAACTCGGGCCACATGATCGCCGGTCATTCCACAGCCGCCTTGCTATCGTTTGAGGGACCGGACCGGTATTCGTCGGTGGGCGGGCTCGGGAGCCGCGAAACCTCGTTCGCACATGCGCTCGCGGATGCGGAGGTCGAAACGACGCTGATTTTCGTCGGTGATCCGGCGCTGCCGTCGCTCGAAGCGGCCGGACCTCATCTAACGCTGCGTCGCTGGTGTCAATGGATTTCCGAATACCATCCACTGAACGTGTACGACGGCGAGGAAGGCAAGGTCGCCGACTACTCCACGAGCGTTCCGGAATTCGTCGCGAACGATATCGTGGCGCCCGCCGCGAGCCGCGGTGAGCGCGTGCTGATCGTTGCCGAGGAATGGCAAACGGTCCAGGCGACGATCGCGCTCGACACGTTGCTGCGCGCGCGCGGCCTGCGCTACGCGGCCACGATCCTGTGGAACGCAAACAACACCTACGGGTTCGACCGCATCGACTGGGGGCGCTTGCAAAGCGCGGCGACGATCACGACGGTCAGCCGATACATGAAATTCGAACTCGCCGCCCGCGGCATCGGATCGCTCGTGGTTCCCAACGGCATCGCCGAATCGCTGCTCGAGGGACCGCCGCGGGAACTCGTTGCTCTCTTTCGCGGTGCGCTGCGCGGGAAGCCGTCGCTCATCAAAGTCGGACGCTTCGATCCCGATAAGAACTGGCTGCAGGCGATCGATGCGGTGGCGGAGTTGCGCGCGCAAGGCCACACACCGCAGCTGATCGTGCGCGGCGGCAAGGAGTCATACGGTGAAGTCGTGTTCGGCCGCGCATTTTCGCGCGATCTGAGCATCGAACGGATCGTGGCGGACGGCGACGACGCACATGCGATTGCGAAGGCCCTGGCGCAGGCGAAAGCCGACGTCGTGCACCTGCAGGCGTTTCTGCCCGATGAGTCGCTCGCCGCGCTCTACGCCGCGAGCGACGCCGTGCTTGCCAACAGCGGTAAGGAACCCTTTGGGCTCGTCGGACTCGAAGTGATGGCGGCAGGCGGAATTCCGGTGTGCGGTGCGACCGGTGAAGAGTACGCCGAACCGTTCGTCAACGCCATCGTGTGCGACACCCCGGATGGGCGGGAACTCGCCGCGTACTTGCACGCCTCCATCGGCGACGAGCGACGCGCCGATCGCATGCGCCAAGCGGGCTACGCGACCGCGAACCGCTACGTGTGGCAGAACGTGCTCGAAGTTCTCGCGAACAAAATCTCGTACGTCGCGCGCGCGCGCCAAGCGTGAGCGCGATTTCATATAACCTCGATGGGCGCACCGCCGTCGTGACGATCGAGCGTCCGCAGGTGCGCAATGCGGTCGACGCGCAAACCGCGCTCGATCTGGCCGCTGCGTTCGAGCGCTTCTGCGCGGACGATGCGGCAGACGTTGCGATCCTGAGCGGCGCGGGAAATACGTTTTGCGCGGGCTACGATCTGCGCTTTCTCGCGCAGGGCGGCCCGCGCGAGATCTCGCCCGAGGGTTACGCGCCTATGGGCCCGAGCCGCATGGTGTTGCCGAAGCCGGCGATCGCCGCCGTGGAAGGCTATGCTGTGGCCGGCGGCTTGGAACTTGCGCTCTGGTGCGATCTGCGCGTCGCAGCGAGCGACGCGATCTTCGGAGTCTTCTCGCGGCGCTTCGGCGTGCCGCTCGTCGACCTCGGCACGATCCGCCTACCGCGCATCGTCGGTCACGGCCGGGCGCTCGACTTGATCCTGACGGGTCGCCCCGTGGATGCCGAAGAGGCACTCGCGATGGGCCTCGTTTCGCGCGTCACCCCGCCCGGAGGCGCGCTCGCCGGCGCACTCGAACTCGCGCGCATCATCGGGAGCTTCCCGCAAGCCGGCCTGCGCAACGATCGCCTCTCGGTGATCGAACAGTGGGATCTGCCGTATAGCGAGGCGATCCGCAATGAACTGCGCTACGGCGTGGCGACGATCGCGAGCGGCGAAACCGCCGGCGGAGCGGAGCGCTTCGCGGGCGGTGCGGGGCGCCACGGCGGCGGCGCCGGCTCCACGCCTTCCTAAACGGACGCCTCTCGGCGGCCGATACTTTCCATATGAATTCATCGACCGAACGCGATACCTACGTCGCGCGCTGTTTGCGCGTGGCCTCGGAAGCCGCGGCCAAAGGCGTGAGCTTGAAAAAGCTCGACAAGACGCACGCCGTCGAGGCTTCCCGCTTCGGCAAGACGGTTACGTTCCCGATCGTGACCGACGACCGCCTCTGGCGCGAAACGACCGCGGAAGAAGCGTTCTACTCCGTGCTTCTCGACGCACGCGGCTGGGCGGCCGCCGACTTGAGCGATGCCATCATCGTCACCCTGACGGACGATGCCCAGCGGTCCGAAGTCAACCTCATGAAGCGCGACGCCGAAGACGAACGCGTCCGCATGGTGGAACTCGCCGAACTCCTCGGCGGCCCGGAGGCACTAGCCTCGCTGTACGCCACAGCCGACCTGGCGTAGAGATCCCGGGCCGCGTGCCCCCTGTGCCCCTTAGTTCCGGGTCTTGTTGTCCTCGCGGACGATGTTGGCGACCGCGACTCCGAGGGCGCCCATACCGACGGCCGTATCGCGCAGGGGTTGGGCGAGGTCGGATTTGCGCTCGAGGGCGGTCAGCGTTTCCTCGATGCGGCGGCGCGTCCAGGCGATGTCCGCTTCCTGTTCGCCGAGGGTCTTCGTGGTCGGGCGGCTCTTCGGAAGCAGTTGGCTCCCCGAGTGGCTGAGCCCGAGGCCGCCGTCGGCATGGATCGCTCGCTGGACGGTGCTCGCGGCGATCGCGGCGACGATCGCGTAAACCGCGCCGACGATGAGCGCCGCGAGCGGTAACGAGAGATACGCCGTGAGAAACGCGATCAGTGCCGCGCTCACGCAGATCAGTGCGACCACGCCGAACGCGATCGCAAGCCCGAGCGAGGTGGCAGCGCGAACGAGGGGTCCGCGCTTCTGCGCGATCTCGGTCCGAACGAGTGAAAGTTCCTGATTCGCTAGCGTCCCCAAGTCGTTAAACAGGCGAAGCAAAATCGAGCGGGCCGGCTGCGAGCGCAGCTGATTTGGCTGTGCCTGCGTGGAATTCGTGTAGTCCATTTTCAAAACTCCTTCGTTGTGAGCAGGATTCGAGCCGGTACTGGTGCGCGAAGCGCCGCCCGAACCCGCCGCCCGTAGAGCATGTCTACCCTAAAATCGAACTCCAATCAACTACCGGCACCCGTCGGGGCCGCTTCAAGCGTCGACCAAAGACTCGATCCGATGTACGACGCCCGCCAAGAGCCGGTCGACGTCGTCGTTGGAACCGCCCTCCGCGTAGACGTTGACGGTCGGATCGGAAGCGTCGGGCAGCGCGAGGAACCAGCCGCCGTCGACGCTCACGCGCACTCCGTCGAACATCTCCACTTCATGATTCGCGTACTCGTTCGCGATCGTGCGCATCACTTCGCCCTTGCGCTCCCACGGGCAGGGCAGCGCGCGGTGGCGGAAGTACCACACGGGCAGCATGTCGTTGAGTTCGTGCAGCTTGCGCCCCTCTTGCGCGAGCATCTCCATCATTTTGACCATCGCGTAGAGCGCATCGAAGGCGGGCTGGAACTCCGGAAAGATCGGCTCTTGATGCACGCCGCTGCCGTACGCGAGCGTCTCCCGTTCCTTGGCCGCGAGTGCCATCATGGAGCGGCGGTCGCTCTTGGTGCGGGTCACCGTGCCGCCGATCGAGGCGATGAAGGCTTCGATGACGCTCGGGGTCGTTACGGGAATCGCGATGCGCGCGCCCGGCCGCGCTCGGCAGACCATCAGCGCGACGAGCGCGAGCAGACGGTTTCCGGCGATCACGCGGCCGAGGTCGTCGACCAGCGCGAACGATTCGCCGTCGTGGTCCACGAGCACGCCGAGATCGGCGCCGAGCGTGAGGGTGACGGTGCGCAACTGTTCGATATAGCGTTCGCGGTCGCTGCGGAACGTGCGTGCTTTCGCTTCGTCATAGTACGCATCGAGCGCGATGATATCGACCCCGAGGTTGACGAGCACGCGCGGCATAACGCCCGCGGCGTTGCCGTAACCGTAGTCGACCACGACCTTGAAATTCGCTTTCGGTAAGGCCGTCGGCCGCAGCGCCGCGAGAAGTTCGCTCGTGTAGAGCTCGAGGGTGCGCGCCGGGAAGGAAAGTAGTCCGACTTCGTCCATGCCCGTGCGCCGGAAATCTTCGCGGAAGAACAGGTTTTCGATCTTGCGTTCGGTCGCCTTATCGAGGTTGATGCCGTGCGCGTCGAGCATTTCGATCAGCACGGCGTTGGGATCGCGCGGATCGACGCGCGTGTGGACGCCGCCGTCGCCGCCCATGCGGGTGGCATAGCGCGCGAGTGGGAGGGGAATCGCGCGCAGGTCTTCCACTTGGATGCCGACGGAGAGTAAGCCCGAGATCACGCAGCGGTTCATCACGCGTGCGGCCGGGTGCGCGTCGCGGCTCGTCATCACGGTCTGGCCCGGGCGCAGCGACGATCCGAGCGCCTGCCCGAGTTTTGTGGCGAACTCCGGCGTCAGTTCGACGTTCGCGATGCCGCTGACGCCCACGGCGCCGAAGAGCGAACCGGGCCACTTGATGCCGTAGATCAGCGACATCGAAACGGTCGCGCCGGAATTGACCACCTTATCGGGCCACAACTTGAGGTTGGGACGCACGATCGAACCCGTGCCGATCGTGCAGTTGCTGCCGATCACGGAACCGCTTCCGACGGACGCGTGGTTCTTGATGATGTTGCGATCGGCGATCGTGCAGCCTTCGAGGTGGCTAGATTCGCCGAAGTAACAATCGGCCCACGTGACCGTGCGCTCGACCAGCGCATTTCGAGCGACGATCGTCGCGTTGCCGATCACGGTCTCCGTGCCGACGATGGCGCCCGCTTCGATGCGCACGTTGCGGCCGAGCACGACCGGGGCACGCAGTTCCGCTTGTGGATCGATCGTGCAGTCTTCGCCCACCCAAATGCCGGGCGTGATTTGGGTGCCGGGGATATCGACCTTCACCTTGCCCGCGAGCACGTCGTAATTCGCCTGCTGGTATTGCTGCAGGTTGCCGATATCGGTCCAATAATCGCCCGTGACGTATCCCGTCACGATCTTCTCTTCGTGCAGCAAGCGCGGGAAGATATCGCGCGAGAAGTCGTACGATTTTCCCGGCTCCATGTACGAAAGCACGATCGGATCGAGCATGTAGATGCCGGTGTTGATCGTATCGGAGAAGATCTCGCCCCACGAGGGTTTCTCGAGGAAACGCGTGATGCGGCTCTCCTCGTCGACGATGACGACGCCGAATTCGAGCGGGTTCGTGACGCGCTGCAGCGTGATCGTCGCGGCGGCGCCGGTTCGGGCGTGGTCGGCCACGAGGGCGCCGAGATCGAGATCGGTCAGGGCGTCGCCCGAAATCACGAGGAACGGTTCGTCGCCGAGAATCTCGGCCGCCATCTTGACAGCCCCCGCCGTGCCGAGCGGCGTATCTTCGACCACGTATTGCATCGAAACGCCGAAGGCCGAGCCGTCGCCGAAATAACTTTCGATCTCGTCCGCGAGGTAGTGCAGGGTCGCGACGATTTCGGTAACGCCGTGCCGGCGCAGAAGATCGACGATGTGTTCCATCACGGGCTTGTTAGCGACGGGCGCCAAGGGCTTCGGACGCCGCGAAGTGAGCGGGCGCAGTCGCGAACCTTCGCCTCCCGCCATGACGACGGCTTTCATTCTGAGATCGGGGCGGCGTGCCCCCCGATAGCCCCCAACGGCGCACTCGCGCCGTGTTGAATGATCGGGGCGGCGTGCCCCCC
>Ga0302326_10014553_pt1 | contig 16617 bp, 12 predicted proteins | sample Palsa_T0_3_FD_202264 | JGI IMG/M metagenome (GOLD analysis project Ga0302326, IMG submission 202264) | Peat permafrost microbial communities from Stordalen Mire near Abisko, Sweden - Palsa_T0_3 | ecosystem: Environmental > Terrestrial > Soil > Palsa > Peat permafrost | place: Sweden: Abisko...
TCGCCGGCGTGCGCCAGGTTGGCGCCCAAGGCACGGCCTTTACGTATCAAGGCCGACTGAACTCCAATGCCGTCCCGGCCAACGGCTTCTATGATTTTGAGTTCTCGTTATCCAACGCCCCGAGCGGCGGCAGCCAGATTGGCAGCACGCTGACACAGACAGACGTCGGCGTGACCAACGGCCTGTTCACCACCACCCTCGACTTTGGGAGCGTCTTTACCGGCAACAGCACCTGGCTGGCCATAAGCGTCCGCAGCAATGGCGTCGGCAGCTACATTGGCCTGACGCCGCTGCAGGAACTCAACCCCACGCCGTATGCGATCTTTGCCAATACCTCGAGCAACGTTTCGGGATCGTTGCCGGCCACGCAAATAACCGGCACCATTCCGCAGGCGCAGTTGCCCTCCACGGTAGTAGTGGAGAATGAAAACGGGGTGACGTTGAGCAATTTGACGATTGGCGGCACCTTGAACTTGCCGAATCCGGCCACCATTGAGGCCGCTGGCGGCAGCCTGCTCTACGCCAACGCTAATGGAGACTTCTTCGCTGGCATTGCTGCGGGGAATAGCTCGGTCAATGATTATTACAATACGGGAGTGGGCTTCGAATCACTCTTGGAGCTTTCGACAGGCTCTTATAACTCCGCGATAGGCACCCTCTCGCTTTTCGATAATTCAGTAGGCTCTTTCAACACCGCCAACGGCGCTTTCGCGCTGGAATACAACACAACGGGCAGCAACAACACGGCCACTGGCGCTTACGCGCTTTCGGCCGCTAATGTCCCTCTTTACGTCGTCGGCACCGGCAACACTGCGGATGGAGCTTATGCCATGGAAGGCAATGAGAGCGGCTACAACAATACGGCCGTTGGTTTTCGGGCGCTTAACGCCAATACGAACGGCATCGACAACGTGGCGATTGGGGTGGATGCGCTCCAGGACCTTAACGACGGCTCCGCAAACTACCTCAACACGTCCGTCGGCACTTATTCGTTTCCGGCGATGACCGCTGGCTACTATAACACGGGCATGGGCGCTTATTCGTCTTATGAACTGACCACCGGTTACTATAACTCCGGCATGGGCGCTTATTCGCTTTATGAACTGACCAACGGCAGCTTCAACACCGCCCTGGGTATTTTCGCCGGATACTATCTCCAGTCCGGCTCGGATAACATTTACATCGGCAGCTACGGCGAGCAGGGCGATAACTATGTCACTCGCATTGGCGAGTACCAGACCGACACGTTCATTTCTAGTTGGAATGGATCGTTCTTAGATGGTGTGCTTTCCTTGGACCAAGGCGATACGAACAACGGTATGGTGGCAATCGAGAACACCGGCAATTATCCTGGACTCAACTTCGGTGGGAATGGCACATTCGTTTACGGTTTCGACGGCGGAGCGCTGGGCACCGTTGACCCAACCGAGGTTTCTTTGGCTTGGAACTTTGAAGGCAATGTCTGGTGCAGCAACAACTTTTCCACCTTGTCTTTGACGATTCGTGGCGGCTCGGACCTCGCCGAACCTTTCAAGATTACTCCCGGCACCGGCGCAGTTCCGGATGGCTCAGTGGTGGTGATTGACGATGTAAACCCAGGGCGTTTGAAAGTGAGCAGCGAGCCTTACGACACTCGCGTGGCGGGCATTCTCAGTGGCGCCAACGGCGTTCATCCGGGCATCCAGATGCAGCAGCAAGGTTTAATGGAGGGAGACAGGAATGTGGCCTTAACCGGACGCGTCTATGTTCAAGCCGACGCTTCCAACGGCGCCATCAAACCGGGCGACCTACTCACCACGTCCAGCACGCCGGGCCGGGCGATGAAAGTCACGGATCACGTTCGAGCACAAGGCGCCATTCTGGGCAAGGCGATGTCGGGCTTGAGTGAAGGCAACGGGATGGTGCTGGTTTTGGTCACTCTGCAATAATGGAGACTCAGAATATGAAAAACAAACTGTCTCAAATAGCCGCCAGCCTGGCGTTTTTTCTGCTGCCGGGCCCTGGCCTTCAGGCGGCCGAACCGCACGTGCTACATAGCCGAGTCCATGCGGCGGTGGCGACTCTGGCGCCGACGGGCCGCCTTCCAGCGGGCCGCCAGTTGAACTTGATTATTGGACTGCAACTGCATGACGAGGCGGGCTTCAACCTCTTCTTGCAACAGGTCAACGACCCGGCCAGTCCTAATTATCACCACTATGTGACTTCGCCGGAATTCATGGCCAAGTTTGGCCCGACGGAAGCCTATTTCCAGGCGGTGGCCAAGTTTGCCAAGGACAACGGCCTGCAAGTAACCAGCGCCTTTGACGAGCGCGGGTTGATGGAAGTGACGGCGTCGGTGTCCGACATCGAAAAGGCTTTTCACGTGACATTGCGCACGTACCAACATCCGACCGAAGGCCGGGAGTTTTACGCCCCGGACGTTGAGGCCACAGTGGACGCGGCCCTGCCGATCCTGGACGTGAGCGGACTCGACGATTTTGTCAAGCCGCATCCGATGTTACATAGGAAGCCGGAAGGAAGCCCTTCAGGCGGGTCAGGCGGCTCGGCTTCGGGAGGAAATTATCGTGGGTATGACTTCAGAACCGCTTACGCGCCAGGCGTTTCGCTGACGGGATCAGGCCAGTATGTGGGCCTGGTGGAGCTTGAGGGTTACTATGCCAGCGACATTACCACTTATGAAAGCCAGGCTGGATTGCCAAACGTAAGTTTGGTCAACCCCTTGGGCCTTAGCGTGAGCCATTCGGATACCAACGGCGTCGCAGAATGCTCGCTTGACATTGAAATGGCCATTTCCATGGCGCCGGGTCTGGCCGGAGTGTATGTCTTCGAAGGAAGCAGTGCGGACCAGATTCTCGGTAGCATGGTCACCTACACCAGCATCAAACAATTCAGTTGTTCCTGGGGCCTGGGCGAAGACGCCACGGCTGAGGGATACCTTCAGCGTATGGAAGCCCAAGGCCAATCCTTCTTCACCGCCTCGGGCGATGGCGACGCATATAATACCTCAACATGTGGGGCGATACCATGGCCGAGCGACGATCCCAACCTTGTCACGGTCGGGGGAACGACGTTGTACATGAACGGGACCGCGAGTTCGTATTCTAATGACGTGGTCTGGAATTGGGGTTATGAGGGGGCTAATAATCATTGGTTCGCCAACTGCCAGAGCGGTTGGTGGGGCAGCGGCGGCGGAATCAGCAGCACCTACGGCATTCCCATCTGGCAGACGGGCGTCGCCACGTCGGCCAACCAGGGATCCACCGTGTGGCGCAATGTTCCTGATGTCGCCTGCACTGGCAATGATGTTTGGGTGATTTTTGATCAAGGCTTGGCGGGCAGTTTTGGAGGCACCAGTTGCGCCTCACCGTTGTGGGCGGGCTTCGCCGCGCTGGTCAACGAGCAGGCGGCCAATGAGGGTTTGCCCTCCGTCGGTTTTCTCGCTCCTGTCTTTTACGCCCTTGGCCAATCGGATAATTACAGCAGCGCCTTCCACGACGTCACCAGCGGCAACAACTACTGGGCCGACAGCACGGGCAAATACGCCGCCACCACCGGTTTCGATCTTTGCACCGGCTGGGGCACACCCAACGGCTACGGCACGATCAACGCGCTCGTCGCGTACGCAGGCCCGATCTGGGTCAATTTCGCGGGCGCATGTCCCGGTGCGGGCAGCTATTCATCTCCCTATTGCACTCTCGCCTCGGGAGTCAGCGCCGTTTCCACGGGCGCAACCATTTGCCTCGTTGGCGCGCACTCGACCACCACAGCGATAACGATTACCAAGGCTTTGACCCTCAGGGCATTCTTTGGCGACGTGACCATCGGCAATTAACTTAACGAACTATTCTTGTTCCTTGACGTTGGTCAGTTTGGCCACTGTGGCGTTCTTGTCTGTCACCAGCGCACGGAATTTCCATGCTTTGGCCGGCTCAATCACGTCGGTGTAATCGGTGGCGGAGCCGATTTTGTTGCGATGCTCGTCCAGAACGTCAAACGTGACCTTGACGCCAAATCTCTGGCGCGTGGTGGTGTTGGTCAGCGCGCCAATGGCGTACACCAGACGGCCATCGCCCGTTTTCTCCAAGGTGACTGCGCTGGGTTTTAAACCATGCCACGTGTCGGGAGGAGGCTTCGGCTTGGGCGGCGGAAGGGGGGCCGAGACCATGGGATTGGTGTTGGAAAATTCGACGGGCCGGCTGGGTGTCGCGACCACTTCTTGGGATTTCCCGCTATTGAAATAAAAATAGGCGCCGCCGCCGGCCACGGCCAACAAAGCGATCGCAACGACGGCGTAAACCAAATAAGGTCGCTTCTGCGTAGTTTGAGTGAGGAACAGGAGCGTCAGCTTGCCGCAATGCGGACAGCCAACTTTCTGGCCGGCCGCGTTGACCGGGAACTCGATGTTGCCGCCGCAGTGCTGGCAGGGGCATTTGGTAAAACTTTCTGGCGGCGGCATGTGATTATTTTGAAGGCCGAAGGTCAAAGCAAGCCATCTGCAATTCGTTGCGCACTAAAATTTTCCCTCCGGCCATCGCCGGATGGTTCCAGGTCTTGCCTTCGATGGCCTGGAAATGGGACAACTCTTCGTAGCGGTCTGGACTGGCTTTGACCAGCGCCAATTGCCCTTCCCCGCTCAACACAACCAGACACCCACCCGCCTCGACCAATTGCCCATATCCGTACATGCCATCCTTCCATTTCCGATCACCGGTTTGGGCGTCCAGGCAGACCAGCCGGTCCTCGTCCAATCCATAAATATAACCCTGCCAGAAGATCGAACTGGTAAATTTGTTCTTCATCAAAGTGTTTTGCCAAAGCGGACTGGCTTCAAATCCGTTGGGGGTTCGCGCGATTTCGACGGCCTCGCTCCCGGTGCCGTAGCCGGCTGACAACATAAATCGGTTCGTCCCCAAAATGACAGGTTGAGCATTGTCCCGGTTGTGTTGTTTGACAATCCAGGGAGTCGCCCACAACAAAGCCCCATCCGACACTTGCAACCCGACGGCGCGATGGTCGGTCACGACCAGCAATTGCTCCCGTCCGGCCAATTGGACCAGCATGGGTGAAGCGTAGGAGCATGGATCATCCAAGGCGCCCCAAATGTGTTGGCCCGTCAATTTGTCGTAAGCCACGACCGATCTGCCATTGGGGCCGCCCACTTGCACAATCACTTTGTTCTGCACCACCAGTGGAGAGCAGGCCATGCCGTAGTACATCAGGCTGGCTTGATTGTCGGACAATATGTTTACCTTCCAAACCACCTTGCCGCTGGCTGCGTCCAGACACAGGAAATCGCCCATGGCGCCGAGCGAATAAAGTTTGCCGTCGCTGAAAAAGGGCGTCGCGCGCGGCCCCTCTCCTCCCATCGATTCATTGAAGTCAGCCGCGTATTCGCTGGTCCAAAGTTCCCTCCCGGTTTCAACGTCGTACGCCGTCACGGCCTCCTGCGTGCGGCGCTGTTCAATGGTAAAAGCCCGCCCTCCGGCGATGGCAAACGACGCATACCCGCCGCCAATGGGCTGCTTCCACAGCGGACGCAGGCCCTCTGCGGGCCAGTTCGTGGCGATGGGTGTTCCGTCATAACAACCATCGCGATGAGGTCCGCGAAAACCCGGCCAATCCACCTGCTCGCTGGGCTTTTGCGGCGTAGCCGGCATGGCGGGTTGCACCCGGCGGCTGGCTTCGACCGCGTTGTAATCGGGATGAGTTTTGTGCCACGTCAGCACCGGAGGAAAACCGCCACGCCACTCCAATTCCAACCCCGTAAAACACATCAGCAGTGCAACCACCGCGCCCGCATAAAGCCCCGCATAAAGACCAAGCCCGATGGTGCCAGAGATTTTACGGCGCAAGGAGGCCTGGTTCGAGCGCCACAGCAAAACCAATCCCCAGGGCGGGAACAAAATGGATGCGATGCGGATTTTGTTCATGTCAAGGCTCCAGCCGAGCCATGCGCCTCCAAGTTTTAGCTTTTGTAGGGCCGGATTTTGCCGCTATACTCATGGCAGCGCAATTATGTCTGATGACTCGAACAAATCCGATGACCCGCCGCAAAAACCCGGCCCGGCCGCAGGTTCCGGCGGCACGGGGTATTTCGCCAAACATCCTATGCCGGATGTTCCCCCCAGCAAACCTCTGCAATGGTTTTTGCTCATCGCGTTTGTTATTACCGGCGCGGCTTACGTCATTGGTGAATGGAACGCAAAGTCCTCCAAACAGACGCCAGACCCGCAGGCGGGCAAACTCCGGCATCTGGTGCAGAATCAAAGCGATTACCTGGCTCACTGCAAATTGGGAAACGAGGCCCTCGCCAAAAAACATTACGATCAGGCCGCGACGGAATATCAACTGGCGCTGAAAAGCCAGGACAATGCCGAAGGCCACGAATTTCTCGGCCAGGCCCTGCTCAAAAAGAGCGAACCAGATGCGGCTTTCGCCCAATTCGCCGAAGCCTTGCGGATCGATCCCGGTTTGGTCAATGCGGCCAGCAAATGGGGCGTCGCGCTGGCGGCCCAGGGCAAGTCTGAGGAAGCCATGCGCGTTCTCGAGCAAGCCCTCCAGCACAATCCTGATGCGGGCCTCCTCCATTACAACCTGGCCGCGACTTTGGTCCAAATGCGGACCGACGCCGAGGGCCGCCGCCGCACGGCATCCGCCGCCGCTAGACCCGAGGAAATTCAAGCCGCCGAAAACGAGGCCAAGAAACTGGCTGAGGACGCCTTGACCCACTTCACCAAAGCCAGCCGCAACAAGGTGGATTCTCCCGCCTTTTGGTGCGCCTTCGGCCAATTGCTCAATCAATTGGGCCGCTACGCAGAAGCCGAACCCCTCCTCTTTCGCGCGGTCTCGGAGGACGCGGCCCTGACGACGGCCCACTTCCAATTGGCCCTGGCGGAATTTCATTTGGGCAAATACGCCGAATCCATCGCGCACTACGAAAAAGTTCTCGTTCTCGCCCCGGACAATACGGATACACTCAACAGCCTGGCCTTGCTCTACGCCACCGCCACCAATGCCGAGGTACGCACCTCCAAAATGGCCGTGCAATTGGCTATCCGCGCCTGCGAAGCCACCGGCAACCAGAATGCCCGCTTTATGGATACTTTGGCTCAAAGCTACGCCGCCGACGGTGACTTTTTTCAGGCCATCGCCTGGGAGGACAAGTCCATCCATCGGTCGATGCAATTGAATGATCAGGATTTGGCCCGTGAATTTCAGGCGCGACAGGCGCATTTCATGGATCATAAAAGCCCCTAAAGTCTCAACTCCTCCTTGACCTCACGAAAACAGCGAATGGCGAAATCCAGGTCTTCCTTGGAGTGCCCGGCCGAAATTTGTGTGCGGATGCGGGCTTTGCCTTTCGGCACCACCGGATAGGAAAAGCCAACGACGTAAACCCCTTTGGCCAGCATCGCCTCCGCCACCAAACCCGCCAGCGCGGCCTCTCCGAGGATGATCGGCACAATGGGGTGCTCGCCAGGTAGGATGTGAAAACCGACCTTGCTCATGGCCGCCCGGAAATATCTCGTGTTCTCTTCCAATTGGTCGCGCAGTTGGGTCGAGGCGGTGATCAGGTCCAGCGCCTTAAGCGATCCGGCCACGATGGACGGGGCGAGTGTGTTGGAAAATAAATAAGGCCGTGAACGCTGCCGCAAATACTCGATAATCTCCGCCCGTCCGCTGGTGTAACCTCCGCTGGCCCCGCCCAGCGCCTTGCCCATCGTCCCAGTGATAATGTCCACCCGTCCCATGACCTTGTGGTACTCGTGCGTACCGCGTCCGTGTTGACCCATGAAGCCGACGGCGTGGGAATCATCCACCATGACCAGCGCATCGTGCTTTTCCGCCAAAGCGCAAATCGCGGGCAAATTGGCAATGTAGCCATCCATGGAAAAGACACCGTCGGTTGCGATCATACGGAAGCGCGCCGTGCTGGCCTCGCGCAGTCGGGCTTCGAGATCCTCCATATCGTTGTTCTTGTAACGATACCTCAGGGCTTTGCAGAGTCGCACCCCGTCGATGATGCTGGCATGATTCAACTCATCGGAAATGATGGCGTCCTGCTCGCCCAGCAATGTTTCAAACAACCCGCCATTGGCATCGAAGCACGAGCCGTAAAGAATGGTATCCTCGGTGCCGAGGAACTCACTGAGTTTGGCCTCCAATTCACGATGGGGCCGCTGCGTGCCGCAGATAAAGCGCACTGAAGCCATGCCGTAACCCCATTGGTCCAGGCCTTCCCGCGCGGCTGCCACGATGGCGGGGTGGGAAGCCAGGCCAAGGTAATTGTTGGCGCAAAAGTTGAGCACCGGCTCGCCGCGGCCCACCCGCACGCGGGCGGATTGAGGCGTGGTGATCACCCTTTCGGATTTGTAAAGCCCTTGCGCGCGCAGTTCCTCCAACTGGCGCTTCATCTGTTCTTTCACCGTTCCGTACATATCTCAAATTCCAAACTTCAAGATTCAACCCCAAAGGCATCCGCGGCAAGAGTATTTCGCCGGTGCGCCGGGCCGACCGGAGAACTGTGTTTTGAAGGGCCAGCAGACAAACGTATCGCCGGCAACTTTAACCATCCATCTTGGCAGGGTTAGACCTGAAGTGTTCTCAAAACTTCAATACTCTCTTCTTTCAAATTGGATGCTTTTTAAATTGTCACTACCCCACTTGCGGCTTTCAAGTGGGGTAGTGACAATTTTAGACTTGTCTTGTCCAGTTGTCCAGAAAAATCTATGTTTCGAGGAAATGCGTAGCGCGAATCGTCTCTTGCATAGCTCTCCGGCAGGGACGGCGCGCTGCGGCCTCCTGGCCAAAAACAGATTTGCGCCATTTCGTCGGACTTTATTGTTTTACAAAAGATGGATAATAGAGTACAAAATCCATCGATAACTTGGCGACCTGAGCCAATGAACATATTGGTCATCATTTTAGGGCTGGCGGGTTTTTGCCTGGTCATGTGGGATTTCTGCCAACGGCTGCCTGCCGAGCAAATTCCCCTTTTGCGCCGCTGGTTCAAAAACTGGATGTTCAAGGGCCTGCTGACGCCCTTTCTGCTTTGGATGGCGTTTAATGCCGCCCCCTGGAATTGGCTGCCGCCCTTGATGCAGGAGGTGCAATTCGCCAAATTGAATGGCGAGTGGGCCGCCATGATGCCGTATGTCGCCACGCTTGGCTTGTTTGTGATTGGCACCTATTGGGCGGCCGTCACCGTGGCTTGGTTGCTGGTGGTTTTGGGTCGCCAGGCCGCTGACCTGCGCCAATTTCGCAGTTGTGTGCTGATCTGGTCGGCCATTTTGGCGCCTGTGGCGGTGCTCATGACCATATCTTTCGGATGGCGTCTGGCCGGTTTGGGCGTGACCCTTTGGCTGCTGCCGATCCTTCAGCAGGTTCTGGCCTTGCAGCCCGATAAGAAAGTGGCGCCCGTTTATTCCCGCGCCCTCGCCGCCATCCACTTCGACAAATACGAGGAGGCGGAAGAGGCCGTGCTTCACGAGTTGGAATCGTGCCAGGACGATTTTGATGGCTGGATGATGCTGGCGGACCTTTACGCCAACCAATTCAACGACCTGCCCGCCGCCGAAAAACTGATCCACGACACCTGCGAACATCCCGGTACGACGCCCTCCAATTTCGCCGTCGCCTGTCATCGCCTGGCTGACTGGCAACTCAAGCTGGCGCAGGACCCGGACGCCGCGCGCGCCTCGCTGGTGGAGATTTGCCACCGCTTCCCGCGATCACACCTGGACCACATGGCCCGGCTGCGCATCAACCAGCTTCCCCCCACCCGCGAGGCATGGCTTGAGCAGCAAGCCGTCAAAAAGATTCGTTTTACAAGCCTGAGAGGGTCGGCGGGAAACCCAGGCGCAACACCGTCCGTTCCGCTTTCGCGCCAGGAGGCCTTCGAACGCAGCCAACAATGCGTCGAGCGGTTGCAGAGCAATCCGGACGACGTCGCCACGCGCGAAGAACTGGCGCGTCTCTGGGCCGAGGAACTGGGCCAAATCGAAATGGGCGTGGAGCAGTTGGAATTGCTGCTGGCCATGCGGGGCGCGACGCGTGTCAAAGCCGCCGAGTGGCTCGGTTTGATAGCCTCGTGGCATCTCAAGTTCCCGCCCAACACGGCCGCCGCGCGCGCGGTCATGGAGCGGCTGGTCCGGCAGTATCCGCAATCCCCGCAAGGCCTGGCCGCGCAACGGAGATTAAGCGTGATGGATCTCGAAGCCAAAATGCGCCAGGCCGCCGACACCCGCCAGGAACAGCCCGGATAAACCACTGCGCAATTGGGCGATTCAATCTCTTTTGCTTATTCCGCTTGTAAACCGCCGGCGATTCAGGCGAAATAACCCCGCGTTTTATGAATCTTGGAGACATTTTGACTTTGGAAACGATCCTCCCCGATCTGACCTCCGCCAATCGCTGGGAGGTCATCGATGAACTGGTGCAACGGCTGGTCGTCACCTTAAAAATCCGGCCCGAGCATCGCGACGCCATCGTGGCCGTGGTTAAAAAGCGCGAATCCTCCATGAGCACGGGCATAGGCTTCGGCATCGGCATTCCCCATGCCTCCACGGATTTGATCCAGGAAGTGGTCGGCGCCTTGGGTCGATCCAAAAAAGGCATCGAGTTCGACGCGTTGGACAATCAGCCCGTCAACCTGGTCGTGCTGTTCCTGGTGCCGCAGGGCCAGTTTCAGAAGCATCTTCACACTTTGGCCAGCATCGCAAAACTGCTTCATGTCAAAGAATTTCGCCAGGAGCTGGAACAAGCCTCCGACGCGGCAGGCATGTTTGAAATTATAAAAAAGTATTCCGCGCCAAAATGATAGCGAGTTGGACCGCTTGCGACCGTGCTCTACAAAATTCTCGAACAAAGGCTTCTTCAGACCGTCCAGGCGGTGTTGCCTGGGGTGGAGGCCGAGGCGGTGCGGGTTCGTCCATGCCCCGATCCGAAATTCGGCGATTACCAAACCAACGCGCTGATGGCGCTGGCCAAGGCGCGCAAAATGAATCCGCGCCAGTTGGCGGCGGAGGTGGCGTCCAAGCTGGATCTGGCCCAGTGGTGCGAGCCGGTGGAAGTGGCGGGCGCAGGCTTTCTCAATTTTCGCCTCAAGCCGTCCGTCCTGGCGCAGTCGTTGCGCGAGGCGGCCCAAGGGGGGCATTTGTTTTTCCAGAAAGCCTCCGAGCCGCGTTGCGTGATTATTGATTTCAGTTCTCCCAATGTGGCCAAGCCGATGCATGTCGGGCACATTCGCTCCACCGTTCTGGGTGATTCCCTGGCGCGCATCCTCCGCTTGCTCGGCCACCATGTCGTTACGGACAACCATATGGGCGACTGGGGAACGCAGTTCGGCAAATTGCTAGTAGGCTGGAAGTCGCATCTGGACCCGGTAAAATTGCAGACGGATCCCATCGCAGAAATGGAGCGCCTCTACAAACTGGTCAACGCGGAGTGCGAGAGAGAACCTCAGATTTTGGAAAAAGCGCGGCAGGAGTTGGTCAAATTGCAGGCCGGCGACGAGGAAAACCTGCGCCTCTGGCGGGAAATGATCGCCCTGTCCCAGAAGCAATTTGACAGGGTTTACGCGCGGCTGGGGGTGCGGTTCGATCATTGTTTTGGGGAAAGTTTTTACAATCCCATGCTCAAAAAAGTGGTCGATGAACTCATCCAGAGCGGCGTGGCCCGCGAGAGCGATGGCGCCATGGTGGTGTGTTTTCCGGACATTCCCGAATTGAAGGACCATCCGGCCATGGTTCGCAAGAGCGATGGCGGTTTCAATTACACCACGACCGACCTGGCCACTCTGTTGTTTCGCTGGGAAGGGGGCACTTGGGGCGTGCGGCCCAACGACATCGTTTATGTGACTGACGGACGCCAGCAATTGCATTTTCAGCAACTCTTCACCGTGTTCCGCCGCTGGCATCCGGAAGCCAATGCGAAACTGGCCCACGTCTGGTTCGGTTCCGTGCTGGGCGAGGACGGCACGCCCTTCAAAACCCGCTCCGGCGAGACGGTGCGACTGGAGGACTTGCTGGACGAAGCAGAGGAGCGGGCGTGGAAGGTCGTCTCGGAAAAGAACTCCGAACTGAACGAGGCGCAGAAACGCGAAATCGCCCGCGTGGTGGGTTTGGGCGCGATCAAATATGCGGATCTGGCGCAGAACCGTCAGAGCGATTACGTATTTAGCTGGGACAAGATGCTGGCGTTGCAAGGGAACACCGCCCCTTACCTTCTTTACGCTTACACCCGGATTCGGAGCATTTTTCGCAAGGAAGGCGAGAATCTTGCAGGCGGCATCGGCGAATGTATCCTTACGGCCCCGGAAGAATCTGCCCTGCTGCGGCATCTGCTGAACTTTGGTTTGGCGCTGGACGCGACGGTGGAGGATTATCGGCCGAACTTTTTATGCGGCTATCTCTACGAACTGGCCGGGCATTTCGCCCGATTTTACGAGAATTGTCCGGTGCTCAAAGCGGAAGGTTCCACGCGCGCCACGCGCCTGGCCTTATGCGACGTGACTTCCCGCGCCCTCAAGCAAGGACTTGAAGTCCTCGGCATCGAAACCACTGAGCAAATGTAAAAGGGCTGTCAGGTCCCAACTTTGCCCAGCAGCCCGGCCTTCTTCAAGGCCTCAAGGACATCGGTGTCCTTGAAATCTCCCGTAACCTCGAAGACTTCAACCCCTTTGGCGGCAGTGTCGCCCGTCACGCCGGGGACAGACTTGACGGCCTTGTCCACAGCCTTGACGCAACTGGGGCAGCAGAGGTGAACGCCCTTAACCTTGAGCGTCTGCACTTTCTCGCCTTTGGCGCCAGTCTCGCCGTCGATTTTGATACTCTCGTCGCTGCACCCGCCATAAAATCCCGCCTTGGTCAAGGCATCCACTGCTTTTTGAACGGTGGAGGTATCAGCAGCGGTAATGATAACCGTGCGGGCGGTTTTGTCCGGCACGGCGCTCGCGCCATCCACTTTGGAGACGGCTTTGTTGGCGCCATCGACGCACTTCTGGCAACACATGTGGACGTTGGTGAGTGTAATGGTAACGTCCGCCGCGCGGGCCAGCGGAGCCAGGAAAAGGACAGCAACCACGGATAACAGCAAAGATTTCATACTCATAAAAAAATAATGGCCATTGACAAATTTAAAACATGAACCACGCTACGACGCAAACAATATAAGTTTGGCGAACCGGCGTCAAGGGCAAAATACAGTCTAATACTTCCGCAAGAGAGAGCGGTAATCCTTGGTTCCGCCGAGTTGGCGATATTTGGCGTTAGCGGCGTCAAATCGTTGGCGGGCGATTTTGAGCGTGATTTGCGCACGTGCCACCCGCTCGTCAGCCGCTTTTTGCTGGTACGGGTCCCCGTTGTTCACACTCTTGCGGGAATGTTGCGCGTATTCCAAAGCATCATTTTCGTGCTCAAGCTCCTTCGCGGCTGCCTGCACGTCTTGTTCGGATTTGGTCAGAGCGGTCATTCTTTGCCAGGCATCGGGATCGGCTTGCACAACGGGAGCGCTGGCGTTATCGGACGAGGACGTTCCGAATTTATTTTTGACAAAATTCGCCCCCCACCACAGCACGCCAATGGCCACAAACGGCACGGCAATTTGGCCCACCACATTCCAATGTTGAAACTCGCGCAGGAAAACCAGGGCCTTCGGCAGCTTGAACTCCATTTTTCGCGCGGCCTTGACCTCGGTGCCTTTGACACGCAAGGACTGCCCGGCGCGCCCGGGGGGGATGGCTGGGAAAGTGACAGTTTGCCCGCACATCGGGCACTGCATCTGCTGGCCACAGTAACCCACAGTGTACTCGATATGCTGTCCACAGAACGGACAGGAATGCTTGTAGGATTCCATGAGATTCCCTGATTAAGGTTGCGCCTGGTGTCGGAAAAAAGCAAGCGCCGCGTTAAAATCTTCCGGCAACGGCGCTTCCAAGTTCATCCGCCGTCCGTCCCGCGGATGCGTGAACGCCAACCGCCGCGCGTGCAGCAGTGGCCGCGGCGCGGTGTAACCGGTGGATTGCGCCAGCCGACTGGTGGCGCGCCGGCCATAAACCTGGTCGCCGGCCACTGGAAATCCAAGATGCCGCAAATGCACGCGAATTTGATGCGTCCGCCCCGTGTGAATGTCCACTTCCACCGAAGTGGCCTCGGCCCAACGCTCCAGAACCCGATAGCTGCTGCGGGCCTCGCGCCCCTTTCGGTCGTGGACGGCCATTCGCTTGCGATTCACCGGGTCGCGCGCGATGGGAGCGTCGATGCGGCCGCTCAGACGCGGCATCCGCCCGCAGGCGATGGCTTGATAAATCTTCTTGACCTCGCGCCCGGCGAATTGCCCGCTGAGATGAAGATGGGCGGCGTCATTCTTGGCCGCCACCAGGCAACCGCTGGTTTCCTTGTCAAGACGATGAACGATGCCGGGCCGCGCCACCCCGCCGATGCCGCTGAGTTGCCCGCCGCAGTGGTGGAGCAAGGCGTTGACCAGTGTGTGCTCGCGGTGCCCCGCGGCCGGATGCACGACCATGCCCGCCGGCTTGTTGAGCACTAGCAAGTCCTCGTCCTCGAAGAGAATGTCCAGTGGAAGATTCTCGGCTTGCGCGGCGGCGGGCCGAGCCTGGGGTTGCTGAAGGACGATGGTTTCGCCCGCGCGGGGATGATGGGTGGGTTTGACGATCTTTCCGTCAACGAGAATGTTTCCATCGGCCAGGAGGCGCTGGATGGCGCCGCGCGAGAGATCGGGCAGCTTGCGGCGCAGATAAACATCGAGCCGTTCCCGCGGAAGCGATGTGTCAATAGTAAATATGGCTTGTTTTTCCACTGCTTAGTCGTAATCGTAATCGTAATCGTAATCGTTTTCGCCGGAATCGATTACGATTACGATTACGATTACGAGGGGACAAATTAGTTGGCCGCCGGCGGCAGTTCGCGGATGTAAATGTTCTTGAACCAAAGCGGGCCGCCGTGGTTCTGCAATTCGATCTGGCCCGTCGGATAGATGGGTTTGCCAGGCTCCCAATAATTCTCCAACGTCGTGTCCCGCACCACATTGGTGCCGTTGAGGAAAACATGGACCTTCTCGCCCACCATCAGAATGCGGAATCTGTTCCATTCGCCAACGGGATGATCGGCAAAGACCAGCGGGTGACGGTTGTTTTTCTGGTCATTGTAGAGGCCGCCGGAACCATCAGGCGGGGTGAATTGGCCCGGGCTATCAGGCTCCCAAATCTGCACCTGCGGCGTGCCGCGCAAATAAATGCCGCTGTCGCCCTTGGGCGGTATTTTCCAATCAACCAACATCTCGAAATCGCCGAAATCGCGCGCCGTGCAGAGGTTGTCGCCATGCCCGTCGAAGACCACCATGCCGTCCTCGGCCTTCCAATGCGCGCGCATGCGTTCATCGGCTTTGGACTGGGCGGCAGCCAACTCGTCGCCGGACATTTTGGCCCGATGGGGCGGGTCCGCCACCAATCCTTTCCAACCCGCCAGGTCCTGCCCGTTGAAGAGCGGGACGAACCCTTCCGGCGGAGTGTTGCCGACGGTGCGTGGCAATTCTTTGATGAAAATATTTTTAAACTCGACGTAACTCCAATGCCCCAAGAGCGCGATGTGCCCGCTCTCGCGCAACATGCCGGGATGTCCGCGCAACACTTCCCGGTTCGTCACGTCATTGATATTTCCGTCCACGATGGTTTGTCCGTTGAGGATGACTTTGATGTGGCGTCCGATGGCGCTGATTTCGTAATGATTCCATTGGCCGACTTTGTTAAGCGCGCCGCGTTTGGCCGCGAAAATTTTGTAAAGCGACCCGCAATACTGGCCGGGATCCAGATGCGCGTACTGCGGGTCGTCGTCATCCAGAATCTGCACTTCGTTGCCCGAATAAGTCAGATCATTCGTTTCAAAAGGGACGCGGAGGCCGACGCCGTTATTGGCGCCCGGCGTCAGTTTGAAATCCATGAGCAGGATATAATCGGCGAAGGATTGGTCGGTAACCAGGTCATTGCCCGCGTCTGGTGGCGAGGCGATAAGGCCGTTGGTGACAAAATAAGAGGGGCCTTTGCCTTTGTGAATTTCCGTCCATCCGTTCAAAGTTTGCCCATCGAAAAGCGAAACAAAACCCTCCTGCTTCAACTCGAGCAAAGGGGTGTCAACCTGCCCCCCCACTAAAACTGGCACGGACTGAAGCGAATTGGGCAACCGCGTCACTTGCGCGCAGACAGAGCCGGCAAACGCCAGAGAGAAGACGGCGGCGAAAAAGCCTCGCGAAAGAGCATTCATAATGGATAGATGGCCGAAAGTGGAACCGCAAAACCAAGGGATTCGACGCGTAACTGCTGTTGGGGCTGGTTGGCGACTTCAGGACGCCAGTTGTTGGCTCGTCGAAAAACAGTCACTTCCATCTGATCCTGCGCGACGAGGATGTATTCTACCAGGGATTCAATTTGAGTGTAACTGGAGAATTTTTCACGCCTGTCGATGCGCTCGGTGTCGGGCGAAAGAACTTCAATCAGAACTTTAGGATAGTTTACATAATACTCATCTGTATCACGCAGGTCGCATGTCACAACCATGTCGGGATAATAGAATATATCCTCATTGGCGATTCGGAGTCTCACTT
>Ga0302326_10014555_pt1 | contig 16616 bp, 14 predicted proteins | sample Palsa_T0_3_FD_202264 | JGI IMG/M metagenome (GOLD analysis project Ga0302326, IMG submission 202264) | Peat permafrost microbial communities from Stordalen Mire near Abisko, Sweden - Palsa_T0_3 | ecosystem: Environmental > Terrestrial > Soil > Palsa > Peat permafrost | place: Sweden: Abisko...
GGACACGATTTGCCGGTCGCGCTCGTAATGCTGAAAACAGGCGCAAACTTGCGCGACGCGCGGCGGCGGCTCGGTGAGTCCGGCGGCAACGTGCGCGAGGCGCTCGCAGCGCACGAAAAATCCCGATCGCGCGCGCGAGAGCAGAGGAAATAACATGGACCGATTCAAAATCCAAGGCGGGCGCAAGCTCGAAGGCACCGTCCAAATCAGCGGCGCGAAAAACGCCGCGCTGCCCTGCATGGCCGCGACGCTGCTCACGAATGAGCCTGTGTCGCTCCAAAACATTCCGCACGTCCGCGACATCATCACCATGGCCAAGCTGCTCGCGCACATGCGCTGCCGCGTCGAGAGCCCGGACCTTCCCCCCAGCGAATTCACCATTCAGGCCGAAATGGTGTCGCATCGCGAAGCGCCCTACGAGCTGGTGAAAACCATGCGCGCTTCCGTGCTCACGCTTGGGCCGCTGGTGGCGCGCTTCGGTTATGCGCGCGTTTCGTTGCCCGGCGGCTGCGCCATTGGTGCGCGCCCCATCGACATTCACATCGAAGCGCTCGCAAAACTCGGCGCGCAGATTTCGATGGAGCACGGCTACGTGGAGGCGCGCGCCAAGCGCCTGCGCGGCGCCACCTTTCGCTTCCCGAAAATCACGGTGACCGGCACGGAAAATATTTTGACCGCCGCGGTCCTGGCCGAGGGCGAAACCATTCTCGAAAATTCCGCGCTCGAGCCCGAAGTCACCGACCTGGCCGAACTGCTCATCAAAATGGGCGCGAAAATCGATGGCCTGGGCACCTCCACCCTGCGCATTCAGGGAGTCGCCAAGCTGCACGGCGCTTCGCACTCCATCATTCCCGATCGCATCGAGACCGGGACGTTTCTGGTCGCCGGCGCCATTACCGGAGGCGAGTTGCTGCTCACCCATTGCGAGCCGCAGCATCTGGCCGCGGTGATCAACAAACTTCGAGAATGCGGCGTGGAAATTAAATGCGAAGGAAACGGCGCGTTGCGCGTGCGCGCGGCGAAAAAACTGGTCGCCGCGGACGTGACCACCGAAGAATATCCGGGTTTCGCCACCGACATGCAGGCGCAGTTCATGGCCCTGGCCACGCAGGCGCACGGCGTATCGCACGTGCGCGAAACAATTTTCGAGAATCGCTACCTGCACGCGAGCGAAATGGCGCGCATGGGCGCGAATATCGTGGTGGACGGCAACCTTGCATCCGTCACCGGCCCGACTCCGCTCAGTGGCGCCCCGGTCACCGCATCCGACCTGCGCGCGAGCGCCGGCCTCGTTCTCGCCGGGCTCGTCGCGGACAACACTACCTGGATCGACCGCGTGTACCACATCGACCGCGGCTACGAGCGCATCGAAGACAAGCTCAGCGCGGTCGGCGCAAGCATCGAGCGCGTCTCCGGCCCCGGCGCCGAATAATCCTCGCGACCGCAGCAAAAATGAAAAAGGGAGGCGATATTTCCGCCTCCCTTTGATTCCAATGTGACCGCGCGGTGATTTTACGTCGCGGCTTCGGCCTTGGCTTGTTTGTCGCGCTGATCGCGCAGCACGGCTTTGCGGCTCAGGCGAATTTTGTTGCCTTCGATTGCGAGCACCTTGACCAGGATCTGATCGCCTTCCTTCAGCTCGTCGCGAACCGCGCGAATGCGCGCTTCGGCGATTTCGCTGATGTGCAGCAGGCCGTCGGTGCCCGGGAAGATTTCGACGAAAGCGCCGAACTCCGCGATGCGCACCACGGTACCGAGATAGGTCTTGCCCATCTCCGCCGTGGCGGTCACGTCGCGAATCATTTTCAGCGCTTCTTCGGCCGATTTTCCGCCCGAAGCGAAGACGTGAACCTTGCCGTCGTCCATCACGTCAATCTTCACGCCGGTGGCCTCGATGATCGAACGAATCTTCTTGCCGCCCGGCCCGATCAGGTCGCGAATCTTATCCGTGGGAATGCTCAACATGAAGAGGTGCGGCGCGTAAGTAGAAATTTCCGCGCGCCCGCTCGAGATGGTGCGGTCCATGATGTCCAAAATCTCGAGGCGAGCCTTACGTGCCTGGGCCAGCGCTTCGCGCATCATGGCGATGCTGACGCCGCCGACCTTGATGTCCATCTGGAGCGCGGTGATTCCCTGCCGCGTTCCGGCCACCTTAAAATCCATATCGCCGTAGTGATCTTCGGCGCCGGCGATGTCGGTCAGGATGGCGTATTTGTCGCCTTCCACCACCAAGCCCATCGCAATTCCGGCGCAAGCAGCCTTGAGCGGAACGCCCGCGTCCATCAGCGCGAGAGAGCCGCCGCAAACGGTAGCCATCGAAGACGAGCCGTTCGATTCCAGAATGTCCGAAACGCAACGAATGGCGTAGGGGAATTCCGCATCCGGCGGAAGCAGGTTGGCGAGCGAGCGCTCAGCAAGAGCGCCGTGCCCGATTTCGCGGCGTCCGGGACCGCGCAGGAATTTCACTTCGCCGACGGAAAACGGCGGGAAGTTGTAATGCAGCATGAAGCGCTTGAAAGTGTCCTGCTCGAAGAGCAGGTCCTGGCGCTGCATGTCTTCCTTGGTGCCGAGCGTGCAGGTGGAAAGAGATTGTGTTTCGCCGCGGGTGAAAAGCGCGGAGCCGTGAGCGCGCGGCAGAATTCCCGTTTCGCAGGTGATCTGGCGAACCTGGTCGAACGCGCGCGCATCGGGACGCCGGCGCCGAACCAGCATGTCGTCGCGGAAAATGCGTTCGCGCAAACGCTCGAACGCGCGAGCCGCGAGCTTTTTCTTCTCCGCATCATCCTCCGGAATCGCCGCGTAAATTTCCGCCTTGATCGCGTCCACCAGGCCGTAGCTTTCAGCCTTGGGATGTTTCGCGGTGTCCATGGCGTCGCGCAGCTTGTCGCCGTACTGCTGCTGCATCTGTTTGTAAAGAGCTTCGTCGAACGCCGGCGCGGTGGCCGTAAGCTTGGTGGGTTTCACTTTCGCGTACAGTTCGCGAATTGCCGCCACGATCCGGCGGATTTCCGCGTGCCCGAATTCGAGCGCCTGCACCACCGTCTCTTCGGAGACTTCCAGCGCGCCCGATTCCACCATCACGATGGCTTCGTCCGACCCCGCCACCACAATGTTTATTTGGCTCGTCTTTTGCTCGGCAACGGTCGGATTCACCACCAGTTTGCCTTCCAGCATGCCCACGCGAACGGCCGCGATGGGAGTGGTAAACGGAATCTTCGAAATATAGAGCGCCGCGGAAGCAGCGGTCACGCCGATGACGTCCGGATCATTTTCGCTGTCGGCGGAAAGCACCATGGAGACGATCTGCGTCTCGTTCGACCATCCTTCCGGGAAGAGCGGCCGCAGCGGCCGGTCAGTCAATCGTGACGTCAGAACTTCCTTTTCCGAAGGGCGCCCTTCGCGCTTGAAGAATCCTCCGGGAATTTTTCCCGCCGAATAGGTGTACTCGCGGTAATCCACGGTCAAGGGAAGAAAATCTTTCTCTGTGGCTTTGTTGTCCATGCAGGCCGTAGCCAGCACCACGGTATCGCCGTAACGCGCCACAATCGCACCATGCGCTTGGCGCGCTATCTTGCCGGTCTCAAACGTCAACGTGCGCCCGCCTACTTCCAAACTCACTTGTTCAAACATCACTTCACATCCTTTTTGCTCCGATTCATCGGAGACGCTGTTTCAGATACGAGAGATACCTCTCGGGAACTCCGTCGAAGGGGGAGAACGCGAAGGAAACTGAGCGGAATGCTAGCGAGCAAACGGCCTCGCGCCGCACGGTCCTGCCGGCCCGCATGTCGCCTGAAAACTTCGGTTTGTGCGGAAAATAAAGGCGCGGCCCGAACGGCCGCTCAGGAATTCCGTGCTACTTGCGCAAGCTGAGTCGTTCCACAATCTCGCGATACCGATCCGGGTCGCGCCGGTTCAGATAGTCCAGCAGCCGCCGGCGTTTATTGACCATCATGATCAACCCGCGCCGCGAGGCGTGATCCTTTGCGTGGGACTTTAGGTGAGTGGTCAGATAGTTGATGCGTTCGCTCAACAATGCAATTTGCACTTCCGGTGAACCTGTGTCGCTCGTGTGCGTCCGGAACTGCTCGATCAACTGCGCCTTGGCTTCCATCAACGTGCCCCCTCGCCCTGAAACCGACCTGCCCTGCTCTATTCTTTTTGTCTCTTCTTCGACAGTAAAAATGCTAGCACATACACCCTAGAGCGCAAAGGGATTTTACTGTAGATCCAGCCGCACGCCGGCTCGCGTTCGCCTTCGATTTTCCATCGCACTGCGGCCTCGCGATCGTTACAGCGCCGGAGAATCTTCTCCGAGCATCGCCTTCCGAACGATTTTGATTGGCGCAGGGCCCTGACGCATGAATCCGTTGTGAAATTTCTCCAGCGAAAACGCCGCGCCCTCTTTTCGCTGCATGTCCGCGCGCAGTTTGAGGATTTCGAGCTTGCCCAGCGTGTAATACAAGTACGTCGGATCGGAGGTGCCGCGTTTCGTCTCCACCAGCCCGGCTTCGCGCGATTGGTAGCCTTCGTTCACGAACAAATCCACCGCTTGATCGAAAGTCATGTTGCCCGTGTGCAGCTGGATGCCAACGACAAATCGAGCGTCGCGCAAAAGCGCGTCCTGGAGTTGCCCCAGGCGAATCAGTTTGGCCTCGCGCTCGTCTTTCGCGCCCGCTCCCGGCTGGCCATAGCCTTCGTCCAGCATCATCTGCTCGCAGTAATGTGCCCAGCCTTCGATGTTCGTGTTCGCTCCCAGGATCTTGCGCACTTTGGTGGGAAATTGCGGCGCCCACAGGAATTGTATGTAGTGTCCGGGATAGGCTTCGTGCACCGCCGTGGTCACAATTGTTCCGACATTAAATTCCGCCATGAATCCGGCCACTTGCTCGGGCGTGTCGTGCGCGTCCGGAAGAGTGACGTTGAAGTAGGCTTCCTTGGCCACTTTTTCAAATGGTCCCGGCGTGTCCATGGAAGCAAAAGTAGTCGCGCGCATGAACGGCGGTGTCTCCTGCACGGTAGGTCGCACGTCTGAGGGGATGGTGATGATGTGCTTCGCGCCAATGAATGCGACGAGCCCGTCGAACTTATCGCGGAAGCTTTGCAGCAGCTGGTCCGGCGCCGGGTGGTCCAGCGCTAACTCGGCCAGCGTTTCTTTCGCTGTCTTCTGCGGTTCCAGTTCCTTGGCAATGCGGTTGAACTCCGCCTGGTTCTTGTGCAAATCGGCCCAGCCGACTTCCAGCAGGCGATCGAGCGGTATATCCACCATGTCGTCGTGGTGCAGCTTCTTCGCGAAAGTCTCGGCGCCGATGCGGAAGTCGCCCTTCGAACGCGGCAGCAGATCCGATTTGAGCCATTCCTGGTAGCTTTGCAGCGCCGCGATCACCGCGGCATTTGATTTCGCAAACTCCGCTTTCACCGCGGGGTCCGTGGCGTCATGGAAAGCCGCCGGCACATCCTTCTGAAAGAAGCTGATGATCCCGGGAAGCTGCTCGAGCGCGATCTCCGTGGAGACGCGCGGCGGATTTTTCAGGTTCTCGCGCGCCGCGGCAAACACCTCCGGTGCCTGCTTTTCTTGCGCGACGACGGAGCGAAGCCGGTCGTCCGGCGGCGCAAAACGCCGGCTCATGATGGTGTAAACGCTGTTGGTGATTCCGCCCGAATAATTGTCCGGATTTTTCTCCCACGGACGGATGGTTTCCAGATTCAGCAGTGTCCCGCGGATATTCGCAAGGACGATTTCGCGGTCGGCAGTCTCCGTTTCGTCGAGCCCCTTGGGATCGAATGCCTCCACGCGCTTCTCAAAAGCGCGCAGCGCGGCTATCTCCTTTTCCACTCCGGCGCGCGAATAGTCCTCGGGTTCCGCGTCATATTGATGAAGCCCAAGAAGCGTGCCGTAAGTAGGGTGGAACTTGAAAACAGCCTCGTCAAAGAAGGCATCCGCCAGCGCGTTCCAGCGCGCCGAGGCGTCTTCCGCACGCGAGGCCGTCAGGCCCCGAGGAACCACTATCAGCGCCAGCGCGACGGCCGCCAGGCAAACCACTCCCGTTATGTTTTTCACGAATTTCCCCTCCTGAATTTTCGCGGGGGCCCGTCGCGCCCTCGAAGGCCTGCTAGGTTAACTCTTTCCGGTATGAATCAGCGAGAGGAATTCGTCGCGGGTCTGCTTGTTTTCGCGGAAGGCGCCCAGCATCGCGCTCGTGGTGGCCGTCGAATTCTGTTTTTCGACGCCGCGCATCACCATGCACAAATGCCGCGCCTCAATAATCACGCCCACGCCCTCCGGACTTAGCTTCTCCTGAATCGCGTTCGCGATCTGGCTCGTGAGCCGCTCCTGAATCTGCAGCCGCCGCGCGAACATGTTCACCAGCCGCGCGATTTTGCTCAGTCCCACGACTTTCTTCGACGGAATGTAAGCCACGTGGCAGCGCCCGAAAAACGGCAGCAAATGGTGCTCGCACAGGCTATAAACCTCGATGTCTTTCACCACCACCATTTCGTCGTAGCAGACGCTGAACATCGCCCCGTTCAAAAGCTTTTCCGGATCCTGGCGATAGCCGCTGGTCAAAAAGCGCAGCGCCTTTTCAAAGCGCTCCGGCGTCCGGCGCAAGCCTTCACGGTTGGGGTCTTCGCCGATTTGCACCAGCATCTTGCGCACCAGGTCGGCAATGCTCTCCGAACCCGCCGTCTCCGGAATCACGATTTCGGTTGTTTCGCTCATGGTCTTTCGGCTCCTCATCTTGCCGCTTCCTCGAATTCATCCGCCATCTCGAAACTGTTCTTGCTCGTCTCTTCGATTCGAACCTTCTCCAACCGCGCGGCCGGAAAGCTCTTCAGCCGCCGAAAAATCTCGCGGCAAAGGTTTTCCGTGGTAGCTACCTCGGTGCGAAACTCCGGCACCTCTTCGTTCAAGAATTTGTGATCGAAGGGCTCAATCACTTCGCGCTGGACGAACGGGTCAAGCTCGGCCAAGTTCGCAATCATTCCCGTCTCCGGGTCCACCGGCCCGGCGAGCGTCACTTCCACTACATAATTATGTCCGTGCCCGTAGGGATTGCTGCATTTGCCGTAAATCCTCCGATTTTCCGCCTCGCTCAGCTTCGGCGTGTGCAGCCGGTGCGAAGCGGAAAAATGGTAGCGCCGCGTCAGCGAAATTTTCACGCGCGCGCTCCGTTGCCTTTCGGCGCATCCGCCGTGCAATCGGCGAAGAGGTCGGGCGATTCGTACAGCCGCACGCGGTCGAGTTTCCCCGCCGTGATTTTCGGCGCCAGCAGCTTCCAGATCAGCGCCGCCACGTTTTCGCACGTCGGAATCTGCCCCGCAAGCTCCGGCACTTCGTAATTCAAGTGCCGATGGTCCAGCCGGTCCATCACTTCGCGCTGCAGCACTTCCTTCAGCTCGTTCAAATCGAGCACCATTCCGGTGGTGGGGTCGGGCTCGCCCGCGATGGTCACTTCGAGCGCATAGTTGTGCCCGTGCCCGTGCGGATTATTGCACTTGCCGAAAACGCGGCGATTCTCCTCCGCCGAAAAATTCGCGTTGTGATAAAAATGCGCCGCGGAGAATTCTATTTTGCGTGTGATGCGGATCATTGGCCTCGCGCCGGGTACGCTCTTCCCTTCCAAACCACCGCTCCCTGCGTGCTTTTCCACCAGGAGGCAATCAAAGCCGCGGAGTAAAAGCACAATCCCGGTATGTAATATTTGATGTAGGAAACCGGGTAGAGATTCCTGTAAAGGTCCACGCCGTAGCGAATCATGCGCCCCAAAAGCGCGGCCAGCACCAGCGCGGGCAAAAACCATGCGGGCGTCCCCTTCCGTCCCGCCGCGTAAATTGCAAAGAACGCGCTCATCATCGCGATTTCCACCCACGGCAGCACATCCACCAGCTCCACCAGAACGCCCGCCGGTTTGCCGCCCATCAACGGGTAAAGATTCTTCGTCCACCCTTGCCACATCGCGCCGAAGCTGCGATACATGCGCGTGCGCACGATGCCCATCGGCGCGGTGAAGTAAATTCCGTATCCCGCTTTCTTCACCCGTCGCGCGAGCGCCACATCTTCCAGAATCTGCCCGGCAATCGCCGCGTGCCCTCCCACTTTGTCGTACACCTCGCGCAGGATCAGCAGAAACTGTCCGTTCGCCGCGGCGTCCGGCTGCGCCGGATCGTTTACGCGCGCGAACGAAAATCGCAGCGCGAGCCGGCAATACACGAACGGAATCACCGCGCGCTCCCAGAACGTTTCCATCTCCTGTTCCGGAGAGTACGAGACCAGCACCGCGTCGTGATCCACTGCGTCGCCCAGCGCGCGTCGCGCTGCGCTGCGCAGGTGGTACGTATCCGCATCGGTGAAGAGCAGCCAATCCCCCGTCGCCGCCGCCGCTCCAATCGACACCGCGTAATTCTTCCCCACCCATCCCGCCGGGAGCGAACCCGTGCTCAGGATTTTGAGCCTCGATATGCGCGCGGCAAGCTCCGCCAGAATCGCGCCCGTGCGGTCGGTGGACTCATCATCCACCACGATGATTTCGCCGATTTCCGGCTGCTCCGCAAGCGATTGCACCACGCGCGCAATCGTCGCTTCCTCATTTCGTGCCGGTATGATGGCGGAGATCATGGGTTTCGAATCGAATCGAGCCAAGCCTGGAGTCAGATCCCTGGGAATCAGGTCCGCGCGAAGCTGGCAAAGTGCTCGCTTTTAATTCGCGGATGCTCGTATTATAGGTTGCTTGGACACAGGATTGAAACGGAAACTGAAAACAGGCCTGATGCTCGCGTTTATTGCGGCGCTTCTCGTGCTATTCGCGCATCCCGATTACCGCCAGGGTGAACCCAGCCTGCGCGGAAGCTCGGCCAAGGATTTCGCCTTCACGCTCGACGGCAAGCCCGCGCACCTCTCCGATTTCCGCGGCAAAGTCGTGCTTTTGAATTTCTGGTTTGCCTCCTGCCCGCCCTGCATCGAGGAAGCGCCTTCGCTCAACGCGCTGCAGCACCGCATCGCGCCCATGGGCGGCACCATCCTCGGCGTCAGCGTGGATCCCACCGAGCAGGAATACGAAAGTTTCCTGAAAGCTTTCAACATCAGCTACCCAAATTACCGCGACGCCTCGCACGCGATCGCCCTCGAGTATGGCACCACCATGTTTCCGGACACCTACATCATCAATCGCAGCGGCAAACTCGACCGCAAACTCGTCGGCCCGCAGGATTGGACCAGCCCGGAAATGACCTCCTACCTCGATTCCCTGCTCAAATCGAACTAGCGCCGCCAACCCGTCCACAGCCTCCACTCACTTCACGCCACACACTCTTCGTGCTAGCGTGAATCGCAGCGCGAAGCTGCAAAATAATTCGGCCGCCCGATGGCCGGGAGGAGATGGCAGCAAAAGTGAAACTCCGATTGAGCCCTGTAGGGGCACGGCATGCCGTGCCCGGCATCAATTCTTGGCGAGGTCGCGCCATTGACCCCTTGCCCGCCCCCGCGCCAGACGACTCCTGCCACGCCCGCAGCGCTCACTCACGCTCGGCGAGGCCGGCGTATTTTTCGCCGCAAATTAATCACCCAAACGCCATTTCTAATCGCAACAACATGGATTAGAATTCGTCCTAACCCACTGAAAACAAAGGATCGCGATGCGTTCTAATCGCAACAAAAATCGAGGGCACATTTAGCGCATCGAATATGCATCCGCAATAAAAATGACTCAACCAAACACAATTGACGCGCCGGCCAGAACGCCCGAGCGCGATCCCGTCTGCGGCATGGCGGTGGATTCCGCGCGCGCGCCGGCCAAATTCGATCACGCCGGAAAAACGTATTACTTCTGCTGCCAGGGTTGCGCCACCAAATTCGCCGCCGACCCGCAAAAATACTTGCACGCGAAATCTCCGGCCTCGGCGCACGGCGATGGCGCATTACTCTCGCTCGGCGGCATTCAAGCCGCGAAGACAACGCATCCAGCCGCTCCGATCGCTCCCGCGAAATCCGCCTCTTACATCTGCCCCATGGATCCGGAGGTGAACCAGGATCGGCCCGGCCCGTGCCCGAAATGCGGCATGGCTCTTGAGCCCTCCATTCCCGCCGCACCAGCGACGCGCACCGAATACACCTGCCCCATGCATCCCGAAATCGTGCGGCCCGCTCCCGGCTCCTGCCCCATTTGCGGAATGGCGCTCGAGCCCCGCACCGCAACGATCGAAACCGAAGAAAATCCCGAGCTCGTTTCCATGACGCGACGATTCTGGGCCAGCGTTGTGTTGACCGTTCCCTTGCTCGCCCTGGCCATGTCCGACCTCGTTCCCGGCCAGCCCATCCAAAATCTGCTGTCCATGCGCGCGATCGGATGGATCGAGTTCTTTCTCGCCGCTCCGGTCGTGCTGTGGGGCGGCTGGCCCTTCTTCGAACGCGGCTGGGCTTCGCTCGTCAATCGCAGCCTCAACATGTTCACCCTGATCGCGCTCGGCACCGGCACCGCGTATCTCTACAGCGTCGTCGCGATTCTGTTTCCGCAAATTTTCCCCGCTTCGTTCCGCGTGATGGGCGCGGTGCCGGTGTACTTCGAAGCCGCCGCCGCGATTACCACCCTCGTTCTGCTCGGGCAGGTTCTGGAGCTGCGCGCGCGCAGCCGCACCTCCGCCGCCATTCGCGCGCTGCTCGCGCTTTCGCCCAAGACCGCGCGCTTGGTCCGCGCCGACGGCACCGAAATCGATGTCCCCGTCGAACACATCGCCCCGGGCGATTTGCTTCGCGTTCGCCCCGGAGAAAAAGTGCCGGTCGATGGCCTGGTCACCGATGGCCAAAGCTCCGTGGATGAATCGCTGATGACCGGCGAGCCCATCCCGGTGGAAAAAACCGCCGGCGACCGCGTGACCAGCGGCACCGTGAACGGAACAGGCACGCTCGTGATTCGTGCCCAGCGCGTCGGCAGTGAAACCCTCCTCGCGCAAATCGTCCGCATGGTCAGCGAAGCGCAACGTAGTCGCGCTCCGGTGCAAAAACTCGCCGACCGCGTGGCGAGTTACTTCGTACCCGCCGTCGTTCTTGTGGCTGTGCTTACGTTTGTGCTTTGGGCTTTGCTTGGCCCTCAGCCGAGAATGGCGCACGCCCTTCTGAATGCGGTCGCCGTGCTCATCATCGCCTGCCCTTGTGCTCTGGGCCTCGCCACGCCGATGGCCATCATGGTCGGGACGGGCCGCGGCGCTCTCGCCGGCATTCTGGTGAAAAATGCCGAAGCGCTCGAAATTCTCGAAACCGTGGACACCCTGGTAGTGGACAAGACCGGCACGTTGACCGAGGGACGTCCGCGCGTCACCTCAGTTATTCCCGCGGCCGGAACGAATGAAGCGCAAGCGCTGCGCATTGCCGCCACGCTCGAGCGCGCGAGCGAGCATCCGCTGGCTGCTGCCATTCTTGCAGGCGCCAAAGAGCGCGGCGTCGCGCTTGGCGAAACCACGGGTTTTGAATCGCGCACGGGAAAAGGCGTCATCGGAAAAGTGGATGCGCAGCTCGCCGCTCTCGGCAACCGCGCCCTTTTCTCGGATCTGAATATTCCGCTCGCCGCCCTGGATGAAAAAGCCAGGTCGCTCGAATCGGTCGGCCAAACCGTAATGTTCGTGGCCCTCGGCGAACACGCGATCGGGATCATCGGCGTGGCCGATCCTGTGAAGCCCAGCACTCCCGAAGCCATCTCACGGCTCCGAAACGATGGCATCCAAATCGTGATGCTCACCGGCGACAGCCGCGCGACCGCCGAAGCCGTGGCGCAGAAACTGGGAATTGCGCAGGTCCATGCCGGAGTTTTGCCCGGCCAGAAGAGCGCGATCGTGAAAGAGCTGCAATCGAAAGGGCGCATCGTGGCCATGGCCGGCGACGGCGTGAACGACGCCCCAGCCCTGGCGCAAGCAAACGTCGGCATCGCCATGGGCACCGGCACGGATGTCGCCATCGAGAGCGCCGGGATTACGCTGCTGCACGGCGATCTGCGTGGAATCGCGCGCGCCCGCACGCTGAGCCGCGCGACCATGCGCAACATCCGCCAGAATCTCTTCTTTGCCTTCGCTTACAACTCGCTCGGCGTGCCCATCGCCGCGGGCGTGCTCTACCCGTTTTTCGGGTTGCTGCTCAGCCCCATTCTCGCCAGCGCGGCCATGACCTTCAGCTCCGTTTCGGTCATCACCAATGCACTGCGCCTCCGCCACACCCAACTATGAGGGAGGGCTAACTCCGCCGCTGCTCCTGCTATACTTCAGACCATGACATTGATGACCTCGACATATGAACTGCAAGAGCGGCTGACGCCGGAGCATTTCCGCGCGCTCGGCAATTTTTCGAACACCTACGGATTGCAGAGATTTCGCTACGACGAAAAACTGAATTTGCTGCATTTCGATTACGATGCCTCGCGCCTGACCGACAACGTGGTGGAAAGCGTCCTGCGCCAAGCCAGAATCCCGGTCCTTCGCCGCCTCGAACCAGCGCCGCAGTAGACCCCCTCATTGAATTCGCCTTTCTGGATTTTCGAAATTGTGTGCCAGATTGAACAGATGCCGCAGGGCTTATGGTTCAGACTGGATTTCATCGGGACTCGAAATCGAGGCTCTTGGATTCAGAGGAGGCTACAATGTTTGGATACGGACTGCTCGGAACTTTACTGATTATCTGTTTGATCGTTTGGCTCGTGCGACGAGCCTGAAAGCGAAATCGCGTACTGCACGGTCAAGTTTTCAGGACTCAACTCAACTTGCCACAGCGTTTACCCCAGGTTTTCCATCGCGGCAGCAGGTTTCCATTGCAAAGTTTTCTTTGGACGAACCTCCGAGAAGATATAATCGCGAGGCTCGATGACGCGGAGATCGGCAGTTAGGGCGCGCAACAACCATCCGAATGTTCCGGATACTTGTTCACAACTGCACAGACACGCGTTGCCGGCCTCTCTATGATCGTGCTTTGATTGGGTGGAACGCATGGCGGCCACGTCCCTTGTGGAGTGACTGCACACGGCAGCCCGATCGGGCCTTTGCAGTTTGACCGATTGGAAGCTTCCCTTGGCCGCCAAGCTAAATCACGCGCAGGAGGAAATTACGTAATTATGGCCAAATTAACGACAGCCGCCAGAAAGAAACTGCCGAAATCGGACTTCGTGGAAAAAGGCGCCAGAAAATATCCCATCCCCGACGCGGCTCACGCGCGAGATGCTTTAGCAAGAAGTTCGGGAAAGCCCGAGCATGCATCCGTGGTTGCTGCAGTCAGGCGAAAATTCCCCAAAATAAAAATAACGAAGAAGAAATAGGCGCCTGCATTAGCGGTGGCGGGAAAGACGAACGGAAGACTTTTGCGAACTTCCTGCAAATAAAGAAGGGGGCCGCAGCTTGGGATCTGCGGCCCCCAAAGGTCGCGTTCCGTTGATTCGGCCTAGGCGAGACCGAATCATGGGGTCATCCATCCTAGCTTCCCTCTCAGAGGCAGGTGGGAACGACCCGCTTCTCCCGGTAAGTGGGCCCCTTCCTCCCCACTCACCAGTCGGTGCGGATCGTGTAGGAACGCGACCCACGCAGCAGCTAATGCAAGTGAAAGTCCAACAGGTTGGTTTGTCCCGCGTTCGTTTTCAACGAGTTGCGGCGCTGCGCCGGATTCAGGCCGAGTGGACATGTTTCGATCCGGGAAGATTGTCCCGCTTTGACCCAACTTAACAATTCCCGCTCGCTGCGTTATTGACTTCGCTCGAAGGGCGTTCACTACTTGTTGTTCGTCGCCCGCGTCTGCCGCATAATGTATCGGGCGTCGGGCGGAAAATGAAAAAGTCCTTCATGGTTGTGCTGGCGGTGATTGCGGGTCTCGCGGGCCTGGCGATTGGTATCGCGGCGGGAACATCGCGGCGTGCGAATGTCGCGAGCGCGCCCGTTCCTCGCTCGCACAAAGTCGCGCCACCCTCCGTTGTAAGCGTCAAGGACAAACCGACCGCGCAGACTTCGCCGGCGGAAGCACGGCCGGAAGATGCGCAGACAAACCAGATGCGCGTGATCCGCTTCGCCGCGAATCCGCAGCAGGCTCCCGCATTCCTGGTGCGCGCGATCGACGGAAGCGTGGTTTCCACCGCGGAGTGGCACGGCAAAGTCGTGCTGCTGAATTTCTGGGCTACCTGGTGCCCGCCGTGCCGCGACGAAATTCCCGAGCTTGTGGATCTCGCCGCACGCTACAAGGATCACCTGGTGGTGGTGGGAATTTCGCTGGATGACGCGGATGAAGGCGAGGTCGGGAGATTCGCCAAGGATTTCGGAATCAACTATCCCATCGTGATGGCCAGCCGCGAAATTCTCGCCGAATACGGCGGAGTTCCGGCGCTGCCGACGTTGTTCGTGGTGAGCCCGGACGGGAAAGTGGTGCAGAAGCATGTGGGTTTGTATCCCACCTTCGTGTACGAAGCCGAAATTCGTTCGTTGCTCGGAATGCCGGTGGATGCGAGCGTGGAAACATTTCAGGACACCGGACAAATTTTCCTGAAGAACGCGGCTCTGGCCACCGAGCTTCCGGACGTGGACTTCAGCGGACTCACGCCGGAGCTAAAAAAGGTCGCACTGAGGCGGCTGAATTCAGAATCGTGCGATTGCGGCTGCAAGCTGACACTCGCGCAATGCCGCATCAACGATACGTCGTGCCCGGTAAGCCAGAAGCTGGCGGCAAAAGTGGTGAAGGAAGTGGCCGCGGCGGGCGCTCCGGATCAGCCTCCTGCGTCCGCCGCACCTGCACCTGATCCCGCGTCACCTTCGCCATCCCCCGCAACTCCCCCGGCGCCCACAACTCCTGCTCCTGGTTCCTGATCCACCGAAACACAAAACTGAAATGCCAGACTCCCTTTCTGCGCCGCGTGTTGACACTCGTTCCTCGAATGATAGGCTGTCTGTCGTCGAGGTGCATATGGGCATTGAAGTTCGAGGGCTGGTTCCCCTGCTGCAGGTTTTCGACATGCCCACGTCGATCAAGTTTTACCGCGACGTACTTGGTTTCGAGGTCGCCGCGACGTCCAAACCCGGAAGCGACGACGTTGGTTGGGCGATGCTCAAGCTCGACGGCGCGGAACTGATGCTCAATACGGCTTACGACGACGATATGCGGCCGCCCGTTCCTGATCCGGCCCGCGTTGCGGCACACGACGATACGGCGATTTACTTCGGTTGCCCGGACGTGGACGCGGCCTACCAACACCTTCTGGATCGAGGGATGGATGTGGAGGAGCCAAAAATTGCGCACTACGGCATGAAACAGTTGTACCTCAAGGATCCTGACGGCTACGTCCTGTGCTTCCAGTGGCAGGCCAAATAACGCGCGAAGCGGGGCTCGGAGGATTTTTATGGCGGACGAGAAGAAACGAGATGCGGAGATTTCACGGCGGGATTTTGCGCGAAGCGCGGCGCTGGTGGCGGCGTCGGCCGCTTGCCTGCCGAGCGAGGTACTCGCGCGGCCACTGACTGCGACTCCGGCGGCGACGGAGACAACCTCCGGTGCGCCCGCCGCGCAACAGCAGGCAAAACTTTCGCCGGAGAGCCAGGCCGAAGCGGAAGAAAAAATTCAGGCCATCTTGCGCACGCGCGGCGAACGCCTTTCGGAGGCGCAAAAGGCGGAGATTCGGCGGCTGGTGACGGAAGGCCAGGCCCCGCTTGAAAAGATGCGCGAGTTTCCGCTCGACAACGGAGACCAGCCCGGAAACGTCCTGCGCCTATATCCCGATCCGCCGGAAACGCGGCGAACACCCACGCACTGAGAGAGAGCTTTCGATGCTTAGCGAAGACATTCTGTATTTGCCTTTGCGCGAACTTGGCAAGCACCTGCGCGAAAAGAAGTTTTCGCCGGTGGAGCTGACCGAGAGCTACCTCGGGCGCAGCGAGCGCCTGAATTCGCAGCTCAGCGCGTACGTGACCATCACGCGGGAACTCGCGCTGGAGCAGGCGCGCGCGGCGGAAAAGGAAATCACAGCGGGACATTATCGCGGGCCGCTGCACGGCATTCCCTACGCGGCCAAAGACCTGCTCGCGGTGAAAGGCTATCCCACGACGTGGGGCGCGAAGCCCTACGCGAGCCAGGAGTTCGATTACAACGCGACGGTGATCGAGCGCCTGAACGCTGCGGGCGCGATTCTGATCGGCAAAGCGGCCATGATCGAGCTGGCGGGCGGAATGAATTACAGGTTCGCGTCGGCGTCGCTCACCGGCGCGGCGAAAAATCCGTGGAATGCAGGCTGCTGGACCTGCGGATCTTCGAGCGGCTCGGCGGCCATTGTATCGGCGGGGCTGGGCGCGTTTGCCATCGGCACAGAAACCTGGGGATCGATCATTTGTCCCGCGGCTTTCTGCGGAATCAGCGGGCTGCGGCCGACGTTCGGGCGCGTGAGCCGCTACGGCGCGATGGCGCTGGCGTATTCGCAGGACAAAATCGGATCCATGGCGCGCACGGCGGATGATTGCGCACTCGTTCTCGAAGTGATCGCGGGACACGATGCGCTCGACCGCGGCTCGCTTGCGCCGGAGGAAGCGGCATTTGCGTATTCCGCGGCGAACGCGGCACCGCCGCGCATCGGCTGGCTGACCAACGCGTGGGCCAAACCTGCGCCGGACATCGCCGC
>Ga0302326_10014557_pt1 | contig 16616 bp, 11 predicted proteins | sample Palsa_T0_3_FD_202264 | JGI IMG/M metagenome (GOLD analysis project Ga0302326, IMG submission 202264) | Peat permafrost microbial communities from Stordalen Mire near Abisko, Sweden - Palsa_T0_3 | ecosystem: Environmental > Terrestrial > Soil > Palsa > Peat permafrost | place: Sweden: Abisko...
CGCCCAGGGTGGAGGAGCGTTACGCAGCGTCGGAGCTGCCGTGGCCGCCGGACCGCAGAGCGTCAGCTTGCAGGGCGTCAGCGTCAACAATTCCGGCTCGGTCGCGCTTTCAGCCGGCACCGGAGTCAGTTCAGGCGGCGGCATCGTCACGCAGTTGGGTCCCAATATCCCCTCGCTCGATCCGTCCCTGTTCGCCTTGGCAAGTTTCCAGCACGCCAGCATCCCGCAAAGCAACACTTTCCTGACCGGGACCGACGCCCTGGTCCAGGACACGCGCAGCTTTCAAGTGCAATATGCGCAGACGTGGGACTTCGGATTCACGATGCAATGGACGTACGCCTATAGTCACTTTCACGTCAACAGCAGTCTGTTCAGTTTGAATCCGTACGCCTCGGGCGATCTCGATCTTCAGATCACGCAAAACCTGCTGCAAGGATTCGGAAGCGCCGTCAACGGCCGCAATATCCGCGTGCAACGCAACAACGTGAAGGTCAGCGATTTGCAGTTCAAGCAGCAGGTGATCACCACCGTTGCCGCCGCCCTGAATTTGTATTGGGATCTGGTCGCTTTCGGTGAAGATTTGCGGGCCCGGCGGCAGTAAGTGTCCACCGCGCAACAGTTGCTCGATGACAACAAGAGGCAGGTGCAGATCGGAGCGTTGGCGGAGATTGAAATCACGCGTGCCGAAGCCCAGCTTTACTCCAGCCAGCAGGACCTGGTGGTCTCTCAAACCAATCTGCAGCAACAAGAGATCATCTTGAAGAACGCGCTGTGCCGCAACGGCATCTCGGCCGCGGGTCTCGACAATATCCGCATTGTGCCGCTGGACAAGATTGAGGTTCCCGCTAGCGACGAAAACCGTCCGCTCCAGGATTTGATCAACCAAGCGCTCGGCAACCGCAGCGAAATCGCGCAAGCCAAGCTCAATATCGACAGCAATGAGATGAATCTCGTCGGCATCAAGAATTCGCTGAAGCCGACCCTGCAAGCTTTCGCCGAATTGACCAACAACGGACTTTCCGGCGAGCTTACGGCCCTGGGCGCCGCGCTACCCGGCGTCTCCTATCTCGCCGGTGGTTACGGAAATTTGCTGGCCGAAATCGCCCGCCGCAACTTTCCCAATTACTCCGCGGGATTGTCGCTGAACATTCCGCTGCGCAATCGCGCGGCTCAATCCGATTACGCCACCAGCCAGCTCGAGCTTCGCCAAAACCAGCTCAACTTGCGCAAGAACATGAACCAGGTTGTGGTGGACGTGCAAAACGCCGCCATCGGATTGCAGCAGGCTCGCGCGCGCTTTGATTCGGCGGCCAAGTCGCGTCAGCTTCAGCAGGAGACTCTGGCGGCCGATCAACGCCGCTACTCGCTCGGCGCGGCTACGGTTTTCCAAGTCATCCAGGACCAGCGTGATTTAGCCTCGAGCGAAAGCAGCGAGACACAAGCCATGGCCAATTACACGCACGCCCGCATCTCGCTCGATCAGGCTCTCGGGACGACGCTTGAAGTGAATCATATTTCGCTCGATGAGGCGCTGAAAGGACAGCTTGCGCGCTCCTCCGAGCTTCCCGGCAATCTTCCAGGAGGCCGGCAATGACACCGTTACTGAACCACGCGTTACTGAGCCGCGCCTTACTGAGCCGCGCGCGTAAGCAAGCGGGCCACCGGCTCCCTTGGCCCTTTAACAGGGCATCCGGTCGTGGCTCGGTTACGTTGTGCAGGCAAGCGGTAGCGCTGCTTTGCCTGGCAACCCTGACCTGGGCCCAAGACGCCTCAACCATCGAACCGGTCCGCCCGCAGGCGCCGGTGATCATCCGGCCGTACTTGCCGGTCAACGTTCCTCCCGTGCGTCTCGCGAATTCCCCGCGGCTTCAGGAACTGGTGCGCGCCGGAACCCTGTATCTGACCGCGCAGGACGCCATAGCACTGGCGCTCGAAAACAACATTGACATTGAAGTCAGCCGCTACAATCCGTTCATCAGCGCGTGGCAGCTGGAGCGCTCTCAAGCGGGCGGTGCGTTGCCGGGAGTCCCGAGCAGCGCCTCGCAAGCCGGATCGGTCGCTACTGGACAAGGCGTCTCTGGAAGTCAAACCGCCGCCGGAGTGAGCGTGCCGGGCGCGAGTTCCAACGTCAACAAAAACTCGAACGCCACCATTTCACAAATCGGCCCGGTCACTCAGAACCTGGACCCGATCGTGCAAGAGACCACCACATTCAGCCATACCAGCACGCCGCAGCCCGATCCGGAGCAAAGCGAGGTGCTGGCCCTGATACAGAACACGCGCGGATACACCGGAACTTATCAACAAGGCCTGCTAAGCGGCGGCATCGCCTCGGTCAGCTACAGCGAGCATTACTTGAACGAAAACTCACCCACCGATGTCCTGAATCCCACCGTCGCGCCCAGCGTCAGCGTGACCATCCAGCACAATTTCCTGCAAGGCTTCGGCGTCGCGGCGAACGCCCGCACCATCACGGTGGCGCGCATGAACCTGAATACCACCGAGTTGAATTTCAAGACGCAGGTGGAGGGGCTCGTGGCCCAGGTCTTGAATCTCTACTACGCCTTGGCGGGTGATTATGAGGATCTCCGCGCCAAGCGTTCCACATCCGAGACTGCGCAGACGTTCTTTCGCGATGTGAACCGGCAGGTGGAAATCGGGTCGGTGGCGCCAACCGACGCCATCGCCGCTCAAGCGCAGGTTGCCGCCAGCGCGCAGGCGGTGGTGGATTCCGACACCGCGCTGAGGCAACAAGAATTGTCGCTTAAGAACCTGATCAGCCGAACGGGCGCCGCCGATCCGGTGCTGGCCAACGTGCGCATTGTGCCGATCGATTCGATCACAATGCCCGGCAGCGACGATCTTCCTTCCGTCAGCCAAATGGTCCAGCAGGCGCTGGCCAACCGCGCCGATCTGGCCGCCGAGCTGGCCGGTGAAAAAGCCAACGAAGTGAGCGCCCTCGGAACTAAGAACGGCATTTTGCCTACGCTGCAAGGTGTCGCCCTGGAGAGCCAGGCCGGATTGGCCGGCGCGCCGAAAACGGTCAATATCGACGGCATCGTGGAACAAGCGGCCCCGAAATTCCAGGGTGGCATGGGGACCGCGCTGAGCCAGGTATTCCAGCGCGATTTTGCGACCGAAATCGCTGCAGTCTTCTACCAGGAGCCGATCCGCAACCGGCAGGCGCAAGCCGATTACGCCATCGATCTGCTGACGCTCCGGCAAACCCAGCTCGGCAATCGCAAGGACTTGAACCAGGTGGAAGTGGACGTGCGAAATGGCGTGGTGTCGTTGCAGCAGGCCAGAGCCCGCTACGACGCCGCGCTCAAGAACCGGACGCTGCAGCAAGAGCTGTTCGAGGCGGAGGCGAAGAAATTCCGGCTAGGCGCATCCACGCCATACGACGTCGCGGTCGAACAGCGCGACCTGATTTCGGCGCAATCCTCCGCGCTGGCGGCGCTGGTGGCCTATAGCACGGCCCGCGTGGCGCTCGATCAAACTTTGGGCGCAACGCTCGAGCGGAACCACATCAGCATCGAGGCGGTCAAGAGCGGAAGACTGCCCACCAGCGTGCCGCGCTGATTCGCTATCCTGGAACCCAGGGGCAGAGTCCGCCGTATCAAGAATGTAGCCAAATTCCTAGACGGTAGCCAATATGGATCTTCGCATCGAGCATCTCTCCAAGACCTACCCCAACGGCGTCCGCGCCCTGGACGATGTTTCGCTCACCATTCCGCGCGGCATGTACGGCCTGCTGGGGCCGAACGGCGCCGGCAAGTCCACGCTGATGCGCACCATCGCCACTCTTCAGGAGCCGGACAGCGGTGAGATTTGGCTTGATGATATTGACGTATTACGTCAAAAGGACGAGGTCCGCAAGCGCCTGGGCTACTTGCCGCAGGACTTCGGCGTGTACCCGAGAATTTCGGTGCAGGACATGCTGGATCACCTGGCGCTGCTGAAAGGCTTCGTCCATCGCCGGGAGCGCCACGATTTGGTTGAGTCGCTGCTGGTTCGCACCAACCTGCATCAAGTTCGCAAGAAAGCCCTCTCGGGATTTTCCGGCGGCATGCGGCAGCGTTTCGGCATTGCGCAGGCGCTGATCGGGAATCCGCAGTTGCTGATTGTGGACGAGCCCACCGCGGGCCTCGATCCCGGCGAGCGCAATCGCTTCTACAACCTGCTTTCCGAAATCGGCGAGAACGTCATCGTTATTCTTTCCACGCATATCGTCCAGGATGTGATGGAGCTGTGCACCAACATGGCGATCATCCACGAAGGCCGTGTGCTGTTCGCGGGCGTTCCCGAGGATGCCGTCGGCGAGCTGAATGGGAAAATCTGGAAGAAGTCCATTCAAAAGCCGGAGATAAAAGAGTACGAAGAGCGCTACCGCTTGATATCGAGCAAGCTTATCGCCGGCCATCCGCTGATTCATGTCTATAGCGCCGAGCCGCCTGGAAATGGATTCCAGCCCGTGCCGGCGGACCTTGAGGATGTGTTCTTCTCGCGCATCGCGGGGTTGCAATAGCCGCCCATGCTGATCCATTTCTTGACCTTCGAAGTTCGCTATTGGCTGCGCTCCTGGATGCTGTGGATCTTTCTCCTCATCGTCGCTCTGATGATCTTCGGCGCAACGTCGACGGACCAGATCCAAGTTGGCGGAGCGCTCGAAAACACCTATCGCAACGCGCCCTTCGTCATCGAGAGTTACTACGCCATCATGAGCCTGCTGGGACTGCTGATGACGGTAGCCTTCGTGAATTCGGCGGCATCCCGGGATTTCGCCTTCAACACCCATCAACTGCTGTTCGCCACTCCGCTGAAGAAGTTCGATTACCTCACCGGCCGCTATCTGGGGTCCGTGCTGGTCGCGGTGATACCGACGCTCGGCGTCTCCATTGGGATTCTTGTCGGCAAATGGATGCCCTGGGTGGATCCGGAGCGCTGGGGTCCGGTGAACTGGACGGCTCATCTCTACGGCATTCTGGTCTTCGCGATTCCAAACACCATCTTCATCGCGGCCATCATTTTCACGATTGCGGTTCTGACGCGAAGCACGGTGACTTCCTTCATAGGCGGGCTGGTGTTGTTGACCGCTTATGGGGTAGGCCAGGCGCTGACCACGGACATCCAGCATGAAACCTGGGCGGCTCTGCTCGATCCTTTTGCCATCCGCACATTCGGGCTCGCGACGAAATATTTAACCGTCGCCGAGAAGAACTCGCTTGCTATTGGATATAGCGGTCTCTTGCTGTGGAACCGGCTGATCTGGCTGGCCGTGGGAGTAGCTATTTTTGCATTTGCCTATTCGCGGTTCCGTTTCGCGGAGCGGGCCGGGCGCGGCAAGAAAGTCCGCGACGACTCCGAGCCGGCCGCTGTCGTGGCCGCGACTCTCCCTGAGTTGCACCAGGCCTTCGGGCTCGGCGCGCAATGGGCGCAGTTTTTGGGGGGGTTCAAGGTAGAGTTTTTGGGACTGGTAAAGTCCACCTCGTTCATTGTCATCACGTGCGCCGCGCTACTGAACACGATTCCGAGCCTGATTCTCAACGCGTCGGAGGGCTATGGCAACGCGTCGTTCCCAGTGACGTACAGGCTGGTTGAGATCATTCAGGGCAGCCTTTATATCTTCCTGATCGGCATGCTGACTTACTACGCCGGCACCCTGGTCTGGAAGGAACGCGATGCGAACATGGACGAAATCGAGGACGCGCTGCCGCACCCCGATTGGCCGTCCTACGCATCCAAGTTGCTGGCCCTGTTGTGTACCATTTTTCTGATTGTCTGCCTGGCGATGGTGAGCGGCATTCTCACGCAAACGTTCAGCGGCTATCATCGCTATCAGTTTGGGTTGTGGGTTACCGAGCTGCTGGGGATGGATTTCACCAACTTTGTATTCCTCGCCATGCTGGCGTATTTCGTTCACGTGATTTCGCCCAACAAGTACATTGGATATTTCGCCTTCATCGCGTTCGTGATCGCCAACCAGTTTGCCTGGCGGCCGCTGCATGTGGCGACGCGGCTGGTGCAGTTCGCCTCACAGCCGGATACTACGTACTCCGACTTCTTCGGCTTCGCGCCCTATTGGAAAAGCTGGACGTGGTTCACCATGTACTGGCTGGCCTTTTGCGGATTGCTGGCGGTGGCCAGCATTTTGTTGTGGCAGCGCGGCCGCGAGCGAGCGTGGAGGCTCCGTTTACGGTACGCCCGCTTGCGTTTCACCGCGCCTTTTCGCGTGCTGGCTTTGGTCCTACTGGCCGCTTTCCTGGGAACGGGCGCGTGGATCTATTACAACACCGAAGTCCTGAATACGATCGTCAGCGAGGACGATGGCGATCGGATATCGGCCGACTACGAGAAAACCTACAAAAAGTACGACAAGCTGCCGCAGCCGCGGGTCATCGACTTGAAATATGCAATCGATCTGTATCCGGAGAGGCGCGCCGCAACCATGCGCGCGGACACCATTATTCAGAACAAGACAGACAAGGCCATCGGAGTCTTGCATCTGAATTATGCCGGTCCGGACTACCGCACCGAAGTCCAGATTGATGGAGCCAAGCTGAAGCAGGACGACCACCGTCTGCAATATCGGATCTACGAATTCGATCCACCCATGCAGCCGGGCGAAAAGCGGCACTTCCGGTTTACCGTCACCCGGGACCCGCGCGGGTTTGAGAATACGGTCAGCGTATTGCAAGTGGTTCAGAACGGAACGTTCTTCAACAACGCGGAGGTGTCTCCACAGATCGGTTACCAGCCCCAGCGCGAGCTTGACAACAGAAATAAGCGCAAGAAATTCGGGCTGAAGGAAAAAGATCTGATGCCGGCTCTGGAGCGCAACTGCACCGCCGATTGCATGAACACCTACCTCAGCAACAACTCCGATTGGGTGAACGTGGAAGCCGTTGTCTCCACATCACCCGGCCAGATCGCCGTGGCGCCCGGGTCCTTGGAACGCCAATGGACGGCCAACGGCCGGTGCTACTTCGAATATAAGCTCGATCACTTCTCAGTCAATTTCTACTCGTTCCTCTCGGCGAACTACGAAGTGGCGCGCAAGGAATCGAACGGAATCAAGATCGAGGTTTACTATCTAAAGGAACAGCCCTGGAACGTTCCGAAGATGCTGCGATCCGTCCAGAAGTCGTTCGAGTATTACACCAAGAACTTCGGGCCTTATGCGCCACAGGAAGCGCGGATCATCGAATTCCCGCGCATTGCCACCTTCGCGCAGGCTTTCCCGGGCACCATGCCCTATTCGGAGAGTATCGGATTCATCGCCAACCTGAAGGACCCCGACGACATCGACATGGTCTATTACGTGGTGGCCCACGAAATGGGGCATCAGTGGTGGGCGTACCAGGTTTCGGGCGCGAATATGCAAGGCGCCACGCTGCTTTCCGAAACGCTCGCTCAGTATTCCGCTCTCATGGTGATGGAGAAAGAATACGGGCGGGATACGATGCGAAAGTTCCTGAAGTACGAGATGGACAACTATCTCCGCTCGCGCGGCAAGGAATTGCTGAAGGAACGTCCGCTGCTGAAAGTGGATTCAAATCAGGGATACATTCACTATCGCAAAGGCAGCGTGGTGATGTACTACCTGAAAGAAATGATCGGAGAGGAAGCGGTGAACCGGGCCCTGCGAAAAGTTCTGCAACAATACGGCTACGCGCCACCGCCCTATCCGGTGTCCTACGCATTGGTGGACGCGCTCCGCGACGAGACGCCGCCGCAGTATCGATACCTGATCCAGGATCTGTTCTACGACATCACCCTGTTTTCGAATCGCACCCTTTTAGCCACCGCCACCAAGCGCGCGGACGGCAAGTACGACGTCACCATTCACGTGGATGCCAAGAAGTTCAAGGCGGACGAAAAGGGTGAAGAGCACGAAGTGCCCGTGAACGATTGGATCGACATCGGGGCTTTCGCCAAACCACCCAAGGGAAAGAAATACGGCAAGACACTCTACCGGGACCGTGTCTTGATGAAGAGCGGGCCTGCGACTTACACCTTCACGGTGAATGAAGCGCCGGACAAAGCGGGCATCGATCCTTTCCTCCTGCTGATCGATCGCATTCCCGACGACAACACCAAGACCGTGGAAATCGCCGGCTGAGCGCCCGCTCCGCTTCCGAGCCGCGACCGTGAGGGAGCAGGTGTCTCGGCTCCATGGCCCGCATAAAAACTTTGGATTGGTATTATTCCTACCGGCTCACTAGAATATCAATGGAGTCTCTGTTGGCTCTCGCCGTTCCTCGTTCGTAAACCCACAATCCTCGTCTGTAGAAACGATCCCCGTCCGTAGAATTTCACCGATAAGCATTTCAGGAGGAATTGTGTCTACCAGCCGATTCTTGGGAATCCTCTGTTTTTCAGCGGTGCTGTCCGCTCAAACGCCGCCAGGCCAAATGCCGCAAGGTCGCCATCTCCAGACCTACGACGGAAGCGAAGTGGTTCCGGACTGGTCGGCGAGTCCGGAACCGAAACCGATTTTCAGCGTCGTATCACTGCGCGAACTCCAGCATCCGGTTTCCAAGAAGGCGCTTCGCGCGGCTTACGAGGCGCAGCAGCTCTCGGATGCGCGCGACATCCCCAAGGCCATCGCGAAGCTCGAAAAAGCCATTCGCATCGATCCTTCCTATCGCGACGCGCACTGCAACCTGGGAGTGTTGTACGCGCGTGTTGGACGCATGCCCGATGCGCGCTCGGAGCTTCAAAAAGCCCTCGACATCGGCCCGCCCGCGGCTCCGATTTACGCCAATCTGGCGCTTGCTTCCGCGGCTGCCGGCGAGTTCCCCGAGGCCGAGGCGTTCGCCCGCAAGGCCCTCGACCTGGACCCCGGCGACAGCATCGCCCAGCGGGTCCTCGCATACGCTCCGCACTATAACTCGGCGCAAAATTCGAGTGGTGCCGGGGTGCCCAAACTGCTAAAATAAGGCTTGCGAAACGCACCTGTTCTCGAGCGCTTCGCTCCTCTATTTTCTAGGAGTTAACTAGTTGGCAGACCCCCGAAATCCAAACGACGACCCCACTGACCCGCCGCCTCCCGTGGACCGCAGCTCGCAAATGCCGCTGGGTGGTGAGGGCAAGCAGAACCTGATCCCCATCAACATCGAAGACGAGATGCGGCGTTCGTATCTCGACTACGCGATGAGCGTGATCATCGGGCGCGCGCTGCCCGACGTCCGGGACGGCCTGAAGCCCGTGCATCGCCGCATTTTGTATGCGATGTCGGAGATGGGCCTGGCGTTCAACCGGCCCTACCGCAAGTGCGCGGGCATCGTGGGCGAAGTGCTTGGCAACTTTCATCCGCATGGCGACGCTCCGGTTTACGACGCGTTGGTGCGCATGGCGCAGGATTTTTCGTTGCGCTATCCGCTGGTGGACGGCCAGGGAAATTTCGGTTCCGTGGATGGCGATCCGCCCGCGGCCTATCGGTACACCGAAGCCCGGCTGTCGCGTATCGACACCGCGCTGCTCGAAGACCTGGACAAAGAAACCGTCGATTTCCGGCCGAACTTCGATGAACGCCGCGTCGAGCCCGAAGTGCTGCCGACGCGCGTTCCCAACCTGCTGATCAACGGATCTTCAGGCATCGCGGTGGGGATGGCTACGAATATTCCTCCGCACAATCTCACCGAGATCATCAACGCGACCATTCTGCTGGTTCAAAAACCGGAAACGCATCTGAGCGAGATCGTGAATCTGGTGCAGGGCCCGGATTTCCCCACCGGCGGATTCATTCTCGGCCGCCAGGGCATTCTCGATTACTTCACCAAGGGGCGCGGCACGCTGAAGCTGCGCGCGAAAGCCGCCACGGAAAAATCCGGAAAGGACCGCGAAGCCATCGTCGTCACCGAGATTCCCTACCAGGTCAACAAGGCGCGGCTCATTGAAGCGGCCGCGGCCTTGGTCAACGATAAGAAGATCGAGGGCATTTCCGAGATTCGCGATGAGAGCGATCGGGACGGCATGCGCATCGTGTTCGAGCTGAAGCGCGGCGAGCAGGCCGAAGTGATCCTGAACAATCTCTACAAGCACACCCAGCTGCAGATCAACTTCGGCGTCATCATGCTGTCCATCGTCAACGGACAGCCGCGCGAGCTGGGCCTGGCCGACGTGCTCAAGCGCTTCATCGATCATCGCATCGATGTTGTTCGGCGCCGCACGGATTACCTGCTGCGCAAGGCGCGCGAGCGCGAGCACATCTTGCTCGGCTTCCAGAAGGCGCTGGAAAATCTGGACGCCGTCATCAAGCTGATCCGCGCATCCAAGACGCCTCGCGAAGCGCGCGATGGTTTGATCGGCACGTTCGAGTTCACCGAGCGCCAGGCGCAGGCCATCATCGAGATGCAACTCCAGCGCCTGACCGGCATGGAGATCGAGAAGATCCTGAAGGAGCTGGCCGATATCCAGCTGGAGATCGCCGGGTACCTCGATATCCTGGGGTCCGACAAAAAACTGCGCGGGCTGATCGTGCAGGAGCTGAAGGACGTCCAGAAGGAATTCGGCGACGAGCGCCGCACCCAGATCATCGAAGACACCGGCGAGATCCATCTCGAGGATCTGATCCAGGTGGAGGACGTCGCGGTCACGGTCACGCACGGCGGTTATTTGAAGCGCACCGCGGTAGACACTTACCGGCGCCAGTCCCGCGGCGGCAAGGGGCGCATCGGCATGGGCACGCGCACCGAGGATGTTGTCGAGCACCTGGTGGTCGCCTCCACGCACGCCTACTTATTGGTCTTCACCACCAAGGGCCGCGTTTTCTGGCTGAAAATCTACGAGATCCCCGATGCCGGCACCACCGGAAAGGGCAAGCACGTCTCCGGTTTGGTCAATCTGCAGCCGGACGAGTCCGTGAAAACGTTCCTCGCCGTGAAGGATTTCGTGCCCAATCAGTACATCGTGATGGTCACCAAGCTGGGTGTCATCAAGAAATGCGAGCTCACCGAGTTCGATAATCCGATGGCGCGCGGGATCATCGCGGTTTCACTCGATGAGGGCGATGAGTTGCTGGCCGCGCGGCTCACCGACGGCGAGAACTATATCTTTCTGGGCACGCGCGAAGGCAAGGCGATTCGCTTCCGCGAAGGCGACGTCCGCGCCATGGGTCGGCCCGCTCGCGGTGTCCGAGCCATGGATCTGGCCGAGGGCGACACCCTCATCGGGGCCGAAGTGGTGGAGAAAGACGGCCTCATCCTGTCGATTTCCGAGAACGGATTTGGCAAGCGAACGCCACTGACGGATTATCGCCTCACCGCGCGCGGCGGCAAAGGCGTGATCAACATGAAGCTGACTCCCAGGATCGGCAAGGTGGTCGCCATCCTTTCCGTAAAGGAAGACACCGACCTGATGATCATCACGCGCGACGGCAAGATCATTCGCTTGGAATCGGGCGAGATCCGCCAGGCCGGCCGGTCCACCCAGGGCGTGCGCTTGGTGCGCATGGAAGAAGGCGATCAGGTGGCTGCGGCGTCCGTGATTCCCGAGGAAGCCGAACCTGGTGGGAACAACGGCAACGGGCAGAGCGATCTGCCATTGCAATAACCGAGCCGCGACCGGATGCCCTGTTAAAGGGCCAAGGGAGCCGGTGCTTTACGGTCGTGGAGGCGGTTTCGAAAGAGTTGCTTGCGCTTGCGCGAGGCCATCCAGCTCCGCCGCGTGCCGCTGATCTTCGCGGGCGCCCGCAACATCGCCCAAGGCTCGCTTCGCTACCGAGCGATTCAAATACGCGTTGGCGTACGCGGGATTCAACCGGATCGCTTGGCTGCAATCGTCAATGGCATCCTGATAACGGCGTAAGCGCAGACGCGCATAGCCGCGCGCATTCAGCGCCAGCGCGAGCGTCGGATCCTTCTGGATCGCTTGCGTGAAAACCTGCTCGGCTTCTTCGAATCTCTCCTGCTCGGCCAGGTAGCGGCCTTGGCGGTACAAGTGATTCGCATCAGGCGAGCCTGCCGCTTCCTTATTCGCCACCGGCGTTAGCACCTGCGGCGCGACAGAAACGCCGCGCGTTGCCGGCGCGAGCTGCGGCGGCCTCACGCTGGTAATAGAAGCGCTGGCTACCGGAGTACCGCCTGCTGGAGGAAGCCTTGTCGGCAACGGCCGGGCTACGGGAGCCGCTACGTTCGTGGAAGATGGAACAACCGGCGCGGGAGGAGGCGCCTGCGCCACTAATGGCTGCTGAGGAGGCGCTTGCGCCACTGCTGTCTGCTGCTGCGGTGGCGGTGCCGGCTGTGGTGCAACCTGCGCCTTGGCATCCACCATCTTCCGCGCCTCGCTGAGCAAGGCCACTGCCTCATTTGGCTTCTGGCCGATCAGCATGGCGCGATTGATGTCTTCAAGCGCGGGCTGCGCCGCTCCCGTGGAAAGATAAAACTGAGCGCGGCACAAGTACGCGGCGGTGTCCGCCGGATTGAGTTGGATCGCCTTGTAGCAGTCGGCGAGCGACTCTTGCACCTGGCCATGACTGCGCAAAACCGTGGCGCGGCCCAGATATGCGCGCTCGGAATCGGGCGCAATCTGGATGGCTCGTCCGTAGTCGTCCAATGCCTCCCGCGCTTGACCCAATTGCTGGTACAGGTTCGCGCGCAGCAGGTAATTCTCGGGATTGCGGGAATCCTTCTGGATGGCCTGTTCGATGTCCGCCAGCGCCTCCGCCGCTTTGCCGCTCGAAGACAAAGCCGAGGCTCGCATCGCGTACGCGCGCGAATTGTGAGGCTGCAGCGCCAACGACTGGGTCAGATCCGAGACGGCGCTCGCGTAGTCGCCCAGATAGTAGTGCGAGTATCCGCGGTGCAGGAACGCCGAATCGTTCTTCGGATCCAGCTCGATGGTTTCGGTAAACGCCTCAATGGCCGTCCCGTAGGACTTCAGATCTTCCGAACGCCGGCCACGCTCGAATGCTTCCTGAGCCTTCTGCCAATTCGGCGCCGGGCTGCTTGCGGGCGCCGCTGCGGGAGTTGCGGCCGGGGCTGACGGTGCGCTCACGCGAGCGGCCTTCTGCTTTTGTGAATCCTTGGCGTCCTTCGCCAGTTCCTTCACCGACGATTGCAGATCCTTGATTTCCTTTTGGAGCTGGAGCAGCGTTTGCTGCACATTCTGGACGGCGCCCACCAAGTCAGGTTTTGGAATGTCATCGCTATATACCCATCCGCCAAAGCAGAGCAGCACCGCCACCGGGACGATATAGCGAAGACGAGCCAGCATTGCAAATCCTTTTATTCGAAGAAACTGAGTATAACACTTCTGGGATCTCCCTAGGCATCGGCCGTAGACCTGTCAACGCCGGCTTGGCCGTCGGCGGCCCTAAGGCGTTCGCCTAGCCCGGCATACCAGCCATCCGCGCGGCCCAGGCTCACTTTATGCCATAATCCACTCGGAACAAAAGGAGCAGCATGGGACAAAATAGCAAGACTGTCGAAGCATTCTACGCCGCCATGGGACGCGGAGACATTCCGTTCGTCATCGGAATCCTGGATCCGCGGATCGTGTGGAACGAGGCCGAGAATTTCGTTTACGCCGACAAGAGCCCCTACGTCGGCGTGGAAGCCCTGCTCACTGGCCTTTTTGCCCGTCTCGCCGGGGAGTGGGACGGATTTTCAGTTGTTCCGCAAGAGATCGTCGACGCCGGCGAAACTGTTGTAGCCTTCGGGCGCTACGGCGGCGTATACAAGGCCACCGGCGTCAAAGTACATGCCCAACTCGTGCACGTGTTCAAGTTCAAGGACGGCAAGATCGCGCACTTTCAGCAGTACACCGACACCGCTCAATTCCAGAACGCGGTCGGCCTGCGGGCCAAGGCGTAAACTCTCGTTACCGAGCCGCGCTTAAGCTACCGAGCCGCGCTTAAGCTACCGAGCCGCGCTTAAGCTACCGAGCCGCGCGCGTCAGCAAGCGGTCCTACGTTTCCAGCTCTTGCCGGATTTCCGCGGCAACCTCGCGCGCCTTTTCCACCGCTCCGATCTCGAAACTGATGGCGCCCACGCGCGGGTGCCCTCCGCCCCCATAACGCTCGCAGATGCTGGCCAGGTTGTGCTTCACCGGCTCCTTCGCCCACGGATTCGATCCCACTGATACCTTGGTCCGGAAGCTGGAAGTGCTCACCGAAACCGTGTAAATGGATTCGGGGAACAAATAGTACGGGATGAACTTGTTGTAGCCCTCCAGATCGTCGCCGATCAAATCGAAAAACACCACGCCATCGCCGGTCTGCGCGCGCTTCTTGATGATGTCGATGGAGCGCACGTGGCGCTCGTACAGCGGAGCGTAAAGCTGCTGGATTTCGGGCTGCCGAACGATTTCGGCCAGCTTGCAGCGCCGCATCCAGCCGATGATCTTGTGGATGATCTCGGAACCCTGGGCGCCTTCGATCACCAACGTCAGCTTCATGGCGGGCGCCTCGAGCCCCACGGCTTCCTGGGCGTTGGCGTAGCGGGCGCCGTCGATGATGTCGGCCCATGTCACTAGCTCGGAAAGATCCGGCGCCTCGTATCCGAAGCGCTGGCGCGCCACGTCGGCAATGAACATGGTGCAGGAGCCGTAGGAAGGATCGTACAGCTTGTGGCCGCTGTGGTCATGGCGGAAGTGCTCGGCGTCTTCCGGGCTCAGGAACGCGCTCTGGTGGTGATCGAACCACCAGGTCAGCCGGGGACTCGGCGAATATTTGAAATCCACAATCGCGTTCACGTCGCCGTCGAACAGGCCGTCTTCAAACAGCTGCGAAGCTTTGTGCGCCAGGCCGGTGAATTCAAAATGGGCGTCCGGGGCGTACTTATCCCCAAAAAAGCGGCTGAAATAGGCGGCCGATGCCGCGCCGTCGAAACAATGATCGTGGTAGAGAATCCTCACCAGCATGAATTGGTATCCGCCAAGGGGAAAACTATCCAGCTTGCCTCAATTGAGGGGGCAAATGCAAGTGGGAGTCTTGTCTAACACAGGATGAGCCTGAAGGCGGGCCGATTTCTAATACAGAATGAGCCTGAAGGAGTGGGGTGCATGCTAGGGATTGATCATCAGCATGCAGGACGGAGAGAAACAGAGTCCGGAGCAGATCCGGGCGTTTCTAGAAGCCAGCGAGGAAGTTCGGTTTGAAGGGACGCGGCGGCAGGAAGTGTACGATTGGATCACGCGGCTGTTGCGAAGGCAAAGCTACCGGACCGAAGGCAAAGTGGTGCGCGGGTTGCTGCGGCGCTACGTGGCGAAGATGACGGGACGAAGCCGGGCGCAGGTGACGCGGCTGATCGGTCGGTACCTGAAACATAGTGAGGTGCGTGAAACCAGTCAACGTCGCCACCGGTTTGAGAGCCGCTTCGGGCCCGCCGACATCGAACTGTTGGCGCGCGTGGATGAGGCGCACGAAACGCTGAGTGGACCAGCGACGAAGAAGATCCTGGAACGGGAATGGAAAATCTACCGACAGCCCGAATACGAACGGCTGGCGACGATCTCGGCGGCGCACATTTACAACTTGCGGAAGCGCCGGCGCTATCGCGAGTGCCGGGCCCACTACACCAAGACGCGTGCCGTGCAGGTGGCTATTGGGGAACGGCGCCGGCCGCAACCGGGAGGTCGGCCGGGCTATCTGCGGGTGGACACGGTGCATCAAGGAGACCTGGACGGAATCAAGGGCGTATATCACATCAACGCCGTCGACGAAGTGACGCAGTGGCAGGTGGTGGGCTCTGTGGCGGCCATCACGCAAATGCATTTGGAGCCGGTTTTACGGGCCATTCTGAGCCAGTTTCCGTTTCCGATCCGAGGTTTTCATTCCGACAACGGCTCGGAGTTCATCAACGACACAGTGTCGGGTCTGCTCAAGGACCTGCTGATCGAACAGACCAAATCGCGTCCGCGCAAAAGCAACGACAACGGCCTGGTGGAATCGAAAAACGGAGCGGTGATTCGCAAGCACATCGGCTACGGTCACATCGCCGCGCTACATGCCCCGGACATCGACCGGTTTTATCAACGCAGCTTCAATCCCTACCTGAATTTTCATCGCCCGTGCGGACAGCCGGAACGGATCGCCGATGCGCGCGGCAAAGAGAAGTTCGTATATCGTCGCTACGCCACACCGTGGGAAGTGCTGCGCGAACTGGAGCGCGCTTCCCCGCAAGCCGGCGGCTATCTCAAACCGGGACTCAGCGTCCAGGGCTTGGACCATCTGGCGGCGGCACACAGTGACACCGAATCGGCTCGACGCATGCAAGCAGCTAAACGAAAGCTATTTCTCGGTTTTAGTCAGAATCGAAAGAGCGCATGAAGGCGGGGAGCGCCGTGGAAATGACGGGCTCGTGGAAAACGAGGAAAACCAAGCCCAGGTTTCCCTTCGTTTCCCCCGGCCCTTGGAAATCGCTGCGCGATTCCCACATTCCCACCGCGCCGGCGGTTGCTCTCTTTTTATCAACAGAAAACAAATCCGAAAAACCCAAGAAAGGAGCCCGGCAGAACGCGCCCCTGAACTTTACTCCTTCAGGCTCATCCTTGGATTAGAAAATGCTCTCGTAGGTATGGATCTGGATGGCCCGTCTTTGAAGTGGCTACAGGAGAAGATGCCCGGTGCCGAGTTTGTTCATGGTGACGCTCAGAAGTATCTGGATGCTTCG
>Ga0302326_10014564_pt1 | contig 16612 bp, 5 predicted proteins | sample Palsa_T0_3_FD_202264 | JGI IMG/M metagenome (GOLD analysis project Ga0302326, IMG submission 202264) | Peat permafrost microbial communities from Stordalen Mire near Abisko, Sweden - Palsa_T0_3 | ecosystem: Environmental > Terrestrial > Soil > Palsa > Peat permafrost | place: Sweden: Abisko...
CTGATTCCCGGATTTGTGATCGGCGGAAGCGGCTCGGAGACGCTTCTCATCCGCGCCGACGGGCCTGCCCTGACGCAATTCGGCGTCGCGGGCGTCCTCGCCCAGCCGAGCCTCAGCGTCTACAACAGTGCGGGAACCGCGATCGCCTCCAACACGGGCTGGGGCACCAGTTCGAACCCCGCCCTGATCGCGAGCACGGCGGCTTCAGTGGGTGCCTTTGCATTCGCGTCGGGAAGCGCTGACTGTGCGCTTATAGCCAGCCTGCCTGCGGGCGCCTACACGGTGCAGGTGTCGGGCGTGAACGGCACCACGGGCGTAGCGCTGGCCGAGGTCTACGAGGTGTCGGCAAGCGGCACCCGTCTTTCCAACATTTCGACCCGCGCCCAGGTCGGCACTGGGGGCAACATCCTTATACCCGGCTTTGTGATAGCGGGCAGCGGCACGGACCAGCTGCTGGTGCGGGCCGACGGGCCCAGCCTGAGCCAGTTCGGCGTCACGGGCGTCCTGGCCCAGCCGAGTCTCAGCGTTTACAATGGTGCGGGAACCGCGATCGCGGCCAACACCGGCTGGGGCACCAGTACCAACCCCGCCCTCATCGCCAGCACGGCATCCGCTGTCGGAGCCTTTGCGCTCACTTCAGGGAGCGCCGACAGCGCCCAGATCGTCAACCTTGCGGCGGGCGCCTACACGATCCAGGTATTCGGCGTGGGCAGCACGACCGGAGTCGCGCTGGCGGAAGTCTACGAGGCACCTTAGAGCATTTTCGAGTGCGTTTGCGGTATGCGTCGGCCGCACGGCATTTTTCGGGTGACAACATTTGACGTCGACTTGACGTTGCGGCCTTGTTGTATCTACATGTAGATATGCCCCCCAAGGCAACCCGCGCCAAACTTTTTCGACATGGCGGCTCTCAAGCCGCGAGGTTACCTCGCGAATTTCGCCTTCCAGGCACGGAAGCCGCAATTTCCCGTACGCCAAATGGCGGTGTACTTCTCGAACCTTTGGATGCCGATTTCGAGGCCAGACGCAGGCGTTTCATTGCTTTGGCTGGATCGTGCCCCGACCTCCTTGATGTTCCGCCACACGCAGCTTCTGACATTCCTCGCGACGAATGATCTACCTACCCGATACGAACGCGATCTCCGCGTACATGCGGGGCGACAATCTGAAGCTCGTGGAGAAAATGAGAGACTCCTTTGGTGAGCTTTGCCTTTCTGTGATCGTGCTTGCCGAACGAGAATTTGGCGTAACCAAAGGCACAAACGCAGATGCTCGCATAAAGCTTGCTGAACTGGCCCAAACGCTCCCGGTTGAGCCATTCACAAGAGACGATAGCACGCACTATGCGGCTATTCGCCACGATCTTGAAGCAGGTGGCGTGGGAATTGGGCCAATGGATACGCTGATTGCGGCGCAGGCGATGAGACTCGGGGCGACCGTCGTTACCCGTAACGTTCGAGAATTTGAGCGAGTCAGCGGACTAATGATCGAAAATTGGCAGGAGTAATGCCGAGTCGAGACGGGGCGAAATTGCTTGTCACTCTGTTCGAGCGCACCGTAATATCCGCCACCCATCTTCACTTGGCAAGATAGCTCAGTTGGTAGAGCAGAGGACTGAAAAAACGAAATGGGCAAATTAGCCTACTTCATTCCGAGTCACCTGATGTCATATCCAGTTGAATTCGAATCCGAATATGGAGGAAACTTTTCATCCCGAGTCATCCTGAGAACGCTTAAATTTCGAAATCGGGTGACAACTTAGGGTGACAACGTTTTGGCGACCACCAAGTAGAGTATTGAGACTGCGAAACTTGGACTACCCAAGTTTGGTCGAAGCCATTGGGTTTACGTGATTGGCTGGGTATCTCACAGGCTGTTTTTGGCCTCTATTTAAATCGAAGAACTTTTCTAAACTGGTAGCGGGCCTATTAACAGATTCAAGCACTCCTCCGGTTGGGCGACACGCGGAAACCTCTTTTCCTAGCCAGCCAGTTTACGCAGAAAGGCGTCGGGGCCCAGACCGACCCTTCAAGCGGCTCATGTCGGCCGAATCACGGCATCTTCGCACCATCGACAGGGTTATAGTTCAATTTCACACCATCGACAGGGAGCGCTCCACCCTTGGGATTCCTCCTCGATTTGAGGTCCCTGAACTTGACGGCGGATTTTGATGCAGCTTTCTTTTTTGTGGTGGGCATGTTATTTTTGGTTTTGACGTTCCTGTTTGAGAGCCCCCGTTCCTGTCGGCACTTTGCCAATTGCAGTTTTAACAAAGCGGAGGGTTTTGTTGGTTGGATTCATTCGCTCTTTGCCTGCGTTTGGGCAACTCTTTTATGCCAATGATTTTCAACTATCATAACTGATTAATATACAACTCATTGGATGTGTTTTGTTGACGACAATTTGAGCCGAATATGGCAAACCCCAGCTGCATTATGGAAGGAAGGGTGCCGAATGAATATGGTAAATTGACTGATGCAATGGTATCCGCTTTTCAACTTCAGGCGTTGAAGCAGCCCACAATGAACTTACGGGCCCGGACAATTTGCGCGGACAGCAGGGTTTTGGCCGCACGGCTATTAGCTCGTTTTCCGATCCAGAGTATCTGTGAGCAATCGGCGATTGGCTTTTCGCGATCAGGGGAACCGGCGAAATTGCTTGTCACTCTGTTCGAGCGCACCGTAATACCCGCCACCCATCTTCACTTGGCAAGATAGCTCAGTTGGTAGAGCAGAGGACTGAAAATCCTCGTGTCCCCGGTTCGATTCCGGGTCTTGCCACCATTTTTGCGGTCTTTGTCCCGGGACCGCTGGCGGGGGCGGTGACAAGGATAGACAACAAGGCGCCGAACCATCATCCAAGGCCGAGCCTCAGAAAAACGAATCCCGCCGAAATGAGCCCAGACGTCGCCGCAGACTATATTCGCCGAATTGAGGGCGACCTGCGCGGAAACATCCTTCCCTTTTGGATCAGCCGGGTGGTGGATGGCGATGGCCACGCTTTCTTCGGATCGCTGACAAACGACCTCGTCGTTGACCGCGATGCGGAGAGGGGTTCGCTGCTCACATCCCGCATCCTATGGACCTATGCCGCTGCCTACTCGAAGTATCGGGATCCGGCCTACCTTGCGATGGCTGACCACGCGTCCGACGACCTGATGCTCCATTTCCACGATGCGAAATTCGGGGGCTTCTGGTGGTCTGTCTCGGCCGACGGCACGGTCCTTCGCGACCGCAAGCAGGTGTACGGCCAGGCATTCGCCCTCTACGCCCTCGCCGAATATCACGCCGCGACAGGACGCCGCGAGCCGCTCGACCTGGCGATCGCGGCGTACCGGCTCATCGAGAGGCACGCGAAGTCGCCCCAGGGCGGCTATCTCGAGGCCTTTGGGCGCGCATGGGAGCCGATTGAGGACATGCGCCTGAGCGCCGTGGACCTGAACGAGCCCAAGTCGCAGAACACCCACCTCCATATCATGGAGGCCTATACCCGCCTCCTGCTCGTCTGGCCCGACCCGGGACTGCGCGAAGCATTGACCGGCCTTGTAGAGATCATGCTGGGCCGAATCGTCAACCCGGAGACCGGCCACCTCGGCCTGTTTTTTGCCGAGGACTGGTCCCCGCGCTACGACAGGATCTCCTACGGACACGACATCGAGGCCGCGTGGCTGCTCACGTGGGCAGCGGACGTCCTTAAGGATCCCGGCCTGACGGCGAGGATCCTGCCGCTCGCGGTGAGAATCGCCGAGGTCACGCTTGCCGAGGGCGTCGACGCCGACGGCGGCGTGTACAACCAGGGGAGCCCGGAGGGGCTCACGGACACCAACAAGGAATGGTGGCCGCAGGCCGAGGCGGTGGTCGGTTTCCTGAACGCCTACCAGCTGTCGGGCCAGGAGCGCTTCGCCTCGGCCGCTCTGCGCGCGTGGGATTTCATCGAGGCGCGGCTCATCGATCGCCGCAAGGGCGAGTGGTTCCGCGGCGTGACCCGCGACGGCATCGTGCTCGACAACGATCTCAAGGTCAGCTTCTGGAAATGCCCCTATCACAACGGACGAACGGGGCTTGAGGCCGTCCGGCGCCTGAGCGAGCTTTCTCCACCAAGCCCATCATGAAAAAGAAGTCCAAGAAGACGGCACGGCCCAGGGCCGCGTCCGAGTTGCCCGCGAAGAGGGTCCCCGGCCTACCCGCAGGGGCCTCCCCCGAATGGGCCGCACGCCTCCGAAGGCTCCGCAGGGACCACGAGGAGTTCCTTTCGCGCAGGAATCCCGTCGACCCCAACTGGGACAACGGCGTGTTTGAGCGCTTCCAGAACCCCGCGATCACCTACCGCCACGCCCCGATCGAGTGGCGCTTCGACCTGAATCCGGCGACAAACCCGTTCCTCATGGAGCGCCTGGGAGTCAACGCGACCCTGAACCCCGGGGCGTTTCTCTGGCATGGAAAGGTCCACATGGTCGTCCGCTTCGAGGGCTACGACCGCAAGAGCCTGTTCGCGATCGCCGAGAGCCCGAACGGCATCGACAACTGGCGCTTCTGGGACGAGCCGGTCGACCTTCCCGAGCTCGAGCCCGAGACGAACGTGTACGACATGCGGGTCACGTTCCACAAGGACGGCTGGATCTACGGCGTGTTCTGCGCCGAGGCGAAGGATCCCAAGGCAAAGGCGGGGGACCTGTCCAGCGCGGTCGCCGTCGCGGGCATTGTGCGCACCCGCGATTTCCTGAAGTGGGAGCGCCTCCCCAATCTGCGCACGCCCGCCTCGCAGCAGCGCAACGTGGTCCTCCACCCCGAGTTTGTCGGGGGCAAGTATGCCTTCTACACCCGCCCCATGGACGGGTTCATCGACGTCGGCTCCGGCGGCGGCATTGGCTGGACGCTCTGCGAGAACATCGCGACAGGCGTGACCGGCCCCGAGGCGATCATCGACGGCCGCGCCTACCACACGATCAAGGAGGTGAAGAACGGCCAGGGGCCCGTGCCGATCCGGACGGCGAAGGGGTGGCTGCACCTGGCGCACGGCGTGAGGGCCTGCGCGGCCGGCCTGCGCTATGTCCTCTACATGTTCATGACCTCGCTCGAGGATCCCTCGAAGGTCGTCGCGAGGCCGGGCGGCCATTTCCTCGCGCCCTATGGGGGCGAGGGGGTGGGCGACGTCTCCAACGTGACGTTCACGAACGGGTGGGTTCAGCTCGGCGACAAGGCTAAGACCGTGCTCATCTACTACGGCGGCTCGGACACGCGGTGCTATGTCGCGCGGACGACCGTCGACCGGCTTGTCGACTGGTGCCTCCATACGCCGGAGGACGCGCTGACCACCCGGCGCGCCGTCGACCAGCGCCTCGCGCTGATCCGCTCCAACCGGGCCGTCCTCGGCCGCCGGCTCAGGGCTGCGTCAGCGTGATCGTGGTCGATCCCGCGGGCCAGTCGTGCTCCGACGACGGTCCGAGGGGCCACCTCACCCGGATCTTTATCGGCGGGTTGCCATCCGGGTAGCCGAAGAAGCACGCCGGCGTGGACTGGCTGTAGTAGCCCGATCCGGCATAGACCTCGCTCACCTGCGTCGTGCCGTCGGCGAGCTCGACGGCGATGCGCGCCCCGACAGCGGTCGGGTTGCCCGCGGGCCCGCGAAGGCGGACCCGAAGCGCGTGGTGGCCGGCCACGCCGGCGTTGCGGAACGCCAGCGTCGTGCTGTCGTTGCGCGTCACGAGGAAATCGGCCCAGCCGCCCTCGCCGATGCCGATCAGGGCGAGGGCCTTCGCGTCCCCTGGCACGACGAGGCCGCTCTCTGCAGGCGGGACCGCGTTGAAATGCCCATGCCCGTCGCCGCGCAGAAGCTGGCTGAGGCCGCCATCGAAACGCCCGATCGCCACGACCGGCGCAAATGAGTTCTGCACGGCGTAGATGCCGGCGCGCCCGTCGCCGCAAAAGTCGCCGGCCACCATTCCCTGCAGCGGCGAGATCTGCGCGATGCGCTGCAGGGGCTCGAACCGGTAGGTGCCGTCGGGCTGGCTCAGGAAAACCCCGCTCCTGAGCTCCGTCGCGGCAAAGCGCCGGGCGCTGGCCAGCTTGTCCTCGCCGACGATCTCGCCCAGGGTGGCCCTGCCGTAAGCATCGGACGTGGGAAAGCGCTTCAGGACCGCCGGAAGGGCGGACCCCATGTCGCGGCGGCTCCGCCACGGATAGAGCGTCTCCCCCTCGTAATACCCCTCGATCAGCTGCGTGCCGCTCCCCTTGAAATCGCCCGAGAAGAGAAGGGCGGGGTGGGCGGGGTCGGCCCGGAAATGCGTGTTCAGCCCGACGTTGCCAACGACATAGTCGACCTTTCCGTCGCCGTTGAAGTCCGCGGCCGCGATCGACGTCCACCAACCCGTGCCCGCCGACGCGAAGCCGGCCCTCTCGGTCCAGTCCTCGAATCCCCGGCCCTGGCTGTTGTGGAAGTATTTCACGTGGCCCCAGTCGAGCGTGAGCAGGAGGTCGGGCCAGCCGTCGCCGTCGACGTCCGTCCAGAGCGCCGAGGTCACCATCCCGACGTCGCGCAGCCCCGGCGCGATCGCGTCGGTCACGTCCTCGAACCTTCCCCCGCGGTTGGCCAGGAGCGCGCTCTGCGGGGGAAGGGGATACTGGCCGGGCTGGACGCGGCCCCCGATGAAAAGGCCGAGGCGGCCGCTGTGGTCGAAGTCGGCCGCGGCGACCGCTCCCGCGCTCACGGGCAGCGGGGGGAGCGCGTCGGCGGGCGCCGGCTGGAAGTTCCCGTGGCCGTCATTGAGGAAGAGCCTCGGCTGGTATTCCGGGGAGCCGGCCGGCAGGGAGTTGCCTCCCTTAGTGACGAGGAGGTCCGCCCTTCCCGTTCCGGCGGAATCAAAGAGGAGCACCGGGCCGTCGTCCACGCTGGTGCCCGTCGGCATCGCCGACGCGTCCGCGGGCAGGAACTGCCCCGACGGCGCCGCGCGCAGGAGGCGCAGCGTATCCTGGGTCGTGCCCCCGACGACCACGTCGTCGCGGCCGCCGCCGAACACGTCGCCCACCGCGAGCCCGGGCCCGTGCGGGTTCTGCCGGAAGGGCAGGAGGCGCTGCACGTTGACCTCGTCCACGTCCTCCTCGCGCGAATTGACCGAGAGACCGGCGTCGCGGCTCACCTCCGCGAACTGCGCCGGCGGACGGACGGGATCCGGCGGAATCGGGATCACCCCCGAGGGCTCCGTCACCGTGTAGCGCCGGTCGACGCCCAGGTTCTCGAAGGTCTGCACGTGCCCGCTGGGCCACGTCACCACCATTCTCTTGACGACCGTGTCGGCGCCGAGGCCGAAGTGCAGCATCGGCTCGCTGCTCGACATGTAGCCGCGGGAAAGCGTGAGCGGGCGCACCTGAAGGCCCAGCGCGCTCTCGACCCTCACAGTCGCGCCGATCCCGTAGCGGTTGGAAACGGTCCCCCGAAGGTAGACGTTGACGACGTGGCCCGTGTCGCAGTCGTTGCGCAGGAGGGTGACGCCGCTGTGGAAGTTGGAGTAGACGATGTCGAGGTTGCCGTCCCCGCTCAGGTCGCCGAGCGCGGCGCCGAAGCTGACGCCCTTCTTGCCGACCCCCCATTCCGCGCTCACGTCCCTGAACTGCAGGCCGCCCATGTTGCGCAGCGCCAGATGCACCTCCGCCTCGGGCGGGCTCTCGTACATGATGCGGACGCGCTCCGCCGGCGTCTCGGCGCGCATCATGCGCTGGACGACGTCGGCGCCCGGGTCGCGCGGGAACCCGTTCGTCACGAAGAGATCGAGTCGCCCGTCGTTGTCCAGGTCCTCGAGGCGCACCGACCACGTCCAGTCGGTCGCGGCGACGCCGGAAAGGAAGGCGCCCTCCTGGAAGCTGCCCGTGCCCGTGTTGAGCAGGAGGGCGTTGCGGTGGTATTTCGGCGCTGCGCCCGGCGCCTCCTCGGTCCGCGCGCGCGCGTCCGCGAGCAGGTGCTGGTCCCTCTGGTGGGAGGTCGCGGCCATGTCGGCCACGAGGAAGTCGATGTAGCCGTCGTTGTTCACGTCGCCCAGGTCCGAGCCCATCGAGGAGAAGGAGGTGTGGGGCAGCACACGGTTCAGGACGTCCGTGAAGGTTCCGTCGCGGTTGTTGTGGTAGAGCCTGTCCGTGTAGCCGTAATCATTCGCGACGTAGAGGTCGGGCCAGCCGTCATTGTCATAGTCCCACCACGTCGCGGAGTGGCTCTGCGACTCGCCGGTGATGCCGGCGCTCTCGGTCACGTTCGTGAAGGTCCCGTTGCGGTTGTTGTGGAAGAGCAGGCCGCGCTGGCCGTTCGGGTGGGTCGCGATGTTGAGGATGTTGGTCGCGATATAGACGTCCAGCCAGCCGTCGCGGTCATAGTCGCTGAAGGCCGCCATCACGCTCGAGTCGGCGACGTCCAGGCCGTACTCGCGGGCGCTCTCCTTGAAGGTCCCGTCGCCCTGGTTGATGTAGAGCAGGTTGGGGGCGTTGTACCGGCAGACGTAGATGTCCAGGCGGCCGCTGTTGTTGATGTCGACGAAGGTGGCGCCCTGGGTCCAGACGCCGGGCGTCCCGCCGACTCCGGCCTTCTCGGTCACGTCCTCGAACTTGTAGCCGCCGAGGTTGCGGAAGAGCCGGCAACCCCCCGTCTTGCTGACGACAAAGATGTCCGGAAGGCCGTCCCCGTCGTAGTCGCCGATCGCGATTCCGGTCCCCACGGAGGAGGTTTCGAATTCCTGGTAGAGGTCCCCCTTCATCCTTGGGTCGTCGTACTTGTTGTCCGTCACGATGCCGGTCGACTCGGCCGGAAGCTCGACGAACAGGGTCTTTCCCCGCGGAAACGGCCGCGCCCGGAGGGGCGTGCCCGTTATGCTTCCGGCGTCGTCGGCCCGCGCCGCCGCGCCGGCAAGGAGGGCCGACGCGAGGAGGCCGATGCGCAGCGCGAGTTCTGCTGCGGTCCGCACACCGGGGCGCTTGCGGCTTTCGGCATCAGGCATCGTGGGAAGGCCGATCGGAGGAACCTTCGACGGCGTAGTCAAGGCGCGTTTGGGTCACGGCTGCGGCGCGGCGAGGACGAGCACCGTGGAATTCGCGGGAAATGCGTGCTCCGTCGCCGCGCCGGAGGGCCAGCGCACCGCGATCTTCACGGGCGGGTTTCCCTCGGCGTACCCGAAGAAGCACGCGGGCGACGACTGGCTGTAGTAGCCCGAGCCGGCGTGGACCTCGGCCCACTCCCTCGATCCGTCGGACAGCTGCACCGTGATCGTCGCCCCGACCCCGGTGGGATTCCCGGCGGGCCCCTTGAGCCGGACGTCCAGCGACCTGCGGCCCGGCATGCCGTCGTTTCGGAACGCGAGCGCCGTGGAATTGTTCCGTGTCACGAGGAAGCCGGGCCACCCGTCGCGCCCCACATCGGCGACCGAGAGCGCCTTGGCGTCCCCGGGAACGACGAGGCCGCTCTCGAGCGGAGCCACCGGGTCAAAATGGCCGTGGCCGTCGCCGCGCAGCAGCTGGCCGAGGCCCCCGTCATTGCGCCCGTCCGCGCGGATGGGCGCATAGGAATTCTGGACGGCGAAGATGTCGGCATGGCCGCCTCCGCCGAAGTCGCCTGCCGCCAGGCCCTGGAGGCAGGAGATCTGGGCGATCCGCGGCAGGGGCTCGAAGCGGTAGGTCCCGTCGGGCTGGCTCAGGAACACCCCGCTGCGCAGCTCCGTCGCCGCAAAGCGCTCGGCCTTAGCCAGCCTCTCCTCCCCGACGATCTCTCCCAGCGTGGCGCGCGTGTAATAGGCGTTCCTCGAGTAGCGCTTCAGGATTGACGGGACCGCGGCCGCGAGGCCCTTGCGGCTGCGCCACGGGTAGAGGCTGTCCCCCTCGTAATAGGCCTCGATCAGCTCGCTTGATCCGTTGCCCCGGAAATCCCCGGAATAGAGCAGCGCGGGATGCGCCGGGTCGGCGCTGTACTGGGTGTTGAGCCCGGCGTTGCCGACGACGAAGTCCGGCCGGCCGTCGCCGTTGAAGTCTGCGGACGCGATCGAGGTCCACCATCCCGTCCCCGCCGATGCAAAGCCCGCCCTCTGCGTCCAGTCCTCGAAGCCCCTGCCCCCACTGTTGTGGAAATACCTCACGTTGCCCCATTCGAGCGTCAGCAGCAGGTCGGGCCAGCCGTCCCCGTCGACGTCGCTCCAGATCGCGGATGTCACCAGGCCGACGCGGCGCAGGCCCGGCGCCAGCGCGTCCGTCACGTCCTCAAACTTCCCGCCCCGGTTGGCGAGGAGCGCGCTCTGCGGCGGGCTCGGGTACCGTCCCGGGATGAAGCGGCCGCCAATGAACACGCCCAGTCGGCCGCTGTGGTCGAAGTCCGCCGCGGCGACGGCGCCCGCGTTGATGGGCAGCGGCGGCAGCGCGTCGTCCGGCGCAGGCGCGAACCCGCCCTGTCCGTCGTTCAGGAAGAGCCTCGGCTGGTACTCCTGGGCCCCTGCGGGAAGCGTGTTGCCGCCCTTGGTGACGAGGAGGTCCGCCCGGCCGCGGCCCGAGGCGTCGAAGAGCAGGAGCGGCCCGTCGTCGGCGGTGGCGCGGGTCGCGAGGGCGGGCGAGTCGCCGGCCTGAAACGGGCCCTGCGGCGCGGCCCTCAGGACCCTGAGAGGATCGAGGGTCGTCCCGCCGACGACGGCGTCGTCCCGGCCGCTTCCGAAGACGTCGCCGACCGCAAGGCCGGGTCCCCTTCGGTTGAGGCGCACGGGTATCACCTTCTGCAGGTAGGTCTCTTCGACCGTGTCCTCGCGCGAGGGCAGAGCGAAGCCGCCCGAGCGTCCCATCTCCTCGAACTGGCCCCGCGGCTGAGGAGGCGTGGGCGGGAGGGGAACGGCTCCCGGCGGCTCGGTGATCGTGTAGCGCCGGTCGACGGCGACGTTCTCGAACGACTGGACCTTTCCGCTCGGCCACGTCACGGCCATGCGCCTGATGACGGTGTCGGCGCCGAGGCCGAAGTGCAGCATGGGCTCGCTGCTCGACATGTAGCCGCGGGCCAGCACGAGCTGGCGGACCTGTACCCCGAGCGCGCTCTCGACCCTCACGGTCGCGCCGACCCCGAAACGGTTCGAGACGGTGCCGCGCAGGTCGACGTTGACCACGTGGCCCGTGTCGCAGTCGTTGCGCAGCACCGTGACGTCGCCCTCGTAGTTCGTGTAGACGAGGTCGAGGTTGCCGTCGCCGCTCAGGTCGCCGAACGCCGCCCCGAAACCCACCCCCTTCTGGTCCAGGCCCCACGCGGGGCCCACGCCCTCAAATTGGAGGTTGCCCCGGTTGCGGAAGGCGAGGTGCGTCTCCACGAGCACGGGGCTGTTGTAGAGGACCTTGATCCTCTGCGCGGGGTTCTCGACGTGCATGGTGCTCGCATTGACGTCGGGATTGGGGTCCCGGTTGAAGCCGTTGGTCACGAAGAGGTCGAGGCGCCCGTCGTTGTCCAGGTCCTCGAGGCGGACGGACCACGTCCAGTTCGAGGCGGCGATGCCCGCGAGGTAGGCCGCCTCGAGCGCGTGCCCGGTGCCCGTGTTCAGGTAGAGGGCGCTCCTGTGGAGCTTCATCGCCGCGGTGGCGTTGTCCGCCTCCTCGTCCCTTTCCCGCGACTCCGCAATGGAATTCTGGTCCTTCTGGTGGCTGGTCGCCGCCATGTCGGCGACCAGCAGGTCGATGAAGCCGTCGTTGTTCACGTCGCCCAGGTCGGAGCCCATCGAGTAGAACGAGGTGTGGGGGAGGACCTGGTCGATCACGTCGGTGAAGGTGCCGTCCCTGTTGTTGCGGTAGAGCTTGTCCGGGATGCCGTAGTCGTTCGCGACATAGAGGCCGGGCCAGCCGTCGTTGTCGAAGTCCCACCATGTCGCGGAATGGCTCTGGGACTCGCCGGTGATGCCGGCGCCTTCCGTCACGTCAGTGAACGTGCCGTTGCGGTTGTTGTGCAGCAGATAGCCGCGCTGCCCGCTGGGATGCGCGGCGCTGTCCAGCATGTTGGTCGTGATGTAGACGTCCAGCCACCCGTCGCGATCGTAGTCGCTGAACGCCGCCATGACGCTCGAGTCCCTGATGTCGAGGCCGTAGGCGTGGGCCCTCTCCTTGAAGGTCCCGTCGCCCTGGTTGATGTAGAGGAGGTTCGGAGCGTTGAAACGGCAGACATAGATATCCAGGCGGCCGCTGTTGTTGATGTCGACAAAGGTCGCGCCGAGATTCCACACGCCCGGCTCCGCGCCGACGCCCGCCTTCTGCGTCACGTCCTCGAAACGGTAGCCGCCGAGGTTGCGGAAGAGCCGGCAGCCGTGGTTCTTCGTCACGACAAAGATGTCGGGCCGTCCGTCGCCGTCATAGTCCCCGATGGCCACCCCCGTGCCGATCGAGCCGCCCTCGAACTCCTGGTAGAGGTCGCCCCACATCCTCGGGTCGTCGTATTTGTTCACCGCCGTCACGCCGGTCTGCTCCGGCGGCAGCTGCACGAACATCGTCCCGCCGCGGGGGAACGGGCGCGGCTCCAGCGGCTTGCCGACCAATGCGGCCGCGGGATCCGGCGCGGCGGCGGCCGCGGACACAAGGAGCGCTGCGGCAAGAATCCCCCCGCGGAATGCATGCCCCGTCGCGGGGCACATCCCCCCGCACCTCCCATTATCGCCGGCAGACATGGCCAAGCGGCAATGGGACGAAGGCGCAAAGGGGTAGTCAAGGAACGTTTTGGAAACCCGCGGGATCCAACTTTTCTTGCCTGATCCCCGGTCGTTCGATTGCATGCCCGATCCCGAATCCCGTGGCAGACGCGACGACCCCATTGAGCAACGCAAGATGGATTTCCCGGTGGGCGTGGCTTTCCGTCCCGCTGCTCGCGGCCGCCTTCACGCTCTGCACGACGGCGCTGCGCGCGCGACGGGTCGAGTATGTCTCCCATGCCGCCGGGGCGCCGGCGGCCGGGCCCGGGGGCTCCGCGGCTGCGCCGGATCGAGACGCCCCCTGGCAGCCGCGACTGATCATTCCCGGTCACCGCAACGAGAGCTACGAATGGCTCGACCAGGCCCGCCAGATGTTCGAGCGCCGGGAGCTGCGCGTGCGGCACGTCGACTATGAGAACGCGCTGTCGGGCCGCGAGGTGTTCGCGCCGTCCCCCTACCGCTGGTGGCTGGGGTTCGTGGCGCTGGCCTATCACGGGATCACGCGCGCCCACCAGGGTCCGTCCCTGGAATGGGCGGCGCTCTACGCCGACCCGCTCCTCTTCCTGGCCTTCGCCGCGGCGACGATCGCCTTTGTCGCCTGGCGCTTCGGCGCCCTGGCGGCCGCGCTGGCCTCGGTGGCCCTGGCGACGCTTTTCCCTTTCGCCGCCGAATTCCAGCCGGGCATTCCCGACGACCTGGGGCTGGCCATGGTGTTCTCCGTGTGGAGCGTGCTCCCGCTCCTGGCCGGCGCGGCGCGGATGGACGCGCCCGGTTACAGTCAGGGCACCCGCCGCTGGTTTCTCGTGGGCGGCGTCATCGGGGGCGTCGGGCTTTGGGTGAACGTCTCCCGCGAGCTGCCGGTGCTTGCCGGAATCGCTGCGGGAGCGCTCTTCGCGGCTTGGATCGGCCGGGTTGCGGCGAAGGCGAAGCCGCTCCCGGTGCGCGGGCCGCTGCCGTGGCGCACCTGGGGGATCGCGGGGGCGGCGACCTGCCTCGCCGCCTATTTGGCGGAATTTTTTCCGTCGCACATGGGCACCTGGGAGCTGCGCGCCATTCACCCCATCTTCGGCCTGGCGTGGCTCGGGGGCGCCGAGCTGCTCGCGCGGGCCGCCGCGTGGATAGGCGGGGAAAAACAGGCATGGAGTCTTCGCGGCACGGCGGCGTGGGTCCTTGCCGCGGCGGCCCTCGCCTCGCTCCCCGTGGCGATGCGGGCCGTCCACAGCCTTGGTTTTCTTTCGGTCGATATCCCCTCGATGAGGCTTTCCCTCATGGCCGGGGGACCGTCGGCGCCCGACCTCTGGGCGTGGCTCCTGCAGAACGGGTTCACCGCGCCGGCCTGGGCCGCCTTCCTTCCGCTCCTTCTGCTGCTGCCGTCGGCCCTGATCCTCATGTGGGGGTCGCTCGGGCCCGCGCTTCGCGTTCCAATCGCCCTGGCTTTCGGCCCGGTTGTGGTCGCGGCAGCCTTTTCCTGCAGGCAGATCAGCTGGTGGAACGGCGCCGACGCCGCACTCCTCTCGCTCCTGGTCGCGTCGGCCTCGGCCCTGCGCGCGGCGCCTAGGCAACGGCTTGTCGCCGGTGTCTCGGCGGCGTATGCCGCGCTGGCCCTCGGATGCGGGGCCCTCCAGCTTTGGCCCGCGTCCGCCGACAGGGCCGGCGCCAGCCTCAATGAGGCCGAGGTCGTCGGCCTCGTCGAGCGGGACATGGCCTACTGGCTTTCGAGCCACGTCGGGTCCGTCGGCGCCGTGGTCCTCGCCACGCCCAACCAGACGGCCACCCTGTATTACTACAGCGGCATACGGGGCCTGGCGTCCTTCAGCTGGGAGGACTTCGAGGGATTCCAATCGGCCGTCCGCATCCTGAGCGCCTCGACTCCCGAGGAGGCCCAGGAGCTCATCGGCATCCACGGCGTCACCCATATCATCATCCCGTCTTGGGACCCCTTCATGGACGCCTATGCCCAGATCGGCGCGGGGCAGGTGGGCGGCACATTCCTGGAGAGGCTCCACCAATGGAATCTGCCGAGCTGGCTCAAGCCAGTTCCTTACCTTGTGCCGACCATCTCCGGCTTCGAGGGGCAGTCGGCCATTGTCCTCGAGGTCGTCGACGAGCAGGATGACGCCACCGCGCTCAGCCGGATCGCCGACTATTTCGTCGACATGGGGCAGCTCGCCCTCGCCGCCAAGGCGGAGGCCGGGCTCAGGCGATTCCCGGCGGACCTTGGGGCGCTCCTTGCGCGCGCGCAGATCCAGACGGCCACCGGTGAGACCGACGAGTTCGCGAAATCGGTCGACCTGATAGTGCGCCGCATCGCCGGCGGCGCGGATCGCGATCTCCAGTGGGACCAGAGGATCGGGCTCGCCGTGGTCCTCGTTCAGGCTCATCGCGCGGACCTGGCTCGGCCGCGCCTCCAGCAATGCCTCTCGGAGATCGACGGGGAGAAGCTGCGCTCGCTCAGCACGACCCTGCTCTATCGCCTCCGGATTCTCCTGAGGGCCCTGAATCTGGAAATTTCCGACCCGTCCCTGCGCGCTCTTTCTATCGAAATGCTCCCTCCGGATCTCCGTGGGCGCGTCGAGTGAAGACGTTCAAAAATAGTGTAAAATGGCAACAAAACTCAATTTAAGTATAACAGAACTCATTCACATGAAGCCCTGGATGGGGTATAACCCCCCCGTCTACACGTCAGCTTTCACTGGATTTACCCCCAGAACCTGACGACTCGCCCCGCCTAACGGATGATTCCCACAAGAATTTTCCGTCGATGTCCCAAACCCTAAGTCCTAATACACCAAAACATGCCTGCTAATCGTACTTTGGCGCTGCTTCGTGCCCTCACGGTCACCTCAGCGCTCGGTCTCGCAGTAGTGCCTCGAATCGCGGTCGCCCAGACCGCTCCAGCAACAGATACGACAACGACAACGACGACGACGACCACGGCGGCCGTCGCGCCCGCGCCAACCGATCAGGAGGAGCCGACAGTGCTTTCCCCATTCGTGGTTGATGCGGCCGAGGACAAGGGAAGCTACAAGGCCGAGAGCACACTGGCCGGCACCCGGGTCCGCACGGACTTGAAGGACGTCGCTTCCGCGATTTCCGTCGTGACCGCCCAATTCCTGCAGGACACCGGCGCCAAGAACGCCGAGGACCTCCTGGTTTATACGCCCAGCACGGAAGTCGCGGGTCTTCGCGGTAACTTCTCCGGCGTCGCGGGAAGCGCGGTCGTCCAGGAAAACACGGTCGACACCAGCACCCGCGTCCGCGGCCTGGATTCAGCCGACAACACACGCGACTACTTCCTGTCGGACATCCCGTGGGATTCGTTTGACGTGGGCCGCGTCGACTTGCAGCGCGGGCCGAACTCGATCCTCTTCGGAACGGGCAGCCCCGCCGGTATCATCAATGTCAGCACCGACGGTGCGGCGTTCAACAACGCCTACAACATCACTAACCGCGTGGACGAGTACGGCTCGCTCCGTGACTCGGTCAGCATCAACCAGGAGCTGGTCCCCGGCGTCCTGGCCATCCGCGTCGCCGTCCTGCAGGACAACGAGAAGTTCGAGCAGTCGCCGGCGTTCCAGAACACGAGCCGCTACTACGGCGCGTTCCGCTTTGACCCGAAGCTGTTCGGCAAGGACAGCCACACGAGCATCCGCGGCAACTTCGAGAAGGGCCACCAGAGCTCCGACGAGCCCCGCGACATCCCGCCGACGGACGAGATCACACCCTGGTTCTCCTCGACGCTCACCATTGGTGGCGTGACGAATCCTGGCTACAACAAGCTCACAGAGAACCAGTTCAGCAACTCGAACGTCACGGCTGAGGGGCCAAACACCCCCGGTGCCTCGGGCGGCCCCGAGTCGGCGAACTACTTCCAATTGGGCGGCTTTGCTCAGGGCCGCTCCTACTGGCCCGACGTCATCAACTACTACGAGGGCACGCCCCTCG
>Ga0302326_10014572_pt1 | contig 16609 bp, 15 predicted proteins | sample Palsa_T0_3_FD_202264 | JGI IMG/M metagenome (GOLD analysis project Ga0302326, IMG submission 202264) | Peat permafrost microbial communities from Stordalen Mire near Abisko, Sweden - Palsa_T0_3 | ecosystem: Environmental > Terrestrial > Soil > Palsa > Peat permafrost | place: Sweden: Abisko...
CCGGGAAAGCGCGTCCTGCAGCAGATCGCGCAGTTGATGCGCGACACCAGTTTCGCGCACAAGTTCGTCTTCGTCGAAGATTATGACATCAATGTCGCGCGCTACCTGGTGCAGGGCGTCGATGTCTGGCTGAACAATCCGCGCCGTCCGCTGGAAGCCTCCGGCACGAGCGGCCAGAAAGTCGTACTCAACGGCGGCTTGAATCTCTCCGTGCTGGATGGATGGTGGGCCGAGGCCTACGACGGACTCAACGGCTTCGCAATTGGCCGCGGCAGAACCCATTCCAACATGGATGTGCACGACCGCCGCGATGGCGAAGACCTCTACCGCGTGCTGCACGATGAACTCATTCCGCTCTACTATCAGCGCGACCGCGACGGCATCCCGACAGGTTGGATCAAACGGATGAAGCGGACCATCCGCACTCTCGGGTGGCGTTTCAATGCCGATCGCATGGTGATGGATTACACGCAGAAGTGCTACATTCCCGCAGCCGGGGGCACATCAAGCGAAATCCGGCCGCCGTCCTAGCCCGCATTTCTTACAGACGGCGCGACAACCGAGAATTGAAGGACTGGCGAGGTCTATGAGGGCCGGGAGGCCCTCAGGACAGCCGGTCTGGAGACCGGCGCTACGATTTTCGGCGACCCATGAAAAATGCCGCTCTAGCTGCCTTGATCCGCGAAGATTTCTTCCTCGACCTTCGCCTGTTCAATCAGCTTCACCGGATAATATGCATTGCGAGTGTACTGCTTCACCATGCGATTGGTGTTGAAGTACGAGCCATTGAACGCAATCGTGTTTCGCATCAGCCGCGCCCACTTTTCCGGCGAATCCTTGTACAGCGGAACCACAGCATTCTCCAGCTTCTTATAAAGCGAATTGGCCTCTTCCGCGTCGTCGGCGCCGTCCTCGATGGCCCAACCCGTAATACCTTCAATCCAGCCCTCGATCCACCAGCCATCCAGAATCGACAAGCTCGGAACTCCATTGAATGCGGCCTTCATTCCGCTGGTGCCTGAGGCTTCATAGGGCCGCTTGGGGGTATTTACCCATACATCCACGCCGGACGTCAGCATGGCGCCCAGATCCCATGCATAATTCTCCAGGTACACGATCTTCAACAAGCTGTTAGAGAGCTTTGCCGCATCCGCTACCACTTTCTGGATCAAAGCTTTGCCGGGTTCGTCCTGCGGATGAGCCTTGCCTGCGTAAATAATCTGCATTCCGCCTGCCTGGTTGGCAATCTCCACCAGGCGTTCCGGATCAGTGAACATCAGTGTGGCCCGTTTGTACGTCGCGACGCGCCGCGCAAACCCCAGCGTCAGCAATTTTGGATCCAGCACGTTCCCTGTCCGCGTTCCAATCTCGGCCAGCAAATTCTCCTTGGCCCTTTTGTGCGCGGCAACGATTTCTTTCTCGGGAAGGTCGATGGCGCTGCGCAGATAAAGATTGTCGCGACGCCAGGCGGGAATGTTCTTATCCAGCAATTGCTGTATCGGCTCAGAAACCCACGTCGGTGCATGCACTCCATTGGTAATCGAGTCGATTTGAAACTCCGGGAACATGGCCTTCGACACCGTGGCATGTTGCATGGCCACGCCGTTGCAATAGCGTGAAAACTTCAGCGCCAGCAGCGTCATGTTGAGCATTCCGTCGCGATAACAGCCCAGCTTTTCCAGGCGCGCTGTCCGATCCCCGCCCAGAATCCGAATCGTCTGCTCGGTCGAAAAGCGGTCATGACCTGCGGGAACCGGCGTATGCGTAGTGAATACGCACTTCTGCCGCACCAGCGCCAGGTCAGCTTCGGTGGGAACACCCAGCGGACCGCCGCCCAACTGGCTTTCAATCAGTGCCAGCGTCAGCAGCGCCGCGTGGCCCTCATTCATGTGATATACGTTTACACGGAGTCCAAGCGCATTCGCCAGCCGGACACCGCCCATGCCCAGCACGATCTCCTGCTGCAGCCTGTAGTTCGTGTCCCCGCCGTAGAGGTGATCGGTGAGCCCGCGATCCCATCCCGAGTTTCCGTCCACATCCGTGTCCAGCAGATAGATCGGCACAACGTGGCCATAGCGGCCAACAAGATCGTAGCGCCACGCGCGCACAGTAACAATGCGGTCTTCAACGCTCACAGTAATCCGCGCCGGCTCCTCGGTGCAGAAATCCGAAGGATTCCACGGCTGAACCTCTTCGGTCTGAACGCCCCGTGCGTCAAGATGCTGCTGAAAATATCCTTTGCGATGCACCAGCGAAAAGGCCACCAGCGGAACTCCCAGGTCAGCCGCCGAGCGCAGTGTGTCTCCGGCGAGGACTCCCAGGCCGCCGGAGTATGTTGGCATAGCCGGATTAATTGCGATCTCCATTGAGAAGTAAGCCACCACGCCTGTGGTCGGGAAGGGTTCATACGTAAACGGTCTAGCTGCGGTCGGCTGCATTCTTCCTGTCTCCGCGCCGCTTCCATCGTGGGAGGCGACGATCTTTGAATAGGGTTCCGTGACGCCGGCTCTGAAACCGGTAAAGCTGCCGCCATCTCGGGTTGATCTATAACGATCTTATCAAGGATAAGATCTCCAAACTCTTGCACAAATGGGTCATTCGTAATCAACAAACATCGGGAATCTTGGTACCAACGTGGGATAAATGAAATGGTTCCACCCTGCGCAAACTTTGTTTTTGTAGATTCTGTGGCATGAAATATCGGATCAGAAAAACCACGCCCCAGACATATTTGAATAGACAAAGGAATTCTCTGAAAGATTTGAATTGTCAAACAAATCCGGAGCGAGCGCTATTCGATCCGGTGCGCGCCATCTGACGCGTGGCAGATGTGCATCTGCGGCACAATGCCGGTGTGCCCCGTATAGGCCTCGGCCAGGCTCTCGACAAACTGTGCAGCCTGCTGGTGTTCCACCAGGTTGATGGTGCAACCGCCAAACCCGCCGCCTGTTAAGCGGGCGCCAATCAGGCCCGGTAAATCCTGCGCCAGCTCAACCATTGCATCGGCCTCTTCGCAACTGGCTTCAAAGTCCTTGCTATAGCTTTGATGCGCTTCCGCCATCAGACGTCCCAATTCAACGAGGTTGTGACTCATCAGCGCATCGGCTGCCGCAACTGTGCGCGTATTTTCGCTAATCACATGCCGCGCGCGCTTCAGCGAATTCGGCGTCATCTCAGTGCCCCATAGGAAGAGGTCATCCATCGTGGCATCGCGCAGAAATTTCACCTCCGGCCGGTGCCTGGCGATGACCGCGCATGCTGCTTCAACTTCCGCCCGCCGGATTGCATATGCGCCACCTGTGATTTCATGCTTGACCATGGTGTTGGCAATCACGAGCGCGACGTTGGCCGGAATCGGCGCCAGCTTGAAGCTCAAGTCGCGGCAATCCAGCAGCAGCGCATGATCCCGTACCCCGTTCGCGGAGATGAACTGGTCCATGATGCCGGAGTTGGCGCCCACAAACTCGTTCTCGGCCCTCTGGCAAAGGCGCGCAAGCACCGGACCCGGATCGTTGACTCCAATCAAAGTCGTTACGGCCAGAGCTGTCGCCACTTCGACCGCCGCGGAACTTGACAACCCTGACCCCAGCGGCACGTCGCCCCAAAGGCTCAGGCTGAATCCCGGAATCGTGTGGCCCTCGCTGGCAAGAATCGAGATGACTCCCAGCGGGTAGTCAGTCCAGTGTTGGGCAGCCTTGGCAGGCAACTCCGCCGCGTCAAAATACCGCACTTGCCCATAGTTTTCAGAGTAGATCGCGATCTTGCCGTCCGAGCGCGGGGAAATCCCTGCCAGCGTGGCAAAGTCGATGGCCGCCGGCATCACGAACCCTTCCGCATAATCGGTGTGCTCGCCGATAAGGTTCACGCGCCCCGGCGCAGCAATGACCGCCGCCTCAGCCTCAAAGCGGGAGCGGTGCATGGCACGAAAAGCCGCGGGATCATGCATCCTGCTTCTCCGTCAGCTCTTGATCCTCATTCCGAATCGAAGCGATCTTGCAACGGAAATGCGGCAAGATTGCGAGGGCGCAATTTCCCGCGCGAATGAGAACGTTTTCTTTTCCGACTGCGCCAATCTCGTCCATCGGGTCTTATTTCTCCAGGATTTCTCCGGAAGCTGCGCTCAAACGCGCCCAAATCCGATCCAGCCATTCCATGTGCTCCGGCTTCATCAAAACAGACCGCAAGCACGTTACCAGTCCCGCGTTTCGCAACCCTGCCGGATGAAACCAGGATTCCGGCAATTGCACCAAAGCCAAATGTAAACCCCTTGCCGCGCAATCCACAAAAATCTTTTGAGCCATTTCTGAGGCACGTTCCTGGCTCCGCTCTTTTGCCTTCCAGACCACAATATCCAGCTCCGGCGCCCCAGCCGCAAGAGGCTCAAACCGCCCATCCTGTCGCAGCCGCCGGTCCAATTCCAAGGCAGCCGCCCGGCCGCTTGCCAGCCCGCGGGCAAACTCGCCACCCGCAGTCAACGGCAAAAGCTGCTGCGTGGCCCACAGAGCTACGGCCGCGGCACCGGCGCGGGAGCACTCCAAACTGATCTCGCCCAGGTGCAACTCCTTTGATGTGAAGTACGTATACGGCGATTCATGCTTGTAGAACCGCCCCACCGCAGGGTCCCTGAAGAGCACACACCCGCATCCGTAAGGCTGCAAGCCATGCTTGTGAGGATCAATCACCAGCGAATCCGCCTGCTCGGTGGCCGCGTAAGCTCGCCGCGCAGGCTCGGCCAAGTCCTCTGCAATCAACCGGAAGTAGCCGCCGTATGCCGCATCCACATGCACCCTGAAGCCGTAGCGGGCTCTCAGAGCAAGCACCTGGTCAAGGGGGTCCACGGCGCCGATGGCCGTCGTGCCCAGTGTCACCACCACGGTGCCCACATCCCCCCTGCGCAGTTCGGCTTCCAGAGCTTCCATGCTCATCCGGCCTCTGCTGTCCGTCTCGATGTCAGCGAACTCCAGCTTCAGCACACCGGAAATCCGCCGGTGCGTGTAGTGGGCCTGCTCCGACCCCACAATCCGCTTCCCCGGCGCAAGCTGTCCAGCTACCCACAGCGCTTCAAGGTTGGCAAGGGTGCCGCTTGAAGTCAGATGCCCCAAATACTCTGACCACCCGAACATCCGTGCAATTTCGCGAACCGCCTCAATCTCCAGCTCCGAGCTGGCGCGCCCGCCGTCCCGTGCATGGTTGTTCGGATTGATCTTCATGGCCAGAGCGTAGGCCGCCCGCGCCACCGGATGCGGCGGCTTCAGCATCTGGCCGGCATAGAGAGGATGGAAATACGGGTAGTTGTCGCCGAGGCGGTGCGCGGTCTCGTCCAGAACCCGGGCCATGGCGTCGAAGTCGAAGTGGGATTCCAAGCCGGATTCGGCGGCAGGCTTCGGTCCATATTCAGGCAGGTTGGCGAACTCCGCCTCGAGCTGGTTCGTAGCCCGCCGGAGCAGTTCGGGAACAGGATCGAGCGCCATGGAAGCCTTTCATGCTGAACTCTCGGAGTTGTACAGTTTCAACTCAAGATAAATCAAGGGGTTCACCGCGCACTTTCCAAGCACCGTGACGGGAAAGCGTCGAGTGCCGCTTGAAGTGGAAAATCTATTCAAGAACGTGAAGATTCCGGCTGTACTCCGCTCCGGCCAAATACTTGATCCCTCTGTCGAATGTGACGAGCGTGCCGTTGTGTTTCAGCGCGAGGCCTAATAAATAGGCATCCGTCACCTGCTGATGACCGAACAGCCGGGCGGCAAACGGCGCTGTGACAGCAGACCACGATTCAGAGATGGGCCAGTAGCGATAGCCGGGATAGGCGGCAAATGCGGCGAGAATTGCAGTGGCTTGCGCGACAGTGCGGGTTGCGCCGCCATAGGCCGGATTGGTAGTTACGCGAACAAAACCCGCTTCAGTGAGGGGGCAGACGCCCCAGTCCTCTTTCCCTGCAGTATCGAACCAATTCTGCACAGCCGGATAATGCGGGCTGTCTGTATCCGCGAGGAACACCAAAGCATTGAGGTCAAGCAGGTAACGGGTGCTAGTCGAATTCACTCTCGGCCTCTTTGACCATCTGGAGCGTGAGCCCCTTACCTGTAGTCGGGAAACAAGGCAGACCGTTGGGTGACCGTCCGATGTCGGGCGCGGGCGAGGGCGCGGCTTCGGCCTTCCGAATCAGTTCGCTGATAGCAGCGCCGAGAGTAATGCCTTTAGCGGCGGCGTAGATAGATGCGAGCTGATGGACATCCTCGTCGAGCGTGACATTTGTTCTCATATCGCAATTATGCACCAAATTCGATAAATACACCAAATGATAAGTCAGTGTATTATTTAGCTCTACGCACAATTTAGTCTCTCAGTGCTGGATTGGATTGCTTCCACTCGTCAACGCGAGGACGCACCCCCATTCCCCTTCAAAAATCCTGCTTTTGAGCAATATTGCTCAGAATCGCGAGTGCCGCTCATGTGATTCTCCGGCAACACACGTGTAAAGTGCCTATTAGCAGAGAACGAGGAAGCACCGATGCCACCGATTCACGCAATCTGCACAGGCCTGGTGAAGGTGAGAAGTGCCCAGAGGGAGTCCCGAAGCACCGGACTCGCCCGGGTTACGGATATGCTGTTCGACAAAGAATGGACGGAGTGGCTGCCCATTTACGTCTGGGTCATCGAGCACGATGAAGGAATCATCGTGGTTGATACAGGAGAAACCTCCCGCGTACACGAGAACGGATATCATCCCTCGTGGCACCCTTTCTATCGGCGAGCCTCGCGCTTTTCAGTCCATCCGGATGAGGAGATCGGTTTCCAGCTTCGTAACCTCGGGATCAGCGCCAGAGACGTCCGGCAGGTTGTGCTGACTCATCTGCACACCGATCACGCGGGAGGGTTAATTCACCTCACGGGCAGCAAAATCTGGGTAGCTCAACAGGAATTCCGCAGAGCCAGTGGGTTGGGTGGCAAGTTGCAGGGTTACCTGCCGCACCGCTGGCCCAAGAGTTGGGATCCCAGCTTCATTCGCTTCGAAAGCCAAAGCCTCGGCCCGTTTCAGCAGAGCATGTCCCTCACCAGGTCCGGCGATGTACTCATCGTCCCCACGCCCGGCCATACGCCGGCGCATGTGTCGGTGGTGGTCTGCGGATCGCCCTCCTACTTTCTTGCAGGGGACACGAGCTATAACCAAAATCTCCTCCTCGCGGGCAAGGTAGACGGAGTAAGCCCGAGTGAGGCGGTTTCGCGCCAGACGATGAAGAATATCGTTACCCTCGCAATGGAGCGGCCGCTTGTTTATCTTCCATCGCACGACCCGGAGAGCGAGCTGAGGCTCGCCCAAAAATCCGTGATCGAGCACAATGCAGCGAATTTCCTTATTGAGGCACATTCGTCATAGAATCGGGGCATCGTCCTCGAGCCCGTCGGAACAGGATCAAGCGGCCGTGTTGATCGATTCCTGGGCTCTCAGGGACGCGCGAGGTACCCGCATCATCGATCCTCAGCAAATACTCTTCCCGGGTTTCCCCGGCCTGGCAACGGGCCTTGGGCTGTTCGCGGTGATATGGCTCGTGGTGTATCTGAAGTCCAGGGGGAAACCGGTGGTCTTCGATCCAGCAGGCAAGCATGGGGAGTTCGGCAAGGCTCTGCTTCCCATGTATCTGGACATCACGAAAACTGTACTGGGTCTGGCTGCGGGGTCGATCGTGCTGCTGGTCGGCTCCATGAGTTTCAATCTATCCACTGGCCGCCGCTCGCTTACTGGCTTCGCATCGCCGCTGTTTCTGGTGGCCATGACCATCATCTACGGTGTGCTGTTCATGATACTGCTGGCATTGAGCTACGAGCATCATCTACATCATCCGAACGAGCCGGGGGCCTACACGCTACTGAGATACACGCGAAACCAATCGCTCGGCTTCAGTGCTCTGGCATGCTTTTGCATCAGTTACATCTGGCTCATCGCCGCGGCAACAAAATGAAGGCAGGATTCGAATGATTACAATTCTCGGAGCGGGCGGGGATATTGGCAGCAAGCTCGCTCATATTCTGGCTGCGGGAAAGCAGCCGTTTCGTGTCGTTGGCCGCAATCCGCTCCCAGCGCCTGGCGCTACGGAGACAGTCGCCGCCGATCTCGCTGACCTGGAACAGACCATCCGCGCCGTCGCTGGATCGAGCGTAGTCCACCTGGTAGTTGGCCTCAAATACGATCACAACGTCTGGCAGGAAATGTGGCCGCGCATCATCGGCAACACCATCGAAGCCTGCGCGCGCGCCGGAGCGAAGCTCATCTTCTTTGATAACGCGTACATGTACGGCAAGGTCGACGGCCCCATGACGGAAGAGACGCCCTTCAACCCGTGCAGCAGGAAAGGTGAAATTCGGGCGAAAATCGCGGCCACTGTCATCGAAAGCTGGAAGTCGGGGAGTCTTACCGGCATGATTGCGCGTGCCGCCGATTTCTATGGTCCTGAGACGCGCAACGGAGTGGCCAACGTTCTTGTTATGGAGGCCTTTGCCAAGAAGAAGAAGGCCTCGTGGCTTGTGAACGACTCGGTTCCACACTCCTATGCCTATACTCCGGATGCCGCGAAGGCTCTGCTGCAACTTGCGGAACGGGCCACAGCCTGGAATCAGACCTGGCATCTCCCCAGCGCCCCCAATCCGCTCACAGGAAAGGAGTTTGTCGCGCTTGCCGCGAAGGAATTCGGCGTGGCTCCAAAATATCGAGTGCTGAGCAGACCGATGCTCCGGTTGGTTGGATTGTTCAACCCGCCAGTCGCCGAATCCTACGAAATGCTCTATCAGAGCGAGTTTCCCTACCTGTTTGACTCCAGCAAATTCGCACGGGATTTCGGATTCACCGGCACCCCATACGCCGAAGGAATTCGAGCCACCGCTGCCTCTTATCAATAGCGCAACACGCAGCGACAGGGCCTGTTTCCGCCGCGGCCGGAGCCCGTCGGTTGCCGCTGTAACACATTGGTAACGCATGGAATGGGACGGGAACCAAGAATTTATGCGCTCTTTTATACACAGCGATGGTACACTGTCGCCAGCGTTAGAACCGAACCGGGCAGCAGCAGTACTCGCCCCAAACAAGCAAGATTCTGCCAGTGGTCGCTCCGATTCATCCAGCGCAATTCAATCCAGGAAACACGATCAAATGGAACAAGGTACTGTGAAGTGGTTTAATGACGCGAAGGGTTTTGGCTTCATCTCGCGCCAGAACGGCGAAGATGTCTTCGTGCACTACTCTGCAATCAACTCCAGTGGATTCAAGAGTCTGCAAGAAGGTCAAGCCGTGCAATTCAACGTAGTGAAGGGCCCCAAGGGATGGCAGGCCGCCGACGTGCAGCCGCTCTGAACTTGCAGTCCGGATTCCCGGCAGAATCTAGCAAACATTTCTGAATCAACAGATGAGGGCTGGGAGCACTCCCAGTCCTCGTGTTGCATTCGGCCCACCGTGATGCGTCCGTACGGGATTCCGTAGCGGCGCGCTGCTGCTCGACTTGGTTCACCCGCCCGTTGAGACGGACCTCGCTGCGCTACCATCCAGTCAGAGCCCTCCCGCATGAAGCAAGGCACAGCCATCATTATCGGAGCAGGTCCCGCAGGCCTGACTGCCGCAATCGAGTTGCAGAGGCAAACCGGAATCAAGCCCATCCTCATTGAGGCCAGCCACGAAATCGGCGGCATCTCCCGCACCGTGCGCTACAAGGGCAACCGCATGGACATCGGCGGCCACCGCTTCTTCTCAAAATCCGACCGTGTCATGCGGTGGTGGCTGGAATTGATGCCTGTAGAAGCCGGCGATTCCAGGGAGGGCCAGCTCACCTACCATGGCATGCAGCGCGACCTTCCCGAGCCCGCATCGGCCCCGGATCCCAAGACTGAGGACCTGGTCATGCTGGTCCGTCAGCGAAAGAGCCGCATCTACTTCCTACGCCGATTTTTCGATTATCCCATCAGCCTCTCCGCGGCCACATTCCGGAATCTCGGCCTGGCACGCACGTTTCGCTGCGGAGTCAGCTACCTGCGCTCCGCCTTGCTGCCGCAGCGCGAGGAGCGTTCGCTCGAAGACTTTATCATCAATCGCTTTGGCAAGCAGCTCTATCTGACGTTCTTCAAGTCCTACACCGAAAAGGTTTGGGGCGTGCCCTGCAACGAGATCAGCGCGGAATGGGGCGCACAGCGTATCAAGGGCCTCTCGCTCAAGGGCGTGGTGGTGCACTTCATCAAGAAGACTTTCGGCCCCAAACCAACTGGCGATATCGCTCAAAAGCAGACTGAAACCTCGCTCATCGAGAAGTTTCTTTACCCCAAATTCGGTCCCGGCCAGCTATGGGAACATGCGGCCGACCTGGTGCGCGCCGCCGGCGGTGAGATTCATTTCGGAATCACAATCAACCGAATCCAGATCAAGGGCAATCAAGTGGCGTCACTCGAGGGCGTCAACGAGGCTGGCGAGCGGGTGGCCTTTGCCGGCGATTACTTCCTCTCTACCATGCCCGTCCGCGACCTGGTCCGCGCCATTTCCGCTACCGCTCCGGAACAGGTTCCCGTCGAAGTTTCTCAAGTCGCCGAGGGTCTCATGTATCGCGACTTCATCACCGTGGGCCTGCTTGCCTCAAAGCTGGCTGTGAAGGAGAAGGACGGCTCGCCGCTCAAAGACAACTGGATCTATATTCAGGAGCCCGATGTGGTGGTTGGCCGGCTGCAGATCTTCAATAACTGGAGCCCCTGGCTGGTTGGCAGCGCGGACAAAGTCTGGATCGGCCTGGAGTATTTCTGCAACGAGACTGACGATTTATGGAAGCTGTCCGATGAAGAAATGTCGCGCTTCGCTATAGACGAGATTGCAAAGATAGGGATTCTGAGGGCCGACGATGTAGAAGATTCCCACGTTGTTCGCGTACCCAAGACCTATCCCGCATACTTCGGCAGCTACGACAGATTCGATGTGATCCGCCACTACCTTGACAGCTTTGAGAATCTTTTCCTGGTGGGCCGAAACGGCATGCACAAATACAACAACCAGGACCACTCCATGCTGACGGCCATGACCGCTGTTGAAAACATCGTCAACGGGGTTAAGACCAAAGACAACATCTGGGCAATTAACACCGAGATGGAATACCACGAAGAAAAGGCGGCCAAGTAGCCGGCCGCCTTTCATTCAATCGTCCATAACTGTTTGGTTATGAACTCAAACCCTTTCGGTTAAAGTACCCAGTTCGGCGCGTTACCCAGTATGGCCGCCCCTGAAAACTCGATCGGGCCGTCCCATGCCGGAACCAGAAAGCCATGCTCCGGATGCGCGTCCGTGCCGTTCTTATCGCGATGCTGATCCCTGAGCGCCACCTCAACTTCTCTAAGCGCATCGGCGTGCTCAAATTCAGTGTGCCGCTCCCAATAAAGCAAGAACCCCTGCCCGCATAAATCGCAGCGAATCTCCGCACTCTCGTTGCTGGTCTTGCAAAGTACTTGCATCTCCCTGGCCTCCGCCCTCTCATTTTTTAAACTGGGACGAAAGTAACCTTAACCGGAACCAGTAGATCATTGACATTCCCCATACAGGGGCCAGATCAGAGCGTTTGCGGGAGATCCACTCCACTTTCGTGGGAGCGGCGAAATGAACCTCAAAAAATGCGCCCCAGGACTCAGTGCGCAAAGAAAACAGAAGCCGGAAGCGATGGCCTCGAAGGGCAAAGTCGCTTACCGGCGTCCGAAAACGGCAATTTGTGAGAGTTCTGTTTCGTGCTCTTATGGCTACGCGCGGAACTCCAAGTACAGCAAGTGCGTCCAACCTGTTGAGCTCATCTTTTTTCTCTCCCGGCCAATCGAACCGGCCTTCGGAGCTCAAGTAAACCAGATTCAGAAATTCCTCACACCCTTACTTCAACGGCCGTTGCGCATGAACCCTAGAGCGCCCAACTTGGCGCATGGCCATGAACAGCGGCTCCCGATCCCGCATCGGAACTGTTCCATTCCGGAACCAGAAAGCTGCCCTTTGGATGCGCTTCAGGCCCCCTTTGGTTGCGATGCTGATGGCGCAGCGTGGTCTGGATCTCTTTCATCGCTTCGACTCGCTCTTTGCGGGATTGCCGTTCCCAGAACATTACGAATCCCTGTCCGCACACGCAGCAATGTGTCTCTGCATTTCCACTCGTACTCTTGCATAAGACTTGCATTTCCGATTGCCTCCGGCTCCGAGCCCCCTAGCCACGAAACTGACCATAGTCCGGAGGAACCATGGCTGCAAATTCCCTTTATCGGCAGTTTGCCCGCGCTTCTGCGTCATGCATACCCCCCACTTTGTGGGATGCCCGCTTCGAGCCGCCTGCTTTTGGGCTCTCAAACCGGCCCGCCGCTCGACTTCTCACCGGCAATCCTTCTATCCTCATTATGTTGGCCGTGTATTCCACCTCATCTTGCGGCCCCACTGGATTCCCGACCACAATGAGCACGCACACAATCGCTGTCTACCTGCCCGATGGGGCCGTTCGCGAAGTACCCTCCGGCACAACGCCCTTCGACATCGCCAACGCAATCTCTCCGCGCCTGGCTGCCGCTGCGGTCGTCGCCCGGCTAACTCCTGTCGCGGCGCCGACGAGCCAAAAGCCGTCAAGCGACAGCGAATCGGCCGAGGCCACCATGTACTCTGCTGAAGATTCAGCGGCTCCGCGGCTGGTCGATCTGTCTACTCCGCTCACCGCAGATACGCGCCTGGAGTTGATCAAAGAGAACGACCCTGAAGCCCTGAAGGTTGTGCGTCACTCGGCCGCGCACGTGATGGCTACTGCCGTCCTCGAGCTATTCCCTGAGACCAAGCTCGGCCATGGGCCGGCCACCGACGCCGGTTTCTTCTACGACTTCTATCGGCCGACAAACTTTACACCGGAAGATTTAACAGCCATCGAAGCCAAGATGAAAGAAGTCGTAGCCCGCGACGAGAAATTTCTGCGCGTGTACGAGCCTCGCGAGCAGGCACTGGAAGAATTCGAGCGCGACGGCGACTTCATGAAGATTCACTTCGTGACCAAATTCACCGAGCCGGGATCGGAAGTAAGTTTTTATCGCAACGGCAGCTTCATCGATTTTTGCCGCGGACCGCATGTGCCCTCGACAGGCCGCGTGAAAGCCTTCAAGGTATTGTCGCTCGCAGGCGCCTACTGGCTCGGCGATGAAAAGAATCCTCAGCTTCAGCGCATCTACGGGACTGCATTCTTTTCGCAGAAGGAACTCGATGCCCATTTCGCCCGCCTGGAAGAAGCTGCCAAGCGCGACCATCGCCTGCTGGGCAAGCAGCTTGACCTATTCAGCATTCAGGAGTTGGCTGGTCCGGGCCTCGTCTTCTGGCATCCCAAAGGCGGAATCGTGCGCAAGGTGATGGAAGACTGGATGCGCGACGAATGCCTGCGCCGCGGCTACTCCATGGTCTTTACGCCGCATGTGATGCGCCGCGAACTGTGGAAGGTCAGCGGTCACGAGGGCCACTACGCCGGAAACATGTACACCCCCATGGAGCTGGACGACGCCGAATACCGGCTCAAGCCGATGAACTGCCCAGGCCACATCCTCATCTACAAGAGCTCGCCGCGCAGCTACCGCGATTTGCCACAGCGATATGCCGAGTTAGGTAACGTCTACCGCTATGAGCGATCGGGAACCATGCACGGGCTGCTGCGTGTTCGCGGCTTTACGCAGGACGACGCACACATCTTCTGCACGCCTGGTCAGATTGAAGATGAAGTAGTAGCCTGCATCGACTTTGCCGAAGCTGTGCTGAAAACCTTTGGCTTTGAGGAATTCAAGGTCGAGCTCTCGACCTGGGATCCGAACGACCGTGCCAGCTATACCGGGTCGGATGAGAACTGGGCGCTCGCCGTGCGCGGACTTCAGCACGCACTCGATCGCAAGGGCATCGCTTACAAAATCATCCCCGGCGAAGCTGCCTTCTACGGCCCAAAAATCGACGTTAAAATCGTCGATGTCCTCGGCCGCCTTTGGCAGTTGTCCACCGTCCAGTTCGACTTCACTCTGCCCGCCCGTTTTGAGCTCGAATACGTCGGAGAAGATGGCGAGCGCCATCAGCCAGTAATGGTGCATCGCGCGCTGTTTGGGTCTGTCGAGAGATTTTTTGGCGTGCTCATCGAGCATTACGCCGGCGCATTTCCGCTGTGGCTGGCGCCGGTGCAGATTGGCCTGGTGCCCATCAGCGAGCGGCATCATGCCTATGCAAAGAAAGTCGAAGCCGAATTGAAAGCCGCAGGCCTGCGCGTTGAAACTGACGACCGCAATGAAAAAATGAACGGCAAGATTCGCGACTTCGCCAACCAGAAGACGCCTTACATTCTGGTCTTCGGCGACAAGGAAGAAGCCGCAAATTCAGTAAGCGTTCGCACGCGCGGCAAAGGCGACCAGGGCTCCGTGCCGCTGGCCGACTTTATTGCCAAGTGTAAGGAGTTAGTGGCCGGCCAATCGATGGACTTATAGCTCAAGCGTTAATCGCCATCCCCTCCACCGCCCCATACGCGTCGAGCAGGCTCTCGGCCAGCGTGGGATGCGCATGAATCGTGAACATCATCTCTTCCACCGTCCCTTCCAGTTCCATCACCGCGACGCCCTCGGCGATCAGCTCCGTAGCCTGCGGGCCAATAATGTGCACGCCCAGAATCTCTCCGTACTTCGCGTCGGAAACAATCTTCACAAACCCATCGTGGTCGCCTAGAATCGTCGCCTTCGAATTGCCCGCGAAGGGGAACTTGCCGACCTTCACTTCGTAGCCCTTTTCCTTCGCCTGCGCCTCGGTCAACCCCGCTGATCCAATCTGCGGCTCGCAATATGTGCAGCTCGGAATCCGGTCCTTGCGCACTGGCCGGAATTTGCGTCCGGCAATCTTCGCCACGGCCACCATGCCGCTCATCCCTCCCACATGTGCCAGTAGTGGCAGTCCCGACACAATGTCTCCGATGGCAAAGACGCCCGGTTCCGCAGTCTCCTGCGCACTATCTACTTTTACGAAACCCCGGTCCAGCTCTATCTTCGTCTTATCCAAGCCGAGGTCGGAAGTCAGCGGCGAGCGTCCCACTGCAACCAGAACCTTCTCGGCTTCCTTCACCTGGGTCTTTCCATTCGCGTCGATAAAAGTGACCTTGACTCCAGTCTCGGTCTTCTCGACTGTCTCGACCTTCGCGCCTGTGTTTACATCGATGCCGCGCTTCTTGTAGAGCCGCGCGAGTTCCTTTGAGATTTCCTCGTCCTCCACCGGAACCATGCGCGGCAGAAACTCGAGGATCGTCACCTCGGCGCCAAACGTCCGGAACATGGAGCCGAACTCCACGCCCACAGCTCCAGCGCCAATTACGATCAGCGACTTAGGCGTCTGCTCCAGCGACAGAATCTCGATGTTGGTCAGAATCCGGTCGTCCGCCACAAGGCCCGGCAGCATCTTGGCCGCTGACCCCGTTGCAAGTATCACGTTCTTCGCCTTCACCTGGCTCACGTCTCCGGCCTGCGCGGTTACATCAACCGTATGCACACCATTCAAGGCAGGTCCTGTCAGCCGCGCGTACCCCTGCACCCGCGTGACTTTGTGCTTCTTCGCCAGAAAGTCGAGGCCCTTGGTATGCCTCGCAATAACGGCGTTCTTGCGCTGCTGCACCGCCGCCCAATTCAGCGTCGGCGTCCCTGTACCTTCAATCCCAAACTCCGCCGCATGCTGAATATGGTCCCAGATCTCCGCGTTAAACAGCAGCGCCTTGGTAGGAATGCAGCCCACGTACAGGCAGGTCCCGCCCAGCTTGTCGCACTTCTCGATCAATGCGACCTTCAGCCCGTACTCCGCGGCTCGAAATGCCGCCGTGTAGCCGCCCGGCCCGCCGCCTACTATCGCAACGTCATAAATCGTGTCCGCCACTTGACTCTCCAATCCCTGGGCCGCTCTTCATTGCGCCGAGCGCCACTGCTTAGTTTAAATCTCGCGCTGACTTCACCAACTCCACTGCAGTGTTTAGGGTCTCCGGCTGGTCGCCAAAACCTTCCAGCCAATGAACGTCCGGTTCCCGCCGAAACCAGGTCAACTGCCGCTTGGCATAGTTGCGATGACCCTGTTGCGCCGCCTCTATGGCTGCCTGTTCGGTCAAATCCCCTCGCAGGACGGCGAGTGCCTGGCGGTAACCGAGCGAGTCCAGCGCCTTTACCGGCCCGAATCGCGCGAGCAGGCCGCGTGTCTCCTCGACCAGCCCAGCCGCAAACATGGCCGCCGCGCGCCGATTCAGCCGGTCATAAAGTCCCTCGCGGGGCGGAAGTCCTTCGCGGGGCGGAAGTCCTTCGCGAGGCGGAAGCGCCTTGCGCGGCGGATTCAGCCCAATGCGCAACAGCCTAAACCCGGTCAGCGGGTCGCGCGCCCTGGCCTGGTTACTCAGCACCTCGGACATTGGCTTCCGGCCGGCGAGGCAAACCTCAATCGCCCTCATCAGCTTTGCCGCATCGTTCGAATGAATCCGCGCGGCCGAAGCCGGGTCAAGCCGCTGTAGCACACGGTGCAGCCAGGGTTCGCCGTGCCGCTCCCGGCTCCGCGCCAGGCGCGCCCGCAAGCCCTCCTGCCGCTCCGGCCCGTCAAATA
>Ga0302326_10014577_pt1 | contig 16606 bp, 16 predicted proteins | sample Palsa_T0_3_FD_202264 | JGI IMG/M metagenome (GOLD analysis project Ga0302326, IMG submission 202264) | Peat permafrost microbial communities from Stordalen Mire near Abisko, Sweden - Palsa_T0_3 | ecosystem: Environmental > Terrestrial > Soil > Palsa > Peat permafrost | place: Sweden: Abisko...
CGAAATCCACGTGCTCGAGATCGCCGGCGGTCGCATTGCTGCGATCCACGCCTTCCTCGATCCGGGTCTATTCCCGGTCTTCGGACTCCCCTCCACTCCCGAACCGATCAGCGAATAGGCCATTCCCCGGGACTCGACCGAGCTCGCCTCGCACTTGCGGTGACAATCGACAACAGCACAACCCTGCCGGGTCCCCACAGAGACTCAGCCACTTCTCCCTTCAGTGAAGTCCCGGCCAGTCCAGGAGCCCCACCGGTTGACCATCAATCTGAGGCCGCCGCGATGCGGCAAGAGATTTCTAGACGCGCGACGACTTTTCGGTCCCGCCGCAGTTGTACTTGATAGGGACCGTAAATGACGCTCCCTGAAGAACAGACCAAGGAGACAACAGTCATGACAACCGAAGGAACCGCATACGTGATGATGGTCGAAACGCCCGGCGCCGACGGAGCGTTCGCGGATGGGATGCGCCAAGCCGGAATTCTTGACGCCTTGCAGACGGCCCCAGGATTTCGGGGCCACTGGAGTGGCACCACCAGCACGGGCTACATGGCGATCGAACTGTGGGATTCGCGAGAGGACTGCCAGGCGTTCGCCGAAAGCAACTTCGTCCCAAATCTCCCGCCCGGGATCGAGCTCCCTCCTATGGAGTTCTTTAAGTTGCACTTCGAGGTCAAGCCAGCGGCCTAGGCATCTTTAGCGACAAGTCAATCCCGTGGCGTGCCAGGATCAGTTTGGTTTCTCGCAGGCATGCGACGCGGTCAAAGGGGGCGACGAGCCCGGAGGGCGGCGAGCCTCTTTGACCGCGCGCCTGCTGATGTCCTCAGGCCGGTTCTGTTCGCGGGCGATGCAGGACCCGATTGATCGACGCCCGCGATGGCTGCTCCGCGTCGGTCCACTTGTTGTTGCGTCTTGCCTCGGTATTCGAACCTGGGTGGCTCGCCGCTCTCCCTGGTCCCCTCGTCGTTTGGCACCTCACCCGGGCCGGCGACCCGCCAGGTCCAGAAGGCGCACCTGCAACGGGGCATCTTGACCAACCTTCCCGCTTGGACCGCCTCCGAACACACCCGTCTGCGCGATGAACGGCGTCATCGGGGAGAGTTGCGCCCAGACTGCCTGGACCAACACCGGGTTGAGGGCCTCGTCACCGCCACAACTGCGAGCCAAGTCCCATGCATGCAGCGTGAGGCCGCCTATCCTGAACCCGAGAAGCTGGGCCCCCGGCATGTCCATGGCCGGATGTTGGACAGTTCGCTCCGTGGCGCCGGACTTCTTGAAGGCCGCGTACTCGGCCGACGCCGCCGTGGCGAACGCAGCCCGTGCGTCGGCGCCCAAAATGTCGCCGTCGAGTCCGAACACCGTCTCCTCGGCGTCAGCGCCGTGGAGGAGGCGTACCGACATGATGCTTTCGCCGACAACGTGGCTGATCAAGTCGCGCACCGTCCATTCCTCACACGGGGTCGGCCGCGATAGTTGGTCGGGCGTGACGTCGGCGAGCCGACGCTCGAACTCGGAACCAGCACGACGGAGCAGAGCCATTTCGTCCCTTGTCCTGCGGCCCCACATCAGGCAGTTACGAGCGTCGGCTCGCGATCGTCAACAGCTGGCCCAACTTGATCGGCCGCTCGCCAGATGCGAACCGAGAGCAGGACCATCGCCAACGCGAACGGCGCCATTCGCAGGACGACCTTGGCGATACCGAGGGACGCCGTCTGTTCGGCAAGCTCGAAGCCCAACGCGAAGAGAACTGCGAGCCAGCGTGGTACCCGACCGCTGCGCCAAAGGGCGACTCCCATGATGATCGGCGCCACGAACTCGCTGAAGGCGTAGACGGCGGTGAATGCCTGGCCTGGCCCCGAATTGAAGTTGGTAACCAGAAGCCGTGCGGCCGCATTGTGCGGCACACGGGCGGTCGCTGCAGCTGCAAGATTGATGCCGCCAAGGACGTTGGTGACGACACCGCAGAGGGCGCCGATCCCGCCGAGCAGAACCGCAACGGTAGCGGCCATCGATCCGCGCTCTCGGATCAGCATGGCGATCGCGCCATAGGAGATGATCAAGGCCCCGAGCGCCAGCTCGGTGAGCGAGCCCGAGATATAGAGCTGCGTATGGTGCTTTGCTGCGATCGGCAACACCTTGAGCGCTACCACCGTTGTCGTGACGATCTGGTCGGTTCCCTTTGGATCGATACCCTCGGCCCCGATGTAGAGCGCTGCGGTGAGGGGAAGAGCGAGTGCGAACAATCGTTGGCGGGTTCGTAAGGCGTTGTTCATTGACTTCTCCAGTCGATTGAGATTCGGTGTACCCGGTGCTGGCCGATCTGTGCGGTTATGGGTCAGGCGTCGCTGTGCGACATCCGGATCGAGGCCGCCGCCAAGGCGATGGCGGCATAGACGCCGAGGACCACAACGGCAGTGCCTGGCCTCAGGAGTCCCGCCGAATGGTTGACCGTGACGGCGGCCTGGAGCGCAGTCCCGGGCACATACTGACGAAGGCCTGCCGGAAGCAGCTGGCCGAGCGTGACGCCTCCCACGATAACCAGCACCAATGCCGTGGTCGCTGCTGCGGTGTGTCGGATGAGTCCGCCGATCCCGACCCCGATGACGGCAATGAGGCTCACCGCCAGGGCACCGAACACCACCGCTTGGAGGACGCCGGGATGAGCGAAGGACACTTCGAGGTGCTTGCCGGCGAAGATCCGCTGGCCGACTTCGAAGCTGACCACGGTAGTCAGCAACGCCACCGGGAACACGAACGCCGCAGTGACCCCAGCTTTGGCTGCCAGTACCCGCCGCCTGGTGGGCGTGGCGGCAAAGGTGGACCGAATCATCCCGGTCGCGTACTCGGCCGTCATGGCCCGTACCCCGAGTGCCGCGAGCAGCACGGCACCGACAAAGACGACACCGAAGAGGGAACAGGCGGTCGGGTCGAACGTCTGGCGCTGCCCCGCCGTCATCTTCGACCACTGTTGGACTTGGGAGACACAAAGGATCGCTCCCAGGGCAACCGAGATGACGAGGGCCATCACCGCTGCCCGCCAGGTTGATGGCAGGGTACGCAGCTTGGTCCACTCCGCCTTGGCAATCCTGCGCATCCTGGGAGTCCGCACCGGCGGGGCCGGGGTTGAGAAGTGAGTCGCATCGATGGTGTGGGTCGCAATGCTCATGTCAAGCTCCTTTGGTCGCGTCGACCAGCTGGCCGGCGTGGTAGTCGGTTTGGTCCTTGGTCAGGTCGAAATACGCCTCTTCGAGCGACGATCCCAATGGGGCCAGCTCGACGAGGGTGATGTCGTGGGAACAAGCAGCCGCGCCGATCGTGGCGGAGTCCATTCCGGTCACGACCATGGCGCCGTCAGATCCACACTCGATCAGCGCGCCTCGCTGGGCCAGGGTCTCAGCCAGATCGGCCTGCTCCACGGCCCGGACCCGGACACTCGAGGCCGTATGCCGGTTGATGAACTCATCGGTGCCGGCGTCGGCGATGATGTGGCCCCGACCGATCACGATCAGGTGATCGGCGGTCTGGGCCATCTCGCTCATGAGATGACTCGAGAGGAACACCGTGCGGCCTTCTGATGCCAGGGACTTCATCAGGTTGCGGATCCAGAGGATGCCCTCGGGGTCGAGCCCGTTGATCGGCTCGTCGAACATCACCGTCGCGGGATCGCCGAGCAGCGCGCCAGCGATGCCGAGCCGCTGGTTCATGCCAAGCGAGAATGTCCCGACCCTCTTTCCTGCCACGTCGCTGAGTCCGACTATGTCGAGCACCTCGGCCACCCGTCGGCGGGGGATGCCGTTGCTGTCGGCCAGCCACATGAGGTGGTTGGCGGCACTGCGGCCGCCGACAATGGCCTTGGCGTCCAAGAGCGCCCCGACCGACCGGAGTGGGTCGGCCAGCTGGCGGTAGGGCTTGCCGTCCACGCGGACTTCGCCAGAAGTCGGGGCGTCGAGGCCCAGGATCATGCGCATGGTGGTCGACTTGCCGGCCCCATTGGGGCCGAGGAAACCGGTCACCTGCCCGGGCCGGACGGTAAAGGAGACGTCATTGACCGCCACGGTCTTGCCATAGCGCTTGGTGAGGTGCGTTGCCTCGATCATGGTGCTTCCTTTCCTCGTCGATCTGGTCTGGGAATCACCCTGCGCTCGGGACCTGAGGTGCCGCTGATGTGGCCCTGAGACGGTCTGGTCAGCTCAAGCACGCCGCACCTGTCATCGGTCGTACCGTAGGGGTGTGGAAGTGAAGGTCTTTGGCGAATTCGAGGTGGTCAAAGGGGGTGTAGCGATACCGATTCGCGGCGCCAAGCAGCGGGCCCTCCTGGCTCTCCTGGCCCTCAACCGAGGGAGTCCGGTCAGCGCCGACCGTCTGATCGACCAGCTGTGGGGCGACGGGCAGACCGCCAAGCCAGCCAACGCATTGCAGGCGCAGATCGTTCAGTTGCGTCGAACTCTCGGAGCCTCAGCCATAGTCACCTCCGAATCCGGCTATGCGCTCGATGTCAGTGCCGGTGATCTGGACGCAGCCCGATTCGAAGACCTGGTAGCCGAAGGCCGTCGCCTGAGCGCCGAGGGCGAGCTCGCCTTAGCGTCCGCCGTGCTCGGTGACGCCCTCCGGTTGCGCCGCGGCGAACCGCTGTCCGAGTTCGCCTACGCCGGCTTTGCCGACGCCGAACGGGCCCATCTCAACGAGCTAGCCCTGGTGGCGACAGAGTACCGAGTCGAAACGGACCTGGGGCTGGGCCATCACAACGAGCTGGTAGGCGAGCTGGAAGCGCTGTGCCGGGACCACCCGCTGCGCGAGCGTCTGTGGGAGCTACTCATGCTGGCGCTCTATAGAGCCGGGCGCCAAGCCGAAGCGCTGCGTGCCTTCACAGAGATCCGTGATCGATTGGTCGACGAGCTCGGGATCGACCCCGGATCTTCCCTCAGTGACCTGGAGGCCCGCATCCTGGGCCACGATCCGTCCCTCGCCGCAGAGCAACCGGCACCAACGCGTGCGCCGTCGATGCCATCGGTGCCAGGCAACCTTCCCGAACTACTGAGCAGCTTCCGCGGGCGCAACACCGAACTGGAACAGGTGGACGAAGCGATTGACTCCAGCCGCTTAGTCACATTGATCGGCCCAGGCGGGGTCGGCAAGACTCGCCTGGCGGTCGCGGCTGCGGCGCGGCGTCGCGACCAGTACTCCGGCGGCGCCTGGCTGGTGGAGCTCGCGGGTGTCACCGATCCCGCAGCCGTCGCTGCGGCTGCGGCTGCGGCCCTCGGCGCCTCGGGACCTGCTCTGGGCGATGACCAAGCCTCTGGATCGACGGCGGAGCTCATCGCCCGCCACCTCACCGGCCGCTCCCTCGTCATCGTCCTCGACAACTGCGAACACGTCATCGACGAAGCGGCTGCGCTCGCCCAGGCCCTCGTCGGGGCGCTGCCCGGCCTCTGGGTGGTCGCCACCAGTCGCGAGCCCCTCGGCGTTCCCGGCGAGATCCTTATTCCCGTCGTTGGCCTGATGCCGGCGGACGCCGTCGAGCTCTTCGCGGATCGTGCTCGTGCGGTGCAGCCAGGCTTCGACCCTGACGGGCCCGCCGAAGCGGTCATCGATGGCATCTGCCGCCGACTCGATGGCCTGCCCCTCGCCATCGAGCTCGCCGCTGCCCGCCTCCGGGCCCTCCCCCTGGCGACCCTGGCCGAGCGGCTCGACGACCGCTTCGCGTTGCTCAGCCGCGGTGCTCGCACCGCGCTGCCCCGCCAACGGACCCTGCGTGCGGTCGTGGACTGGAGCTACGACCTCCTCTTCGACGACGAGCGCCGCCTGTTCGCTCGCCTGTCCGTCTTCGTCGGCGGCTGCGAACTCGACGCGATCGAGTCCGTGTGCGCTGACGACAAAGTGCCAAAGGACGATGTCCTCGACGTGTTGAGCCGGCTGGTGGACAAGTCGCTCGTCATGGCCCCGATCGCGGGCGAGACCCGGTTCTCCCAGCTGCAAACGTTATGGCAGTACGGAACCGACCGCCTCGATGACTCCGACGAGGCCGACATGGTACGCGCCAGGCATGCGGCCTATTACCGCCAGTTCGCCGAGAACGCCAACGAACGTCTACGAGGTGCCGCGGCATCGGTGTGGCAGGACCGTCTGACCCCGGAGTTGGCCAATCTGAAAGTCGCGCTCGATTGGCACCTGGACACCTGCGACATTGATGCGGCGCTGTCGATGGTCTCTGGAATGGCGTGGTTGTGGTTCGTCAACAGCGACTTTGCCGAAGGTACGCGTTGGCTGGCCAGAGCGCTAGGTGCCGAAGGGAAGCGCCGTGCTGAGCTGCACGCCACCGCCCAGGTCTGGCATGGCTACTTCGTCGGCATATCGTCCAGCCCCGCGTCGGGAGTCGTCGAGTGCGACCAGGCCATTGTTGTCTTGAGGTCAGGCGCCGACCGGGTTCGCCTAGCGGAAGCGCTGTTGCTCGGAGCGACGGTACTGATACGCGCCTACGAATTCAGTCGGTCCCTCGAAGCCTTGGCTGAGGCGCGGGCGCTCCTGGAGCCCGACGAGCAGGGTTGGCTGCTCGGTGCGCACGACATGCTGGTCAGCTGGACTATGGCCTCGTTTGGGCGTCTCGACGAAGCCGAGGCCGCTGCCCGTTCGAGCATTGAGCGCTTCGACGCAGTAGGGGAAGTCTTGTTGGTTGTCAATTCTCTGAACGCTCTCGCCGGCATCATCGCGGCCAAAGGCGATATCGAAGGCGCATCAGTGGCCTACGAAGTGCTCCTACGGCGCTGCCGGGCCACCCGGGAGCACCCCTACCTGAACTCTGCCCTGGTCGCTCTCGCTGTCCTGCGGGCCAGACAAGGTGACGACGACGCGGCGGACGATCTCTACCAAGAGGCGATCGGCTGTTCTTTCAACCCATGGTTGTCGGCAGACGCCGTCGTTGGCCAAGCCGCAGTCGCCCGACGCCTGGGTGATCTAGCCCGGGCCAAAAGGTTGCTCGACACCGCGGCAGACCGCTACCGAGACGCAGACATTCCCGCCGGTCAGCCCCGAGTGCTCGCGGGACTGACCTGGTGGGCGCTCGGGGCAGGTCAACCCGATGCCGCGGTCCTCTTCGCCGCGGATGCCGTCGGAACCGCTGAGACAATCGCGGATCCCGAAACCAAACTTCTCGCCGTTTCCGCTCTCGCCGCGGCCAGAGTGATCGCTGACCCAACGCAGCAAAACGCTGACAGCTTCGTCGCACTGGCACGACAACGAACCGGAGGTCCGGCACATCGCTCGCTCACCGACGAGCCAGATCTGGTGGCGCTCGCGGCTCGCCTTACACTCTCCGCAACCTGACCGAGAAGCCGGAGTTCGCGCCCTTCTCCGCGGCGCCACCTGAAGCCGAGACGCTGCCCCCCTCAGTACCACCTCAGGGCGGCCTCAGGCCAGGGGCCCAAGGTGATAGCCATGCCTCAAGATCCAGACGAGCCAGCCGCCCCCCAACCGGCCTTTCCCGGTCCCGCAGTCGAGGACCACGGGCGGGCGGTGACTGCAAACATCCAGGCCGCCGCCTTCTATCGCCAGGCGCAGCAGGCCATCGACACGTTCGACGCGATGACGGCGCTCCGGCACGCAGTCGGGGCCGATCCCGCTTTCGAGCTCGCCTTCACCGATCTCGGCGCCTTCACCGAAGCACCCTCAAATGCCATGAGCGGCCGAAAGATGAACTGGGAACGCCATCACATCGATGTGGTCCGCGCCGCGGCGGCCGGCGACCTCGGCCGAGCCGGCGACCTCCTGCGTGAGCATCTGGCCAGTGTCGGCTGCGACCCACTCGCTCTGCGCATCGTCACAGAACTCCGACAGCGCGCCGGACAGCGCGCAGGGCTCGATGATCTGATCGGCCACCTTCCCACATGTCATCCTGTCCCTAAGGAGACCCATCCGGGACCGTCGTCCTGAGAAAGACGTCAATGAATCATCGCAGCCACTCGTCTCCGCGGCCGCTCATCTCGGGACAACAGAGATCTCGAGATTGCAGGCTCAGGACTAAGTGCGCGTTCACGTCTTTCAGACCCACCAGCGCCCGGAGGATTTCACCAGGATGGACAAGGACGAAGGTGCTTCTCGATTTTTTAGGGATGGAACAGCAACTCCTCAATCGGTAACGCGGGCACCGAAGACCCATGCGGACCACGCCAGGACCGCCGTATGGCCCCACCGGCGCTTGACCGCGGCGGATACATTTGCGGCCGTCCCATCCTGGGCCGGAGCCCGGAATTAGCCAGGTCATTGGGGAACGCTGCCTTCGGGCAGACGATCAGGCATGATCACCGCATGGGTTCAGCAAAGGACAAACCGCGTAAACGGAGACATTCCCTGCCAAAAGTGCCAAAATATGAGGAGCCGAACACGCTACCGCTCCCGGGCCTGACCGGTAATAGCGAATTGGGAGATACGTCCGGCCGGTTCGGTCATGGCTCAGACGGCAAGGAGCACCACGCTCCAGGGTTGGCCGGTAGGACGTTTCTCAGAATACTCGGAATGCGTCGCAGGGATCCGGGAACTGAAGATCCTGTCGCTCAGAAGGATGAGGATTGAATTCGGTCCAGCCGCCCACCGTGGCGCACCGGCCGTAAAGGCTGTCACTTCTACGCACGACCCGGCCTGCTTTCTGTACACACCATTGCGAGTCGTGATAGCCGAGGCTTACCTCATCCGAATGAGACCCACTGAAGACCCATTGTCCATAAGCTCTGGCCGTGGATCAGTTCGCGCTTGCGGTCATCGGCTCCGGCTCTGGGAACGCAGTCATTCCCGAGCACATTGACGGTTACAAGGTTGCCCTCATCGAGGCCAATGCCTTTGGGGGGACCTGTATCAACCGTGGCTGCATCCCGACCAAAATGTTTGTCTACACGGCGGACGTGGCGATGCAGATCCGCCGGTCGGAGGCGTTCGGGCTGACTGCGACGCTCGAGGCGGTCGATTGGCTGCCCATTCGGGACCGGATCATCGCTCGAGTAGAGGAGACATCGCTGGCGGGGCACAAAGAGCGGGTTGCGTCGAAGGACGTCACCGTCTTCGAAGGGCACGCCCGCTTCGCTGGTCGGAATGAGTTGGTAATAAACAACGAAACCCGCATCAAGGCAGAGCAGATCGTCATCGCTACCGGTGGCCGTCCATCGATCCCGCCGGTGGTGGCGGAGTCTGGGGTTGAGTTTCACACCTCGGACACCATCATGCGGCTCGACACGCTCCCGGCGAGCATGGTTATCCTCGGTGGCGGTTATGTAGCCGTCGAGCTGGCGCACGTATTCTCGAGTTTTGGTGTCGAGATCCACATCGTTGAGAAGGCCGACACGTTGATGGAGAACCTCGACGCCGAGATCGCGAAGCGGTTTACCGCCCAGGTCGCGACTCGGTGGGATGTCCACCTCGATGCCATCGTCAGCGATGTCCGAGCGGAAGAAGGCGGTGTCGCGGTGATCCTCGAGAACGGCGCCAGAATCGCCGGGGAGCTGTTGTTCGTCGCAACAGGTCGTCAACCCAACACCGACGATCTCGGGTTGGATTCGGCCGGGGTCTCTCTGCGCGATGACGGTCATGTCATCGTCGACGACGTTGGTCGGGCGGCGCCAGGAATCTGGGCGCTCGGTGACTGCAGCTCGCCGTTCGAACTCAAGCACGTCGCCAACGCCGAAGCTCGAATTATCGCCCACAACTTGACTCATCCCGACGATCTTCGGCCGCTACCGCACGATTGGGTGCCCTCGGCAGTCTTTAGCGATCCGCAGATCGCTTCGGTCGGTGCCCGATCCCAAGATCTTGCAGGAAGACGGTCCGTGGAGGCCACTCAGAAGTACGGCGACGTCGCCTACGGATGGGCCATCGAGGATCACGGCGGTATCTGCAAGCTCTACGCCGATCCCGAAACTGGCACTCTTCTCGGGGCGCACATCCTCGGCTTCCAAGCCTCGCTACTCATCACCCCGCTCATCCAAGCAGTCGCCCATGGTCAGCGGGTCGCCGATCTCGCCCGCGGCCAGTACTGGATCCACCCCGCGCTCAGCGAGGTCGTCGAGAACGCTCTTTTGAAGTTGCCGCTCGAACAGCGGGTGCATTCGGGTCAAGCTCACTGATCGGTGCGGGCGCGGATGCCAAACTTCTGTGGTGGGTCGTTGCGCGCTCACCCCGACCGCCGGATCTACTCGACCATCAGTTCTACGTGGGGACCAAAACGCTCATAGCGAAGCGGGCGCACGTCCTTCAGACCCAGCAAGGCCTGGAGGATCTCACAGGGTGGACAAGGACGAAGGTACTTCTTGTTTTTTGGCTCACACCTCAAGCTTGAAGCGCCTTGGCCTAACTCCGGGTGACCTGGGAGAGGCAGCTCCCCGCTGAATCCGAAGAGCCGGACAGCAGAAGGCCCCACTCCAAGAAGTGGGGCCTGACCTGCGCTTTCTTTGGTGGCAGGGGTACCGATTTGAGCCTACGACCTTCGGGTTATAAGGACACGAGAATGGCTCAAACTAGGGATCTTGTAGGGATGGCCGTAGCCAAGAACCCGACGTTTTCAGCGGACAGATTTTTGCGTCGTCCGTCCCGGAAGAATACTTTCACCCGAATTTGGGCTGCCGTTTTGGTTTCGGGAGAGAGGCGATTCGTAGCCTTATCGCCACTACCGGGCCCTGCGGATATGGGGTGGTGTTCCGATGCCATTGGACCAAACGCCGTTACGGTCCACTCTTCGATTGGGCGTCGGGCGAACCGCCCTTCTCGCCGGCCGCACCGTCGAGCTCTCTTTGCAGTCGTTCATTTGCTTCTTGGAGACCGAGGACCATATGGATACCCGCCAGATTGAGGCCGTTCTCCAAGAGGCCGCTGATTTCCCGTAACCGTTCAAGGTCATCTTCGCTGTAGAGGCGGGTGCCGCCCTCGCTGCGGGCCGGGCTGACCAGCCCGCGAGCTTCGTACAGGCGCAGATTTTGCGGGGCGTTGCCAACCAGACTGGCCGCCACGGAGATGCCGTAGACCCCCCTTGACGGGTCGGTTTCTTTACTGCGGACCATGCGAATTTCTCCAGTCGAAGGGTTGACTCCTGGTTAGTTTTGCATAAAATCTATGGTGGCTACAACAGCTAATCGCATAATCCACACCAGATAGAGGTAGTGCCAGAAGGCTTCGATCACGAAGGAGGAATACCAATGTTGGTTCGCACCGATCCGTTCCGGGAGCTAGACCGGGTTGCCTCACAAGTGTTCGGCACCGCGGCTCGCCCGGCGGCGATGCCGATGGACGCCTGGCGGGACGGCGACACGTTCGTCATCGAGTTCGACCTCCCCGCCATCGATCCCGAACGAGTCGAACTCGACGTGGAGCGCAATGTGCTCACGGTACGCGCCGAGCGTCTCTCCCCCACCGGTGCCGACGTCGAGTTAATCGCCTCGGAGCGCCCCCGGGGGATGTTCAGCCGTCAGGTCATTCTGGGCGACACGTTGGATACGGACAACATCCGCGCCACCTACCACTCCGGTGTGCTGCGTTTGAACATTCCGGTCGCCGAGCGGGCAAAGCCACGCAAGATTGCAATCGACGTCCAACCCGAGGAACGGCACCAGCAGGCGATCGACGCCACGTCCGAGGACCGCCAAGCCGTAAGCGCCTAGGAAGGCAAGCCCGGACGCCGGAGTATGCCGGTTGGTCTGGCGTCCGGGCTCCCCAGCGTGGAGATCGGAAAGAGGTTTGGATATGGCCCACCAAATCCCACAGCCCCGACCTGATGATTTACCCCGTCAGTGGACTCGTCTCAATGAGCCTCCGCCACCGATCGCACGCATCGCTCGGAATCGGGGGCTGACACCAATACAGACGTACTTGAGACTTCTCGAAGAAGATCGCATTGATCTGAACATCGAGATGAATCAGTTGGGCATCAAGCCGTAGCGTTGAGCGATCTGGTATCGCTGGCCCGCTGCGATTTTCGTGCGGGAATGAACCCCGCCGTGATGTATCCGTCGAACAAAAGGAGCATCGTTCGTAGCAACGGAGGTGAACATCGTGACGATGACGTCAAATCTCGCATCCCCACCGCTCGACGAGCCCGACGTTGACCAGCGTCCGGGGTCGAGCGGTATCACATGGGCGGAGCTTGCCTACCACCATCCGCGGAGGGAACCGTCGAACGAGCGCCGTAGGGTGCCCCGGGCCTCTCGGCGTGGGACACGGATCCTCGTTGTGGCACTTGCAATTTTTATCGTGATGGCGGGGCTCGTTGTGGCAATGAGATACGAAGGTTCGTCGCCCTCCCCGGTTGTGAACCGGCCAACCTCATCGCAGGCTGCTAACCACGAAACGACTGCCCGGTCGCCTTTCACGCTGACGCCACCTTTGCTTCGTCCATTCCCGTCTCTGCCGTCGATGTCGCTCCGCACGTAGGGCTGTCCCCTTCGCATGGTGGTCCACGCTCGACCGGCCAGATGGGCGGCCACAATGCAGACGGCCTTGTTGTGATGGGCGCCCGCTCGACCATCTGGACGTAGTAGATCCGGGCCAGCTCCGGATCGATCGTGCGCGCCACGTTGGCCGACATCACGAGCTGGTCGCGTAACCAGCTCGCTCCGGCCTTGGACATCGGCTGACCCTTAATGTCTGAGTTGCCGGTCTCGGACGCTTTTGGCGCCGCTGTAGCGACGGAAGGAGCTGTCCGAGGGGAATCGTGTGTGGCTCGTCCCATGGCTCCACGAGGGCGCGCCCGCCGAGCAAGCCGACGCCCGGGAGAGAGCGAGCCAACTGGTCCGGGTCGACCTGGCGATAGGCCTCTTCGCGGACGACAGCGTGGCGGGCCATCTCGGCCCCGATGACGCGCGGCAGTGCGACGTCGGTGGCCAGCTCGTCCGCTAGGTCTCGGAAGGGGACCGCCGGGTCATCCCCATAGAGTTCGAGTGCCGTCTTGGCCGCGCCGATCCAAGCAGTCGCTTTGGTCACGGCGTAGTGGGCGCCTCCACCCGTCTTGGTTGCGACCCTCAGCCGCATTGCTGAGGGAGACCTTGTTCAGAGGGGATCGCCGGGATCGGACGACATGAGCACCCGAGCAACGAGATCAATCGCAACCGAACGAGCAAGTGGTTCAGCCCGCAGGGTGCGTCAAGCGGACAGCGCGATGCCCGCCTTGGACACTGTCGCGCCATGGGGCCCAGATCGGCCCGACCACAGGCAGGTGAACACCTGCAAGTAAGTCAGCATCTCAAGTGGTCCCCAGCCCGGCCGATTGTGGTATTCCGGCACAAATGAAGTGCCGACCTCTAAGCCTAGTGATTGAAGTGTTCGAGTGCTCCAGCGAAGACATCCCTAGTCGGTCGCCCAGTGCGTGGTGAAGGGTCGGACCGATGTCGACCATGCTTTGTCAGAAGTTCCAGGCGGCCTGGATTGCTGCGGCCTCGCCTGATGCCTGCCGCTTTCCAATCTGGAAAGCCTGGATGGCGAGGTTCGGGTCCATCATGTTCGCCGGAGCCTCGATGTCGCTGAAATCTGGCTCGACCGCTACCAGGCGTCTGGATTGGCGCAATGGTGCCAACTCAGCTTCTGGGGTGAGAGAGGCAGCAAGTGAGCCGCCTCCTCCGGCGCCCTGGGACCTGAGGGGATGGCAGGAGAGAACCACCAGAACGTCAGTCGGCGGCGCCGCCGTGGCGTTCACATGACTGAGGAGGCCGCCGTCCATATAGCGGTGACCTTTGATGGTTACGGTGGGAAACAGCACCGGCACGGCGCAACTGGAGGCGACAGCGTGCAGCAGTGACACGCCGGATCCTTCGTCCCACACGACCAACTCGCCAGTGTCGGTGTCGATTGCAGTACATCGGAAGCCTGCAGGCCAGGCGGTGCCGTCGAGTGTGCCGAACAGGCCGAGGTAGACGTCTTCAGCGGGCGTGCTTGCTTCCTGCGCGGCGCGACCGATCGCCTGTAGTGCGTGCTGCGAGTCGGTGTCGAGGCTCGCCTGGCGCATCGCCCTCAGGAAGGCTTCATCGCCTGCCGCCAGGCTGTCGGGGTCCATACTCTGCCCGAGTCCTGCCAGGCTGACGAGCGCATCGGTGACCTCACGGCCGCTGGACAACAGCGCTCCGACGAGGGCACCTGCGGACGTTCCCACGATTGAATCGGCTCCGGCCAAGTCAACACTGGCTTCACCCAGCCCTGTGAGTAGACCGGTCTGCCAGCCGACGCCGACGGCGCCGCCGCCTCCGAGGACGAGAGCGCATGTTAGTGCGCCATTTCGCTGAGAAGCCATTGCCGCTCCCGTTCGATGGGTTGATCGGGTACTCACCAGGCGACGGCGTTGCCTTGGTAGTCGAGGTACTGGAGTCCGCAGTGACCGCGTTGGGCGTCGACGGTCCTCACCAGGTGGGGGATGCTCTCGTCGATGGTGAGGCGAGCATTGGGACCGCCGAGGTCGGTCTTGACCCAGCCTGGAGCCACGAGGAGCAGCGTCCGCGGGTCGTCGTGATGGCGGGCGGCGTAGCTGCGCATCAGTTGGTTCAGGGCCGATTTGCTGGCCCGGTAGATCTCGAATCCACCGTTGTGGTTGTTGGAGACGCTCCCTTGACCGGAGGACATGATCGCAATCGTGCCGTCGGCGGGGACGACGTCGCCGAGTGCTTCGATGACACGCATCGGGCTCAGCGCGTTGGTGACCATCAGGCGGACGAACTCGTCAGTGGCCACGTCAGCGACCGTCTCCTCTGCGCCGACCCCGGCGTTCACGAAGAGCAGATCGAATGTGCGCGACCCGAGCCGCTGTCTCAGTGCGTGGACTTGCTCGGGGACGGTGATGTCCACGTGCTCAATCTCCAGAAGGCCACCAACAGTCTCTTGGAGGTCGTGCAATGCCGTGCGGGTGTCGCCCCGCACCGTTGCCACGACATGGGCCCCTCGGTCGACGTACTCCTTGGCAATCGCATAGCCGAGACCACGAGATGCGCCGATCAACAGCACGCTTGCGTTCTTCGAGGTCGAGGTCACCCCTGCTCCCCTACGTGAGACGCAGGCGCCTTCGGCTTGTAGTCGGTCGGGTGGCCCTCCATGGGTATGAGATCACGGTCCTTTGCGTGTGCGATTCGCTCATCGGGTGTTGAGCCAACTGTACCTCAGGCAAACGCTTCGCTCAACGCACATAGAGTGAAGCCATGGTCGAAGGAACCGCGGTCTCCCAGCCGATGACGAGCCGGGCGGCCCGTCGCGCCGCGACAGGGGCCCGGATCCTCAATGCGGCGCGACAGGAGTTCGGCGACCGAGGGTTCGAGGCGGCAACGGTGCGGGGCGTCGCCCGCCGGGCCGGGATCGACCCGTCCCTGGTCCTGCAGCACTACGGATCCAAGTCGGCGCTGTTCACCGCCGCCATCGAACTCCCGCCCGGCGACCCGGAAGAAGCCGCAGATCATCTGGCTGACGTCCTCAAGGTGCGCGCCGCCACATTGCCCCCCGAGATGCGGGCCCTGGTCCGGTCCATGTTGACCGTGCCGGAGGCTTCCGAAGCCGTCCGACTCCATCTCGACGAGCGAATCGGCAATCTGGCCGCAGGTATCGGCGGCCGGGACGCCGAGCTACGAGCCGCCATCGCCGTGAGCAGCATCCTCGGCCTCACGGTGGCCCGCCACTTCCTCCAGCTACGCGGCGTCTCTAGCGCTACCGAGGACGACCTCGTCCGGGCGGCCAGCCAAGCCCTCACCGCAGGTCTGGGAGCGGAACGTTCGCGTTAGTACCCCTCGCGGTTGGCAGACTTCCCGCGCCGGATGATGCTCGATTTCCAAAACCTTGAAGTCCCGCCGTCCTACTCAGCAGTCAGACGGCCACCCGATCCACCTTGAAACAGCGTGCCGCAGCGACAGCTCAGACATCGCGGCCAGCCAACGTCCGGCGACCGGGACGACTTGAGCGGGAGGCCGGCGGGTGCCGTCCACGCTCGCCTCCTTGAGGCGGTCTTCGAGCAGCCACCTGGCCCTTCTACGAGATCCGGAGGATGTCGACTCTTCTGTCGTAGGCGCCGTACCTCGCCGCGGAGAAGCGAATGTGGCGGCGACAACTCGAGGTGAGCTTGACGTACGGGAAAGGCTGCTCACCTCAGGTCCGCTCGCTCCAGGAGGCGACCTTTCAAGAACCGCTGAACCACAGTGCTGGCATCCGGGAGAGCGACTTCGGTACCGGTTACGTGCCCCAAAAGCGTCATCACGAGTAGAGGTGCAAGGAGTGCCTGAACTGCGAACTGCGTGGGCTCCTCGATCATCTCTCCGCCGCGCTGATAGCCGGCAAAGATCTCGCCTAAGCGCGACATTGCTCCAAGGGGCTCCTGAATCAGAGCGGCGACGTCAGGGTTTCGTGCTCCCTCGAGCAGAAGGGTTCCAACCAATCCGTCTCGATGCTGATAGATGTCCGAGTAGTACTCGACGACCCGGATCAAGTCAGCTTCGAGGTTTCCTGTCGCGGTGAGCCCATCGTTGGCGAATCGATCGATGTCGGCGTGGATGGCGGCGAGGATCAGTTGTCGCTTGTCACCAAAGCGCCGAAATAGGGTCACCTCGTTGACCCCGGCGGCATCTGCGATTCTCCGCGTGGTTGCCCCGGCGTAGCCACGTTCGGCTAACACCTT